>ERZ773207.79-NODE-79-length-33206-cov-5.540919_pt1 | contig 33206 bp, 16 predicted proteins | sample MGYA00580997_ERZ773207 | MGnify/ENA primary metagenome ERZ773207 (study PRJEB29015, sample SAMEA2738170) | human oral metagenome | biome: human oral; feature: human-associated habitat; material: saliva | place: China | collected 2239 ... | reverse complement strand
CACAGATGTACTAATGATTATAGAATGTAAGGCACCTCATATTAACGTACTTGGTGATGAGGTGTTTAAACAGGCCTCAGGATATAGAGAAATACTTAATGCTGAGTATATTATGCTTGTTAATGGTGTAGAGGCTGTTATATATATTTATAATGATGGGAAATATTTTGAAGTTAAAGATATCCCTTCTTTTGAAGAACTTTTAAGCGCTGAAATTTCAATTACTGAGGAAGCAGCTTTTGTACCATATAGTTATGAGGAGCTTATGTCCGATGAAGTTCAAGAGGAATTTGCTGAGCATGGTGATATTAGTGAATATACGCCTCAATATATCAAAGGTTTTGCATTAAATTTACTTAATTTGATTCTGTTTAAGGAGATTAAAAATAATGATGTATTAAAAAATATAGGAGTAAGAGAGGATTGCTATGTAAGTATGCCACAATTTGGTAATAGTGGAGGTGGTAATTATCAGGTTTGGTCTCGCTTATTTATTGCAAAAGATCATATGAATAAAGATGAAGTGCTTGGTATTAGTATTTGTGGAACTATACATACTGAAAATGATCCACACTGGGGGAATAGAACAGGCTCTACTCAACTTAATATATCTATAGCGAATAAAGAATCGAGACATCATTCTCTTCAATTAAATTTAGATCGATGTTGTCGATATAATCCGCTTACTAATATAGTATATATTACACATAACGGTTCTTTAACAAGAGGTAAAGGTGGAGCGGCTAAAAGAGCTGATGTTATTGCATATATTAAGGACCGTGCGCCTGAGCTTGTTCATGGTGATGAAATATATCTTGGTCGTCTAAATAATTCTCGTCTGCTAGAGTGGAATGACTCTAATGTACAATCTTTCATAAGGAATTTGTTACGTTATGCTGTTCTCCGTGATGGATTTAGAGCCGAGTATAAAAAATAAAAATATATGTTATTAATTAAAAGGCCATTCTTTGAATGGTCTTTTTGTTTTTATAACAAATAACTCAAAAGTTCAAATTTGATGACCTTCTATAAACCCAGTATTTATCTGTGTTTTTCTTCTTATAATATGTTGTTCAAATAAAAAGTCAAAAAATAATCAAAAATTTTCTTTTTGACCTATTGACTTTTTGACTTTATGAGGTTATTATTATGTCACAGGGTTAAGAAACCCAGTAAAAATAGTATTAGTCAAATAGTTAAACTCAATGATGTATGAGGGGGTAATATATATGAACAACAATTTTAACAACTTTGGTAATGAATTTAGCAGCATGAATGATTTATTTAATCAATTGATGGGCAATATGGGTGGTTATTCCACAGAACGACGCACTTATAAAATTAATGGTCGTGAAGTAACTCCAGAGGAGTTTGCTTACTATCGTCAAACTGGTCGTTTACCATCTAATGAAGAAATGCAAGCTGCTCAAGCTGCACAACAAGGTAAAATTAAACAAGACGGTATCCTTGCTCGTTTAGGTACTAACTTGACTGACCAAGCTCGTGATGGCAAACTTGATCCTGTTATTGGTCGTAATAAAGAAATTCAAGAAACAGCAGAAATCTTAGCACGTCGTACTAAAAACAATCCAGTGCTCGTAGGTGATGCTGGTGTAGGTAAAACTGCTGTCGTAGAAGGCTTGGCACAAGCTATTGTAAATGGCGATGTACCAGCTGCTATTAGAAATAAAGAAATTATTTCCATCGATATCTCTGGCTTAGAAGCAGGTACTCAATACCGTGGTTCTTTCGAAGAAAACATTCAAAACCTTATTAAAGAGGTAAAAGCCGCTGGCAATATCATCTTGTTCTTCGATGAAATCCACCAAATTTTAGGTGCTGGTTCCACTGGTGATGGTCAAGGCTCCAAAGGTTTAGCAGATATCTTGAAACCAGCTCTTTCTCGTGGTGAATTATCCGTAATCGGTGCTACAACACAAGATGAATACCGTAATACAATTATGAAAAACGCTGCTTTGGCTCGTCGTTTCAATGAAGTAAAAGTAAACGCACCATCTGCAGAAGATACTTTCAAAATCTTGCAAGGTATTCGTCCATTATACGAAGCGCATCATAACATTGAATTACCTGATGCTGTGTTGAAAGCAGCGGTAGATTATTCCGTACAATATATTCCTCAACGCAGTTTGCCAGATAAAGCAATCGACTTGATCGACGTAACTGCAGCGCACTTGGCATCTCAACATCCTGTAACTGATATTAAAACATTAGAAGCAGATATTGCGGATGCAAAAGCAAAACAAGAGGAATATGCTCAAAAAGAAGATTATGAATCCGCTATCAACGAAAAAATGCGTATTCAAAAATTACAAGCAGAGCTTGATAACCATACAGAAAACCAAAAAGTAGTAGCTCAAGTGAACGACGTAGCAGAAGCTGTTGAAAGAATGACAGGTATCCCTGTATCTCAAATGGGCGCATCTGATATTGAACGCTTGAAAGATATGAAATCTCGCTTGGAAGCACATGTAATCGGTCAAGATAAAGCCGTTGAGGCTGTATCTCGAGCTATCCGTCGTAACCGTGCAGGCTTTGACGAAGGTAACCGGCCAATTGGTAGCTTCTTGTTCGTAGGTCCTACTGGTGTAGGTAAAACTGAATTGGCTAAACAATTGGCTATCGACATGTTCGGTAATAAAGATGCTATCATCCGCCTCGACATGTCCGAGTACAGCGATCGCACAGCTGTATCCAAATTGATTGGCGCTACAGCAGGTTATGTAGGTTATGAAGATAACTCCAACACATTGACTGAACGCGTTCGTCGTAATCCATATTCCATCGTTCTTTTCGATGAAATCGAAAAAGCAGATCCTCAAGTTATTACATTGCTTTTACAAGTATTGGATGACGGTCGCTTAACAGATGGTCAAGGTAATACAGTAAACTTCAAAAACACAGTTATCATTGCTACATCTAATGCAGGCTTTGGTTTTGGTGCTGATGATCAAGATGAAAATAAAACTGACATCATGGAACATATTGCACCATACTTCCGCCCAGAATTCTTGAACCGCTTCAACGCTGTTATTGAATTCAATCACTTAAGTAAAGAGAATTTGAAAAAAATTGTAGACTTAATGTTGGCTCAAGTAAACAAAACATTAGCTAAGAAAGGTATTACTTTAGATGTAACTGAAGCAGCTAAAGACTTATTGATGGAACAAGGCTATGACAAAGCTATGGGCGCTCGTCCATTACGCCGTGTTGTAGAAACTGAAATCCGTGATAATGTTACTGACTTCTACTTAGATAACATCGATGTAAAACACTTACTTGCTGATGTAAAAGATGGTCACATCGTTATTACTGAAAAAGTGGCAGATGATGCTGTGAAAGCAGAAGAAGACAATAAAACTACAGATGAAAATAAAACAACAGAAGATAATAAATAATATTTGCATCTTCTAGTTCTAAAAAGCACTCGATAAAAATCGGGTGCTTTTTACTTTTTATAAATTAATTTTCTGGGTATGATAAAAATCATTGTTAAAATATCTAAAAATTTTGTATAATCATATCGATATTTATGAATTCTATAGAATTTAAAAGTTTCATGAAGTGGAGAGGAGCGTGTGTATGTCACATTATATAGATTTAAACAGTGATTTAGGCGAAAGTTTTGGTAATTATACATTAGGTATGGATAGCGAAGTCTTAAATCACGTTACCAGTGCTAATGTCGCCTGTGGGTGGCATGCTGGAGATCCTCTTATTATGGAAGCTACAGTACGCATGTGTAAGGAGAAGGGCGTAGCTGTAGGGGCACATCCTGGTTATCCTGATTTGATGGGCTTTGGGCGCCGTGCTATGGCAGTAAATCCTAGTGAAGCAAAAGCGTATATGACATATCAGTTAGGTGCTTTACAAGCCTTTTGTGATAGTTATGGTGTTACATTACAGCATATGAAGTTACATGGTGCTTTTTATAATACGGCCTGTGTAACCCCTGCGTTGGCTGATGCAGTGCTAGATGGATTACAAGCGGTAAATCCTAACATTGCAGCGATGGTCTTGAGCGGTAGCTATATTGCTAAAGAGGCGCAACGTAGAGGTATCCCTGTGATTCAAGAGGTCTTTGCCGATCGTGGCTATACCGATGAAGGTACGCTCGTACCTCGTACTGAGCCTGGTGCTTTTATTAAAGATCCTCAAGAGGCTCTTGACCGAGTTCTTATGATGGTCAAAGAAGGTAAAGTCGTAACCAATACGGGTAATACCATAGATATTGTGGCAGACTCTATCTGTGTTCATGGTGATAATCCAGAAGCGATCGCTTTCACAAAGTATACTCGTGAAGGTCTTGCGAAAGCGGGCGTAACGGTAGCTAATTTCCAAGACCGGAAAAAATAAGTATTGTATAAAGTATTAGTTCTATGTGGAGGTTCTTATGAAACCAATTACAGGTAAAGCTAGTTTCTCTGTCCTGTTAGGGGCAGCATTCTTGATGGCCACGTCCTCTATTGGACCGGGATTTATGTTGCAAACAGCGGCGTTTACAAATGAGCTGAAAGCAGATTTTGCATTTGCCATTGTTGTATCCGTTATTTTCTCGATTATTGCACAGCTTAATGTATGGACTATCATTGGGATATCCCAAATGCGTGGTCAAGATATTGCAAATAAAGTATTGCCAGGTCTAGGTTATTTTGTGGCATTTTTGATTTCCCTTGGGGGCCTAGCTTTCAATATTGGTAATATCGGTGGTGCATCTATGGGTCTCAATATTATGTTTGGTGTTGATACCACTACAGGGGCTGCGATTAGCGGTATTTTAGGTATTTTACTATTTACATCTAAGAAAATGGGCGGTGTATTAGATAACACGGCAAAAATACTCGGCACAGTTATGCTTGTTCTCATCGGTTACGTAGCCTTTTCTACGAATCCACCTGTTGCTGAGGCCACAGCTCACGCCTTTGTTCCGACTCATTATCCTTGGCTTGCAACGATTACCCTCATCGGTGGTACTGTAGGTGGTTATATTACCTTCTCTGGTGGTCACCGTCTTATCGATGCTGGTATCACAGGACAAGAGCATTTGAAAGATGTGCGCCGTGCAGCATTTATGGGTATGACTGTAGACGCGGTAGTGCGTGTATTGCTATTCTTAGCGGTTCTTGGTGTTGTATCCATGGGCTTTGTACTTGATCCTAAAGATCCAGCTGGCTCCGCATTCCTTCTTGGTGCTGGTGAAATTGGTCATAAATTATTCGGTATCGTATTCTTCTGTGCGGCTTTAACCTCTGTAGTAGGGGCTGCCTACACATCTGTTTCCTTCTTGAAAACACTATTTAAAGTAGTAGAAAAAAATGAAAAATTAACTATTATGGCCTTCATCTTTATTTCTACTTGTATCTTAATCTTTGTCGGCAAACCTGCATCCCTATTGATTTTGGCAGGTTCTGTAAATGGTTTGATTTTGCCTGTTACATTGGCGGTTATGCTCTTTGCAACGCATAAATCTGAAATCGTAGGGGCATACAAACACAATAAAGTTTTATATTACACAGGTTGGATTGTAGTGCTTGTAACATCTTATATTGGTGTAACATCCTTAAAAGGCATTGCGAAACTTCTAGGTTAATTTAATATCTTTGAAAGCACCATTATGTTCGCTTCGAATGTAATGGTCCTTTCAGGTTATACAGGGAGGTACATATGAAGCCTACAATTTCACCTGTAGGTGATCGGGCTATCTCTATTGATTTTGGTCAAGTGATCGATCCAAAAATTAATCGATATATTCGACAAACTATAGAGCGAATTAAAGAGCTTCAGCTTGAAGGCATTATTGAACTGGTTCCGACTTACTGTGCATTGCTGGTAGAATATGATGCAATGCGATATTCTTATTCTGAAATTTGTAACATTATTGAGCCTACATTAGATGAAGGTATGACTGATACCACAAATGAACTGGTCACGGTTGTTGAGGTGCCTACCGTATATGGTGGTGAATTTGGTCCCGACCTTAGCTTTGTAGCATCTCACAATCACTTAAGTGAAGATGAAGTCATATCTATTCATAGTGGAACTGATTATTTAGTATATATGCTAGGCTTTATTCCTGGCTTTACCTATTTAGGTGGCATGGACCCACGTATAGCGACGCCTCGTTTATCTTCGCCAAGAACCTTGATTCCAGCCGGATCTGTAGGGATTGCAGGGGAACAGACTGGTACCTATCCGTCTGACTCTCCAGGAGGCTGGCAAATCATTGGTCGCACACCAGTGACCATGTATGATATGTCAAAGGCACAAGCCGCATTATTAAATGCAGGTGACTATGTCCGTTATGTACCTATTGATGAAAGTGAATTCCATCGCATCAAAGCGTTAGGTACTGATTATGTTCCTGTTATTCATGAAGTAGAGGTAGGTGATTTACGTGGCATTAAATGAGTTTGAAAATGCTGTCATCCACGTAGATGCACCTGGTATGTATACGACCATACAAGATATAGGCCGCGTAGGGTACCAACAATATGGTATGCCTGTTGCGGGGCCTATGGATAGTGAAAGCTATCTATTAGGACAGGCATTGGTAGGTAATACAAAACCTGCAGGGGCCTTAGAGTGTACCATACTGCCACCTACATTAACTGTAAAAGGTACATGTATAGTTGCTTTCACAGGGGCAGACATGCAGCCTACTATCAACAATGTAGTAGTGCCTCGCTATATTCCTTTTGTGTGTCACGAAGGTGATGTTATATCTGGTGGGTTTAGCCAATGTGGGGTGCGCATGTATATCGCATTTTCCGGTGGTATCGATGTGCCTGAAATTAATGGCAGCGTCTCTACTCATACAAAAGCAAAAATAGGTGGGCTAGAAGGTAGACAATTAAAAGCTGGTGATGAGTTTGGGATTAAACCTTTTACTAGAGAAACTGTACATGTATGTGACTATTACGGTGAAGGTCATAATCTGTTCAATACGGCGTTATACAATCGTGGAGGACGTGAATACCATGAATCGTTACGAGTAGTCCTTGGCGATCAAGCTAAGTATTTTACGGAGAAAGGGATTAAGACCTTTGGTAGTAAAATCTATACATTAACGATGCAATGTGACCGTATGGGCTTCCGTCTAGATGGGCCTGTTATAGAACATGTAGACAGTGCAGATATTATTTCTGACGGTGCCGTATTTGGTTCCATTCAAGTTCCGTCCGATGGCAACCCTATTGTCCTTATGGCTGATCGGCAGACAACGGGGGGCTATACAAAAATTGGCACAATTATCACGGCGGATCTACCTCGTTTGAGTCAATTGCCTGTAGGTGATGGTATCCACTTCGATATCGTAACCATAGAAGAAGCACAAGATATATATCGAACCTATATGAAACGATTAGATAAGCGTATGCAATTGGCATACGAACAAAGTACATATGTGTTTAAGGTAAGGAATAATATTTAAAAGTTTATATAAATTTAATGAAGTGAACACCTCTACAATGAAGAGTTACAGTTTAAGCTGTACTATTCAGTTGTAGAGGTGTTTTTCTATGGTTGTAATCATATAAATACGATTTAAAATTTCAATTATGAGTTTATATTCATTTTAGAAATATATTTATGGTGTAAAAATAACCCGTTTATGGTAAAATTTTGATATAAGTAATAAAAAAATCCGCATAATTGCAGTATTTGCATAGGTTATTATTTTTGTGAAAGTTTAATGAAACCTCTTGCAACTATATCGAAGGTTTTGATATACTAACTATATCGAAAAAGTTAAAAGTCAATTATGACTAACACATTATAGTAAATATGTATAGAGAGATTATAAGAAGGTTTATAAGAGAAAAGGAGAACCGAAGAATGAACAAAATTTTTAAGGTGGTTTGGAGCAAATCCAAAGAATGCTACGTAGTAGTATCTGAATTCGCTAAAAACAATAGCGGTAAAAAGAAAATTGCAGTAGCTGGTATCTTTGCAGCATTGGCTATGACTAATGCTAATGTGGCATTGGCGACAAATGATGTACCTAGTGGTAGCAGTACGACTGCAGTTGCATTTGGTAGCGGTGCTAGTGTTACAGGTATTAATGCAGTTGGTTTAGGTAAGGGTGTAAAGGCTGATAAAAGTGATGTTGTTGTAATTGGTACTGATGCAAAAGCAGAGAATGACGGTGCTGGGATTGCTATTGGTCAAAATGCTTATTCAAAAGGTCTATATGGTAATACACCAAGTGTTGCTGTAGGTAAAAGTTCAATTGCAAATGGTGGTAGTTCGGTTGCTATTGGTAGTAATGCGACAGTCAACTCAGCTGGTAATCGATATTCACAAGGTGTTGCCATTGGTGGTGGTACATTACCGGGGCAAGGGGCTACTGTTGTAGGTGACCAAGCTATTGCTATTGGTGGTAATACAAAAGCTTTAGGCCATTCGTCCATCGTTATTGGTGGTGATGACGCCGATAAAATGACAAGTACAAGAGCTGTTTATACCGATATTACAACAGGTAAACCTGCTGTCGCTACTGTTTCTGCTGCTGTTAAAGCTTTAACAGGGTATGAAATTAAATGGAGAGATTATAATAATGCTACAGCAGACCATATCGGTATCACAGTGGGCACTAAGGGTCAATCTGGTAATGCCGGCATTGCTATTGGTACGGGCGCTGACTCTAAAAATCGTATTGCTGGCTCTTTAACAGGTGTTAATACAAGTGCTGCCGATAATGATTCTGTAACAAATGCCATCGCTATTGGTACTGGTGCGAAAGCAAATCGTGATAACTCTGTTGCATTAGGTGGTGGTTCTACTACGGATAAGGCAGGTACGAAACAAACTAGCTATAAATTGCCAAATGGTGTTGTTGCTGCATGGAGCGGTGGGGATGACACTCTTGAAGGTGATATTGTTTCCTTCGGTTCTGCAGGTTTCGAGCGTCAGTTGAAAAACGTAGCTCCTGGTGAAGTAAGTGCTACTTCTACAGACGCGATCAATGGTTCTCAGTTAGCTGCTATCGCAGATCAAATTGCACAGAAATATGTGTCTATTACTTCTGAAGTAGAGCCAAATAAAGACAACAAAGGTGCAAAGGCTGATGAGTCTATTGCTATTGGTCCTAATGCGTCTACGGATAAGAGTGCGACAAGCTCTGTAGCTATTGGTGATGGTGCAAGTGCGACGGTTACTAATGGTGTTGCGATTGGCTCTAAATCTGTGGCAAGTACTGCTGCAGGTGTAGCGGGCTATAATGTAAATACTGACCGTACTGATAAATATGCTGGTTTAAGTGGTGCTACCTTAACATCTACATTGGGTGGTGTTGCTGTTGGTACAACAGGACAAACTCGTCAAATTAACTATGTAGCTGCTGGTACAGCTGATACAGATGCGGTAAACGTGGCACAATTGAAGAGTGTAAACCTTGCTTTCACAGGTGACACTGGTTCTGGTGACGTAAACCTTGCTAACAGCAAATTGGCAGTAAATGGTGATAATACATACATCGAAACTAAAGCTAATGGCAAGAAAATTACAATTGCTGGTAAAAAGCAAGATATTACTGTAACTAACGGCGTTGCTACTGCAACTCCTGGCATGGCAGATGCTAAAAACGTAGCTGATGCAATTAATCAAGCAGTTGCTAATAGCTCTTCTAGCTGGAACTTATCTGCTAATGGTGAAGCAACAACTGCAACAGTAGAAAAAGGTAACACAGTAGACTTCTCTGGTGACGACAATGTTACTGTTGCTAGAAATGATAAAAATATTTCTGTATCCTTGAAGAAAGATCTTACTGGCTTGAACAGTGCATCTTTCAATAATGCTGCAGGCAATCCAACTGTAAAAATTGATGGCGACAAAGGTATCAATGCAGGCGACATGAAAGTTACTAACGTAGCTGATGGCGTAGCAGATAAAGATGCTGTCAATGTATCTCAATTAAAGAAAACTGACGATAAAGCAGAAGCTAACAAAGCTGCTCTTGCTCGTAAAATTTCTTTAGATGGTAACACTGGCTCCACTACTGAAAAATCTTTGAGCACAGGCGATGTGAAATTCAAAATCAAAGGTGAAGACGGTATTACAACTGTAGCTGCTGGCGATGATGTAACTGTTAAACTTGATACAGATACTAAAAACAAAATCGATAACGCTGCTAACAAAGATTTGAGCAACTTGACTCCAGCTGGTGAACAACAAGTTAAAGATTTGGCTGCTTGGAATGTAGTAGCTAATAGTGAAACTGCTGAAAAAGTAAAAGGTGGCGACACAGTTAAGTTTATCGATGGTGATAACGTTGAAATCACTCAAGCTGGTAAAAATTTCACAATTTCCACTAAGAAAGATGTAACATTCGATAATGTAACTGCAAATCAAGCTATTACAGCTCCAAAAGTAAAAGCTACAACTGGTGTTGAAACACCTCAAGTTACTGGCTTGACTAATACAGATTGGGTTCCAGGTCAAACACAACCAGTATCTGGTCGTGCAGCAACTGAAGATCAATTGAAAAAAGTTGATGACCAAGTAGCAGCAAATAAAGATAACATCACTAAAAATGCTGGCGATATTGCAACAAACAAAGCTGATATTGCTAAAAATAAAGACAACATTGATAAAAATACAACAGCAATCGCTCGTAAAATCTCCTTGGGTGGTAACACTGGTTCTACAGATGAAAAATCCTTGAGCACAGGCGATGTGAAGTTCAATGTTAAAGGTGATAATGGTCTTACTACTGTTGCTAATGGCGACGATGTAACTGTTAAACTTGATGATGCTACTAAAGATAAAATCGATAACGCTGCTAACCAAGACTTGAGCAACTTGACTCCAGCTGGTAAGCAACAAGTTAAAGATTTGGCTGCTTGGAATGTAGTTGCTAATGGTGAAACTGCTGAAAAAGTTCAAGGTGGTGATACAGTTAAATTCATCAATGGTGATAACATTGAAATTACACAAGCTGGTAAAAACTTCACAATTGCTACTAAGAAAGATGTTACTTTCGATACTGTAACTGCTAATGATACAATTACAGCTCCAAAAGTAAAAGCTACAACTGGTGTAGAAACTCCAGAAGTAACTGGCTTGACTAATAAAACTTGGGTTCCAGGTCAAACACAACCAGTATCTGGTCGTGCAGCAACTGAAGACCAATTGAAAGCTGTAGATGATCAAGTAGCTGATAATAAAGATAAAATCGGCAAAAATGCTGATAACATTGCAGATAACAAAAAAGCAATCGACAAAAATGCTGCTGATATTGCTACTAATAAAGACAATATTGCAGCAAATAAAGATAATATCACTAAAAATGCTGGCGATATTGCAACAAACAAAGCTGATATTGCTAAAAACAAAGATAACATTGATAAAAATACAACAGCAATCGCTCGTAAGATTTCCTTAGGTGGTGATACTGGTTCCACAGATGAAAAATCCTTGAGCACAGGCGATGTGAAATTCAATGTTAAAGGTGAAAATGGTCTTACTACTGTTGCAAATGGCGATGATGTAACTGTTAAACTTGATGATGCTACTAAAGATAAAATCGACAACGCAGCAAATAAAGACTTGAGCAACTTGACTCCAGCTGGTGAACAACAAGTTAAAGATTTGGCAGCATGGAATGTAGTTGCTAATAATGGCACTGCTGAAAAGGTTCAAGGTGGCGATACTGTTAAGTTTATCAATGGCGATAACATTGAAATTACACAAAATGGTAAAGACTTCACAGTTGCGACTAAGAAAGATGTTACTTTCGATACTGTAACTGCAAATGACACAATTACAGCTCCAAAAGTAAAAGCAACTGATGGTGTAGAAACTCCAGAAGTAACTGGCTTGACTAATAAAACTTGGGTTCCAGGTCAAACACAACCTGTATCTGGCCGTGCAGCAACTGAAGATCAATTGAAAGCTGTAGATGATCAAGTAGCAGCAAATAAAGATAACATCACTAAAAATGCTGGCGATATTAAAACAAACAAAGACAATATTGCTAAAAACACAGAAGCAATCGCTCGTAAGATTTCCTTAGGTGGTGACACTGGCTCTACTGACGAAAAATCCTTGAGCACAGGCGATGTGAAATTCAATATTAAAGGTCAAAATGGTATCGTTACTGAAGCTAATGGCGAAGATGTAACTGTTAAATTAGATGATGCTACTGCAAACAAAATCAACAATGCAGCAAATACTGATTTGAGCAACTTAACTGATGCTGGTAAACAACAAGTTAAAGATTTATCTGCATGGAATGTAGTTGCTAATAACGGCACTGCTGAAAAAGTTGAAGGTGGTAACACAGTTAAATTCATCGATGGTGATAACATCTCCATTACTCAAAATGGTAAAGACTTCACAGTTGCAACTAAGAAAGATGTTACTTTCGATACTGTAACTGCAAATGACACAATTACAGCTCCAAAAGTAAAAGCAACTGATGGTGTAGAAACTCCAGAAGTAACTGGCTTGACTAATAAAACTTGGGTTCCAGGTCAAACACAACCTGTATCTGGTCGTGCGGCAACTGAAGATCAATTGAAAGCAGTTGATGACCAAGTAGCAGCAAATAAAGATAACATCACTAAAAATGCTGGTGATATTGCAACAAATAAAGCAAATATTGCAGCAAACAAAGCTCAAATCGATAAAAACACAGAAGCAATCGGTCGTAAGATTTCCTTAGGTGGTAACACTGGTTCTACTGATGAAAAATCCTTGAGCACAGGTGATGTGAAATTCAATATTAAAGGCGAAAACGGTTTAACAACTGTTGCTAATGGTGAAGACGTAACTGTTAAGATTGATGATGCAACTAAAGCTAAAATCGATAATGCAGCAAACCAAGATTTGAGCAACTTAACAGATGCTGGTAAACAACAAGTTAAAGATCTTTCTGCATGGAATGTAACTGCAGCTGGCGGTACTGTAGAAAAAGTACAAGGTGGCGATACTGTTAAATTCCAAGCTGGTGATAACCTTGAAGTTAAACAAGATAAAACTACTTTCACATATAGCTTGGCTAAAGACTTGAAAGGTCTTAACAGTGTTACTGTAGGTGATGAAAATGGTCCATCCACTAAGATCACTCCTGCAGGTACAACTGTAAAAGATGCAGCTGGTAACTCTACAACAGTTAACGGTGCAGGTATGACTATTACTCCTGCAAATGCAGCAGCTAGCCCTGTATCTCTTACTGTAAACGGCTTAAACAATGGTGGTAACCAAATTCATGGTGTAGCACCTGGTACAGCTGATACAGATGCAGTAAATGTAAGCCAATTGAAAGCAACTAAAGCTGGTTTACAACAAGCTATTAACAATGTAGGTGCTGAAACACAACGTGTTGGTGCACATGCGGCAGCAATGGCAGCGTTGAAACCAATCCAATACGATCCATTGGAACCAACTCAAATCATGGCAGGTATTGGTAACTACCGTGGTGAAACAGCTGGTGCAATCGGTCTTGCTCACTACAGAACTGAAGATACTATGTTCAACGTAGGTATTACACTTGGTTCTAGCCATAGCATGGTAAATGCTGGTGTAACTCACAAATTCGGTGGCAGCCGTGATAGAAAAGACGCTGTTCCAGAACGTTATAAAGCTGGCCCTATTAGCTCTATCTACGTAATGCAAGACGAAGTAAGTCACTTACGTAACCAAAATGAAGAGTACAAATCCAAGCTTGAACAACAACAATCTGAAATTGATGCGTTGAAAGCAGCTGTTAACCAATTGTTAGCAAACAAGGCATAAGATTCGTGAATATATAGTTAAAACTATGTATACGATCTGAATGGATATGTAAAAATGAAAAGAGCTCCCCTCGAATGAGGGGGGCTCTTTTACATGGAAAAAACAAAAGGTTTCGTAACAAGTCTATCTTAGATATAAAATACTAAATAATTTCTTGTTTAAGGATTAATAAAACTATCAATAAAGCTGTATATAGAGTATGAATAGTGAATATTTTTAAATATAAATCAATTTTCATATTTATATTGATAAGTTTTTTGTTCTCGATTGATAGAATAAAAATACTAAAAATATGCAATTAATTGAGGTGAATTATAAATGAAATTCAATCATAATGCACGTTTATGCAATTGTTTGAGGATCTTATAATTGCATTAAATATCCAAAAAATACGATTTTTAATTGAGAGAATAATGTATATTATGTTAAAATTAAAGATAGATTTTTAAGTAATGAGAGTCTGAGTATTTTCATTATCTTTCAAATATCCATATATTTGGATAACAGAATTCATATAGTTGAGGGTTAGTCATTTAAAGAAGGAAAATTGTATGAATAAGATATTTAAAGTCATTTGGTCCAAGTCAAAACAGTGCTATGTTGTAGTATCTGAAATGGCAAAGAACAAAACAGGGAAAAAGAAAATCGTAGTAGCAAGTATTTTAGCTGCTTTAGCTATTCAAACTGCAGGTGTAATTGATGTTGCAGCGGCAGCGGGCGATCAACCATCTGCAGCTATTGCAAATGGTAGAGTAGCCAGTGGCAAAACTAATGGTCTAGCTATTGGTAATTTTGCTAGTTCTTATAGCCACCAATCCATTGCTATCGGTTATTATAGTGTAGCAACAGCAGCAGAAGCAAATCCTGCACTACCTGCTACAGCAGTTGGTGCTGGTGCTAATGCAACAGGTCAATCTACGGTTGCATTAGGCTTATCAGCTCAAGCTACATCGGGAAGTGCTACAGCGTTAGGTGCTAAATCTGTAGCAACCGAGGATGCTGCTGTGGCAGTTGGTCATGGTGCTCAGGCAACAGGTGGCTATGCCTCGGCTTTGGGTGCTGATGCGATAGCTTCCAATAATGATTCTACTGCCTTTGGTCATGGTACTAAAGCATCTGGTGCATCCTCTACTGCATTGGGCTCTAGAGCAAAGGCCGGAAGTGTTGCTGGTGTAGGTATCGGTATGTTAGCCAATGCGACTAATCAGTACGGTGTCGCTATTGGGGGCGAAAGCTCTTCAAGTGCAGATAACAGTATTGCTATTGGTAGAAAAAGTTCTGTCACAGGCGATAATGGTATAGCTATCGGTACTTTTACCACTTCAAAAGGTGCAAATGGTGTAGCTATTGGTACTAATTCTACAACTTCTGATCAAGGTGGTGTTGCGGTAGGTAATGCTGCAAAATCTAAACAATTAAATGCTACAGCTATAGGTATGGATGTAACAGCTGATGCTGCTAATTCTGTGGCGTTAGGTGGTAGTGCTACGGCCTCTAGTGATGGTACTATAGCGATTGGTTCTTATGGCTCTACTAAAACGACTGCTACTGGTAATCGAGCTCTTGCAATCGGTTCTGCTACGACAGCCAATGGTTTAGAATCAATTGCCATAGGTAGTCGCGTTAATTCCGCATCTCAACATTCCATTGCTATCGGTACTGGATCTAATGCAAGTGCAGTTAGATCCATTGCTCTTGGTCCTGATTCTCGTGCTACTGCTGAAAGCGGTGTTGCATTAGGCGCTGGTTCTGTAGCGGATCGTGCTGGCGGCATTGCGAATAAGGGCTATAATCCAAACGACAATCGTACCAATAAATATGCGGGATTAAATAACTGGGCATTAACTCCTTCAACAGGTGCTGTTGCAGTAGGTAATGGTAGTGCTGCAACCCGTCAAATTACAGGTCTTGCAGCAGGTAAAGAGGATACAGATGCTGTTAACGTGGCTCAATTAAAAAGCGTTAACTTAGCTTTTGCTGGCAATGTTGGTAGCGGTGATGTAAACCTTGCGAACAGTACGTTAGGTCTTAAAGGTGATAATACATACATTACTACATCTGCTAATGGTCAAAACCTTACAATTTCAGGCAAAACTCAAAATATTAATGTCACAAATGGTCAAGCCTCTGCGCCGGCAGCAGGTATGGCTGATGCTAAAAATGTAGCGGACTCTATTAATAAAGCGATCTCTGCTAATGCTTATAACTGGAAATTAGCTGCAGATAATGACAATGGCCGTAGTGAAGTAATCAATAAAGAGGATACTGTATCCTTTAGTGGGGATAACAATATTACAGTAGCTCGTAATGGCAAGAAAATTACGACTTCTTTGAATAAGGCGATTACTGTAGATACTGTGAAAGCTAATAAATCCGTTACAGTTTCCTCTGGTGGCAACCAAATTACATTAGATGGTTCAAACGGTGCTGTTACAGGTAAAACTTTCAGCGGTCAATCTTTTACAGCCGGTAATAATGTGTTGAGCAATACAACGCTTCAAATTGGTCCAACTACTGGCAATAATGTGACTATTACGACTGATGGCTTAGCTGGTAAGGCTGGTTCTAAAACGGTTAAGTTTGGCACCAATGGCATCAGTGCAGGTGGTCAACAAATTACCGATGTTTCTAGCGGTGGTAACATAGGTACTAATGCAGCTAACATTACAGATGTTAAGAATGCTGTATCTGACGTGACATTAAAATTAGATACAAATTCTAAAACTGGCACTGTTAAGCTTAGTGAAAGTCCACTTAAAGTAATTGGTGCTAATGGTATTAGAACTGATTTAGTTGGTACAAATAATGGTAGTCTTGTTGTTGGCTTAGATAGTAATACTGTAAATGCTACGACTAAAGGTATCGGTTTAAGTGGTGATACTGGTTCTACGGGTCTTAAGTATCTTAAAGACGGTGATGCAACCTTCAAAGTGGCTGGTGATGGGAATCTTGTTACTACTAAGGCCTCTGCTACAGGTGTACAAGTCGCTGTTGATGCAACAAAAGTAAAAGATTTAGCTGTAGGCGCGGTAACCGTAAGCAAGGCTAATACGGCAGATAATCCTATTACAATTACACCAACAGCAGGTACGAATACTAAGGACTATGCAATTGGTATTGATACAACTAAGTTAGCTAATCAAACACAATTAACATATAAAGCGAATGGTGCTAATGCAAATAAAGTATCCTTAGCAAATGGTTTAAACTTTACAAATGGTACTTTTACAACAGCAACTGTAGGGGCAAATGGCAATGTAACTATTTCTACTGCTACTGAAACCATTACTAATGATACTGATGGTAAAGCTAAAGTAAATAGTCCTACAGATGGGTTAGCGACTGCTAAAAATGTAGCGGATTCTATCAACAAAGCTGTAGATGGCTTATCTCAAAATCTTACTATTTCAGATGGTACTACAGATGGTACAGTTAAACTTAAAAATGAAAAACTTACTGTAGCTGGTGCTAATGGTGTGTCTACAACTGTAAATGGTCAAACTGTTACGGTCGGTCTTGATACAGATACTAAGACTAAAATTGATGCGTCTGCTACTGCGGTAAATCGTAATGTTTCTCTTGGTGCAGACAGTGGTACTGTATCTAGCCAATCCTTAAAAGACGGCGATGTAGCATTTAATGTGAAAGGTGCTACAGGCGACTTTGTATCTACTAAAATGAATGGCAATACTGTAGAAGTATCTACAAAACGTGCTGCTATTAACAGTGATGCAAATTCAGGTGCCGCATCTGTAACTGGTGATGACGGTATTGCAACTGCTAAAAATGTAGCCGATGCTATTAATAAGGCAGCTGATGCGGCTAAAGCTGGTGCGGCATGGAACTTGTCCGCTAATGGTGATACTAGTACAAAAGTATCTGGTGGCGACACTGTAGACTTCACTGGTGATAATAATATTACAGTTACCCAAACTGGCAAAAATATCGCTACTACGTTAAATAAAGATCTTAAAGATTTGAGCACCATATCTCTTACTAATCCAAGAGGGGAAACAATTTTCCTAAATGGTAGAGATGGTAGTATCAAAGCTAATAAAGCTGAGTTTAAAGACAATGTTGGTGCTGGTTCAACTATTACTAGCGATCAGTTAAGAATTACTAATGGTGCAACTGGTGCTAATGAGGCCACAACGACTCTTGCTTTAGGTGCCTTATCAATTCAAGCGGGTCCTAATAGTACTGCTCTTGATTCTAAATACCTTATGTTTAGTGATGAAGATGGCAATAATGCTGAAGGCAGTGCTAAAGGTATGGCATTCCAGGATGCAGCGGGTAAAATGGTTCAGTTTAGTCTTGATGAAATTAAGGCTGGTGGCAATAAGATTCAAGAGGTTGCTAAAGGTACAGCTGATACTGATGCGGTAAACGTAAAACAGTTGAAAGATACTGTTGCAAGCCAAACTTTAACATACCGTGCTAATACAGCTGCTGATACAGATGCTAAAACAGTTAAATTATCCAAAGGTCTAGACTTTGTGGATGGTACAATGACTAAAGCCACTGTAGATAATGACGGTAAAGTAACATTCGATATTAACGACGACACTAAGGCGAAGATCAACGATTCTGTAGCCGCTGTAAACCGTAAGGTTTCCCTTGGTGCAGATAGTGGTACACCTTCTAGTCAATCCTTAAAAGACGGCGATGTAGCATTCAATGTGAAAGGTGCTACTGGTGATTTCATTTCTACGAAGATGAATGGCGATACTGTAGAGGTATCTACAAAACGTTCCACTATCAACAGTGATGCTGCAGGTACTGCTTCTGTTACCGGTGATGATGGCTTAGCAACTGCTAAGAACGTAGCTGATGCTATTAACAAAGCGGCTAGCCAAGCTAAAGACGGTGCAGCATGGAAACTATCTGCTAATGGTGATACACCGACAACTGTAGCCGGTGGAGATACTGTAGACTTTACTGGTGATAACAATATTACAGTTACCCAAACTGGCAAAAATATCGCTACCACATTAAATAAAGATCTTAAGAAATTAAACTCTATTTCTCTTGAAAATGGTGTGGGTGAGACAATCAAGTTTGATGCAATTAATGCTAGCGGTAAGTTTGGTGATCCAGCTGTAGGTAATTATACACAAATTGACCGTGATGGTATTAGAATCAATAATGGTATTGATGTAAATCAACCGAATACAGCAAATACTTATTTAGACGTTGGTTCTTTATCTTTACAAGCCGGACCTAATAGCAGCTCTCTTGATTCTAAAACCCTTATTTTTAATGATGAAGATGGGAATTTGGCTCAAGGTAGTGCTCAAGGCATGGCATTCCAAAGTGCAGCAGGTAAAATGGTTCAGTTTAGTCTTGATGAAATCAATGCTGGTGGCAATAAGATTCAAGAGGTTGCTGAAGGTACAGCTGATACTGATGCGGTAAACGTAAAACAGTTGAAAGATACTGTTGCAAGCCAAACTTTAACATACCGTGCTAATACAGCTGCTGATACAGATGCTAAAACAGTTAAATTATCCAAAGGTCTAGACTTTGTGGATGGTACAATGACTAAAGCCACTGTAGATAATGACGGTAAAGTAACATTCGATATTAACGATGACACTAAGGCGAAGATCAACGATTCTGCAGCTGCTGTAAACCGTAAGGTTTCCCTTGGTGCGGATAGTGGTACACCTTCTAGCCAATCCTTAAAAGACGGTGATGTAGCATTCAATGTAAAAGGTGCTACAGGCGACTTTGTATCTACTAAGATGAATGGCGATACTGTCGAGGTTTCTACAAAACGTGCTACTATCGATAGCAATGCTACAACAGGTACCGCATCTGTAACAGGTGATGATGGCTTGGCAACAGCTAAAAATGTAGCCGATGCTATTAATAAGGCCGCTAAAGCAAGCTCTGATGCAGTAAACTTGAAATTCTCTGGTGATACAAACACGTCTGCTGGTGTAGTGAACCTTAAAGATGACACATTTGGTATCAAAGGTGACGGCAAATACGTAACTACAGATGCAGATGGCAAAAACTTAACTGTTAAAGTATCTGAAGAAGAAGTTAAGAAATCCGCTGTAGGTGCTGTAACTGTAAGCACAGATACAACAGATGCAGATAATCCATTAACTGTAACGCCTACAACAAGTGCAGATGGCACAACTAAGGACTACAAAGTTACAATTGATGGTACTAAAGTGGCGGCTAAGACAAACTTGTCTTACAAAGCAAATGATGGTACTGCTAAACTAGTATCCTTAGCAGATGGCTTGAACTTCAAAAATGGTAATATGACTACTGCTAGTATCGATGATGCAGGCGTTGTTAAATACGATGTTAATACAGAAACGATTACTGCTGGTGCAGACGGCACGATTACAGGTCCTGCTACTGATGGTGTAGCAACTGCTAAGAACGTAGCTGATGCAATCAATGCAGCTAAAAAAGCTACGAAAACTGAAATCACTGCAAATGACGGTGAGGCTGCAGATGGTACAACTGGTAATGTTGTGTTAACTTCTAGCAAAGCAGCTGATGGTCACACTATTTACGACGTAAAACTCAACGATAAAGTGACATTAGGCACTGGTGCAAATGCTGTAACAATGGATGGCACTACAGGTACGATTACTGGTAAAACTGCTAATATTGGGGGCGTAACAGTAGATGGCGCTACTAACCATGTAACTGGTCTAGGTAATACAACTTGGAATGGTAATGCCGTTTCTGGCCGTGCTGCTACAGAGGATCAATTGAAAGCAGTGGCGGATGCTGCAGCAAGCCAAACATGGCAAATTACAGCAGATAAAGATGCTGCTACGTCTGGTATCCAAACTGGTACTAAAAAAGATGCAAAAGTAGGTAAAGATGCAAAAGTTAAGATGATTGCTGGTGAAAATATCACAATTAATCAAAACGAATTAGACTTTACATATTCCTTGAATAAAGATCTTGTGAATATGAACTCTGCAAGCTTTAATGGTACTGGTGGCAATACAACAGTTATTAATGGTGATTCCATTACACAAACTGCGGGTACTCAAACAAATACGTCTACAGCAGCTGGCAACACAGTAGCTGATGGTGCTAAATCTACTGCTACAACTGCAGCAGGTACTACAATTACTGATGGTGCAAAAACAAATACATCTACTGCGGATAGCACTGTAATTGACGACGGTAATGGTAATAACACAGCACTTACTAAAGATGGTGTAACTATTACTACTGTAGGTAAAGATAAGGTTTCCTTGACTGGTAATGGTTTAGATAATGGCAATAACAAAATTGTTAATGTTGCAGATGGCACAAACGATACTGATGCTGTCAATGTACGTCAATTAGAGGCTAAAACTAAGGCTTCTACTACTGAATTGACTGCTAATGGTGGTGAAAGTGCGGGTAGCACTACAGGCAATATTGTATTGACTAAGACAACTGCTGCTGATGGACATATCATTTACGATAACAAGTTAAATGATAAGGTTACATTAGGCACAGATCCAACTAATGCCGTAACTCTAGATGGTACAAATGGTACTATTAAAGCAGGTAAGGATGGTAATGCTGTAGCGATTAACGGTACGGATGGTACTATTAAAGCTGGTGATGGTACAAATGCTGTAGCCATCGATGGCAAAAATGGTTCTGTAAAAGCTGGCGATAAGATTGCTCTTGATGGTAAAGATGGAAAAGCTACGATTGGTACTGTAGGTATCGATGGTAAGGATGGCGTTATTAGTGGCTTAGCTAATAAAACTTGGGATCCAAATAATATTACTCCTGGTCGTGCAGCCACTGAAGATCAAGTTAAATCTGCCGTAGCCGATGCAGGGTGGGATGCTGCTGTAGGAACAGAAGGTTCTGGCGTTAATAGAACACCAAGTGCAACAGCTGAAAAAGTAAAACCTAATGAAACACTTACTTTCAAAGCGGGTAATAATATGATGGTTAGCCAAAACGGTAAATCCATTAGTTATGCTGTAAATCCTGAGCTTACAGATATGAAATCTGCTACATTTAAGGATGCAGACGGTAATACGACTGTAACGAATGGTAAGGGCGTGACAATTACTCCGGGCAGTGCAAATCCTAATAACCCTAATGCAGGTCCTGTATCCTTAACTAAGAATGGTCTCAATAATGGTAATAACCAATTGAAAGGTATTGCACCTGGTACGGATGATACGGATGCCGTAAATGTTGGTCAATTGAAAGCATCTAATGCTAAAATTGGCGATGCTATTGGACAAGTAGCAGGTGAGGTACAACGTGTCGGTGCTCATGCAGCAGCTATGGCAGCGTTGAAACCAATCCAATACGATCCATTAGAACCAACTCAAGTTATGGCTGGTGTTGGTAACTATCGTGGTGAAACAGCAGCTGCCCTCGGTCTTGCACATTATACGAACGAAGACACAATGTTTAACGTTGGCGTATCTCTTGGGGCAAACCGCAACATGGTAAATGCTGGTGTAACTCACAAATTTGGCTCTAGCCCAGAAAAGAAAAATATTCCAGATCGTTACAAAGCAGGCCCTATTAGCTCTGTGTATGTAATGCAAGATGAAGTATCTAGTCTCAAAAAAGAAAATAGTGAACAAAAAACTGTAATCGCAGATCAAGCGGCTCGTTTAAATACGTTAGAGGCTGAAAATGAGCGTCAACGTCAAGAATTAGCTGAAACTAAACAAGGTTTAGAAGATTTGCGTGCCGCAGTAAACCAATTGTTAGCATCTAAAGGTTAATAATTGAGATTTACTTTCATGAATAGGCTAGTATGATTACATTTCTGTAATAGAAAAGAACCTCTTATACACTGATATACCTAGATGGGTATAGTTAAGTATTATAAGAGGTTCTTTTGCATTTTTGATATATATTCTTATGTAAAAATGAATAATGAATGACTATTCATGTATTTTATGATATAATACTTAAGATGTTAGGGGCTAAGAACTTTGCTCCACCTTGTATGATCTTACATGAATAGGAGATACTATGTTAGAACGCATACAACGATGGCTATCAGTAGATACTATGTTGCCCGCTGCAGAGCGGTTAGGTCCGGTAGGGACGACAAAGCAACTATATGGTAATTATTTGAAAATTGCTTGGCCAGCTACATTACAAGGCTTGATGTTACAATTTATGACAGCCATCGATTTGGCAATGGTGGGTGCACTCGGTGCGTCTGCTCTTGCGTCGGTAGGCATTATGGGGCAGCCTGAAATGGTGATGCTCATTTTCTGTCGCGCTTTATCTATTGCTGTTACCGCTATCATTGCTCGCCGTCATGGTGAAGGCGATGTGGACGGTATGAATGCAGTTCTTAAGCAGTCTATATTATTAAATTTCTTGATTTATGTACCTTTATTAGTGATATGTTTCTTTAATTTAGAGCATATTTTACGTTTTACTGGCGCCGAAGATGGTTATATAGAAACCGCAGTCTGGTACGGTCGTTTCGTTGTTATTAGCCTTATCTTTCAGTCCTTTAACCAAATTGTAGGGGCAGCACTTATCGGATATGGTAATACAAAAGTCATTTTTAAATCGAATGTAGTCGGGAATATTTTAAATACTATCATGAACTTTTTCTTGATTTATGGTATTGGTTTCTTTCCTGAGCTCGGTGTTATGGGTGCAGGTGTGTCCACTATGATCAGTAGTGCTCTTATTGCCTTGTTGCTATTGCGAACTATTTCACAACATACGACTACAGGGCTAACATTGCGACATCCGTCTAAATGGACCTTTGAAAGACCCGTACTCCATACGATGTTTCACGTTGGGGGCAGCTCTTTAGGGGAGCAGTTCTTTGAACGTTTTGGTATGTATACATACACTATGATTGTTGCTTCCTTAGGTGCAGTACCATTGGCAGCACATTACGTATGTATGAATTTGATGGATATATTCTATTACTTTGCTATGGGGCTTGGTTTCGCAGGAGCATCTCATACAGGGCAAAACCTTGGGCATAAACGTCCAGATATTGCTCGTGTCTATGGTAAAATAGGTGCCCGCATCGGACTGATCGTGGGCCTTGTAAGTGCCTTGATATTTATTGGTCCTGGTGATTTCTTGGTACAGCTTTATACTCGTGAAAGGGAAGTAGTACTTTTATCGGGGTCATTAATGGGAATTATGGCTGTTGCTGCTTTCCCACAAGCCTTACAGCAAGTATATTCTGGTGTGTTAAAAGGGGCAGGGGATACGTATTATATTATGCAATATTCCCTAATTAGTGTAGCTATCATTCGACCTATTATTACTTATCTATTGTGTATTACGTTAGGTTTAGGATTATTAGGTGCCTGGTTATCCTTGTGCTTTGATCAGTCTTTACGTTTATGTTGTTCCTATTTGCGATTTATTAGAGGTGCATGGCAACATAAGACTGTCTAAGGTGATGTAAATATAGTTAATAATCAATCTTGACTATCATTTAGGATATAAATTTTCATATAAAATCTAAAATTTAAAATGTTCGATATGTAGAGAAGATACAGATAAAATCAATATCATTGTGTTTGTTATCACTTTCTATATTGAAAATATTAAAATAGTTTATGAAAGGTTTATGAAAAATCTCTTGCCTATTCATTTTTTTTGATGTACAATACGAAATGTGGAAAAAATGACACATTGGGGAATGTGTCGTCTGACCAGAAACTTCTGATTTCACGTATATATGTAAGGGATATATATAAGAAACGATAAAAGCCTCCTTAGTGGATACTAAGGGGGCTTTTATTCGTTTTCCTTAGAGAGGGATCTTATACCTTTTAGTTCACAGTTGTATATAGATAAATTTCGAAAAATTCATGATAAGTTCATAAAAGATATTGAAATTTATCGAAAAGTTGTGTAAAATAAAAGTATATCATTACCAAAGGCCTGCGTATTGTGAAAGGCTATTATTGGAGGGAATTATAATGAACAAAAAATTATTAGCTTTATTGGCAGTTGCTGCTGTAGGTGTATCCGTAGCAGGTGCAACTCCACAAACTCAATTCAACAAAGGTGAATTCCAAGTTGATCTTGGTGCAGCTCATTCTAAAGCAAAAACTGAAGCTTGGAATGCTGACGCAAAATGGAATTTTGATGGTGCTGTAACATATGGCTTCACTGACAAAACTGCATTGCAATACCAATACCATGGTTTAAATGACAAATTGAAAGGTACTAGCTTCAGTGACAAAATGCACGAAGTGAACGTGGTTCAATCCTTGAACAAAAACTTCGCAGTATATGGTGGTTATGCACACATTTCTGGCGATGACTTCGCTAAAGCAAACAATATTGCACAAGTAGGTGTAATTGGTAAAGCTAACCTTGGCTCTAAAGTAGAAGTTTACGGTAAAGCTGGTGTAGGTACTAAGAAAACTTCCACTTGGGAAGCTGGCTTAGGCTACAAAGTTAACGAAGACTGGGATATCAATGCTGGTTACCGTTATATCAACACTAAACAAGATGACGATTCCAACATCTCCTTCCAAGGTCCAGTAGTTGGCTTGTCCTACCGTTTCGGTGGTCAAAAATCCGTAGCTCCTGTATACACTCCAGCTCCAGCTCCTGTATACACTCCAGCTCCTGTATACACTCCAGCTCCTGTAGTAGAAGCTCCTGTATATAAAACTCCTAAATTGGACTATTATGTACAATCCATCTACTTCGATTCCGACCAAGATGTTGCTCGTGCAGACCAATATCCAAACTTAACAGCTGCTGTAAACGCTGCTCACCAATACTCTCAAGACCAAGTTAAATTGTTAGGTAATGCTGATACTGATGCTACTCCTCAATACAACGTTGGTTTGTCCGAACGCCGCGTACAATATGTAGCTCAATACTTAGTAAACAATGGTGTATCTGCTGATCGCTTAATTGGTATCGCTAATGGCGACACTAAACCAGTGGCAACTAACTCCACTGCAGCAGGTAAAGCTGAAAACCGTCGTGTAGACGTTTACATTCACCGCTAATCTCTAAACTAATTTAGATTAGGCATACAATAAAGTCCACCTTCTATCATGCTCTCGTGTTCATCGGGGGACCGAGCATGTGATAAGGTGGACTTTTATGTTATACTAAACTTGCATACAATCGTAGGTCATACAATGTTCATTAAAATTTGATAATGTATGCGGTGTGAGTATAGTAAAGTAGGTTATATATGAAAAAATTCAAATATTACAAACCGCTCATAGGTGCTATCATACTAGCTGGTATTATGATTATGATGGCCCTTAGAATAAGTGATATTGCTAGTGCTATTGATGCTATTATTACAGCATTTATTCCACTTATCGTAGGTGCCTGTATTGCTTTTGTACTAGATATTTTAGTAGTGCGCTATGAGCGATGGCTATGGCCTAAGAGTGAATCTGGATGGAGGTATAAGATACGAAGACCTCTCAGTCTTGTATTATCTTTTGTGACAATTAGCGTAATCGTGTATTTCATTGCCCGTATGGCGCTACCTCAATTGGTTCATTCTATGTCGATCATTGTGGCGTCTTCGCCTCAACTATATGCGGATTTCCAAATTTGGATGCAGCATCTTACAGAGACGATTCCAATGGCGTCTAACCAGACACTTATGGACACGTTGAGTGGTGAAAGTATCGTTAAGTATACTCGTGAATGGGGTACAAAAGGTGGTACATACATTGTTAATGCAATGGGCACAGTGTTATCTTGGACCTTAAATATCGGTCTTGGCTTGATCTTTGCTATTTATATGCTCCTTGATAAAGAACGCCTTATGATGCAAGGCAAACGCATTGTAAAAGCCTATGCATCTGATGAATGGTTAAATCGTGTTAGTTATGTAACCCGTGTGGCAGTACAAACATTTAGTAATTTCTTTGTAGGTCAGTTTATTGACGCCTTGATTTTAGGCGTTATGGTAGGTATTACCTTATGGCTATTCAATATTGAATACGCTACAACTATTGCCTGTGTAATTGGCCTTACTGGTTTGATTCCGCTACTTGGTATCTATGTAGGTGGTGTTATCGGTGCGGTTATGTTGCTCACTGTTAGCCCTATGGATGCATTAATTTATGTAATTATTTTAGAAGTGCTTCATCAAATTGAAAGCAACTTCATTTACCCTAAAATCGTGGGTAACTCCGTTGGTTTGCCCGGATTATGGGTGTTTGCTGCGGTTATCGTAGGTGGTAGCTTGATGGGGGTCACTGGCATGTTGATTGGTGTTCCTTTAGTAGCTACATGCTATAAACTGCTTATGAGAGATGTAGAGGAACGACTTGCATCAAATGAAGGTTTATAGTATATTGTCTAAATAATATGATTCTTTATGTATGTTTTGTGTGCTGTTGAGTATGGCACGGACTTATAGTAATTCTAGTATGTGAATTACTTTTACTATTATTAAAAGTATCACATATAGTAGGAGGATTTGTAATGAATAAAAAGTTAATTTCTATGGCATTAACTGGTGTATTGGCAGTAGGTGTATTGTCTGTTGCTACACCAAGTGTGGCAGATGCACGTAAAACAAAGCCAGAAACAAGTACAGATATTTCTGTACAACGTGCACCAGGCGAGTCCATGGTTATGACTATGAGCAAAATTGGTACTATTTTCCAAAATCGCTTCCCGAATGCTGCCCTTCACTCCGTAGAGCTTAACTCTAACGATTTGAACTATGGTTACAAAGTTGTTGGTTATAGTAAATATCATCAATACAAGATGAAAATCGACGTAATTACTGGTAATACTTCCAATATGGAAGAAGGTGGCAAACCTAAAAAAATTATCGGTGAAATCTTCAATAAAGATCGTGTAATTGAGTCTGCTCAAGCAGAACGTGTTGCTAAACAACAACTCGGTGCTGATGCTGTTATGAAGGGCTGGAAAATTGAAGCTCATGACGGCAAAATCTTGTACTATGTAACAATGCATCAAGATGGTAAAAAAGTAGTTGTTACAGTAGATGCTGAAACAGCTGCTTATGTAGAGCAATCTAAATCCTATAAATTACCACCTGAGCCAGATCAAGGTTTCGATGGCCGTAAAACAAATCTTATCTTTGGTAGTGGCATCGACATGGGTCGTTAATCTATCAAGTGATAATCTAAAAAGAGCTAAAGATGAAAATCTTTAGCTCTTTTTACTTTATATAGTGTTTTTATTGCTATAACGGTAGTTATTATTACCAACGGTTTTCGTAGTACACTTGTGTCCACATAATAACTTCGCTCAAGGAAGGGTGTGGGCTCATAGTTTCACCTACAGTGATAACGGATTTAGGATCCATTTCGCGAGTAATACCTCTTTCACGTAAGCGTTTAGTACGTTCAGACGCGATTTCTTCATTAATTGCTGTTAACGGAGTTACACCGCTGTTCATAAGATTTACATATGGTTGGAAGAGGATAGACGCTTGTGGACCTGTTACGTGCATACCTAGAATATGGTTAGTATCTTTGTCTACCACGATTTTAACAAAGCCGTCATTTACATCGCCAGGGTTGATACCCATTGCGTAGCCTTTAGCTGTGGAGGAGTAGTAGTTTTTACCTACACCTACATTGTAACCAGCTTTAATAGCTTCTGCCTCAGTAAGTCCTACGCTACCAATTTCAGGGTAGGAGAATGTAACTTTAGGCAATGTATCATAACGTGCCCAACGGTAATCTTCTTCGCTTGTCGCATAGAAGAGATTATGAGCAATGATATCTGCTTCGTAGTTTGCACGATGGCGGAATGCAGGTTCGCCGTTTACGTCACCTAATGCATAGATACCATCAACGGATGTTTCTAAGAATTCGTTAGTTTTGATCCAGCCTTTTGGCCATGTTTCAATACCAGTATTTTCAAGATGAAGCTCTTCTACAGCTGGGCGGATACCTGCAGCGACAAGGATTTCCTCAACTTTAGTTTCTAAAATTTCCCCAGTAGTACGATCTTTAGTAACAACCACTTTAAAACCATCTTCTTGGCGGATTTCAACAGTATCTTGATTTAGAACTACGTTGATACCTCGTTCTCTATAGTTATTTAACAAGTGTTCAGATACATCGGCATCTTCTTTAGGTACTAAACGTACATTATGTTGAAGAATAGTTACCTCTGTACCAGCGGATGCAAATACGTGAGCGAATTCAACACCGATTGGACCTGCACCGAGTACAGCGAGGGATTTGTATGGTTGTTTAGGGAATTTATCGCCAAAGAGGCTTTCACTAGAAAGGAAACCTGCCTCTTGAAGACCTGGTACATTCGGTACATTACTATAACCGCCAGTGCCTAGAATAATCGTTGGTGCTGTAATTTCTACAATGCCAGATCCATCGTTAAGATGAATATTCATTACTTTATCGGATACAAAGCTTGCTGCACCACGATATACGTCTACATTGTCATATGCATTGTAATAATCGTAAATGCCAGCAGATTCGTCGATTTTATGCCAGGTACGTTTTGATACGGTATCCCAATCCATAGTAGCAGAACCAACATTAATACCGATTTTTTTGAATTCTTCCACTTCCTGGATCGCATTGGCTGCTGTAACCATAACTTTTGTAGGAATACAACCGCGAGTTAGGCATGTACCACCAAATTTACCTTTTTCTATGATGGCCACCTTAAGGCCTTTTTTGATAGCAGCGTCAGCTACGATTGTGGCGCCGCCCGTACCAACTACAATAATATCGTATTGTTTCATGTTGATTCCTTTCTATATATATCTACTAATAGTTATTATCATTAACTCTATTATAGCATTACATTGAATTAAATCAATATAGATAATTTACTATTGGTGAAAGTTTATGTTTAACTAATTATAAACTATATGATTTTTACGTATTATAAGAGAAAATGTGATAATACTTTTATAAAGAGCAAATGAGGTCGTTTACTAAACTTGTTTACAAAAAAAGACGGTCCCGAAGGACCGCCTAAGGATGTTTTAGTTCCAATCTTCGTGGTAGCCACGTTTTGCATAGTCTGCAGTAGCTGTGAAGAGAATATCTGTGCTAGAGTTAAGCGCAGTTTCCGTAGAGTCTTGTAAAACACCGATAATAAAGCCAACGCCTACAACTTGCATTGCTACGTCGTTGGAAATACCGAATAGGGAACAAGCTAATGGAATGAGTAGTAGAGAGCCACCTGCTACACCAGAAGCACCACAGGCACCAATAGTGGCGATGATGGATAATAGGATTGCTGTAGGAATATCTACAATGATACCCAATGTATGAGCTGCTGCTAATGTCATGATTGTAATTGTAATTGCAGCACCACCCATATTGATTGTTGCACCTAATGGAATAGATACAGAATACATATCAGGGTTTAGTTTCAAACGTTTAGCTAAGTCAAGGTTTACAGGAATGTTGGCAGCAGAGCTACGTGTGAAGAATGCGTAGATAGCAGATTCGCGTAAACATTTAAATACCAATGGGTATGGATTGCGACGAAGATAAACGAAGGACAAAATCGGATTGATTACTAGTGCTACAAAAATCATAGAACCAAGTAATAAAACGAGTAATTGGAAGTAACCAATTAAAGCTTCGATACCGTTAGTAGCAATGGATTCCGCTACAAGGCCCATAATACCAAGAGGAGCAAAGCGGATGATCCAGCCTACTACTGTAGTAATTGCTTGAGCGATGGATTCCATAACCTCTTTAGTATTCATTGGTGCATGACGTAAAGCACCACCTAGGATAAGTGCCCAACCTAGAATACCGATATAGTTAGCGGACATCAATGCTTTTACAGGGTTATCAACTACATTTTTAAGTAATGTTGTCATAACCTCAGCAATACCTTGAGGAGGCGCTGCGTCAGCGGCACCTGCTGCTAGATGTAATGTGGTAGGGAAGAAGAAACTTACAACTACAGCTAATGCTGCAGATAGGAATGTACCTAATAGATATAAGGTGATTACAGAGCCCATACCTGTCTTTTGGCCAGAGCGATGTTTACTGATCGCTGCGATTACCAAGAAGAATACAAGGATAGGTGCGATGCCTTTAAGAGCACCAACAAAGAGAACACCTAATAAAGCAAGTTCATTTGCCATATCTGGCACGTAAAGTGCAGTCACAATACCAATGATCAAACCTATGATAATCTGTTGGATTAGACTGACTTTGTTGATTGATTTAACAAATCGATTCATAGTACACTCCAATACTAAATAAAAACATATAACACTCCATGAAAAATATCCTTTCATCATGGACATATGTCATTATACAACGAACATGTAATAGTAGCAATAGATAAAATCATAGATGTTCATAGATGTTTATGTTAAAAATATAGTAAGTGATAAACATGTTTATTTACCTTATAAAGTGTGTTGCTTTCTATAGAATTTACCCGTGCTTTTACCATATATGTAAATAGCACATACTTGTTATTTATAGTATATATAATAGGTTTCTTTTTTCGAGTTCCTATAATATGGTATACTATGCCATATATAGTTCTTGAATATAGTTCTTGATTAGTGAAAATTAGTGAAAGGACCATAATGAATACTAAAGAATTTAAAACGTATGCTGATAAAGAGCAATTTGTACAAGGTGTTTTTTCTAATATTGCAAAAAACTATGATTTAATGAATACAGTCTTGAGCTTTGGACAAGATTATTTTTGGCGCAAATTCTCTGTAAAAGCAATGAATATTGGTCCTCACCAACGTGTGCTTGATGTAGCATGTGGTACCTGTGTGTTTACAAAGGAAGCGTTACGTCAAGAACCAACACTAAGAGTAGAGGCATTAGATTTTAACTGTGAAATGCTCGATCAAGGTCGTGTTCGCATCGAAAATGCGGGGTTACTAGATCAAGTTAATCTAGTACAAGGTGATGCGATGGCTTTACCTTATGCTGATAATACTTTTGATGCGGCTATGAGTGGCTTTGCAATGCGCAATGTGCCAGATATTAAACAAGTATTATCTGAAATGCAACGTGTTGTAAAACCAGGTGGGAAAGTAGTTGTATTGGAGCTGGCGAAGCCGAGTATGTTTGGTTTTAAACAGTTATATAATTTCTACTTCTCTTATATATTGCCTATTATAGGTAAACTAAGTAAGGATAACTCATCCTATGCATGGCTGCCAGAGTCCTTGCGTCGTTATCCTCACCAAAGTGAGATCTTAGAAATTTGGAAATCTCTTGGATATGAAAATGCCACCTATCATGAATTGACAGGCGGCATTGTAGCGGTCCACGAAGGTGTGGTACCAGAGAATTCTATTGTAAATAATAAGTAATATTAGCGTCTTGAGAAACTACTAATGATCCTTTTTCAACAGGAGTAGCAGTTTCGAGAGACGCTTTTAACATTACTGCGTTACGATAGTAACCAGAGTCCATGGAACTTGTTTGCGGTGTGCTGATAGAAACTGTTTTTACAGGGCCCAATGTACGACCAAGGGCAGCAGCAATAACTTCCGCTTTATGGCGGCCATCTTGAATTGCTTCTGTAGTTAAAGAATCAGATAATTGTTGAGATACATCGTTTTGGAATGAAAGATTGTTGATATCATTAGCACCAGCGCTAACAGCAGCATCAACAGCCTTTCCTACATTATCAAGATTATTGATTTTTACAGTTACACGATTAGACACGTTGTAACCTGTATTAATTCGTTTGCCTTCTTGATAATCGTTTGTAGGGTTAATAGAAATATTCGATGTGTAAATATCTTTTTTGTCGATACCTAAATGACCTAACTTACTGATTAAATCACTCATGATGCGATCATTATTGGATTTTGCAGCATTGATATTTGTGTTTTCGCTAGAAATGCCAAGTGTTAAAATGGCATAGTTAGGTGCTACAGAACGAGAGGCTTGTCCTGTAATTTGAATTTCAGACGTATCGAAGGTACCTTGTGGTGCAGCAAAGGCTGCTGTGGCCATAGTTGCACATATAGCAGCTAGAGCTACCGTTTTTGATAATAAACGTTTAGATAATTTCATACTTAATCTCCTTACACTAATGTAATATTCATATTAATTGATACTAATAAAATAGAACTATTTATGCTATAAGTTCTGTATTACAGCTATATTGTACATGATTGGTTGTATAAAATCAATTGTTGTTTACTAGGAGTATTAATGAAAGTATGGTGAAAGTTGTGTGAAATTGAGAATTGGGGGTTGCACTTATAATTTCATTGTACTATAATATGCATACAGTCGTTCGAGCGGCTGTTTCTTAATGAGTGTAGCAATACACTTAGAGGTTCAAAAAGAACTTCAAAAAAGATTGTAAAATGTGTTGACACGAACGAGGTCACATGTTATTATAATCAAGTCGTCAGTTGAGATAACACTTCTAATGAAGTGGAGCTAACTGATAACAGATCTTTGAAAACTGAACAATGATAGGTAATCAATCAATATGATTGAACATATGCCAGAGTGCGGGTTTTGACAAAGTCAAAACCAACCATA
>ERZ773207.78-NODE-78-length-33232-cov-52.310968_pt1 | contig 33232 bp, 30 predicted proteins | sample MGYA00580997_ERZ773207 | MGnify/ENA primary metagenome ERZ773207 (study PRJEB29015, sample SAMEA2738170) | human oral metagenome | biome: human oral; feature: human-associated habitat; material: saliva | place: China | collected 2239 ... | reverse complement strand
CGCCTTTTTCTGCAATCGCATCGCGCAGGCCTGCCAAATCCACCAACGCTGTCTGCCCCAGAATATCGTGACACACCACGCGTGCCGGATACCAAGGGAAGTCGATTTCCTGTTTTCCCTCAATCAGCTGGCCCAGCCAGCTTTGCAGCGTAGGCAGGTCGACTTTATCTGCGCGGTTGACCAAGTTCTCAGCCAAGATACGGCTTGTGTAAGGCAGCTTGTCGTAAGAGCCTGGTTTGATGTCTTCACACGCCTGACGCGCGTCGTAATATTCCAAATCCGTACCGGGTAAAGCTTTGCGGTAACGTTGGTTGGCAGTCATGTCGGTTCTCCTAAATCTATTATTTTTTTGGTTTTGGGTTTCAGACGACGTTTTTGAAGGTGTCGTCTGAAAAGGTTAAAACATCGAAACAATCATCTGATATAGCGGATTGCGCTCGTCTATCAACAATTTCACAGCCATCGAGATACTGATGACAATCAGTAGCGGCTTAATCAGCTTCGAACCGAAGCGGACGGCAAATCTTGCACCTAAATTCGCACCGACGAACGCACCGACCGCCATCGTTGCCGCAATCGGGAAAATAATCGAACCGTGTAGCAGGAATACCGATAGCGAACCAAGATTGCAGGCAACGTTCGCCAATTTGGTGTAAGACATCGCGTTCAACAGCTTGCAGCCGAGCAAAACAATAAAGGCAATCAGAAAAAATGAGCCGACACCTGGTCCGAACACACCGTCGTAAAAACCTAAAAGCGGTGCGACCGTCAGCCCGAATAGAAAAAAAGACATTCTAGCTTTGCCTTCCTTACTACCGTCGAGCTTAGGCGAAAACACAAAATACAGCGCGACAAATATCAACAAAACCGGTACGACCGCCAGCAAAATATCTTTGGAAACCAAGCTGACCGATAATGCACCGACCACGCCGCCTACAAACGATGCTGCCGCAATCGGGAGACCTTTCTTCCAATCAATCAAACCTTTGCGTGCAAAAGAAACCGTAGCCGAAAACGTAGCAGCGGCTGCTTGCAGCTTGTTGGTGGCAATTGCCGACACGGGAGGAATACCTGCCAACAAGAGTGCAGGCAGTGTAATCAAACCACCCCCACCCGCAATCGCATCGATAAATCCGGCAATCATCGCAACCAAACCCAAAGCGAGTATTATGTATAAATCTTCCATGTTTCTTATCCTTGAGCCAATACAGGATCATCTTCTAAAGAAATATACTCAATATTATTTTTATATCCAAAAATACGAATTAACAATCTTCTGTTATCTTGAATAACATCACGGCAATGCAAAGCCAACGTGTTGTTAATGATCATACAAGTGTTTGGTTGTAAGTTGATTTTATATTGTTCAGAGTTGTTGATTAATTCATTAAATCTATTCAAAGCATCTTTAACCGATTGAGGTGCATGCACATTAGCAGTAAATCTATAAGAGTTATATTTAACACCAATAATTCCATCGTTATTAAATTCAAGTATAGATACTTTACTTCCCCCTGTTCCCTTTCCTGACGTAAACGTTTCACTACGAGTAAAGTCAAAATTTTCTGTCGTTAATGCCAATAAATCCAAATAATGTAACTTTTCCAAAATAGGTTGTAATGGAATTACTGTTGTCGGTTCTGATAACGGATTGTATCTTGCAGTTAAAACAAGGGATGATGGTGCGGGGGAGTGATTATTAAAAATCTTTGTTGCCGCATGGTAAGGAGCTTCAGTATGCGCTCCTAATGCAATTCCTGAATGTGAACTTTTATCTACTTTGCTAGCATCTTCATTTTCAAGTTTTGTTGCTCCACCTCCCTTAAAATTACCAACAAGTCTCATTATTTTCCCATGATTATCAATATCATAGGCAAATGCAAATTGCTCTACTGTTGCCAATAAAATCTGATTAGACGCAGCCAATTTCAAACATTCTAAGTTTTCTTCAAGCTCTTCCATTTTTGGCAAAGAACTTGGAATGCTAATTATTGAATTATCAATGTTTTTATCATAAAGATTATTAAAAATAACTACACAAGTTTTTTGATGAATGAATTTCTGGATTTCATCCTTTTGTTCTGAGTTTAAATATTTTTCCAACAAGGTTTTCCCTGCATTACTTGCAATTTCTCTTACTCCCTTTGCTTGACAGCCACCTATTGTTGCGATTTCCGTTGCTTTATTTTGAATAAACAAAGCAGCATCAGCAGTTAAATTAATAATTGATTGAAACTTATCCATTTAATACATATCCTTTTTATTAGGTTAAATTTTAAAACTTATTTCAGACAACCTTTCCAATAAGGCAAGGCCGTCTGAAACCATAAATTCTGTTTTATTGCTTGTTGTCTGAAATCTATTCGCGGTATGAAAAAAATTGCTGCTCCGCTACCATCATTCCCGTATAGACGGAAATCCAAACTTAAATCTTTCAGTACTCTTTACAGCAGAACATTTCAACTTTTGAATTTCTGCCTGTATGGGAATGACGACAGCAGAGCAGCATGTTTTCCAAACGGCCGGCTCTCTCTCGCATACTGCACTAGGCCGTCGAAAAACGAAAACATCATTTATTCATTGTTTTCAAACGGCATTTCGAGATGGGGCGGGCAGGCTGCCCACCCTGCTGTTACGCGTATTAGCGGTCTTCAATCTCCACGAATGCCAAATCTTCAGGGCCTGTGTAGTTTGCGCTCGGACGGATGATTTTGCCGTCTTTGCGTTGCTCGAGAACGTGTGCCGCCCAACCGGTTGTACGGGAAATTACGAACAGCGGTGTGAACATAGCGGTCGGTACGCCCAATTTTTGGTAGGAAACGGCAGAGAACCAGTCCAGATTCGGGAACATTTTTTTCTCTTCCCACATCACGCTTTCCAAACGTTCGGCAATGTCAAAGAGGCGCATATCGCCGGTTTCTTTGCTCAAACCGCGTGCTACTTCTTTAATGACCACGTTGCGAGGGTCGGAAATGGTGTACACCGGATGGCCGAACCCGATAACGATTTCTTTACGGGCGATGCGTTCGCGGATGTCGGCTTCGGCTTCGTCGGCATTGCGGTAGCGTTTTTGAATATCGTAAGCCACTTCGTTCGCGCCGCCGTGTTTCGGACCTTTCAACGCGCCGATTGCACCGGTAATGCTGGAGTACATATCAGAGCCTGTACCGGCAATCACGCGGGCGGTAAAGGTAGAAGCGTTGAACTCGTGTTCTGCATACAGAATCAGTGAAACGTGCATGGCTTTGATGTGTGATTCGCTTGGACGTTTGCCGTGCAACAGGTGCAGGAAATGACCGCCGATGGTCTCTTCGTCGCTTTCAACTTCAATGCGTTTTCCGTTGTGCGAATATTGATACCAGTACAGCAGGATGCTGCCGAGGCTGGCGATCAGTTTGTCGGCGATGTCGCGCGCTTCGCTTTCCGGATGGCTTTCACGTTCAGGATGAACGCAGCCCAGCATGGATACGCCGGTACGCATCACGTCCATCGGATGGGTATGTGCAGGCAGACTTTCCAAAACTTTGATCACACGGATAGGCAGGCCACGCATGGATTTGAGCTTGGTTTTATAAGCGGCCAGCTCAAATTTGTTGGGCAGATGGCCGTGAATCAGCAGGTAGGCGACTTCTTCAAACTCGCATTTTTGTGCCAAGTCCAGAATGTCGTAACCGCGATAGCTCAAATCGTTGCCGGTACGGCCAACGGTACACAATTCGGTATTGCCGGCCGCAACACCAGAAAGCGCAACGGATTTTTTAGGTTTGAAAGTCGGGGTTTGAGTAGTTTCAGTCATGGTATTTCTCCTTTGTATTTTATGGGTTTTATTTTTTCAGACGACCGATGCGGATTTGTTGAAAGGCCGTCTGAAAGCGGTTACTTATTTTTGAAACAATTTATCCAGTTTTTGCTCGAAGGCATGATAGTTCAGATGCTCGTACAGCTCAGCACGGGTTTGCATAGTGTCAACCACTGCGGCCTGAGTGCCATCGCGCATAATCGCTTCATAAACATTCAGAGCGGCTTTACTTGCTGCACGGAACGATGACAGCGGATACAGCACCAGTGACACGCCGTTTTCAGCCAGCTCGCTTTGGGTATAAAGTGGTGTAGAACCAAACTCGGTAATGTTGGCCAATACAGGCACTTTCACTGCATCTGCAAATTGGCGGTACATTTTCAAATCGGTCATGGCTTCAGGGAAAATCATGTCCGCACCGGCTTCGACACAAGCTTGGGCGCGTTCGATAGCGGCATCCAAACCTTCTACCGCCAGCGCATCGGTACGCGCCATAATCACGAAGTTCTCATCAACGCGGGCATCTACGGCAGCTTTGATACGGTCGACCATTTCATCTTTAGAAACGATGGCTTTGTTCGGACGGTGGCCGCAGCGTTTTTGCGCTACCTGATCTTCGATGTGAACCGCTGCAACACCAGCGCGTTCAAAGTTACGAATGGTACGGGCAATATTGAATGCACCGCCCCAACCCACATCGATGTCCACCAGCAAAGGCGTATCCACGTTGTCTGTAATGCGTCGCGCGTCGATCAGCACATCTTCCATCGTGGTAATGCCCAAATCAGGGATACCGCAAGAGCAGGCTGCCACGCCGCCGCCAGACAGATAGATTGCTTTGAAACCGCTTTGGGTGGCCAATCGTGCAAAGTAAGCATTGACGCAACCGACGACGGCAAGAGGATTCGATTCTTTCACTGCTTGGCGGAAACGTGCTCCGGCAGAGTGTTGACTCATCATATTTCTCCTTTATAGACTTTTTATCAGTATGAATCGGACGGCTCGTTTTTTTCACAACTTGAAACGAACCGTTTAAAAAAAACAATCGTTCTAAAAAACTGTTTTCAGACGGCCTGTAAAATGTCGATCATCAACCATCCAAAAATTTAAAATCAATAAATACAAATAGTTATCAAAACCAATAAATACAATAAGGCTGAAGCGGAGGCGTACGTTTTTTAATTTTTATTAATCAGTATATGAATGCTGTTGGGGATACAGATATATTAAAACCCGAAAAGTTTGTAGGAATGCGGAAACTGGATTCGGGTTGAGAGCCTTCAGAACGTCGGGACTGCCAATAAGCTGGCGGCGACGGGAGCGGCAGAGACGGGAGAAAATCTATAACAAGAGAGAGTGGTTTGATACAGATTCATGATGATGTTCCTTTGTAGTGCGATGTAATTTTTATTTATGGAAACAAATTTAAAAAATAAAACCGGTCTTGTCAAACACTTTTTTCAAAAAAATTATAAAAAATTCAGTTATTAATAAACGATTTTTTTGCAACAAATGTAAAAAACGAACAGGCTGTACCACATCAAACCCTTATGTGGCCTAGCTTCTGTCCGTTTTGTACTTTTGGCTGATAGTCAGAATAATTGTAAACAATCTGTTTAAAAATAATTTATAATTGATTCATTTATAAGGAACTTTTAAATATACTTTCTGAAAAATTTAAAATTTTAGCCTTTAAATTTTCAGACGGCCTTTGCATGATGACTACTCTGCACTAAATGCCGTCTGAAAAGTCTGTTTGCCAATGGTAATGTCGGCAGTGTAATCATGGCGGCCTTCGACGCAAAACGGCAAGCGGACTTGCGCAGCCTGCCAACTTTGCGGCGATTGTTGCGTCAGGTTGTAGCGGTTGAAGCCCATGTCCATGTTTTTCATACTGAAACTGATACTGACCGCGCCCGTATTCTTCGGCACATTCTCAACCACAATATCGAAAGGCTCGTGTGTATTGATGGAGGTCGCACGCACTTTTGAACCGTCAGGCAGGACGCAGCCTTGTGTCAGACTACATTCGACTACATTCGCTTTTGACTGTTGCCGCTGCCACCAATCCAGGAGCAGCAGTTTGGCCGCAGCAAACACAATCAGTAAAACAGCGGCAATCAGTAGTTTTTGATTTTTACTCATTTCAGACAGCCTCAATGTCATTATCGGTCAAAACGGCATGCGCACCCATGCTCTGCCACTGTTCACGATAAATGGAAACCATGCTTTCCGGAGCTGCCGCAATCAGCGGCATAGCCACGCCTTGCGCCAAAATATCGACAACTTGCTTGGCTGCCGCTTCATTCGCTACTTTCCATACGACAGCATCGGCATTTTGCACCTGCTGCCATTGTTCGGCGTTTTCAATGATTGGCCATACGCTGGGCGCTTCTATCGGTTTGCCTTGTTGCCAATCGGCAAAATCCAGCAATACGGCAGAGGCAGTTTGATGCTGAGCCGACAGATATGGTACAACATGATATTCGCCCATGCTGTTTTGACCGCTCAAGCCGCTTTTCAGACGGCCTTGAAGCTGGCGCGGAATAGATAGGGAGCGTAACAATGCGCTATTGGCAGGCAACATCGGCGCAACGGTAAAATCCCCTGCCTTTTGCCAAGCCCATTTCTGCCCTTCCCTCGATTGAATTTCTCCTGTCCATTGGTCGGCTTCCACCCATAAAAAATGCAGGCGTACATGTGCGTGTTCGTAGGAATGGACTTTCGTCAGCCACGGCGTAGCGGCAAGGATACGGATACCGAGTTCTTCTTCAAACTCGCGCTGCAAGGCTTGAAAATCGCTTTCGCCTACCTCAACCTTGCCTCCGGCAAATTCCCAATAACCGGCATACGGCTTGCCCTCTGGACGGGAGCTGAGCAGGTAGCGGCCGTTTTGGTCGAGCAAAATTCCGGCAACCACTTGTACCAATGGGCGTGTGTCTTCAGTCATCATGAGCTTATTCTTATATGCGGCAGGCGGTGACACCTGCCGATTTATGCGTAAAAAAACGATGTCGGGCCAATACGCCCGACCTTCAACAAGTACCAACCCTTCAGGCCGTCTGAAAAGGATTTTCTATTTCAGAATACTTAAATCCGGCCTTATTTTTCCGCAATGACAAAAGCCATAACGGTATCCTCTTCATCGCTCATACTGAGATGGCAGCTTCGGATACCCTGCTCTTCCAGCCATTTGGTCAAAGCCGGTGCAAAAAACAATTCAGGTTTGCCTAATGCGTCATGTCCGACACCGATATTACGGAAAGACACCACGCCGCGTATGCCCGTACCGACGGCTTTGGCAAAAGCCTCTTTGGCGGCAAAGCGTTTGGCAAGATAGTTGACCGGTTTGCCTGCCTGTGGAAACTCCAACAGCTCTTCCGGGCTGAGAATACGTTGCGCAAATGCCAGTCCGAATTTTTTGTTCAGGCGGATAATGCGTTTGAGGGAAACAATGTCTGTACCGATTCCATAAATCATGGGTCTGCTCCTTGTTTAAATAGTCAGGCCGTCTGAAAGTGTGAATACCGGCCAAAGCAAACCCGCTTTAGCCGGTATGGCTGATGCCGTTAAGGCAACATTCTGGCTCTGAACATGACTTCCTTCATTTGGCGGACAGCTTCAGGCAGGCCGAGGAAGAGTGCTTGGGAAATCAGCGAATGGCCGATGTTCAACTCACGGATGGCGAGGATTTGAGCAATCGGCGTAACGTTGTGAATGGTCAGGCCGTGTCCGGCGTTAACGACCAAACCCAAATCGCTGGCGTAATGCGCGCCGTTTTGAATGCGCTCGAATTGTTTCATTTGCTCGGCGTGGCTGTGCGCATCGGCATACGCACCGGTGTGCAACTCAATAACGGGGGCGCCGACATCATAAGCGGCTTGGATTTGCGCGTTGTCGGCATCGATAAACAAGGACACGCGGATGCCTGCGTCGGTCAGGATTTTGGTGAACTCGGCCACTTTATCCTGTTGCGCCAATACGTCCAAACCGCCTTCAGTGGTCACTTCTTGACGTTTTTCAGGCACGAGGCACACATCTTCCGGCATGACGTTGAGCGCGTTTTCCAGCATTTCTTCCGTCAGCGCCATTTCCAAATTCAGGCGCGTGCGGATGGCGTTTTTAACGGCGAACACGTCCGCATCTTTAATATGGCGGCGGTCTTCACGCAAGTGCATGGTAATCAAATCTGCGCCGTGGGTTTCCGCAATCAGCGCCGCTTCGACAGGGCTGGGATAAATCGTACCGCGCGCATTGCGGACGGTGGCAATATGGTCGATATTTACGCCTAACAACATAATAATGTCCTTTCTTTAAGGTTTCAGACGGCCTGAATCTTCACCTATCAAAGGCCGTCTGAAAAAATTCAACTGCCCAAACCAAACTGTTGCAACTGCTGCAAAACCTGCCGAGACTTGATGCCCTCGGGCAGAAGGTTGTCAATCAAAAGCCGTGTCACTTTCAAAGCCTGCCCCAGACTTTCCTGATGAACGAAACTACTTTCCCTCAAATCGATTAACGTCGCGCCCAATACGGCAACGCCCTTATTGAGCGCATGGAAACGGTCGGCATCGGCCAGGGGAACCACAGCTTCTTCAGGCGTGAGCCAATAAGTTTCTTCACCATTGATTTCATTGCCGTTGCCGTCATGAAACAAATCAGGGGCAAAGCCCAAGCGTGTCAGCAGAGACCATTCAAAACGGCGCAAAGCGGCAATATGGTTGGCTTCGCAACAAATGGTTTTCATGGTTTCCGCCAAAACATCGTAAAGCTCGGGCAACGGATCTTCGCGGACGGTCAACTTCAGCATCAACTCGTTCACATACAATCCGCTGAACAAAGCCCTGCCCTGCGGCTGCGGCCAACCGCCTACCCATTCGGCGCGATGCAGGGTCTTCAACTCTTGCGAACCATACCAAGATGCGCTCACCGGCACAAACGGCACCAACACGCCGCGCAATTCGCTCTGCCGTTTGCGCGCGCTTCTGGCCAACAAAGCCACCCGCCCATAACGGCGGCTGAAAGCCTCCACCCACAAGCTGCTCTCGCGCCAAGGGGCGGAAGCAAGCAGAAAGATAGGTTCGTGGTTGATGCGGTTTGGTTGCGCCATAAGGGTTTGGAAAGATAAAGATTGTGTCGATTATAACGGAAAATTGATGCAAAAAGGCCGTCTGAAAATCTGCCTTCTATAAAGGCCGTCTGAAAACCTTTATAATCCGTTTTGAATGAACAACCGACTTTCCTGTGTTTATGCCGAAATTTCCTTTTAAATCCGCCCTTTCCCTGCTCTCCGCAGCCCTATTATCCGCCTGCTCGCTGGTGAAATATCAGCCTGTTGCCGGTATTGATACGGTCGACCTGCAGCGCGGCTACCGCTTTGAAACCAGCCGGCTTCAACACCACGACAAAGACGATACGCTTATTGTGTTGATGTTCTCCGGTGGCGGTACGCGCGCGGCGGCTTTGGGTTATGGTGTGTTGGAGCAGCTTCATAAGCAACAGATTACCATCGGCGGCAAAAGACAGTCTTTGATGTCGAATGTCGATGTGGTGGTCGGCGTATCCGGTGGATCAGTTTTGGCGGCTTATTTTGCACTCAAGGGCGAAGAAACCATTCCGCTGTTTTATAAACGTTTCCTACACCAAAACTTCCAACGCCAAGTTGTCAAACAAGCATTTTCCATGTCCAATCTGCCCCGACTGGCCTCGCCTGAATACGGACGCGGCGATTTGTTGCAGGAGCAGTTTGAAAACTACCTTTTCGGCAAAACCACTTTCCGCGATTTGGAAAAAAATGCCAAAGGCCCGTTTGCCATCATTTCCGCCACCGATATGGGCATAGGTGAGCGTTTCAATTTCACGCAGGAATATTTCGACCCGATGTGTATCGACTTGGGCGACTTGCGACTTGCCCGCGCCGTTGCCGCGTCAAGCTCCGTGCCTATGGTGTTTGCACCGATTACGCTCAATAACAACGGCGGTCATTGCCAATACACGCCGCCGCTGCAACTTGTCTCCGACAGCGAATCCGGTAAAAAACAACTGCAAACCCGAAAAGAATTTTTCGAGCGTTTCCAAAAATACAGCGACAGCAAAAACCGCCCCTACATCCACCTTATCGACGGCGGCTTGACCGACAATCTGGGCATGCGCAGCCTTTTGGACATGACGGAGATGTATCCGGAAAAAATCCTGACGCACAAAATCAAACAAAACAAAATCCGCCATATTGTCGTCATCAACGTCAATGCCCAAAACGAAGTCAGCAGCGATTTGGATAAAAGCGCGGCCGTACCCGGCTTCCGCGATGTCGTTTCCGCCATCGTGAATATCCCAATCGACCAACATTCGCAAGAATCTTTGCGCCGCTTCAGGGCTTTTGTCGATCAATGGAACAAAGACAAGCAGAACGAAGACATCTATTTCTCTTTCGTCAGCCTCAATCTCAAAGACCTTCCGCCGTCCCAGCTGAGGGACAAGGTGTTGAATATTCCGACCAGTTTCTATCTGCCGCCGGAAGATGTGGACAACCTGCGCACCGCCGCCTCCGAACTGATGAAACAATCGCTGGACTATCGCAACCTGCTGGCAGAATTTGCGGCACACCCCAATCCAGACACCATCTTCGCAGCCCCGCCTCCGGATGCACAAGAGTTCAAGCCATTGAACGAAAAAGAAAAGCAGTAGCAAACTGTTCCATAAAGTTTAGCTCTGTTAAAATATATGCTTCATCTTATATTTCAGACGGCCCCGATAGCCAAGGCCGTCTGAAACACTTGACAATAAATAGAATCTAACCATGACCAAATTAAACACTCCCATCGTTACCGATATTGACCGCCCTATCCTCGTTCCTCCGGGCGGCCATAAAAAAGTCCTGCTGCATTCCTGCTGCGCCCCATGTTCCGGCGAAGTGATGGAAGCCATGCTTGCCAGCGGCATCGACTACACCATTTATTTTTACAATCCCAATATCCATCCGCACAAAGAATATATGTTGCGCAAAGAAGAAAATATGCGCTTTGCGGACAAATTCGGCATCCCCTTTGTCGATAAAGACGACGACTACGAAAACGACCGCAAAGAATGGTTCGCAAAAGCCAAAGGCATGGAATTTGAACCCGAGCGCGGTATCCGCTGCACCATGTGTTTCGATATGCGCTTTGAAAAAGCGGCTCAATATGCCCATGAAAACGGCTTCCATGTTTTCACCAGCTCACTGGGCATTTCGCGCTGGAAAGACATGAAACAGATTAACGGCTGCGGCCATCGCGCTGCCGAGCCATACGATGACTTGGTTTATTGGGATTTCAACTGGCGCAAAGGCGGCGGCAGCGCACGCATGATTGAAATCAGCAAGCGCGAACATTTCTACCAACAAGAATATTGCGGTTGCGCCTACTCCCTGCGCGATTCCAATGCCCACCGCAAATCGCAAGGCCGCATCCCCATCAAGCTGGGCGTGTTGTATTACGGTGATGAATCCACCCAATACGAGCCTCAAGCCGAAAACAAAATCATTGTTGAGAAATAAATATCAAAGGCCGTCTGAAACATTCAGACGGCCTTTGTTTAAATCAGACGATTAACGGCGGCGGAATTTACCGTGATCAAAATCATCAAATACCTGATAAGCAGCTTGGCATTGAATTTTTTGCTCGGCATAAGGCAAACCGCGGAACGCTTTTGCTGCTTTTCGGTTTTCCCTTAACTCGGCCTTGTTGCCTTTGTAGCGATACCAAGCGGCACGGTGCTCAAGGTATCTCTTACAAGCAGGATGCAATTTGTTTTTCTTCGCCTGCTGGTGTTTGCTCACATGATGACCATGCGGTTTGGCCGCCGCTTTGGCAGAATAAGTACCCAAGCTCAATACGGCAACCACCGCCAGTGCAGAACCTAAAGTTTTCAGTGTCAACATGATTCGCTCCCAGTTTAGGTTGGGTAGTTCTTCCATTATATACCTCGCCTGATACCTCGACAAACCGCCTGATGTGTTGCATGACAAAAGAGTGTTATCAATTACGACATTATCCTTCTTGCTTTGCAAAATTTAACACACCTTCCATTTAGACAGCTGCCGAATATAAATTTCTTTATTTCATAAGCCTCTAGCCAATGTCTGACCAAATGTGATGCAAATACAAAATAATGCCAAATCGCCACAAAGCCACATGAAATCTAGTTTAGACCTCCTATTCCCTAATCCACACTCCGAAAAAAGCGCATTGTCAAGTCTAGTTAAACAAAGAAAAATACATTATATTGTGCCATTCAAAGCAATCACATACCGTATCTTGTGTTTTTTTAATGGGGAGACTGAACAATGAATGCAGCAACGAATATTAAAGTAACCAAACGCGACGGACGCTTGGAAGATATCAATTTAGACAAAATCCACCGCGTTGTTACTTGGGCGGCAGAAGGCTTACAAAACGTCTCCGTATCGCAAGTCGAGCTCAAATCACATATTCAGTTTTATAACGGTATCCGTACCGACGACATCCATGAGACCATCATCAAGGCCGCGGCCGACCTGATCTCACAAGATACGCCCGATTATCAATATTTGGCTGCCCGCCTCGCCATTTTCCATCTACGCAAAATCGCTTATGGCGAATTCGAACCGCCTCACCTCTACGATCATGTTAAAAAACTGACCGAAGCTGGCAAATACGACCGCCACATCATCACAGATTACAGTCGCGAAGAATTCGACGAGCTGAATGCCTATATCGACCACAGCCGCGATATGACCTTCTCTTATGCTGCCGTAAAACAGCTGGAAGGCAAATATCTGGTTCAAAACCGCGTTACCCGCCAAATTTATGAAACACCGCAGTTTTTATACATTTTGGTGGCCATGTGTCTCTTCAGCAAATATCCGAAAGAGACACGTTTGGATTACGTCAAACGCTTTTACGACGCCGTTTCCACGTTTAAAGTATCGCTGCCTACACCTATCATGAGCGGCGTGCGTACGCCTACCCGTCAATTCTCAAGCTGCGTATTGATTGAATGCGACGACAGCCTCGACTCCATCAACGCGACCACCAGCGCGATTGTGAAATACGTTTCCCAACGTGCAGGCATCGGCATCAACGCCGGCCGTATCCGCGGTTTGGGCAGTGAAATCCGCGGCGGAGAAGCGCAACACACCGGCTGTATCCCATTCTTCAAAATGTTCCAAGCGGCCGTTAAATCCTGCTCACAAGGCGGCGTACGCGGCGGCGCGGCAACCTTGTTCTACCCATTGTGGCACATCGAAGCCGAAAGCCTGCTGGTATTGAAAAACAACCGCGGCGTAGAAGACAACCGTATCCGCCAACTGGACTATGGCGTACAAATCAACCGCCTGCTGTACACCCGCTTGATTAAAGGCGGCAACATTACCCTGTTCTCGCCGAATGAAGTTCCGGGTTTGTATGATGCCTTCTTCGCCGATCAAGACGAATTCGAGCGCCTCTACACTCAATACGAGCAAGACCCAAACATCCGCAAACGCACTTTGCCGGCAACAGAATTATTCTCCACCCTGATGCAGGAGCGCGCCGGTACCGGTCGCATCTACATCCAAAACGTTGACCACTGCAACACGCACAGCCCGTTTGATCCACGCGTTGCGCCTGTTCATCAGTCCAACTTGTGCATGGAAATTGCCCTGCCGACCAAACCGCTGGACAACATCAACGATCCGAACGGCGAAATTGCCTTGTGTACTCTGTCCGCCTTCAACTTGGGCGCATTGAACAACTTAGACGAACTGGAAGAGCTTGCCGATTTAACCGTGCGCGCGCTTGATGCCTTGCTGGATTACCAAGACTATCCGATCGAAGCCGCTCGCACCGCGACCATGAACCGCCGCACGCTTGGCATCGGCGTCATCAACTACGCCTACTATCTGGCGAAAAACGGCGTCCGTTACAGCGACGATTCCGCCCTCGGCCTGACCCACCGCACCTTTGAAGCCATGCAGTATTACCTGCTCAAAGCATCGGTAAACCTTGCCAAAGAATACGGCGCATGTCCGCTGTTCAACCAAACCGTTTATTCGCAAGGCAAACTACCTATCGACACCTACAAAAAAGACTTGGACGCCGTGTGCAACGAACCTTTGCACTACGACTGGGAAAGCCTGCGCGCCGACATCGTCAAATACGGCCTGCGCAACTCTACCCTGACCGCACTCATGCCGTCTGAAACCAGCTCGCAAATTGCCAACGCCACCAACGGCATCGAGCCTCCACGCGGATTGGTAACGGTCAAAGCGTCGAAAGACGGCATCCTGAAACAAGTCGTACCGGAATTTGAAACCCTGAAAGATGCCTACGAAACCCTGTGGCAGCTTCCGGGCAACGAAGGCTACCTGAAACTCGTCGGCGTAATGCAAAAATTCGTCGATCAATCGATTTCCGCCAACACCGCCTACGACCCGGGCAAATTCGAAGGCAACAAAGTTTCCATGAAACAAATGCTCAAAGACCTGCTGACTGCCTACAAATACGGCGTCAAAACCCTGTACTACCACAACACACGCGACGGTGCGGACGATACGCAGACCGATATTCAAGATGACGGCTGCGCAGGTGGGGCTTGTAAGATTTAATGCCGCAGGTCGGATACTTGTATCCGACATTTCAGACTTTCAGACGGCCTTGCTGATGCAAAGGCCGTCTGAAAGTTAAGTAGGTTGGGTTGCAAACCCAACGAAGCCGGAAAATCATTGGGAAATGTTGGGTTTGCAATCCAACCTACGTTGCTGTATCCGACAGTTTTCTAAATTTCAACCACTCAGGAGAATATAAATGGCAAATTACTGGCATATGCAAATGCATCCCACAGGAGAATTAGAAGATTTTGGAGGGAATATAGAATGGATTTTGGAACACCGCCGATTTATCGGCTTGGGAGAATGGGAAGGCGGCAAACAGACGATTAAGACTTTCAAAGAGGAGATGGAAGTCAATGATATTGTTGCTATCAAACGCGGTAAAAAATTGGTTGCATTGGTACAGGTTATTGGCGGTGCGTATTTTGTCAAACGGGAAAGTGATAATGACGACCGTACTAATTGGATAGAAAACCGTCGCCCTATTCGCGTACTGGATTGGGCAATCAATGGAGAAACTTTGCCTCAACCGATGGGAACCTTGAGCCGTTGTGCTAGGGATGATGTTGATACTACAAAAATTATTAAAGACTGGCATAACCGTATTAATAGTTCATTAGAAAGACGTGGTATCAATATAAATGTTTGACAACCAAAGCAACATTAATTTGTAGGTCGGATACTCGTATCCGACACCCAATAATTTGAGGCTGCAGTTCAGACGGACTCAAAGGCCGTCTGAATCCTTAAAATTTCCGTCATTCCCGCGCAGGCGGGAATCTTCTCCAAAGAACAACAAACGGCAGCCCAAATCGGTAACTGCTGAAAACCAAAAAAGATTCCTGCCTGCGCGGGAATGACAGTGGGTATAAAGTAGGTTGGGGTGCAAACCCAACAAAACCGGAAAATTATCGGCAAATGTTGGGTTTGCAACCCAACCTACCTAGTTGCCATACCTTTTCAGACGGCCTCAAGCCCAAATCCCATTCAAAACAATCCACAGAGAGCCAACCCATGTCCTGCGAACACCTCGTCATGCAATACAGCACATTCAGCAAACAGAAAAACGACGCGCTGAAAGAGCCGATGTTTTTTGGTCAGCCGGTAAATGTCGCCCGTTATGACCAGCAGAAATACGAAGTATTTGAAAAACTGATCGAAAAACAATTGTCTTTCTTCTGGCGTCCGGAAGAAATCGACGTGTCGCGCGACCGTATTGACTACGCCAATCTGCCCGAACACGAAAAACATATTTTCATCAGCAATCTGAAATACCAAACCCTGCTCGATTCGATCCAAGGCCGCAGCCCGAATGTTGCGTTCTTGCCTTTGGTGTCTATTCCCGAGCTGGAAACGTGGATTGAGACATGGAGCTTCAGCGAAACCATCCACTCGCGCAGCTACACCCATATCATCCGCAATATCGTGAATGATCCTTCAGTCGTGTTCGATGATATTGTGCAAAACAAATACATCATCGCCCGTGCTGAAGACATTGCCTGCTATTACGATGATTTAATTGAATACACTCAGTATTACAATCTGTTGGGCGAAGGCACGCACAATATCGGTGGCAAGCTTGTTACCGTATCTTTGCGTGAGCTGAAGAAAAAACTCTATCTCTGCCTGATGTGCGTTAATGTATTGGAAGCCATCCGCTTCTACGTTTCATTCGCCTGCTCGTTCGCCTTTGCCGAGCGCGAATTGATGGAAGGCAACGCCAAAATCATCAAGCTGATTGCCCGCGATGAAGCCCTGCACCTGACCAGCACCCAGCATATGCTCAACCTGATGCGTGCAGGTGCCGATGATCCTGAAATGGCTGAAATCGCGAATGAATTGCAGGACGAGTGTTTCAACCTCTTCAAAAAAGCAGCCGAGCAAGAAAAAGAATGGGCGGCCTATCTGTTTAAAGATGGCTCAATGATTGGCCTGAATAAAGAAATTCTGGCTCAATACGTTGAATACATTACCAATCTGCGTATGCAGGCAGTTGGCCTTCCTGCCGGATTTGAAGGTGCGACCCAAAATCCGATTCCTTGGATCAACGCATGGCTGTCTTCTGACAATGTACAGGTTGCGCCGCAGGAAGTGGAAATTTCCTCTTACCTGATTGGTCAGATTGATTCGGAAGTCAATGCCGACGATTTGGGCGATTTCGAGCTGTAATCGAACATTCGGTTTTATGATCAAGGCCGTCTGAACGGTGTGGCAGAAATCTTTGATTTCGTCTTTACACCGTTTCAGACGGCCTTTCCAATCCAAACAAATCATATGGCACTCATTAGCACACACGACAAAACCTTCCAACTCCAACAAGGCGAAACCTTATTGGAGGGCTTGGAGCGCACTGGACACGAAGTTGAATACCAATGTCGCAGCGGTTATTGCGGTTCATGCCGGGTCAAAATCTTGGATGGGAAAGTCTCTTATGATAATTTTCCACTCGCTTTTGTCGCGCCCGGAGAAATTTTGCCGTGCTGCTGCCGGGTTACTGAAGACATCAAGCTCGATTGTCGGGAGCGCATCAAAGAGCCGGATTTATTTGATGTCGATTTATTTGAAGACAAATAAAAAATGCCGTCTGAACATTGTGGCTGAAATCCTTGATTTCATGTCCACCGTTCAGACGGCATTTTGCATGGTTAAGCTTATTTACGCTCTCCAACCGGCAAAACCGTCTTGCCGAAAGATTCGTTGATGACTTCTGCCGCTGCCAAGTAGAACGCACCAAGTGCAGTTACCAAGCCTAAGCAACCGCCGATATGGACGATGCTGTGGTTTTCCATGCCGTCGCCAATACCCAATGCAAAGAAAGTCAGTGTCAAGCAAAAGAAAATACCGCTCAATACTTTAGGCTTGGTCAAGGTAGCCACAAACATCATCAGCGAAAACATACCCCATGCGCAGAGATACCAGCCGATAAATGCCGGTGCTGTTTCACCTTTGAAAAAGATGGTAAACAAAGCCCATGTCCACCAGAATGCACCATAGCTGATAAAAGCGGTAAAGCCAAACGTATTGCCTTTCTTGAACTCAAACATACCGGCAATAACTTGGGCGATACCACCAAAGGCGAGAGCCATGCCCAAAACTAAGCCGACACCCTCTTGAGCAGTAAAAAAGCCGCCGTTAATCAGACTGAGCAACCAAGTTGTCAATGCAAAGCCACACAGGCCTACTGGACCTGGGTTCGCCAGATTTTCTTTAGTAGTAGTCATTTTATTTCTCCTCTAGTTATTAAAATAGGAAGCCTATTGTTACAGGTTTTATTTAAAATTAAAAGAAATAAATTTAAAAAAATCAGGCCGTCTGAAAAATATTTTTCAGACGGCCTTAAATATTAATAATTAAACTATCCTAAAATTGCCAAAATTTTCCTTAATTCATTGGCATTAATCTGGCCGGGTGCAGACGTTTTTTGTGCCGCACCAAAGGTTACGGCCGAGCCGAAAGTCGAGCCGGCCAAGCGACTGACGGCCCCGATTTTACCCATAGACATAGTAATAATCGGGCGGTCGATAATTTGTGAAACATCATATGTTGCCTGTAATAAGGTCAATACATCTTGCGGAGATTGCGGCATCACGGCAATTTTGCAGATATCCGCGCCCCACTCGGCCATTGTTTTCAGACGGCCTGTAATATCTGCCAAAGACGGCGTAGCTTGGAAATCGTGATTGCAAAGTAAAGTGGCAGTTTGATACTCATGTGCCAAAGCAATGGCTTGTTTTACGCCGCTTTCCTCGGCAAAAAGCTCGATGTCGATAATATCGGCTTGTTTGGAACAGATGATTTTTTCCAATAATTCAAAATAATAGTCGTCAGAACAAGGCGTATTACCGCCCTCTTGCGCCCTTCTAAACGTAAACAGCAAAGGCTTATCAGGAAAAGCCTGTCGGACAATGCCTAATTGCTCGGCAATAAAATCGGCATCAAGCGCTTCTTGAAAAAAATCCGCACGAAATTCAATAATGTCAAAAGCCGTCTCTTTCAATACGCGCAAAGCCTGCTCCAATTCCTGCGTATTGGCGGCCACCAGCGGCACGGCAATTTTAGGCAGGCCTTTGCCGATCTCGATATTTTTGATGATGACAGGTTTCATATTGATCCTTTTGCTGTTCAAGCCAATCAGTGCAGATGCTCGTAAATGGTTTCCGCCAATGCTTTGCTGATGCCTTCCACTTTTTCCAAGTCCTCGCGGCTGGCCGCAATCACGCCGCGCAGACCGCCAAATCGGGTAAGCAATGCTTGGCGGCGTTTGCTGCCGATACCGGGGATTTCGCTGAGTGAGGAAGTAACGCGTGCTTTGTCGCGTTTTTTGCGGTGGCCTGTAATCGCAAAGCGGTGCGACTCATCGCGTACAGTTTGCAATAAATGCAAAGCCGGGCTATTGGGCGGCAGGCGGAAGACTTCGCCGGTAAAAGGCAGTATGAGTTCTTCCATACCGGCTTTACGCTCGGGGCCTTTGGCGATACCGACCAAAGGAATATGCAGCCCGAGTTCTTCCCATACCGATACGGCTACGCCGATTTGCCCTTTGCCGCCGTCAATCAACACGACATCCGGCCATTTGACACTTTCGCCGTTGGCTTCGGCTTCCTGCATTTTGCCGTAACGACGCGTCAACACTTCGCGCATAGCGGCGTAGTCGTCGCCGGGCTTGGCGGTCGTGATGTTGTAGCGGCGGTATTGCGAAGGCTGGATGTTTTGCTCATCGTACACAACGCAGGACGCAATAGTGGCCTCGCCTTGTGTGTGGCTGATATCGAAACATTCAAGGCGGTTGAGGCCGTCTGAATCCATGCCGAGGATTTTTGCCAGTTCATCAATGCGGTGTTGCTGGCTACTTTGTTGCAGGCGGCGTTGTGCAATCGCCATTTGCGCATTTTGCTCTGCCATTTTCAACCAGACTTTGCGTTCGCCTATGGTTTTGGTGACAAACTGCATCTGCTTGCCGTGTTCGCCCTCCAAAGCCTCTTTCAGCGCATCGGGAACGGGAAAGTTGCTGATAATGATGTCGGGTTTGCTTTTGCCCAAATAATGTTGGGCGACGAAGGCTTCGGCGTAATCTTGTCCGTTTGGCTCGGGATCGTTTTTGGTGTCGGGGAAAAAGCTTTTGTCGCCTACATGCCGTCCGCCGCGGATGCTGACCCAGTGTACGCAAACCAGGCCGTCTGAAACCGCCAGCGCAAGCAAATCGATATCGTTGGGATTGTTCGGATTTTTACTGTCGATAAACTGATTACTCTGCATAATGCCGAGCGCTTGGATTTGATCGCGGTAACGGGCGGCTTCTTCAAATTGCAGATTGGCGGCGGCGGTTTGCATTTTGTGTTGCAAGGTACGCGTCAGTTCGTCGGTTTTGCCATTGAGGAAAGTCGCTGCTTCACGCACACTGTCACGATAATCTTCTTCGCTGATGTGGCCGACACAAGGCGCGGTGCAGCGTTTGATTTGGTAGAGCAGACAAGGACGGTCGCGATGCTCGAATACGCTGTCTTCGCAGGTACGCAGCATAAAGACTTTTTGCAACACTTGAATGCTGTCGCGCACGGCATTGCTGTTGGGATACGGGCCGAAATATTGATTTGGCTTTTTCAGCGTGCCGCGGTAATACGCCATTTGCGGATATTGATGGCCGCTGAGCATTAAATAAGGATAACTTTTGTCATCGCGGAAAAGAATATTGTATTTCGGCGATAGGGCTTTAATGAAGTTGTTTTCAAGAATCAGCGCTTCGGCTTCAGAACGCGTGATGGTGGTTTCGATATGGTGAACCTGTTTTACCATCAATGCGATGCGCGGCGAATGGTCGTTTTTTTGGAAATAGCTGGAAACGCGCCGCTTGAGATTGACCGCTTTACCGACATATAAAACATTATTGTCTTCGTCAAAAAAACGGTACACGCCCGGCAGATTGGGCAGATTTTTCAGAAAAAGAGGTAAATCGAACGGTTCGGTTGCGCTCACGGGATTTTCTTTTGGAATAAGCAGGCCGTCTGAAAACTTTTCAGACGGCCTTTTTCATTGACGTTTAAGATTCTTGAGACGGAGTATTTTCAGCTTCTACCACTTGGTTTTCAGCTGCATCGCTTTCTAAAGCGGCTTCATCTTCAGCCTCTTCAGCCACGCGCTCCAAGCTAACCAAGGTTTCGCCCTCGTCCAGATTAATCAGGCGGACACCTGCGGCAGCACGGCCGGTCTCGCGGATTTGCTCAACTTTGGTACGAATCAGGACGCCGCCGCTGGTAATCAGCATCAGGTCGTCAGTTTCGCTGACCAAAGTCGCGGCAACCAAATCGCCGTTGCGTTCGCCGGTATTGATGGCGATATTGCCTTGGCCGCCTTTGTTTTTACGGCTGTAATCGGCAATCGGGGTGCGTTTGCCATAGCCGTTGGCGGTTGCGGTTAATACTTGCAAATCGCTTTGCTCGGCTTCAGGGGCAAAGGTAATCAGGCTGACAATCTTGCCATCGGCCGGCAGGCGCATACCGCGCAAACCGCCGCTGCCGCGACCGGACGGACGGACACCGTGTTTGCCGCTTGGCAATGCATTTTCGGCATTTTCATCATCCAGGCCGTCTGAATCTTCGTTTTCGATTTCAATATCGGCATCTTCTGCTTCATCGTTACCGGATTTTTCCCAATATTCGTTAAAGCGGATGGCTTTGCCCAAGTTGGAGAACAACATAATGTCGTCCGCACCGCCGGTTTGCGCTGCGCCGACCAAGTAATCGCCTTCTTTAAGCGCAATGGCTTTGATGCCTTGGCTGCGAACGTTTTTAAACGCAGATAGCTGGACTTTTTTCACCATGCCTTGTGCAGTGGCGAAGAAAACGTATTGGTCTTCCGGGAACTCGCGGACGGCCAAGATGGCGCTGACTTTTTCGCCTTCTTCCAATTGGATAACGTTATTAATCGGACGACCGCGACTGTTGCGGCCGCCTTCCGGCAGTTTGTACACTTTAATCCAATGGCACTTGCCCAAATTGGTGAAGCACATCAAATAATCATGCGTGTTGGCGACAAACAGGGTTTCGATAAAGTCTTCGTCTTTGGTTGCCGCGGCCTGTTTGCCGCGGCCGCCGCGACGTTGCGCCTGATAATCGGTTGTCGGCTGGGTTTTGATGTAGCCGCCATGAGTCAGGGTAACGACCATTTCGCGTTGCGGAATCAGGTCTTCATCGGCGATATCACCGCCAAACGGATTAATTTCGCTGCGGCGTTCATCGCCAAAGTTGGCTTTGATGTCTGCCAACTCTTCGCGGATGATTTGGGTAACGCGCTCAGGTTTGGAAAGAATATCCACGAAATCAATGATTTTGCTCATCAGGTTTTTATATTCGCCAACAATTTCTTCCTGATCGAGGCCGGTCAGGTTGCGCAGGCTCATGCGCAGGATGGCATCGGCTTGTAATTCGCTCAGATAATAGCCTTGGCTGTGCAGACCCAAATGCTCTGGCAAGCCTTCAGGGCGCATCATGTGCAGGTCTAAATCCGTACGGCTGAGCATGTCTTCAACCAAGCTGCTACGCCATGGGCGGGACAGCAGTTTTTCTTTGGCTTCCGGTGCATTGGCAGATTCTTTGATCAGACGGATGATTTCGTCGATATTGGACAAGGCAACTGCTTTACCTTCGGCAATATGGCCTTCATGACGCGCTTTTTTCAGGCGGAATAAAGTACGACGGGTAACGACTTCACGACGGTGGCGCAGGAACTCAGACAGAATTTGTTTCAGGTTTAGCAAGCGTGGCTGTCCGTCAACCAAGGCCACCATGTTGATACCGAAGCTGTCTTGCAGCTGGGTCAGTTTGTAGAGTTGGTTCAAAACGACTTCGGCATTTTCATTGCGTTTCAATTCAATCACGACACGCATACCGGATTTGTCAGATTCGTCACGCAGGTCGGATACGCCTTCCAACGTTTTTTCACGTACCAACTCGCCGATTTTCTCAACCAGCTTGGCTTTGTTGACTTGATATGGGATTTCATCGATAACGATGGCTTCGCGTTCACCGTTTTTGCCGATAGGCTCGATATGGGTTTTACCGCGCATCACCACGCGGCCGCGGCCGGTTTTATAGCCTTCTCGAACGCCGCTCAAACCGTAAATAGTCGCGCCTGTTGGGAAATCGGGTGCTTGGATAATGTTGATCAGCTCGTCGATTTCAGTTTCAGGCTCATCCAACAAACGCAGGCAGGCATTGATGGTATCGCCTAAATTGTGTGGCGGAATATTGGTTGCCATACCGACGGCAATACCGGACGAACCATTGACTAATAGCGCAGGGAAACGGGTCGGCAATACCAGCGGCTCATGTTCGCTACCGTCATAATTGGGGCCGAAATTAACGGTTTCTTCCTCGATATCCGCCAGCATTTCATGGGAAATTTTTTCCATGCGGATTTCGGTATAACGCATGGCTGCTGCGGCCAAGCCGTCGACAGAACCGAAGTTGCCCTGGCCGTCGATCAGTACATAACGCATGGAGAAATCTTGCGCCATGCGGACGATGGTATCGTAAACGGCTATATCGCCGTGGGGGTGGTATTTACCGATAACGTCGCCGACGATACGCGCCGATTTTTTATAGGCGGAATTCCAGTTGTTTTTCAACTCGTGCATCGCGTACAACACGCGGCGGTGTACCGGCTTGAGACCGTCGCGGACATCCGGCAGGGCTCGTCCCACAATCACGCTCATGGCGTAATCGAGGTAGCTCTTGCGCATTTCGTCTTCAAGGCTGACAGGCAGGGTTTCAAGTGCAAATTTATGGTCGTTGCGGATGGTTGCGTCGGTCATGATTATCTGTAATTTCGTATGGCAAAAATCTTGTTGATTCTACCACAAAACAAGCGGTTTATGGCTTTTGCGTGAAGGCCGTCTGAAACAGGATTTCAGACGGCCTTCATTATTTAATAAATTGAATTTAGTTGCAGCCAGAATCTTTGTCCGCAGCCTGCAAACTCAACTCTTTGCGTTTTTTAGCCCTTTCATAACGGCAGCGTTGGCGCGGAGTATTGATTTCCAAAGGTGGTACAGGAACCGGCTTACCGTCTTCAACGGCAACCATGGTGAAGTAGCAGCTGTTGGTATGACGCACTTCGCCGGTATGGATGTTTTGCGCCTCAACCCGAATACCGACTTCCATAGAAGTACGGCCGGTGTAGTTGATGCTGGCGTAAAAAGTTACCAGTTCGCCGACATGAATGGGCTCTTTAAACAATACTTTATCAACAGACAGAGTAACGCAATAGGTACCGCTGTAACGGCAGGCGCAGGAATATGCCACTTGGTCAAGCAGGCGCAGAAGATCGCCGCCGTGAACATTGCCGCTGAAGTTTGCCGTATAAGGCATCATCAGCTCGGACATGATCAGCTCATGGGAAGGTAGTTGGCGTTCCGGTTTCATAGTTTCTTCTCCTTTTGATATTTATTTTTAAATTGTCTGAAAACTCCAGACTGCACGTGTGCCAAATCATTCTACCGTTTTTAATCGTTGGATTTCAACCCCTTGCCTACCCATTTACAGCCACTTTCTACGCGAAAAGAAAATCAGTAGTCCGATGATGATGCACAGCATCACACCCAAAACCATGAAATAGCCGTAATGCCAATGCAGCTCGGGCATATTGTCGAAGTTCATGCCGTAAATGCCGGTGATGACGGTCAGCGGCATAAAGATGATGGTGATAACCGTCAACACGCGCATTTGCTGGTTCATGCGGTTGGATTGGAAGGAAAGGTAAATGTCCATCATGCTCAACACCATATCACGCGAGGCATCAAGCGATTCGATAAGCTGCATATTGTGGTCATACACGTCGCGCAGATAGACGGTCGATTCGCCTTTGAAAATAGCGAAATCACCGCGCACGGCCAGTTGATAGAACACATCGCGCAATGGCAAAAGCGTGCGCCGCAGACGGACGGCATCCCGCTTGAGGCGATGAATCTTACTGAGAATATCGCTGTTTTCATTTTTAAACAGGGACTTGTCTATTACTTCGACACGGTTATTGTACGACTCCAAAACGATGAAATAGTCGTCCACAATGCGGTCAAGCAGGCAATAAGCAAGAAATGCCGTATTTTTGTTCAAAATATTGTGCGGATTTTCGTGCATCTGCCGGCGGAGATGGCTGAACAAGCCCAGCGGTTTTTGTTGGAAAGACAACACAAAATCTTTGCCGATAATCACATACACTTGGTCAGAATGGAGCTTGCCTGTGGAGGTATAGTGGTAAACCTGTGCGGCAGTAAAAACATAGCTGCCGTAGTCTTCAATTTTCGGACGCTGTTTGCGGCTGAGAATATCCTCAATAACCAGCTCATGGATGCCGTAAGGCTCAAGTGCATGTTTGAGCAAGGCAACATCATTGATGCCGACAAAATGCAGCCAGTTGATTTGGCCTTCTTGCGGACGGACAATATCGGGCAAGTTTTTTCCGGCAAGATAATCATGCTGAGCAAAGGTATCGGCGGAATACAAGGTTTGATGAATAGCAGAGCGCGGCGCATTGTCGGTATTGCTGCGCTGCATGGCTTGGTCTTGCAAAGTGTCGATTGTCTCAACTGGATTGGCTGCTTTGCTCATAAAAATAAATCATGTTTTTTTTTAGTTAGAATGAATTGTACAGACAGAAAAGGCCGTCTGAAAACTGATTTTCAGACGGCCTGACAATATCGATCAACGCTTGATTAGGCTTGAGGCGCGGTTTTCTCCAACTCCAATGCAGCGGCAAGCAAGGACAGGCGCGCCATTACGCCGTAAACATAGAGGCGGTTGTGTTCGTTGTCCACGTCGCAGTCTTTTTCAGAGCGCGGCATACCGAGCGAGTCCCATTGCTCAAATACGCGTTTACAGGCTTCAGGCGCTTCTTGAGAATTGTCGCCGCTGCCGGTGGGGATGCTGTTGGACAGCGGAACAAACACCATACCGCCGGCATTGAGGTTTTCGTCTGCACCACGGCCTTCGTGTACACGGAAGAAACCGCCGATAACGAAACGGTCCATCATATACACGACGGGTTCACACACGGCGCCGTTCATGGTTTCGTAGGTATAAATACCTTCTTGGACAATGACTTCGCTAACTTCCAAGCCTTCTTTGACTTTCGCCATTTTGTTGCGGTTTTTACGGTTCAATCCGCGCACTTCATCCGCAGATTTAACGCTCATCACGCCCATACCGTAAGTGCCTGCATCGGCTTTCACAATCACGAAAGGCTGGTCGGTAATACCCAATTCGTCGTATTTGGCTTGAATTTTCGCCAATACGCGCTCTACTGCGCCCGCCAACGCATCCTCGCCTTCACGCTCTTGGAAATCCAAACCGCTGATTTTTTCAAAATAAGGATTGATTTGCCATTCGTCGATGTCAATCAGCTTGGCAAAGCCGGCAGCAACTTGGTTGTACGCGCCGAAATGTTCGGTTTTACGGCGAGTCGTCCAGCCGCCGTGCAATGGAGGCAATACGGTTTGACTGATGTCCTTAAGGATTTCAGGGATGCCCGCAGACAAGTCATTGTTCAACAAAACAACGCAAGGCGAGAAACCGTCTGCGAGATGTACACGCTCACGGGTACGCAATAAAGGCTCAAGCAAAATTTTGTCGCCCAACGCGGTTTCAAACTCGGTCGGCTCAGTCACTTCAGGATTCAGGCTGCCCAAGCGCACCTCATATCCTGCCGAACGCAAAATCTCGCTGAGGGCGTAAACGTTTTGCAGATAGAATGTGTTGCGTGTGTGGTTTTCAGGAATAATCAATACGGATTTTGCTGTCTCACAGGCGCGCTGTACCGCATCTTGCGCGGCAACCGCCGCCAGCGGGATAAAGTTGGGATTCAAATTATTAAAGCCGCCCGGAAATAGGTTCATATCGATAGATGAAATTTTGTAACCGGCATTACGGATGTCAACCGAACCATAAAACGGCGGACGGTGTTCGTTCCAATGCGAACGGAACCATGCTTCAATTTTGGCATGATTGGCAAGGACTTTTTTCTCAAATTCCCGTAATTGAGTCAGATGCTCAGGAGCCATTACCGGTAATTTCATTCTCTATACCTCTTGGTAAGTGTGGGTTGAGTGAGAATGATAGAACTTTTTAGTGCATTTCGACAAGTATTCTTTCAGATAAGATGCATCTTTTTGTCAACAATTCTACAATTTGTCTAATTTTTAATAAGCGTTTTTGAAACTTTACGACAAATTTTAAAAATTGGACAAATTTCTATTGCGCAGCCCCTATAAAAAGCCTAAAATCGGCCCATAAACGCAAACCATCATTCATACCTAACAATAGCAAAGAATACTCATCATGAGCGCACAAACCCTTTACGATAAACTTTGGAACAGCCACGTCGTCCGCGAAGAAGAAGACGGCACTGTCCTGCTTTACATCGACCGCCACCTGGTTCACGAAGTAACCAGCCCGCAAGCATTTGAAGGCTTGAAAATGGCTGGTCGCAAACTCTGGCGTATCGACAGCGTGGTCTCCACAGCCGACCACAACACCCCGACCGGCGACTGGGACAAAGGTATCCAAGATCCGATTTCCAAACTGCAAGTCGATACTTTGGACAAAAACATTAAAGAGTTTGGCGCACTCGCCTACTTCCCATTTATGGATAAAGGCCAAGGCATCGTACACGTTATGGGTCCGGAACAAGGCGCAACCCTGCCCGGCATGACCGTTGTCTGCGGCGACTCGCACACTTCCACCCACGGCGCATTCGGCGCATTAGCGCACGGTATCGGTACTTCCGAAGTCGAACACACCATGGCGACCCAGTGCATTACCGCGAAGAAATCCAAATCCATGCTGATTACCGTTGAAGGCCGTCTGAAACCCGGCGTTACCGCCAAAGACGTAGCACTTTACATCATCGGCCAAATCGGTACGGCAGGCGGTACAGGCTACGCCATTGAATTTGGCGGCGAAGCCATCCGCAGCCTTTCTATGGAAGGCCGCATGACCTTGTGCAATATGGCGATCGAAGCCGGTGCGCGTTCAGGCATGGTTGCCGTCGACCAAACCACCATCGACTATGTAAAAGGCAAACCTTTCGCACCTAAAGGCGAAGCGTGGGACAAAGCCGTCGAATACTGGCGCACGCTGGTGTCTGACGAAGGCGCCGTATTCGATAAAGAATACCACTTCAAAGCCGAAGACATCGAGCCTCAAGTAACTTGGGGTACCTCGCCTGAAATGGTTTTGGACATCAACGGCAAAGTGCCTAATCCTGCCGAAGAAACCGATCCGGTCAAACGCAGCGGCATGGAACGCGCCCTCGAATACATGGGCTTGGAAGCCGGTACGCCATTAAACGAAATCCCTGTCGATATCGTCTTTATCGGTTCTTGCACCAACAGCCGTATCGAAGACTTGCGCGAAGCCGCCGCCATCGCCAAAGGCCGTAAAAAAGCGGACAATGTACAACGCGTATTGATTGTCCCAGGCTCCGGTTTGGTTAAAGAACAGGCCGAAAAAGAAGGCTTGCACGAAGTATTTATCGAAGCTGGTTTTGAATGGCGCGAACCGGGCTGCTCTATGTGCCTCGCCATGAATGCCGACCGCCTGACCCCGGGACAACGTTGCGCCTCTACTTCCAACCGTAACTTTGAAGGCCGTCAAGGCAACGGCGGACGTACCCACCTCGTCAGCCCTGCCATGGCAGCCGCAGCCGCGGTGACCGGCCACTTTACCGACATCCGCACTATGGCTTAAAGCATTTTCAGACGGCCTTTATTGATCAGGCCGTCTGAAACAATACCTTGCTCAAGTAAGTTTTTCTATTGCGCAAAACGTCCGAAAACCTTCTCAATCATTGATAACTTGAAAGGAATCTAGTATGAAAAAACTGTTTGCATTGGCTGCCGCAGCCCTTATCCTGTCAGCTTGTTCCAGCACTTGGTCCGGCGCAAAAAACGATGCCAACCGCAATTGGGACAAAACCAAAGAGACTGCCGAGCGCGTAGCCGATAAAACCAAAGAAACCGCAGAACACGTTGCAGAAAAAACCGGTGAAGCCGTTAAAAAAGGCGGCAATGCAGTAGGCCGCGGCATGAGCCATGTTGGAGAAAAAATCGAAGCCGCTACTGAATAATTCGGTAAATCAGGCCGTCTGAAGCTCCTGACCCCGTTTCAGACGGTCTGATACATTATTAATTTTTCAGACATTTTCACGATTCCAAGCAAAGGAAGAAACAATGAGTAATCCGTCAAGCTGGTTTGGTATTCACGCTCATGATTTGGATCGCGCCAAAGCCTTTTACGAATCCGTATTCGGCAAGCCCCTGCAAGACGTTGGCGGCAACGGATTCCGTTTCATCATTTTTCCGGCCGATTACACGCAACACGGTACGGCCGGCATGATTTGGCACGACAGCAATGCCCAGCCCGGCCACGGCGGTACAACCATTTTCTTCAATTGCCCGGATTGTGCCGAAACAGCAGAAAAAGCCGTTGCAGCAGGCGGCAAACTGTTACAAGAGAAATTCCGCATTGCCAACGGCTTTGCAGCATTTATCGAAGATACAGAAGGCAATCGAATCGGTTTGCACAGCACACGCTAACCCGAATAGCCATAAAATAATTTCCCATTATTACTATAAGAATCTGACATGAAAGCCTTTACCAAAATTACCGCCATCGTCGCCCCGCTCGACCGTAGCAACGTCGATACCGATGCCATCATCCCCAAACAATTTTTAAAATCCATCAAACGCAGCGGCTTCGGCCCCAATGCCTTTGATGAATGGCGTTACCTTGACCACGGCGAACCGGGCATGGACAACAGCAAACGCCCATTGAATCCGGATTTCTCCCTGAACCAACCACGCTATCAAGGCGCACAAATCCTGTTGACGCGTAAAAACTTCGGTTGCGGCTCTTCACGCGAACACGCCCCTTGGGCATTGGACGACTACGGCTTTCGCGCCGTCATCGCCCCCAGTTTTGCCGACATCTTCTTCAACAACTGTTACAAAAACGGCCTTTTGCCTATCGTTTTGACAGAAGAACAGGTGGACCAGCTTTTCAAAGAAGTTGAAGCCAACGAAGGCTATCAGCTCTCCATCGACCTTGCCGAGCAAACCCTGACCACCCCTAGCGGCGAAACATTCACATTCGATATTACCGAACACCGCAAACACTGCCTCTTAAACGGCTTGGACGAAATCGGCCTGACCCTGCAACACGCTGACGAAATTCACGCCTTTGAAGAAAAACGCCGCCAAAGCCAGCCTTGGCTGTTTAACGGTTAATATACAAAAGGCCGTCTGAAAAATTTAAGTGTTTCAGACGGCCTTTACTGAATGCTTTGGGATAGTCTATGAGATCATTCGACGAATTAATCCAAACCCAAGACCCTGCATGGCCAGTGATTCAAGAGTGGCTTACGAAAGCAACAAACAGTATTGAAGTTCTGCCACGTACGCTTGAAAAGTCACAGAAAGAACTTGTCAAAACCCAAGTAACAATACGTTCGTTTATGGGCGCTGTCGTTTATGAAACCGGTGGCATCCTTATCGATAACGGCTGGTTGCGGATACTTGGCTCCGGTAGCGCGAAGCTACCTCGTGGTTTAGGAAGTTGGAATCTAGGTCGCACACAATCCGAGCCAGCAGGCCCTGCTCCCTATTATCTGTTTGCTGATGATGTTGCTGGAGGCTATTTTGCGATTAATGGTGGAGGATTGAATGGCAAAGTAGGTAATGTTTTCTACCTACCACCGGATACACTGGAATGGGAAGATTGCGGTAAAGGTTATGGCGACTTCTTAAATTGGGCATTGACCGGCGATTTACAGTTGTTTTACGAAAACCTACGTTGGTAAAATTGGCGCGAAGAAATCCATGATTTGAATGGTGACAGCGTTTACACGTTCTTTCCGTTTTTATGGACTGAAGAAGGCAGCGATATAAACCAAGTCAGCCGCAAGCGTATTCCTATCGCTGAACATTATGCTTCCACTTTGGAGCTGCACAAAACAACTCCATAAAAGCCCTTTCAGACGGCCTTGTTATCAGAATACAAATAAGGCATCCTGAAAACCGTATTGGCTTCACATCCTGAAGTTTAATTTCTACCTAACCACACCATGATTACCGACACCATAAGCAATGCTCCTCGCTACGCTGCCTTGCATCCCGACTTTGCCGAAGCCTTCCATCTGTTGCAGACCTTGGATTTTGCCAAGCTGCCGGACGGCCAAGTGCCATGCGAGAATCCCAATATCCGTATTTTTATCGGCAGCGAGCCGATGAGGACGCAGGGAGAAGCCCAGCCTGAAGCGCACTTAAAACACATTGATATTCAAACGCCGATTGATGGCAGCGAAACGTATGGCTGGATAGACAGAGACCGTCTGAAAAACGGTTTAGGCTACAACGAAAAGCGCGATATCGAGTTTTTCGACTGTGAGCCGGAAACTTGGCTGACCTTGGAGCCAGGCGAATTTGCGCTATTCTTCCCGAATGATGCGCATGCCCCATTAGTCGGCGACAGGGCAAACATACGCAAAGTTGTTTTTAAAATCCGTGTTGAAACCGAACGTCTATAATTTTTCAGACGGCCTTATCCCCTTATTCAGGACAAAATATGTCTTTTTTCAGCAGGTTGTTCCGCTCCAAACCTAAATTAATGACTTGGCAGGAATTTGTCGAATACTTTGCCCGTCGCATCCAAGAAGAATTGCATCTTGAGGCAAAAATCGACTGGGGCGAAACTATTGCGTCTTCGCCGATCATCGTCCATTTTTCCGAAGACGATGAAGCATCATTCAGCACATATTTGAGCAACCATTACACAAGTTATCTGCAAAATCCCGAGGCCTTGGAGGCTATTGTTGCTGCCAATTTAGCGGTTATCTATAAGATTCAAGACACTGATGCCAGTGTTTCAGCACAACAAATTCTTCCGACGATTAAAAATACGATTTATCTGGAAAACGCCAGACTGATTACAAATACGGACGAAGCCGAACCTGCCGATTATCTGGTATATAAACCGATTGCGGGCGATATCATGTTGCTTTATATGGTGGATACGGACGAATCCATGCATACACTCAATCGTGAGCATATGAAAGAGGCCGGTATTGAAGATGAAGACGCCTTATATCGTACCGCCATGGATAATTTGCGCCAACGGATGATTGAACGTGTCCAAATTCATCATGCCGAAGGTTGGTCATTGACTCAAATCCATTTGGACAACGACTATGATGCGTCCCTGATTTTGCTTTTGGACGAAGTACTTAAAGACGATCCTATGCTGCCTGCCAATCCTGTTTTTGCAGTCCCGGCACGCAACGCGCTGCTCGTTTGCAGCCCGTCCGATGAAGAGGCTTTGCAGGCGATGGCGAATATCGCCCTGCAGGCATTTGAAGACTCTGCCTACGCGATTTCTACCCAGCTTTACCAGTACCATAATGGTACAATCAGCGGTTTTAGAGCAAATTGATTTAAGGCCGTCTGAAAGCGTAACTATCTAAATAAATTTATTTAAATTGCTAGGTTATTAATAAATGATAAATACAAATACAATTATTTATATACATGATTACTTAACTAATTACTTTAAAGATCTAGAAGATCCAATTCAGCCTCCTGGCATAAAAAATAGGGGAGGCATTGAATCAGCAGCAAGTCGCCCTGACTTAAATCCCGAATATGACTCACCCTACCTAAAGGGAGCTGCTTTATTTCATAGTATAATTAACAATCACCCATTTCATAATGGCAATAAAAGAACGGCTTTATTATCCACAATTTATTATTTAGGAGAATTTGGCATTCTAATTGAACGATGCTCAGATGAAGAACTATATGAATTTACAAGACGTGTTGCCGCTCATGAGATTTGTGAAAATAGAACTGATGAGGTTTCTATCATAGCAGAACAACTTGAGAAATTTTCTCGTACTCAAAGTAAAGGAGATAGACCACTAAAATTCAGGAAACTTGAAGCAATATTAAATGAGTTTGGTTTTACCCTTATTGACTATGGCAAAGTTTGTAAGATTAGGAATCAAGATACTAACAAAACAATAAAAGGAGTTACAGTCAAAAAGAAAGGGAAAAATGGAAAAGAAGATTTTGATCCACAATATATATCAAAACTAAGAAAATTATTAGATTTAACTCCTGAAAATGGTATTGATAGTATGAGATTTTATGGGGAAGAAGGAATTTCAGAAGATTTAAATAACTTTATGAAAATTAGAATAGAGGTTATGAAAAAACTGGCAAAAACTTAAATTCTATCCACATATTTATAAATTACTTTTACTTAGAAAGAGGTTATAAATGACCAAACATATCGCTATCTTGCGCGGCGACGGCATCGGCCCTGAAATCGTTGCAGAAACCGTCCGTGTACTCGACAAACTTATCGAACAAGGTTTGGATGTCAGCTACGAATACGCGCCTTTGGGCGGCGAAGCCTATGACGAATACGGCCATCCTTATCCAGAATTCACGCAAAACCTTTGCCGTAAAGCCGATGCGGTCTTGCTTGGTGCAGTCGGTTCTCCTCAATACGACAATCTCGACCGTCCGCTGCGCCCTGAACGCGGCTTGTTGGCCATCCGTAAAGACTTGAATCTTTTTGCCAATTTGCGCCCTGCCATTTTGTATAAAGAGCTGGCTAATGCTTCTACTTTGAAACCGGAAATCGTAGCCGGCCTCGACATCCTTATCGTACGCGAACTGACCGGCGATATTTACTTTGGCGAACCGCGCGGCATCCGTGTTTTAGAAAACGGCGAACGCGAAGGCTACAACACCATGAAATACAGCGAAAGCGAAATCC
>ERZ773207.74-NODE-74-length-33942-cov-9.527961_pt1 | contig 33942 bp, 46 predicted proteins | sample MGYA00580997_ERZ773207 | MGnify/ENA primary metagenome ERZ773207 (study PRJEB29015, sample SAMEA2738170) | human oral metagenome | biome: human oral; feature: human-associated habitat; material: saliva | place: China | collected 2239 ... | reverse complement strand
TCAATCGTAGGAACTTGGTGAGGTGCGCCTCCCCATAACTACGACTGTCCACCACTTGTATTGAATAGAGGACCAGATAATCGGTTGTAGCCAGTTGCGAATTCATCTATCTTATCTTTTAATCGTTTAGTTAGGAATACTGTACGATCCTTAGAGCCTTTACCCTTTACGTATAGGTTTAATCCGTCTATGTCTCTATAGCTAACATTGGCAATCTCTGAAATACGTAATCCAGTGTCGTATGCAAAATCTATTAGCATGTTTATATGTCGCTCTTTCGCGTTATTTGACGTCCTGTTGAGTACTAGTTGTATAACATGATGTTGTATATATCTTGGTCGTGGTTTAGCGTTCTTACGTGACTTAATAAGCTCAGAATTAATACAGTCTAGATTCATGTGTTCATTGCACCATTTGAAGAATGCTTTTATTACTCGTTTTGTTGAGTTTGTAGTTGAAGCTGCGTGAGTTTTTCTGTATTCATAAAAATAAAAATCGAGCCATCTAAGCGACAGCTCGGTTATATTAGTTTTGTGTAATTCGTCACAGAAATTAACAAATTGTTTAAGGCGTACTACTCTAGTAGCTACTGTAGCTGGTGACATATCTTCGACTATTGCTGAATAATGAATAAATTGAAACGCTAGCTCTCTGATGTTCTCTGTCTGATATTCTACGTCTAGTACTTCATCTATCTTCTGTAATTCACTTATTACAGTAGCTCTTGATGTTGTGATTGATAGAATTGGTGCGGTCATTCTTCTCTCCTTAGAGTGACTTAGGTTTAATTTGTAACCTTTACGCCCCAATTGTTCTATTTTACAGATTTTTTAAGTCAATGTAATGTTTTTCATGACATTTATAACATCCTTTAACTATGAAATATGGTGAAGTTGGACCGCTATATTTACGTATTTGACCCTTCATGACAGTAGCAAAATGATCAATCTTGATAATCTGCTTATACGTCTTCCATTCATGATCACAGCCATTTTTATTCTTACGTAATAGTCTAAGTTGTTCTCGATCTGCCTTAGCCTTATTTATACGTTCAATAAGTTTACGTCTAGCTTCTTTAGTGTCAAAACTCATACGCCTGCCTTTTTGCATAAATACGTAAATAATCGTCCTGGAGTTTGTTTTGCTTCTAGCGCAGTTTCCGCTAATTGCCAAACTGTAGCTTCTGGTAATTTCCAGAATACTTTACAGTAAAATGCGAAGTATTGTTCATTCCCAAACATCTGGCATAATCTAGTCGCCATATTCTCTATTTGCTTGGATTTAGCATACTTATCACGACTAATATTAGTATTAGAATTAGAATTATAGTTTCTATGAAACTTTTTTGCATTAGCATTAGAATTAATATTAGTGGTTTTCACCTCTGTTAACCCTCCAAATTTTGAGCCAACAGCTAACTAGCACCATTACTAGCTCTGGCGTTTTACATTTCCGAGGAGTTTTCCACAAGTCCGTAGTGCTAAGGGCTTGACAGAAAAATCCTATTTTTTAGTATTTCAGGGCAAAATAAAGCGGCCCCAATCGAAAGAAAACCTTTTTTCAATCGATAGAGGCCGGCAATCTGAAATTGATACTTCTATCCTAGCAAATATTTTACGTTCAGTCAACTGTTCGGGATTTCCGAACTGTTCAGTTGTTCGGGATTTCCGAATTACTCAACAGCTTCTTTCATCTGCCGCACCAAGTCTAAGATGATAGTCTTAGCTGCAGACAATCCAGCCGCGATTGCAGACAGAGCAGTAGCTATTGTCAGCGCGTATAATTCGTGCCAGCTTGCAGCGAATAGCAAGTTCACTAAGTTTACCCCAGCTAATAAGAACGTCGCGATAAACGTTTGTAAAAATGTCCATCCAGCACGGATAGCTACGTCTTTATAGTTGATATTCTTTAATGCTTCTAGCGATTTCATATCTCCTCCTTCTATTTTTCCTCAGTACCGTACACGCCGCGAGATTCACGCTCAACCTTACGATTAGCCAGCCACATAATAGCTTCCTCAATTTTCGTAAGGGCTAAACTGTTTTCGCGACAAGGCAATCCTCGGTTGTAGTCCGCTAGTTTTGCGTAAGTTACAATAAGTAAGTCCTCAATAAATACACCGTTGCGCTCTGTGGTAGCCGTACCGCCAGTTTGAAACTTGATTTTCAACACCTCTTTACCGCCGATATTAAGAGAAACTTCGTCGCCTGGCGCACCGCGATTCAGTTCGTTGTGTAATTTTTCTAGTGCATTATATTTTAGTGTTTTCATAGTTCCTCCTTATTTATTGAACTTAAAAATACTCATCAGAAAATCGATAATCTTCTCTAATAGACTTTTATTCTTAGCGATGTCTTGGCTTAATTTAGCGATAGACCTCATAACGTCTTCGTTGGTAGGTTGTGGCGCTACAGGTACAGTTTTTGGTTGGTCTTTAGCTTCAATTTTCACAGTAGGTGTAGCTACTACTACAGGACGCCTCTCTGGTCGTGGCGTGCCTGCGTCTCCATTCGCTAGTTCACGTACTCGTTCTGCTAATACCCAAATACCATCATCTGCCATTTTCAGTTGTAGATAGCGTTTGTTGTTTTCGGTAGTTTCGTCTAATATCTCCGTACTACCAACGATTCGGAAGTAATCTCCTGTATTTATTTCTCCGTCTAGTAGATAGCCGTCTTTATCCGTTCTCACTGCTACAGAAACAGGTACGCCGTTATCTTCCCAGTCGAACTCATCAATTAGTCGGTTGCATCTAATTTGTCGTAAGTCGAATACAGTTGCTACTTCGTCTGCGTAATAGACTTCAGGAAGTGCTACACGCTTAGCTTCTTGAGGTTTGCCAACATATCGATAAAATGCATACGGTGGGCATCCTGACGCACTCCAGAGCCAGTCGTGATTGTCTATTACAATACCTGCTTGATAGCGACAGTTTATTACGTTATCTGCATCGACAAACATTCCTGTGTGTCCTAATGCACCTCCAGAGTTTCCTCGAATACCCCAGATGAAGATATCGCCGCGTTGTGTATCTGCCTCGCCGTTAGCGTCCTCAGGCAGTCATACCCAACCATTCTTCTCCAAGGCGTCGAATAAAGTGTCTGTATTGCCAATCCAGTAACTGGCAGGTAAAAGTCCTGCTTCTTTTAGGGCGTGGTATACAGAGCTTGAGCAGTCATAAGAGTTTGGACCATTACGACTTTCCATTGAATAGTAAACTCGACCTTTACGTGCGTAAAACCAAGCTAGGGCTTTTTCTATCATTTTGTTACCTCCTTTACTTTTTCTATTACCTCAACAGTCGGTTTATCTTGAATAAGGTGGGTAAATTGAGTAAGCAAAAATAACCCTACCGCGCCTATAAGTACGGTTAGACCTGTATACTTGATAATTACGCCAACGAACTTCTTTTCACCAGTAACGATGGCTTTTATGAAGATGTTGCCATCTAGTTTATCGTTATGGTATTGAATTGCTTTGATATTTTTTTCAATATCATTTATTTTTCCATCTACATACTTTTTCCGCTCTACGTATTCAGACTCACTTACTAGCCCGTCTAGTTTGGCTAATATTTGAGCTAATGATGGTTCTGCTACTTTTTCATTGAACACCTCTAGTTTGACTAGGCGTTCACTTAGGTCTGTGTTTGATCCTGGCATATAAAAAACGGAAGCCTTTCGTCTTTATACGTGCTTCCGTTTCTTGAGATCACACTGGTTAATTTATATTATTATTTTACCATTTATACATTGGTCAGACAAGATTTACTCTTAAAAAAGAATGATGAAATCAATATACGAGCATTCTGTAGCGACCAACGTAATTATGGTGGCGATAGTACTATCAGCGAATTTAGTATGCGACTAGTAGGGATAATCTAGTCTATTGTCCAATTGCTATCCAATTAAAGTAGTAAGCACCCTCTAGCCAAGCTCCGTCAAAACGACGGATAGTTGCCTTAAATGATGAGTTAGTAATCTTTAATGCACTCATTGTTGCAGCACCCCACGTATCGAGCGGGGAATCTGTCCAAGCGTCGTTGGGGTTGGGCGTGTATCCAATGAATGTACAGACTACTACGGGGAATGTGTCCTTCTTAAACTGGTTTGTAAAATATATATCGGTGGTAGCTTCAAGGGCGCGAGCAGTTACTAATATTCTGGCAGTACCGCACTGTATATTCACAGGTTTATCGGTAGTTGTGTCATTGCGTTTTACTTTTACTTTTTCCGCAAGTGGCATAGTCGTAAAGTCTATCTTGTCGGCTGTAATAGACCCATCTTTGAGTGCGTCTTTTGTAATACTGTCTTTGGCTATATTCTCAGCCCCTACAGCACCTTTTTTTAGAGAACCGTCACTGTTATGAGATTCTAGCATTGCCTCGGCTAGATCTTGCGCCCAGCCTGCAGTAGGGCCAGCTTGAACAATATCTCCAACTAAGTTACCATCATCTATTGCGTTATTCTGGATTTGTAAACTAATAATCTGACCAGTAGCCTTATTTGCCATGCCCTTCCAGTCTCTCTGGCTACCTGGGACCACTTTACCAGTTGAGTCTACTCTATACGTCATAAAATGCACAGCAGTATCTTCAGTCCAACCAGTCAAACTATCTACAGATAGAGTGTCAGAGTTTGCGGGTCGTGGGACAACTACTCGCGCTACGTTAGGATTGCTGCCGTCTTTTACTTTTGTAATTTTGTCACTAACACTTGCCATTTTATTATTCCTCCTTTAGCTTTGATCTTTCGTGCCAATATTTACGTATTCAAATACCACTCTCGATATGCTGTAACTTACGCCAGGGTCTGATGAACTCCAGCCGTATTGCACCCAGTGAGCGTCCTCATCTACTTCTAGCTCCACCTCTTCACTAGCAGAGTTGAATGTTTCAGGTATGCCTCTCACCTCACTCCATCCGATAGAACTCCAACCAACGCCTGGCTCGCTCCATCCAGTACGGCTTGAAGACGCTCCGAAAAATCTTGTCTCCGTAAACGTCTGTAATCCGTCTTCTGTCTTAATAGTGGCGGTAAGATTAATACGCCCTTGAGGTCTGAGTAGTACAAATACCACCTTGAGTACACGCGCCCAATCTCTTCCAGTTTCTTCAAATCGCAATTGACCGCTTTGTGCGCTAGTGTTAAACGGCTTTCCATCGTCGACTGTAGTTGCACCCTTAGATAGCTCGACTATCTTGTTTCCTTGAACTATTAAGAAGTGGGTTATACCTGAGTTATCGTTATACAGTGTCATCCAGTCAGCACGAATACTCCACGGCTTCATCCATGCACCTCTACGGTCAGTGTCGTAAATCCATATCTGATTGTTGTAGTCAGCGGCAACAGGTAACGCCCAATAGACGCGACCTTCAAATGCCAACCCTACGGCTTTTTCTATGGCTTTACTGTTTAGGTTGCTAATAGCGTCTTGAATAGTGTTAGTAATTCGTCTTGTAGATAGGACGTTTTGTAATTGCGGTAGAGTTCCTGTAGTATTAAATCCACCACGGCTTGGATATAGTAGGTCGTTATTGTAAATGACTACAGCGTCAGGGCTATCTGTACCGTCAGCACCAGTATCTTCTTGTACTTGCCAGACTGTAATAGTATCTTCACCGTAAGTAATATTTGTTGGTGTAATATAGAATCGTTTACCAGTACCGTTTGTACCGTTTGCTAGGACCGTCACTTTAGGATCGCCTTTACCATCGCGATATGGTCGTACTGCAAATGGCACCTCCTTGGTACCATTTCCTACTGGCGTATATCCACCGCCATATCCAGGTGAGAAGTCTAGCTCATGACCATAATCACCACCACGCCATACATAGAATAGATTGTCTTTATCGCCAGTCATCCATATACGCCCATTGACTACATCGGCTCGTGTTGCTTTTGGACCAGCCGTGTTATTGTCTTTTGGTAGAGGCACAGACATATCTAGACTACGTGATCCATTATCTACAAATACTGTCTGATCCATTGGCAATGCGGCAGCTAGACGATAAAGTGTAGGCTCTCCGCCGCCGTCAACACCAACACCACAGTAAATATTCCATGATTTAGCTTCTGTACTATCTGGACGCTTGATTGATAGGTTATGTTTTTCACCGTTCCACATATCTCGGTCTGTAGAGATAGCTTGAGATAATAGAGGCGATCCTGCGGTTTCACCAACAGTAGAGTTAAAAGTAACTGCATAAAATACCTTAAATCCTGTACCAGTTAGCCCTACGTTTTTATCTAGTATTGGCTTTGCTGGGTCTGATATTTTCTTAAATGCCACTATTTTCTTTGTTGGTATATCCAAGTAACTAAGAGTATCTTCTCCATTCATAACTAGAAGATTGTTGCGTATTTGCTTGAAATGACCGCGTGCGGATTCGTGATATTCTTTACCTTCTACAACTTGCCAGGCTGGGTCTTCACCTTTAGCTATACATAGCTTTGTTTTGCCGTTTATTCTTTGAAGGCAAGCTAGCCAGTTTACAGAGCCATCTTTTGTAGTGCTACGAAATTCAGCCAATTCGCCTAAGACTGTTCCTAACGGCTGGGGACCATATTTAGCAGTACCGTGTCGCACGGTAATGACAGAGTCCTGATCCAATATCATATTCTCAGATGACCTTAGACCTCTTAGCGGTGAGCGACCATCATCAAATGCAGTAACCACGCCGTTTGTCCAATCCTCAACCGACAGCCGCTGTATTTTTGGTGCTTTAGTATTGCTAGGGGGCTTTAGCATATGTCAGACACTCCTGGAATCATATTTAGAGGCGCATATCTAGCTTGGCTAGCATTATTCTCTATCATTTTTTCCATTAGCTGGTTAGCTTCATTGATGAGATTGCCGTATTGGTTCTGTAAAAGAATGTCGTTGCGAGCATATTCAGCCGCACACATCACCACTAGCCACATTGGATTGCCTACTGGGACCATATCGCTTGGGCTTGTCAGCAGTGGGGCGTGTAAATATACAGGTATTGTTATTTGCCCTCCAAGTACTGGGTCGTCACTTCGTATAGGATCGATAAACACCAACTTATTGCCAGAGATAGTGCAGCAGTCTTGCCCCTTATACATTCCCGCTTGCTCTGGTGGCACTGTAGTGTATTCTTTAATCTGATTGTCTTTTTTGACCTTTATAGTGTCGCCATATACGTTGCTTACCTTAGCAACCTTAGTAAAGTCAATTTCATATTCCTGATTCGTCGATAGTGTTCCGATATTGTAATTAGGGTCATATAGAGACTGCCAATCGACATTAGGTTCACTTTGCCATACAGGGATATACATGTTAGCAATACCTAGTATTTTCTGGTATTTCTTGTCTGTTTCTGGCAGGTTGCGCACCTTACCAGTAGCTTTCAGCATGACTGCCGATATAAGTTGCGTAGTGTTCATGGCGTTTTTCCTAAATTAAAAACACGGAGCCGGCTTATTATTGCCAGACGCTCCGTGTTCTTTAGGTCACGCTGTTTTCTGCTTATATTATATCATAATTATCACTATTATGCTTTCTTAATGCGGATTCGCGTGTTTTTACTGGTGCTTGCACCATTCCACTTTTTTAATGTGTTAGTTATCTGTTTTTGAGTGTTAGTCTTGCTTATTAGATTTTGTCCGATTTGGTTTATACTTGTGTTTTTTGCGGATGATTCATTAGCTTTTGGTGCAGAAGATGTTAGACCCATACTCTTAGCAGTTGCAGAAGCCAGTGGAGATGCACTACCACCGCCGCTTGAGCTACCACCTCTTCGTCCTCTACCTCTTCCGCTACCTGAGCGTCCAGAGCCACCTGAGATATCTTTGGTTATCTTATTGCCGTCAGTGTCAAACTGAGTAGCATTAAGGGCGCGTGCTTCCTGTTTAGTGATGTAACCTTCAGCGCGTAGCTTATTGATTACACCATTTTTAGCAAACATTTGTCCTGTAATACTCTTTCGTCGACCATTGGCTAGTTCTTGTATTAGATCCTCGTGTGATGATTCTTGAGCCTTTTGACGCCAGTAATTGTCCATCAGACTTACTTCGTTATGAGATGTCATCGCGCCGTATTCAATTTGATCTTTTGTATATCCAGATTCTTTGTAGTAGCGCTCTTTTACCCAGTCTGGCAAGTCTTTGTATTTACCAGTCATCATATTGACAGCAGTTTTAGCTTTATCTACCTTTTCTGTACCGTTCTGTAGTTTATTTAATGTTGCATTGAATGAAGTGAACTCTTTTTTAATAGTTGACGTTTTATCAATGTCATACGCCTTCATCCAGTTGCGATAAGCTTCATCACCTTGCCCTTGAGATTTAGCAAGCTTTTTGTATACACCTTTTTCTACGTTACCATTTTTGTTTACTAGCAATCCGTCTTGGAATGTATAGTCGCCCTTCTTTAGTTTCTTCTTAATTGAAGCGGCTTCTTTCTTGCTTAGTCCCTGTAGATCTATTTGATTATCTGTTGCTTGTTTTTGTTGTGGATTATTGTTGGTTGGCATGTTTATTTGCATACCATTAGACGCGTTAGCGACTAGACCGCCAGTCTTAAATAGATTGACCCACGAATTCTTTCCTTCTTCTACTTGCACTGGTATTAGCGCATTTTTACCGAATAGAGCACCTTGTACCAGATTGAATGGATTGTCTTTTTCAAACTCAACCTTTGTCTCACCATTGCCGTCTTTTACTTCTCCAGAGTGAGCTGCCGCAATACCCTGAAGAGTTTTCTTTAATTGGCTACCTGCTGGCAATTGACCTAGGATGTTATACATAGCGTCTTTAGTTTTTGCTTCTGCCTTATCGTCATCACCATCTTCACGTGCTTTAGCTGCCTCGTCCAATTTGCCCTTAGTGTCAATCAATTTACGAGGTAAATCAACAACTGGTATTGTACCGTCGTAACGTCCTAAGTTGCTCTCTTTGCCGAATAGCTTCTTGCGATCGTCTTTTGTTGTTGCGGCATTAACCATAGCTGTAGCTATAGGTGCGGCTGTAACTGCCTGGCCAGCTACTTTTTGGATTGTACGCTCTAGCTTAGCTTGCACCGAATTGTCTTTATCGTCATCATCGCCACCACTTAGCCAGTCGCCTACAATCTCAATCAGTGTACCTAATGGATCAACTCCTGGCTTATTTCCAGTTAGCGCTTCTATCGCACTATATGCAATTGCCGTATTGACAGCAAGTGCCACCCTTTGCTTATTAGACATCTGGTTCCATACATAACGATTCTGTTGTGTCACTTCTCGCGTGAACTGTAAGAATGATGCAGGCAATAGCCTATTGTATGCCCGTGGGGTACTTATCTGGTCGCGTAAGGTCACCGTGTCATTAATGAATCGTTCTGCGTATCTAACTGCATCCGCGTCACTTAGTCCATTATTGATTGCCTGATTGTATTTAGCTAAGAAGGTGTATTCAATAACGCCTCTTTCAACTACTTCCATAGGAATACCAGCAGTCTTCATAGTCTTTTCAAACTTGGTGTCATCCGTCAGATTGTCGTCTGCATACCTTAGGGCTAGAGCGTCAGACTTCTGTAATATAGCTTTACGGTTTTTTAGCTTGAATGCCTGTATCAATGCTTTCGGGTTGGTTGTAGAGAATAGAGCAGGTAGTGATGCCGTTTGAGCTACCACTGAATTCATATTGCCGACAATCTTAGATAGTGCCGCCTGCTTCATTAATGCCCTACCAGTTGCATCTGCGAATTTTCGCATTTTACTTGGCTCTGTATCGTTTACGACTCGTTGGAATGGGTCTGTCTTTCCAGCTAGTCGGTTTGCGTGTTCTTGGACAAATCCGACAAATTGAGTCAGTCCGTTTGCGCTATCAGACATTAGCTTCATAAAGTTTACGTCATTAAGCATCTTATCTAGACTTTCAGCCACATTGTTGGTGGTTTCTTTTAGACTATTTATATCTTTTGCGTCTAACTTTTCTACACCAAACTTGTCAGCTTTTTTAACTAGACGACTAAGTTCTTGTATGCCGTCTATCTTTCGACCAATTGCACGTTCTAATCCGTATAGTTTATTTCTTACTTGCGTTAGCTCTTCAGCATTGACCTTGCCAGAAGCAGCCGAATTATGCAGGGCGTCCACTCTGTCGGCTAGCTTTTGTATACCGCTAGTACCCTTACCTGCAAATTCTTGTCGTGCTTCGCTAGCTGCGCGCACTGCCACTTCCAGAGCGCGGTTCATTGTAATAGCATCTGTCATATGAATGTTATGTAGGGCTATCTTGCTATATTCCATTAGTGGCGTAAATGGATCTGTTGGCTTTACGTCACCCACACGTTGCATAGCGAATTGATTAAACTTTTGACTTGGCTTGAATAGTCCTGTACGACCTGCTAATTTAGCTGGTAGTGATTGACGAGATTCAATAGCCACATCTCCGCCAGACAGAAGGTTCTTAGCGCCGCCATACATAGCCGCGATAGCTCCCTTGCCAGACTGCATTTCTCCTAAGTGCGTAATATAGTCTTTACGCTCCATAATTGGGTCTTTACCTAACTCTACCCTCTTTTCGTTTTGACGGGCCAGCAAGTTCTTGTATACGGCACGTAAGAAGCTGTTGTATTGATCCAGAGCTTCAGCGGCACTCTTTCCGTAAACGTCTTCAAATACTTTCAAGCGTTCATCGTATGACGGTGATTTTTCGCCACGTTTTGGACGTGATGGTTCAATTACATATACGGCGTCTTGTAGCATTTGACGCTTTAGTGGACCGTGTTTTTTAGCTTGTTTTAGCAAGTTTTTGCGATAATCTTTTATCTGTTCACCGATAGCGTTGCCTTCTTTTACTGCGGCGGCATTAGCTTGACGAGGTGTTTCAGACATAATATTCAGTAACGCCTCTTTGGTTTTATTGCCACCCTTCTTAAAGTAGTCAAGGCTATTGCTTCGCCTTAATGAGCCTGTTATACGGTCTATTATTCCTTCAGTAGTCCATGTTTGACCTGCGCCAAAACGCATTTCCTTAATCTTACTGAAGTCGACATCGCGCATATTCAGGTTCATCTTCTTTTTACCTGCATATATAGTTACGTTGCCGTCAGGTGTCATCTCAATGTAATTACCTAGGATTTGACCAGTTTCTGCATCTACAACCCTACCAGATTCTATATAGTGCTTGTCTGGATCGAATGTAACTAGTTTATCGCTTGGACGATATGCCTTTTTATCTCCAGTTTGCATATAACCATCAAAAGCACTCACTAGTTCAGCATTTACACCCTTAGAGTTTTCTCTCCATATGTACTGAATAGCTAGACCGTCATCAAATGCACGCTTAGCTTCATCATTAACCGCCTTGTCTGATCTAATATCGTCTATGAATTTCTTCTGTAGTGGTGAAGTTACTCTTGGTGCTTCAGCGCCTGTTCGCTGCCATTTACCAAAGATATTTCTGTATTCATAGAATGAATGGTATGCGCCCTTCTCATCCTTATAAATCATCTGTCGTGTATTGTGGGTAGCTGTATTTGCAGTAGTTGTAGGTGCTGGGACCGCGTGTTCCGCTCCAGGTAGTTTAATCTTTTCTTTTACTTCTGGTGCTATTTCGTCTATTGGGCGTAACCGTCCATTTTCATCTAACATACTACCAGCGCGGGCGTTGGTGTTTAGTAGCGCCCTTTCTCCAGTGATATCATAGCCCTTCTGCTCGGCTAGTTTAGCAAATTGTTTTGCAACGGCTTTTTCATCAATACCAGTAGCTACACTAGCATTATGTACTATATCTGCTATTTTGTGCCTTGGACCTTCATCTAATCCTCTATTTAGTATTTCTCCTAATGCCTGCTGCTTTTCAATTCGCTCTTTTTCTGCCTTAGCCTCTTCAGCACGTCGTTCTTTTTCTGCCTTCGCTTCTTCTATTTTCTTTTGCTTCTCAGCCTCTACCTTAGCTTCTTCTGCGTGTCGCTCCGCAATCATCTTCTGGGCTTCTTTAATGACGTCTGGATCCCTACGCCATTCTGCCAATAGGGTCTTTCTCTCTCTTTCTGCGCGTCGCGCTTCAGCTACTCGCTTAATTTCATCGATAAATGCGTCGATATCGTCATACCCCATCTCCTGAGCTACTATATCGATATCTCGCTTACCAGTACGGCGTTTATAGTTAGACGGTAGATCTCCAGCCAACTCCTTTCCTAGGTGGTGTCGTAGGTCGTCTACATGCAGGCGTGGGATACTCCACGTCAATCCATGACTTCCGAGGATATTTGTGTCATTATGTTCTAGGAATAGATTCTGGTCTATATTCTCATATATAAACTCGTCTATAGCCTCTCTTAATTCCCTAGTCATCTTAGGCTTAGGGTTGGCTTCCATTTCATTAATAGTTTCTTGAAGAGGGTGTTGATAACGGTTATCCGTATTGACATCTTGAGGATTGTTTGCTATAGTGAAGTTGTTAACATCCCCTCCCCTTAAGAGGTTTATCCTCTGAGGGGATGTTTCTTTTATAGATGATATATCGTATAGGGTTTTATTACCGTTATTCCAGTTCTCTATATTAACCCTCACCGTAAACTGTCTATCGCCAATCTTTACGGCAACATCACCGTACGTATATGAAGCAACATTGGGTTTTTGTGTCTTCTTCAAATTAGGTGCGTGTTTAATGCGTGTCATTGAACTCATCAATTCATCAATTTGATGTGCGGCGGCTGCCTTAGTTCTGTAATCCTCATAGCCCATAGTAGACTGCTGATGAGATATTTCGTTCTTGCTTCGAGCTGTAACTTTTGCTACATCTCCAGTATCACCAATTGGATAAGCATTGCCCTGGAACCTCTCCTTGATAACTTCACGCACCTTACGAGGAATATTTTTTGCAGGTATTCCTTTTAGCGGATTCCCCTCAATTTCTACTAGCCTTCCATTTGGCGTTTCATGGATTTTATAAGATGCCCCGCTATTTAGCTGGTTAGTATTCTTTGCCAACTGTTCGGGATTTCCGAACAGTTCAGTTCTGAACTTCCCAGTCTCCATTTGGGCATAGAATTGTTTAATGGCGTCTTGTTTACCGACAAGCCCCATGATAGCTTCAGTAATTCGGTCATATATTGCTAAGACTTTTTGAGGAATACCTAATCTAGCACCTAGACGTACTTTATCTTCACCATTTAGTCTTCCGTTGTAGTAATCACTGAATCCGTCGGCTAGTTGTTCTTCTGCTAGTAGGTTCAGGTCATTTCCATATTGACTGCCATATTTGTTTATTAAATAGTCATCTCCATAAGACTCACGTATAGAGTTTAATAAGTCTTGTTTGTTTTCTACACGGGTAAGTAATTTATGTCCTAATTCGTGGTTTAGAGTGTCTTCTGTAAGCTTGTTTAGATTGATTTGGTCGGTCTTTGGATCATAGTAGCCTAATGCTCTCTTCTGCATTTCATTTTGCCACTCATTGAATACAAGGCTCTCATCGCCTGTTAGTTGTAGGTGGCGTGCTAGTAGTTCTTTTGATTGTTGAACTTCCTGTATTTTAGCCTCTGCCTGACGTTTATACCGCATATCTGGGCTGTCTGTTGGATTGAGGTTATTGGTGTATTTGGTTTGGTTTGGACTAAAAGTAATTGCCATATCATCCATAATCACACCATCTTTGCCAGTGGTGTCTTTGATGTCTTGAACATATTTTTTCCATTGACCATTGTCAGTAATATCCCACAATAAGTCCATATCGTTATCGTACATATCATAATCTTCACGATATGCTGGCTCGCCGTTATTTACCCGTCGATGTAGAGCATCATACTGATCAAAGGAGATTGTCTTTTGTTTATCGCTAATTGGAGATGTAATATTTGCATACATCTCTTTTACGTTCTTGCCGTAATTCTTGCCTGCGTTCTCATCAAACGCTAAATAGTTACCAGCACCCCACTTATTAGATGATGTATTGTTTGGATTGAATACATCAAACTCTGCATCTGTGCCGTGGTATACAGTCTTCAGATTGCCATTTTCGTCTCGGATCTTAGAGTCCTTGAAGAACGTTTCTTGTTCTGGGCTTAATTTATACTTCAATCCGTTCTCATCTACCTCACCGATATGGTCTCTGGCGTATATAGCCTGCTCTTGAGCTTTACGTAGGTTGATCATGGCTGGAGCATTCTCACTCATTCCTTGACCACGTAAGTACTCTTCACGTTGTCGTAAACGTGTTATATGCTCGTTGTATGCTCTGACTTGTGCTTCATGCTCTGGGTTGAGCTTGTATTTCATGTCTGGGCTAGCTAAGTTCTGTACGTCTTTTGTAGCTTGTTCTATCAGATAGTTTTCTAGTATTCCTGTTGTTTGTTGGCGCGTGGCAACAGCATTTACATCACCGTGCTGAATATCTGACATATTCTGGGTAACGGCTTGTTTTAGTGCTGGGCTAGCGTTAGGTATAGTATTCTCTACTGCTGGGGCTACATTCACCGACTGGATTGGGTGTAATTGATTGTTCTGATTATTAGCTACATTTACTTCTGCCGCTTGCTTGAGTGAGGTGTCGTCCGACGATTGACGTGCTTGACGTTGAGCTATAGCCTCTTTTTCTAGTTTTCCAGTAGCTTCATTTTGATTCATTTGTGCAGTCATTGCACTTGATGGTTGATTGCCAGTCTGTCGCATAGCACCAAAATTAGCCATTCCAGCTGGACCGCCAAGGACCGCGCCCATAAGACCGCTCTTAAGAACGCCTTCTTCATACTTGCGATTAGGATCGTATGTATGCTTAGCAATTGCATTCTCTGCAAATTGCTGAGCGGCTTCTTCCGAACCTTCTGCTATAGCACCTGTTATAAACTTAGTCAGACCTTTTTTGCCGATAGGCGATAAGACCTTGTCTAGCCCAAGCTTCTCTATTCCCGCCTGAACTGCCGCGTTACCATACGCATATGGCAACATCTCACGCGTGTTCTTACCCTTAGCGTTTGCATTAGTAATAAAGTCTGCCGCATTTTCTACAAACTGACGTGCTACTGGTATAGCACCGCCAGTGGCTACACCTGTACCTATATCTTGCGCCAGTCGCTGGGCACTTTGACCCGCCTCGTAAGCTGTTGCAACATCCGTGTCGTTCTTCTTAAATACGCCTAGGTCTCGATCGTATTGAGCGTTACGTTGCTTACCTTGTTCTACAATATATTTTCGTATTTTGTCATATGATTCATCACCAGTAATACCATACATAGCGTCTGCGACAGCTAGAGATAGCTTATCACCTGAATCACCAATTGTACGGCCAGCACCGTCAATAGCACCTTTAGTAAAGCTGACAACTGAACGCGTTGGTAAAGTAGCTAATCCTGCCATCTGTGCAATATTGCTATCACGTCTAGCTTTGTCTTCTGATAAATAAGCTCTGTTCTCTGCGTCAATACGTACTTGGCGGTTCTTAGCGATTTCTGGCTCGCTAACACCCCTTGCTCGCATAATGTTGTCTAGCTTGTCGTTGCGTGCTGCCTGCTCGGCTTTATACTTATTGCTTTCTCGTTCTACCGTCTCTAGGGCATTGGTTAAATAGTTCTGATTTGAGGTAAATAGAGGATTTCTTCCAGGATTAGGAAAACTTGGGGCTATTTGTGGTCTATTCTGTTGTTGAGGTTGAATAGCCACTGGTGCTGGCTTTGGCTGCTGCTGTTGCTGTTGGACCTGAGGTTTAAGTGCCTGAGTAGGGTTGTTTATGACATTCTGGATTTGGATTTGCTTGTTTTCTTTGTTTACCCAATCTTGTTGACCTTGAGGGGTTAGTACCTTAGGGGCGTCATTGACAGTCTTTTCTGGGATTAATGGCTTTGGCTGGTTATTTTGGTTTAGCTGTTGTGTTGCTTGGTTAGCCTGTTGAAGGGGATTAGGATTTACTTTTTGCTGAGCTTGGCTGAATATATTAGTACCACCACCTAATCCAGGTGTATTTACACCAGATAGACCATTTAGTCTGTTAATGTTAGGTTGCTGTACCTGCTGTAATGGCTGAGGGCGTGGTTGAACTGGCGCTTGAACTTGTTGCTCTTTACGTCGACGTTCATCATCGCTTACCCAACCTTTACCGCTGAAAAAGTTGCCTACTCTTTGGAAAAAGTCCATTATCTCTAATCCCCTCCTAATTTATTTACAGGTATTGATTCTGTCGTTTACGCTCGTCTTCTTGCTTTAGACGTGTATTGTAGATGTTTAGTGTTGGGTCATTACCTGCTGCTTGTGGATCTGAAACACCAACTGCTGTATCACCTTCTACCTTGTAGCTGTCTAGGTCTTTCGCGTTGTACTGAACCTTATTACCGCTGTATGTGTTTTGCTGACGTCCTAGGTTGTCAATTTCGCTTGATAGAGCGTTTGCTCGTCCAAGGTCTGCACGTGCGGCATTAGCACCATTAGCGCCCTGTGCGGCGGCTTTCTGGCTCTTCATCTGAGCTAATTGAGTTAATAGGTTCTGACGTGTAGTTTGAGATGACTGACGTGCGGCGTTATCTTCGTTTGCTTTCCAGTCATTAAGCTTTTTGTCTTCATCCGCGTAATCATTCTTAAACTGACCCCATGTGGTGTCAATCTGCTTTTGGTTCTGCGCGTAAGTCTGTCCTGCGCCTGTTCGTTGCTGGTTAGCTTGGTTCTGAACTGCACGACCTGCCAATTGCATGTCTGAACCTACTGCACCCATACTTCCTAATGAACGCAACAGTCCTCGTAAGCCAACTGCTGAGCGATCGTTAATGTTATTGATGTTTGTACGTCGCTGTTGCTGATTTTGACGGGTCTGGTCGTTGAATTGACCTTCTGCCCTATTCCATGAACTCTTTAATTCATTCTTTTTGGTATTGTACTGGTTGTTAATATTGCCTAAGCGTACACCCAATTGGTTGTCTATACGTCCTAAGCCGTGTTCTAGCTGTCCAATACCTTGATCATATTCTGCCAACTGAGCAGCACTGGCACGGTTACCACCGCCCATATTTTGAGTGTTAGGACCTGGATCGCCACCTCGGTTAGCTTGTCGCCAACTAGCATATGAATTCATCCACCACGGATTTACTGAACGGTTAAGGGATGATGCAGTGTAGCCATTAGACTTTTGTTCTCCGACAGTTTGACCTCTATTATTAGTGCCGTTACCCATCAGGAAGTAACCGTTAAGTCCGCCGTCATCTCCAGTAACATTTAGTAGGGCTTGAGCTTCTGCTCGTTTGGTTGCTGACGGGTGATTGTTTGCGTGATATTGAAGGTACTGACGATATGATTCATTTCCTTGCATAAGAAAAATCTCCTTATTAATAAGGAGATTTGGGGTTTGTGCTATATGCTAGTTATTAGTTAAGATTGCAAAAGTGTTGAACAATAAGAGAGTTGCCGTATTTGTCTTTAGCTATACCAAAACCAACTAAGTCATAGTCCTTATCTAATATAGCTTCACGATGTCCTTTAGTAGATGACATCCAGGTACTTATAGGATTGCGACTATTGCTGTCTGGAATTAAAATATTGGCTAAGTTCTCACTTGCATATCGACACTTATTTGGCATATGTTTGAAAACAAGTGAATAACCTTCAATGCCATCTGGTGATTTGTGATCGTAATAATCACGGTTTTGCATATCATCTGCCTTTTCCTGTGCACTGGCGTTTAATCTTTCGTCCAGTTTCAGAGGTGCTGCACCGACTTTAGCACGTTCCTCATTTACCAGTTCTAACATTTCCTGCGCGTCTGGTGGACCGACATCGTACTTACTCTTTGACTGCTCCTGTTTTTGCTCCTGAACTACTTTAGCGACTGCTTGAGTATCCAGACGAGTCTTTAGCCATAAGCTACCACCAGCACCTGCTATGAGCAGTAAAACAGCAGTGATGATTACAGCTTTTTTCATGGTTGCATTGTAGCATAACAGGGGTAATTTGTCAATTACCTACCGTGCCACGGTTCACATGCTACGCCGTCACCATCTCGGTCAAGCTCTTCTCGATAGCCAGGTTCACCCTTACGGATTGATTCCGCGCCATCTGCACGAGCCTCAGAGCAATTTTCGTAATATACGTCATCCTCACTAGGTTCGTCTTCATCAATAGGATCGTAATGTCTACTGCTTGGGTTGATAGCACCTGAAGAACTACTGCTTTTGCGTTGAGTGTGGTTAGATTCTGTATTACTAGAATTGCCAAAGAAATGGCTACTACACACATAACACGCATACGCTACAAGTATTGCTATTCCTATTGCCACTATACCACCAAGAAAATCAATGGCCTTATCTTTCGTACTCTCACTCATACAGCCACTCGCCTACGCCTCCGTGGTGTGAGCAAGCACCTCTTCCAGTAGCGTGTGATTGCCAGCCATCTCGACAGATTGCGCCTACACGATAGCGTTGTTGTTGTACTGGTTGTGGTGCAGGTTTAGGTGTACGGACGATAACGTGATTTACTGGTTGAGTTATAACCTCCACTTTATCTTCGTAACCTGGCTTGCTCGGTTTACAAATCTTTTTGCTACCAGCTACACCTTGTTGCTTTATAGTTTCAGTGTAGCCATATTGACCTGTTTCACCTTCGTACTGTGTTTCAAACGGTATTTCTTCTGTTCTACAGTCTGAATATGTTACAGGTTGTACTACTGGCGCTATAGTCTGCTGTGGCTGACTATTATTTGCAGCTCCAGCCATACCTGCTACTGCAGCTACGCCAATAACAGCACCAATAGTGCTTTTGATGATTTTGTCCTTAGATACCATTTTAGTAAAGCCTCCCATTTACTTACTAAAGTACCTATAGCATACACCACAAACCCCAAATCTCCAAATTGTAAAAATACTATTAAATTGGATAAGAGCTATCGTCTGTTGTCTGGTCACCAAGAGGGCCTAGTTCTTCGCTCCATACTGACTTGGGCGGCTTCGTATTTATCTCAAACGATCACCTCAGATTGCTACTTATACAACGCTGCGACGCACGCTTCCTTCTTTTTTGGATGACAACGCGCTCTCGTTTTTTAGAGTCACACTTCGTGCTTAATTGTAAGGTTATTGTATCATATATCAAGCAAAAAGACCATTTCGTTGATATCCACGAAATGGTCTGATCTGTTTATGTTGTAGTCGCTATCTATAGCCTGCACGCCGTGAATATTCGTGTATCTCTTCAGTTATCCTCTCTACGGCGGCATCATCGTCTGCAATGTTGGCTCGGATTAGCCTACGACGTAATTCGGTGAGTTTTTTATCTTTTAGCTGGCGTAATATCTTGTTGAATGTGTCGTGGGCTAATCTGCGCTCGTGACGGGACTTAAGAGGGTCATTAAACACCTTATGTAATCTAGTTAGATCGCCCTCTCTCGTCCAGTCCATAATCTATTAAGCTCCAATCCAAGGATCAGTAACTTCAACCTCTGGGTCTTTGTCATCCCCTGACGGTACTGCTTCTTCAATGACTGCAATAACCTTCTGCATATTGTCGTCGTTTGTGTTGCCATAAAATTTCTTAGCAACTTCTAGGTGACTTAATCCGCTATTGTACGCTTCGATGATATCTTCCTTAGATACGCTACGACTTACGATTTCACCGCTAGTTGCAGTTTCTTTTGCGCTAGCGATAATCTTCTCAGCCTCTTTTTTAGCGTTGGCGATAATCTCTTCGGCTGTAAGCGCGGTTGTATTTTTCTCTGCCATTTTACCGTTTCCCTTCTTTGGTCGTAAGGGGCAGTGTTTAACCACCCCTTACTGTTATTAAATACTAGTCTTTAGCACCAGTCTTAACATTGATAATCCACTTTGGATCAAGGATTGCCGACGCAAATGCCTCAGCCTTCCAACCAATGGTCATAAACTGGTTGAGTGGGTTAGATGTATCGCCCTTGTCTGACTGCTTGATGATAATTTTCTTCAAGCCGCTACCAGCTAAGTCGACAACACCGAATGCCTCTTGACCGTGAATGAAGTTTGAGTAGACAGTCGTTGTACTTGACTCTTCCTTCTGGTTGCTTGACGCTTCGATAAAGCGAACTTTATGCAAGCGACCTAGTTCACCCTTGTATAGTTCTGCACGGCCAGTGTACTTCTGAGCGTCAATCCAAGCTGTATCACCAGTAATGTTGTATGCAGTATCTGGACCAACCTTACCAATGAAGAATCCGTCTGCATATGGGATTGCATTGTTTTTCTTCAATGTACGTACGGCCTTGCGGATTTCTGCTACCGTCAGGATATCGTCAGCAGTAATGCCGTTCAATGCAGTTTTCTTATTAGCAAACTGTACTGTAGCACCCTGATGCAATACGTCACGGACCAATGCGTCGATTGTTTCACCTGCATTTTGACCCATAGTTTCAATCGTCTCTTTCATCTCGCGATCGATTGAAGTGTTGTACAGCATGCTTGAGATTTTAGTCCACTTACCGTAGCCACGTAGAGTAGCAACGACTTTGTTGCTTCGGATAGCTTCGTCTTGTGGGTTTTCACCTTCTGTCAATGGCGTTGTAGCCAAGCCAAATGGTGATCGTTTTGTAAAGGTAACCGTTGTACCAGAGTTTTTTCCTAGAGTTTTCTTTTTAGCACCTTCTAGGTGAATTGTACGGGCTTCGCTTCGCTCCAAGAACTTTTCCTCCAGGTATTGGATCATCTCGGCAGAAAGCGTTGCGGTTGTGTTTGTTGCCATGTTATTAACCTTTCTTAAATATCATGTCCTTGTCGACGGAGATATTCTTCCTTCTCTTCTGTAGTAAGCTTGGCGAATGGTTTAACGATCCTAGTGCCGCCTCCACGGAAATCACCAGCGTCATTAATCACAGCGCGTTGCTTAGGTGCTTCACCGTCTTTGTGGAATGACTTATATAATTGATATACATCTGTCTTTGAGCCAATGACATCGCCGTTTTGGTCGTAAACAAGTACACTTTGCAGATACCCGTTTACGGCGTTATCAAGATGTTCATCGTATTGATCAGATTCTGGATCAAACTCTGGGAAATCCCTGAGTGCCATATCTGCCTTATATGACAAATCACTTCTTGACGCTTCGACTCGGGCTTTATAAGCCGCCTGCTCCTGAGCTTGTTGCATATTATCTAGTCGCTGTTGCAACTGTAGGTTCTGCAATATCGCCTTAGCTTCAAATTCTGTGAAGAAGTCACCAGTCTCTGGGTTCTCCATCTCCATAATCTGATCTATTGTTGGCAATTGTTGTGGCTGTGGCTGTACAGGTTGAAATGTTCTTTCGTTCTGCGCGTCAAGCTCCAATTGCTGGCGATAAGCTCTAGTTTCGTTCCGTTTAGCAACTAATTCGCGAATGACTCGGTTATCCTCCTCTAAGTCGCGTTCTAGTTGTTCACGGCGCGCCTCTTTGCCCCGTTTCGGCTTCCTGTCTTCGTCTGACTCGTCATCAGAATCAGCGTCTTTGCTTTCTTCCTTAGACTTATCGACTTTGACATGTACCACCTCGCCGCTATCTGAGATAACTGCTTTGGTTTCTGGCTCTGAAGAAGCCTCAGAGTTTTGTGTTTCAGCTGGCGTCGACTCAGCGTGGGTAGACTCTTGCTCTACCTCTGTATTAACGACTTCTTGGTTTTCTGCGTCTGACGGCACAGTACCCCTCCTTCTCATTAGATTGTTTAAGCGTCGATTACAGGTGACGAACCTGGGTTGCGTGAGATGCGCTCCTTTGGTTAGCCAATAGCGAGGATAGCTAACCAAAGCAGAGTACCTTACTACGCCGCTTGGTCAATTACACTTTCTAAGAAGCTCCTCTCCTCTCTTAAAATCTCTACAATACGTTTGTTTGCCGATATATAAATAGCTAGCTTCTCTTTATCTGTAATTACTTCTTCTGGTATAGCGTCAGTAGACTTGTAGAAGGTAATGCGCTCGTCCCAACGGTCAAGTACCTTTTGCAACTTATTCATATCTTGCTTAATAGCATTGATCTCGGCTTGCTTAGCCTCCTCTACCCTCTTGTCTTCTTCCTCATTTGGCTGATAATATTCTGTACTACGCGGATATAGATTTTCGTCCATTATTCACCCTCCTTTTGGATAACTCCCATAATCGATGCGATTATTTCCTCTTCTGTAAATCCTTTCTGGATCATGCTTGGTACTTCAGCAATTAGGTTTTCTGGTGTGCCTATCTGTCGTAATTCATCTACAATACTTGGCTCTATATCTTCTTGTGGCTCTACTGGGACTTCAGCAACCTGAGCCTCGTCTTCTGCGGGCTGTTCCGTCTCGGCTGTAGCTGTTTCATCGGTAGCAGGGACCGCGGCTTGAGCTTGCGCCTCCTGCATTTCTTTCATTTCTTCTTCTGTAACCTTTAGCTCGTCTAACCCATCAATGCCAGAGTTAGCAACAATAGCGTTCCATGCGGCTAATTTCTTATCTACTGGTACTACTTGGTTCAGTGATTGGCTAGAATCTAGCGTCTGAATCAATGTCTTCAGAGAGTCTAGCTGTGCCGCTTCGCTGTTTACTTTCGTTGTTGACGCGTCAATCTTAAACTTCAGTACGCCCTTAGCTTTTGAAAAGTCTACAGTTGCCTTATTATCGTCATCTAGGACTACGCCATCTAGTACATGACCTTTTTCTTCTAGGTCTCGCAACCTCTGTGCAGTGTCTGTGTCTAGCTGGATTATTTCTACACCTTCACGCTCTGCAAAATACAAGTTAATAGCCGTTTCACTCCACTCCTCAAAGAATGCTTCAAATCCTTTACGTAATGCATTGTCGTCAATAGACAATTGAGCTTGTTGAGTCTTGAGTGCTTGTGGTGTTTTACCGAATCCTGGATTACCAACCTCTGCGCTAATTGAAGTGTCTGGACTATTGACCAGGTTGAGCATTTGAGACTTCTGCAAGCCGTATAAGTTTGGATAGTCGCGGATTGCTGAAGTATCTACAGACATCGCTTCAATACGTACATTTGGGTTCTTAATTTTGTTAAGACCGTTTGGCTTGAATTCAAGGGTTCGCTCGTTTACGTCGCCGTATACGTTAATAGTTGGGCGCAATGCGGCGGCACGGTTGTATTGATAAGCCTGCATATCGCTATCGATCAGGTTCTGTAGAGGACCAATTAATTCTAGGACGCTACGACCCAGAGGATTGACTCCATCGGCGTCATAAAAATACCAATTTAAGGGTATCTTAGCCCTTGGGTCTTTATTTTTCTTACGTCGTACAATCTTTTGAGTGGCTGGATTGAATGTAAAGAAGGTTGCATTATGACCAATTTGAAAACCAGTTATAATTTCAATGCCTGATGGATCAAGTGAGTACTGTTGCTCTGCTTCGCTCTGGTCTTTAGAGTCTTTAGTGACAATAGCTTCTTTTATTTCTTCTAGTGCCTTCAAATCCCAAGTTGGTTCGTATAGTGCGCCCTCTTTTTTGGCAGTGTCGCGTCGTTCTTTTTCGGCATCGATAAGCTTTTCTACGTCAGTCTTTTGCCACCACGTGCGTACAAATAAATAGTCGCTATCGCTAGCAGATCTTTTGCCAGGTTGAATAAATACGTCACGCCATGAGACTATTAAATAGTCTGGAAGCAGCTTGCCATCGTTGTAAGCTACTGGTGTAAAGACACACTGCGACCCAAATGACTCACCATTTTCAATAGTTATCCACATTTTATGGATCAGGTCATATTCGGCGTTGGCGTTAGGTAGGATTTCTTTTAAGTAAGCAAATTCAGCAAGTATTGGCCATGGACTATATTCGTCAGAAGTAGAGACTACACCAGCCGGCAATTGCTGTACGGCACGACGTGCAGACTTAATGATAATTGAAGCTGATGTACCGTCTGTAGTTTTAGGAAACGCTTTAGGTATTTTAGCGTGTGGCTTATTTCTGGCAAGACGGGAATATTCCTCAAAAGGCTGCGTGAGTTTTTCCGTATAGTCTTTTGAGGTGTTACATAGATCGAAAATGTTTTCTTCTGTTAAAAAAGAGAAAGCCACTGATTACTCCAAAGATTACTGTTGTTTCAGTAAACTCTGGTTTGTTTCAGTGGTTTACGCTTGTATTATATCACATTTTTAATCAGTTGTGAAAATAATCATTTTACCTGTTTAATTTTGGTATACTCAAACACAACGTCAAATGATCCTTTGTATGATATCCTAGCGCGTCCATCATAACGGATTGACGGATTGATAAGGCTATCGTCGTTTTCAATTCTTAGTGTTAGCTCGTCAACCTTATCACGTGCTTCTGCCATAGATGCAACTCGAAAACGTTCTTCATAGTGTAGCTTAGTTGCTATAACAGTGTGATTTTGATAACTGTTTTCAACTACTACAGACGTCTTGTCATCTAGCTGCTGTTGTTCTTTGACTTTTCCAAATTCTGGCACAAATTTTTTCATATTCCCCCTAATTAATTCCACATTGCTGTTAAGTCGCTATCTGCTAATGATTGATTGTATGAGACTGATCCTACGTCATCTTCTGGTCGCTGAGCTAGTTGTACTTGATATGCTAGAGAGTCGCTCGCGTCGTCATTGGTCGCCTTAGGAAACATACTCAGTTCAAGCTCTAAGTCTTTACATAAGTTAGCGTCGCCATGTCTTATATGATAAATTCCTCCGCGTTCATATCGTGGTACCAGCGCTTCAATCCTCAATGCTTTACTGTGTCCGCCATGCTTTAATAGTTCGACGTCTAAATAAACTCCGCGGCGCATCATCTCTTCATCCCAAACAGACTTCAGAGCTTGAGTAAATTGGTTGTCTTCAATTCCGATCTTGTGTAGGTTGTATCTCTTCCAGTTTGTAAACATGAGGTCGACAAGGTCAGTCGCAGATAGTTTTGTGCGATAGCATATTACATTCCATTTGCCTTCTCGGTCGATAAAGTTAAGAGTTATACCGATATAGTCAGTGCCTTGCTTTACATCGTCTTTACCTCGCGGATCAATCGTCATAACGTTGTACGTGTCAAGCTGTAAGACGTTGCTGAATTCGCGGTATTTGTACCACGCTTGCTTGAATTTGCGATTTTCTTCATCGATAGGATTCTGCTGATAGAGTGCTGAGAATTCATAGCTACCCATCTCTGCGCGTTTTTTCAGTAGCTTCTCAATTGAGAACTTCTCTGGCCATAGAGCCTCACCAGTTTTGCGGTGCGCATCATCTTCAGTAGCGATAGCCTTGTATTCGATTATCTTCCAATCGTCGTATGCTTCACCTCTAGCCTTAGCTTCTCGTGAGGCTTTGAGGACACGACCAGCTAGGTCATCGTCGTGCCAGCGCGTAAGAATAAATACGATCATTGAGTTGCCTTCCTCACGTGTTGAGAAGGTTGATTTATACCAGCCGTCGCGGGCTTCGCGGATTACAGGGCTATCTGCTTCTTCACGGTTCTTAAATGGATCGTCGATAATACCAATTTTGAATCCACGCCCAGTTAGCGCTCCACCAACGCCAACGGCGGTATAACCACCACCTTCTTTTGTGATCCAGCGACCTTTCGCTCTAGCGTCTGCTCGTAGCCGCGTAGAAAACATCTTGTTGTAGGTGTCAGATTGCATAATGTCCCTAGTTTTTTGACCAAAATCCGACGCAAGCTCTGCAGAGTACGACGAAACTACAATAGGAATGTTTGGGCTTTTGCCTAATACCCAAGATGGAAACTTCTGCGTGGCTGTATCGCTTTTGCCGTGACGCGGCGGCATGAATATCATTAATCTAACATCTTCACCAGCCATTAGACGTCTGTAGCCATGCTCCAATTCTTTCGCAATTTCAGCGTGGAACCACTCAAGCTGGTACTTTGGATCTATAGCAATGCAATACTCGGCGAAAGAGCCGCTATCTGCAATTTCCTTAAGAATCCCGACAGTTTGCTCTGGCGTTAAGTAATTGCTCAGCTTGCTTTGCACTGAGTGCTACTCCTATGTCATTACCGTTTGTAGTCATATCCAGCTTGTCGCCGTAAACTTTTGGATTCATCTTGGCCATCAGCCACTTACGCGTATCGATTCTTAAGCGCGACCTCTGTACATTCTCGCTATTAAATATATAGCCGTCACCCTCAAGCTTTTCCATATAGTCATTGGTGGCGTTATCTGCAATATCAATAATTTCTTCAGCTTGCGCGTATGATCGTTCTTTACATGCTTGCGCGTATTGCTCACGAAACTTATCATTTTCTCGTAGCCAACGAAAAAGTGTCTGCATGGAGACCATGTCTTTTTCTTTACATATAGATCGCACTGAATAGCCTTCTGCTATTTTCTGACATATCCTATCTGCTAGCTTATCAGAGTATTTTGTAGGACGCCCGTTCTTTTTAGGTGTTTTTGTAGGCGGCTTTTTAGAAGACTTAGGCTTGCTTTTAGCTGTAGTTTTGGACATAACCAACATCCTCGCTAGTCGCCCGCGTCTTGTGAGTTAATTAAATTATATCATATTGATAAAATATCAAAAATCTTCACAAAAGGTATTGACGTTTGGCACTACCTTTGCTATACTTAAGACAGTTAGATAAGAAGCGGCGCAACTAAGAATTAAGGCGCGACAGCACAACACTCTGACTAGCGACTAAACTAACTCTCTCGAAAGGAGAATAAAATGGCAACATACACAGGATGGTTCTATCGAGATAACCAACCAACTCAAGAAATACAATTTGAAGCAAGCGCTGATTTGCGAAACGACAAAGAAGAACTAGAGCAGATAATGCGCGCTGAACTTCGTAAAAGATTTAGCAAAAGTGAAAACTTAACCATTGAAGATATCTCTATTGAATTCGATGAAGAGGCTATGCTAGATCAGATTATCGATACTGTAAAGAACTTAGACAGATATAAAGATTATGAAGCAGTAGTTGATGAAGACGGTACTATTCATTTTTACGATGATGACGATGAAGAGACTGAGATATTCGTCTCTAGCGAAGCTTTATGGGAAGCTATAGACTATATGTTACAGAACTGTACAGAAGAAGCTGAAATTCGCTACGATGGCTTGAAATACTTTACCGTCAGTGCTATTTATTAAATATTAACAGCCTCGCCGGCGGCATTGTAGCTGGCAGAAGGGTCAAATGAAAAAAACTAAGCATATCTACGTTAAAATATCAGAGAGTGATCACCAGCAAATCGTCAAGCGGGCAGCAGAGCTTAATTTGACCATCAGTGAGTATATTCGACGGTTGGTTCTGGTAGATATTGCGAAAGCTGAGAAATAGTGCTAAACTACAAGTGCTAGTTTAGTCGCTAGTTGAGATACAATCCGCCTTGAAAAAGGCGGATTATCTTTTGACTTTTCTTTCGCGATTATTAAGAGGCGGTCTATTATATTGACCACATCGTCTTTTCCACAGCTCAGCCGTTTCGCTAGGACCGTATTTGGCATCTAGATAATCTATCCTGCAATAAAAGCATCTGCCTCGGTTTTCTATAAAACGCTTAAGTCCGAACCATTCGTTCCTGTACGAGTTACAATAAATGCAGTACATTTGTAGCTTTTTGATAGACCAATATTTACGTAAATCATATCCAAGCGCTAGAATGATAACTACCGATAACACTAGTTTCATTTTTCTTTACTCACTGACTTCTATGATTTCAGTTTTATATATCATTATTTCTAATATACTTATGCTCTGGATTGTATAGAGCGTTAGCATAGTCACGAGCCTCACATGCTTTGTAAATCTCTTCTCGAGTACTTGCAAACATAATAGCATTTTTGAACCGCTTGTTTATTTCTCTTATACGCCCGCTACATGGATGAGCAAATCCATATGCACCACGAGATTTTATGGTTCTTCCGCATTTATCGCACACTATTGAATTATCCATATATGACTTTGACGGGCATCTATTGATTAATGTTTCCATTCTCATCTCTCTTCAGATATTTACGTATACCGTCGTTTCCTAGACAATAGGGTGTTTCGTATATAGTTTTTGGTATTTGATATACATAATCTTTACCGAAAACTCTCTGACAAACCTGAGTCCCAGTTTCTCTTTTTACTTCTAGCGCTTTCTTGTTTTGCTCCTGTCTGGATATTACAAGTCCTATACAGGTAACTACCACGACAAAAAGCAGTATGACAGCTATATCCGCATCGTTGTTATCTTCCATTTTGAATACCTTCCCTTTCGTCTTTCTTAAAATGATAAATGCTACCGTCTGAATATTTTATGATGTAGACTGTAAGAACTTTCTTACCGAGAGTTCTATATGGCATATGGATAACATCTACAATATACGGACGAGGTGTAGGTGTACAACTAGTTTCTATTTCTATAGATGACTTATCTTTCGTCATTCTTCATCCCTCCAGCTCTTTAAGTTTTTCAGCAACAGCTTTGGCATATCCACCATAAGTATCTTTGCAATGCTTATCTAACAACTTAATTATTTCTTCTAGTGAATAGATACATTTCGGATTACGCTCTTCTAGCGGACCATAGCAGCTACAATGACCTAATTCTATAAACATAAATTTACCATTGTTATCTTTAAGGACTGCCGCGCCTTCGCCCGACCACATATCCTGAGCATAACTACAGATAATATACTCGTAGTCTTTTTTATCTAGATATTGCAAATCATCGTCATCTATCTCGCTAGGTTCCGTGTCTGGGTCATACGCTTCCTTGCGTTCTACGTTATAGATTTTCATGCTCCTCCTCATATCTTTTGATGAAATTGTCTATATCTTTGTGCACAACACCGTTCGGAGCCTCCTGCTTAATACGTTTGAAGGTTTCGTACCACTTTGGAATTACCTCAGTAAAATATTTAATTTCTCCATACAGTCTCGCAACTTCTACAATACGTTCGCTGATATTGCCATTCACGAATCTCTTCGTTTTATCGTAATTATACGGGTCCATCCATAAAGACGTGGCACTAAGCCGGATTGGGCTTACATCCCTCAGTACACTTTCTAGCGAGCCTTTCTGTAAGATTTCTTCAAGTAGCCTATTTTGTTTTTCGATTGATTTTCGTATCGAGTCGGACATTATTTCTCCTCCAACGACTCCTCATGCTCTATAATCAAATCCATAATACTTTCGACAAAATCGCTCTTTATGCAACTAGCTTCTTTGTAAAAATCGTCTGGGTCAACTTGTTTATGCTCATACATCAGGGTTAAATCACCAATCTTATAAGATAGATTGTCTACAACAATCTTGATGCGAGTCATTAAATCTTCGTCTGTCATTATTTCTCCTCCAGCAGCTCGTCCAGTGCTTTGTCATATTCTTTGAAGCTTCGCTTGTAGTCATCGATAATTCGCTTTACGATATCGTCTTTGTATTCGACTTTGACTAGTTCATTCTCTTTGTCGCTTTCGTTCAATCGTACAAAAATGTCGTAGCTTTCTCTCGTTCTAAGCCTTTCCCAATACAATATTCTTTCTTTTGTATAGTCAATTGACCTTACTAAGTGTTCAATAAGCTCTCTCTTGCGATTATTCATCTTTGTCATCCTTACGTTTGTCGAATACAATAAACATACTCCAGTCATTACTGTTGAATAACTCTTCAACGGTCTCTTCGTATAGCAACTCTTGAGGATAACAATTGTCGCCCCCTTCGTATTCGCAATCGGCGAGAATAGATATGTCGTCACTTTTATAATAAAACGCATCTAGACTGTACTGAAAGAACCTCACTTTCATGTTTCTATATTCTTTTGGGAGTTTGTTTTTGATATCGCTGCTAGCGTCTATGACTGTGATTTGTTTCATTGATTTCCTTTCTCTATGTCCACAAAATTAGTGGTTTAGTTTAATTCAACCTCTCGACCTTAACGTTATCAACACAATGCCAAGGAGACAGGACCATCGTAAACACCTTGCTGCTTGTAACAACCACCTTGATATTCTTGTCTTTGGCGGCTTCATTCACCAATTTAGTGTATGGCGAATTTGGCGGCAGACAGAATCTACTGATATTTTCTCCTGTTACTATAGTATTTTCTGACGCACGGATTCTGAAATACGTGTTGCCAGTGAATATGCTATTGTTTTGGTTGTTATAAACAATTCCAGAAGCTATAGTTTCAGAAGTTTGCAAACGGACTGACAATATACAGTAAATAGGAACTACGATCATTAACGTTATTAGAATATGTTTCAAAAAATTCCTTATTTTAGACATATCAATCTCCTTGTCTTACCATTTTGTTCAACCGCAGAACTGGTTGGCTATATAAGATGATGATTTGCCGAGTTTTAATTTCCTCACATTCGAGGGAATTAGGTTTCGTAAAGTCACATCACATGCTACGAAGCTTTCTATCAATAAGCAGATACCCCTAAGCTCATGATTAGGTACTTATTTTCAAGATAGCGTCTACCTATTCCGCCACTTATATAGCCGGTTGACAACACCAATTTGTATATCATTAAGTGAGTTAATTACTTTAAGGTTTGATGTTGCCAGTTGATAGCACCAGATTGAGCCGATTTCCACCTGCGCTCAATTCTATAGGCAAATGAAAAGCCTAGACACTAATGCTACCAGTTGAACAGATGACTTGGGTGGGCAAAATAGTCATCTGTCCAGTTCTACGGTTGAATTGTTAATGTTCTACTGGGTACAATTTGTACCCGTTTACTTACGTTTGCTTATACGACCACCACGTTTTCCAGCACATTTCTTTACAAAGTGAGTGCCTTCAATTAAGTCGCAGTCGCATTCGATATCTTGAGCGAATCCTTTACAACTTCCGTGGCTTGCAAAAGTAGCTGAGCCACCTTTTCGTCCAATTTCTGCATAGAAGTTAGGATTGCTTGCTAAGTTTTTCTGAGCGGCTTTTAAGCCTCCAGCCTTTGTTCCTGGCATTATTCTTCCTCCTTACCCCCGTAGGGTACATTTAGCCTTCATTTGTATCGGACGGGTCTCTCCACTCGTCTAAATCTATATCTTCACCATCCACTGCTATCTCACAGTCTAGGATAGATAAGTCCTTATGTTGCTCTGGTGCGCCATTTTGGTATGCCCAGTACATGGTGTCATCGGCAATTTCATAAGCTTCGTCTTGATTGCTGGCTTTCACTGATAAATAACAGTCTAAAGTTATTTTTACTGGAATACTAAATTCTTTCATTCTTCCTCCTTTATTCCAAAATAAATCTTCCAATCTCGCTCATTTTCTTTGATAGATTTTTCAGCGTCTTTTAGAGTTTCGTAACGTACAGGCTCGCCACTATTGCAGCTATAGGTTTTTATGCAGTCTAATCTTCCGCGGTAATGGCACACAACCCAGCCACCTCTATCATTCTTAAAGTCTGGCTTAAAATCTGATGTTCGTTGTAGCCTGACTTTGGCTAATCTTCGTTCTTTGGCTTTTTCACATTCTTCTTCAGTAGGATAGATAAGACCCAGAGCTAGGCGGTTAATGTCTATATAATTACCACTCCAAATATCTGAATATACACTTCCATAATCGCTAATGTAGAAATACTCTTCGCCATCTTTAGGTTTATAGTGAATACTGTCTGTCGGTTCTTTGATTTCCTCGAACCACTCTGTGAGGATCCCTGGAAACTTCTTGAGTGTTGTTTCGTGGTAAATCATTATTATTAAGCCCGTTTCTGTGGTCTTTTGGTTTTCTGGAGTACCAGCAATAAGATTTCCTGTTTTAGAGATATATGCCAACTGGCCTGCTTTGAACGTCGGTAAATCTTTAAGTAGTTTATAACGTTTCATATCTCTCCTTAAAATAGCTTTGGACGCTCACCATTTATTCGGCTATCTAATATTTGATTGATTCGATGAATAATATACTCTCGCTCGTTTAATCCTCTGAGTGCGTCATCTTTCATTTCTAGAAGGTCGATAGTACTCATCTCATCTAGTGATTGATAATCGTCCTCGTAATAAGGTTGTGCTACTTCTTTCTCCATATCTTTTCCTCCCTTTCCTCCTTTTTCCATATATCATCCTTCCTGAACTCTTTTAGCCACTCTTTGTCTTGTTTAGCTATTTGACATTCCGATATAGCTACAAGAATTAGAATAAACATTACAAATAATATCCAAATCAGTATGTACATTCTTTTTCCTCAATATCTGTAATAATTTTCTCTAGTTCGTCATCTGGTACAATACCCTTAAAGACATTCTTTACGAGTTCCTTTGATTTTTCATTGATAATTTTTCCTGATAAATCGCCTAAAGCTTCTAGTACAGCAAGAGTAGCCCCTGCATCACCAGAGTCTATACTGACGAAAGTGTCGGCTTTGTAATGACCATTTTTTTCACTAAATATCTTGACATTTACTTCTGCTACTGGTTTTTTCATATATCATTTCTCCTTGTAATGGATGTATTAAATTGTTTTATGGGAAGAAAAGTCTGGCTGTTACTAGATTTTTGATTAAGTAGGAGACTTTATGGAGTCTAGTCATTTAACCACACACTTTACAAATTTCTACGCCAATGGTACAAACGCAGATCTGGGCACCAGACTATTTAATAATTGTCAGATAGTGCGCTAATCCACTCTTTAACTACCTTCATGTCAGACTCTAAGTCATTTATCCATTGATCAGCAGAAGGTATGTCTTCTCTGTTGATTATGAGTGAGTCTACAGTATTACTCATGGCTTTATATAGCCTCCATAACGCAAGTACTGCTTTCTTTCTTTCTTTGAGTTATCATCTAGACGCTCCTTTTCGCTTATAACGATTGCTATTCTTCTGATATACGACTTCATATGTATATTCAGGGTGGGCTGGTAACCACACCTTTTCTAGGATCTTACGACGCCATTTATAGTCATCAGTTTCTACGCCTTTTGCTTCACGTAAAGTGAATGATCCGTCTAGATTATGTATTCTAAAGTCTACTTTGTGACGATATGGGAATGCTGGATTGCCATTTTCGTCATAGACCCAACCTTCTATTCTGTATTGAGTGTCATAGTCTTTTATCTGGCCGAGATTCTTTTCAATTTCTAGCTCGGCGGCTACTTGTGCTTCAAACTTTGAATCGTATATCTTACCATTCATCTCAGTGCGCTTAGCACCATATTTATTAGTCTTACCAAGTCTGCCTATCTCAGTACCACAATTACGACAAGTAAGTCTTCCTCTGGATATCATGAGATGCTTAGATTTACACTCTGGACAAGTAGCTACAGCCTTAATGCTTTCTAAGTCAAACTTCTTGTGAGTTGCTCTTATGTACATTACTGTTTGCCCTTTTGTTTACGACGCATACGATTGCGCCAATTGCGAAGACGTTTTATTAGATAGTCTTCACTTTCTAGTCTTTCGTACTCTAGCTTCACTCCAGCTAGTAAACTTTGCTTATCAGCCATTATAGATTCTCCTTATACGCCCCTGTGCGATATGTAGTCCATGCTTTATAGCCTTGAGACTGCCAAACTCGATAAGCAACTCTTACAACTGTTGCGGTGTCGTTCCTATCATCGTGAGGTTGAAAATGCAGACAGCCAACCTGCAATACACCATAGCTACCAACACATACTCCGTGATTTTCAGAGTTGGTAAGATTATGATTAAGCGGATTACAGCTTCTATTCTCAGCCTTAGCGATAGCTAGCATTAGACTAACGTCCCATCCTGAATATTTTGACAGTTCCCGTCGAACCAATTCGCAGCCCGATACCGCAACTGATTTTGGTTGCGGCACGGTTGGTTCGACTTTCGGATCTGTCTTTGCAGCGCTTTTATCTATCTCGGAAATAGCTGCAGACTTCCGAGTTATTTTTTTAACTGTAATGTTGCTTGACGGACCTTATTGTCCACTTCCTCTGTCTTATTGATCTGATATTGAATACCCGCGTAAAATGCTATAGCGGCAGTAATCATGATAATTAATAAGATTGATTTAGCTTTTTCAAGCAATTGCTTCCAGTTGATATTCTTCTTTGATTCGTTGATATTTTTTGTATTATTTTTCATTTTATTTCTCCTTTATTGTTCGCTTAGCGACTGAGTTAGTGGGTGGCGGCTTTTCTTAAATTTATAGATACTCACGA
>ERZ773207.73-NODE-73-length-34063-cov-16.969184_pt1 | contig 34063 bp, 26 predicted proteins | sample MGYA00580997_ERZ773207 | MGnify/ENA primary metagenome ERZ773207 (study PRJEB29015, sample SAMEA2738170) | human oral metagenome | biome: human oral; feature: human-associated habitat; material: saliva | place: China | collected 2239 ... | reverse complement strand
GAGGGCTACCTGGCGGGCACCATGCGTTGCCTGGACGTTGAGGTTTGGCGTCAGGCAGGCAACATGCTGGACGAAGTGATTGAGCAGGTCGCCGTGCCCTTCGGAGTGAAGGCGCGTGTGGAACACATCCGCGGCGTGCCCCCGGTCGTGAACACCGACCTGGAAACCACCATGCTGGAGAACGCGGCTCGCGCCGAGCTGGGCGAAGACTCCATTGTGCTGGTTGAGCAGTCCATGGGCGGCGAAGACTTCGCCTGGATGCTGCAGGAAGTTCCCGGCTCCATGTTCCGTCTGGGTACCCGTGCCCCCGGCGACCCCACCTATGATCTGCATCAGGGTGATTACGCCCCGAGCGAGCAGGCGATCGGCATTGGTGTGCGTGTTATGGCGGCAACCGCACTGCGCGCTGTCCGTTTTGAGCTGGCGAAGGCGGCGAAGGCAGCGAACCCCATCCGCGATGAGGCACGCTAAAGAGCTTCTCGAAAGCTTATAAGCCAGGCTTGAAAGTACGACTATACAGCCACATCAAGCCTTGAAAACTGTACAAGTTTCACCCCGTTACCTCTCACCTAGTAGCGGGGTGAAACTCTATGCACGCGATAGAATTAAAAGGATTATGAGGACATTTGCGTCACGTTCCGGACCCCGTGCCCACACACCTGCGGGGGATGAAGGAGAAGGCGCATCATCACACGGCGCACGCCGGAGGAGGACACCCAATGAGCTTCTTTGGAATCGGCAAGAAGAAGTTGGATGAACAGTCGCGCGAAGAACAGAGCGCCGAAACTGCTAAGGTCCAGAAGGAACAGACAGGCGAAGACGCCCCCAAGAGCGCACGACTGAGCGAAAAGATTATGGAACAGCAGCAGTGGGAGGATTCCCTGCGCCGCTTCGTGAAGTCTGAAAGCGCACGCCAGCAGAACAACGACGAAGAGCAGAACGAAGAGCACCGCGCTGTTGAGGACCTCAAGCGTGCCCTCCTGAACGGCGATGAGAAGGTTGAAGAATCTTCCGCTGCTGATGAGCTGACTGAGGAACAGGTTGAGGAGCAGGAGCGTCGTAGCCTGCTGGCTGCGCTTGGTGCTTTCCCCCAGGGATCTGAGGAACCTGTTGAGGTTGAGCAGGTAGCTGAGGGCCAGGACATTGAAGAAGATGCCGCCCCGGTTGCTGAGGCGCCCAAGCCCGCTACCCCCGCGTTCCTGCGCGATGACGAAGAGACTGAAGCTGAGGACGCATCTGTCGAGGCGCAGGAAGCCCCGGCTGATGTTGAGGAGCCGAAGGACGCTGCAGAGGATGCACGTTCCCAGTTTGAGCAGCACCTGCGTGCTCTGCGCGCCCAGAATACCGAAGATACTGCTGCTGAGAATGCTGAGGTCGCTGAGGCTGTTGAGGAGACTGCAGACGAGGCAGAGGGTGGCGAAGAGCATGAGGCTGTCGACGCTGTTGTAGAAGCTACCGAGAACAACTCCGAGAACGCTCATTCTGAATCTGAGGATGCATCCGCAGGTGCTGAGGACTCCCTGACTGTGGAAGACATGAAGGCTACCGGTACTGGCGCTGCTGTCACCGAGGCGCAGAACGCCGGTTTGGATGATTTGGCTGCCGCCTACGCTGCTCGACTGGGCATCACCCTCGACAGCGAAGAGGAGACCTTCGGCGAGGTTGCTTCCGATGAGGTAATCGCTGAAGAAGCTACTGCTGATGAGGTAGCCGCTGAGGTCGCAGACTCCGCTGAAGCTACCGAGGTTGCCGAGGCTACTGAGCCTACCGAGGTTTCCGATACCGAAGCACCCGAAATTTTTGAGGCTGCTGAATCTGAAGAAACCGTTGACCTCACCGCTGTTGCAGCAGAAGCCGCTGAGCCTGTTGCCGCTGTTGAGGAAGAGCCGATTGAGGCTGTCGTTGAGGCGCCCGAGCTACTAGCGGCTGAAATCGCTGAGGAAGAAAACGGCACTGAGGCTTCCGCTGAGACTGAGCTGATGGCTACCGTGGCTGTTGATGAGAAGGGCTCCGTATCTGTCTCTGATGCACTCGACGTGGAGACCCCCAAGGCTGAGGACTTCGACGCTGAAGAGGAGAACACCGCAGAGCTGATTTTCGATGCTTCCGCCGCGGAAGAGCCTGCTACGGAAGAAAACGCTGTCGAAGAAAGCGTAGCGGTAGAAACCGAAGAGGAGACCCCCGCACCGGGAGCAACCGCTACCGAGGTTGAGGACTCTGAAGTTGAGAACCTCGTGGCTGAAGGTGCTGCTTCTGAGGAAGACGAGCCCGCCAAGAGCGCCTCTGTAGCTCCTGCGCTTGCCGCTGCTGCCGCCCCCGTAGCTGCTGCAGCTGCCGTTGCCTCCGCCGCAAAGGCTGAAAAGGCTGAGGAGAAGACCGAAAAGGGCACCTCGCAGGGCATCGCGCTGACCGCCGAGGGCATCGATAAGAAGGAAGCAGAGAAGCACGAGTCTGCCGCTCGTGAAGAATCTGCTGAGGCACCCGTTGCTGAGCTAAAGGAAACTGAGCAGAAGCTCAGCGAAGACGAGGCTGAACTGGTCGCCGAATCCATCATCCTGAGTGAACCCGTTGAGGGTGCGGCAACCCTGCCCGTTCTCCCCGAGCAGCGTGCTCTCCACGGCCTCGCGGAGCTCATGCGCACCCGCGGTTCGGGCACCATGAGCCTTGAACTGCGCCAGGTTGATGAGGATATGCACTACCGTCTGCTGCACCGCGGCCGTGAGATTGAAACCGGCATTGTTGTGCCCGGTGTTGACTGGTTCGCGCCCGTTGCGGCACTGTACACCGAGGCTCAGCAGGCCGGCGCAACCTGGAACCGCGCGGCGGTTTCCCTGAAGCCCCGTCTGGGCGACGGTCTGGAGGTTCACGCATCCTACCTGGGCGCTACGGACGGTCAGACTACCGGCGAGAGCTTCCTGCTGGGAGGCTCCACTGTCGAGGCTAAGCCCGTTGCGACCGCTGAGGCAGCTGAGGCTACCTTGCAGGATGAGCCTCAGGAAGCCGCTGTTCAGAGCGTTGACTCGGTTGAGGCTGAACGTGAAGCTATTGAGCATGAGCTTGAGGCGGAACTCGCCGAGAAGCAGGCTGCGAACGAGGCTGCGGCTACTGCCGAAGCCGCTGAAGAGCCTGTAGTTGAGAGCGCTGAAGAGGGTACCTCTTCGGGCATGCTGGCCGCTGCGGGTCTTGCCGCTGCCGGTACCGTTGTGGCTGGTTCTGCCGCTGCCGCTTCTGCGCAGGAGAAGGAAGGCGTAGAGGAGGCTGTTGAAGCTTCTGACGAGCCTGCCCAGGCTGAGTTTGCGCCGGTTGAAGTTGAGTTCGAGCACGACTACGAGAATGACCCTGTCTTCGGTGTAGCTACCGTAGAGTCCGAAACTGAGCAGGCTGAAGAGCTCGCCGCCGAAGCATCTGAGACTTCCGAGACCCCTGCCCAGGCCTCTGATGAGTCTGGCGAAGATATGGAAGCCGCCCTGGCTGCCATCGTTGCCAACGCTCAGAAGAAGCTGGACGCTGAGGAGGAACCCACTGAGGAAGCACCCGCTGAGGACGTTCCGGCCGTCGAGGACCAGAAGGCAACCGCCCCCGTGGTTGCAGAGTCCTTCACCCTGGATCGCACCCAGCCCGTCGAAGAAGCTGCAGAAGAGCCGGCCGCAGAGCAGTCCGAAGAGCCCGCTCTGCCCGCGTTCCTGGATGATTCTGAACTGCTGTCCGAGCACGAGGCCTCCGCTGCATTCGCTGAAGCGCACGCTGAGGAACCTGCCCTCGAAGACGTTGAGCCTGCCGCTGAGATGGCATCTGTGGCTCCCGGCCTGGCTGGTGCTCTTGCCGCAGCTGCCGCAGTGGGCACCGCCGGTGCCGCTGCGAAGGCTACCGAGGCAAAGGCATCTGAGACGAAGGCTTCTGCGGCGAAGGCTACCGGCGCTCAGGAAGAGCCCGCTGAGAAGGCCGCTGAGCTCAAGACCGTTGAGGTGACCCCCGCAGCCAAGATTGCTGAGGCTCCCGCAGTAGAGGCGGCACCCGCAGCTCTGCCGGAGACCGCACCCGCGGGCCTTTCCTCCAGCATCTCGGCATCCGCGCTGAGCGAGCTCAACCAGCTGCCCACCATCGTGGCTGAGCCGGACACCCCCTCCGCGGCGGTGCAGAGCCCGCTGGTTCCCTCGGAGACTCAGCTGGCATCCGGCAACCTGGTTCTGACCGAGGCTCAGGTTGCTCAGCGTCTGGCGCCGGTCGTCGAGCACCTCTTCGGTGAGAACGGCACCGCAAAGGACGCAACCACCGTGCTGATTCGTGTACGCGCCCTCGGCTCCTACTACGACGCCCTGACCCACGTGCGCCGCAACGGCTTCTGGGAGCAGGTTCGCACCTTCGAGCTGATCCCCGAAACCCTGCTGGACATCCCGGCTCTGAAGACCGACTCGTACAGCGAGGGCGAGGGCTCGCCGCTAGCTATGAGCCTGACCTTCACCCCGGGCGTACCGGTTCAGGCGGCATTCGATTATGCGAATGAGCAGGCGTTTGTCACCTACCCGCGTCCGCTGGATGCTGAGCGTTACGTTGAGGAGCTGCGCATGTTCCCGCGTCTGGGTTCGAAGATCCCGGCTCATATGACGAGCGCGCTTTCGCACTGGAACCTCTAAACCTTTGTAAGGTGCGCCGCGCCGGCTCCCCGTGTGGGGGTCGGCGCGGCGTGCTATGTTTGTCATTTTTTCGATGAGGAAGATTGTTATGACTGATACCCCTAATACTCCTGAGGCTTCTGCGGCGCAGAACGTTCAGGACACCGCCGCCCGTGCGGCTGAGGCCTTCGGCGCCCTGGTAGAAACCATGGCGCTGCTACGTGCACCGGGTGGTTGCCCGTGGGATGCTGAGCAGACTCACGCCTCCCTGATCCGATACCTGGTGGAGGAAGCCTACGAGGTTGTTGAGGCGGTAGAAACCGGCGGCGAGCCGAATATGCCGCTGCTGCGCGAGGAGCTGGGCGACGTGCTGCTGCAGGTGGTGTTCCACTCCGATATTGCTGCGGCAAACCCGCAGGGCTTCGACATCGTGCAGGTGGTTGAGGGTCTGGTACAGAAGCTTCGTTCGCGCCACCCCGACGTGTTCGAGGCTGAGTCTGAGGGCTCTTCGGAGGCGCCCCGCACCGCAGCTGAGCAGCAGGCGGCGTGGGATGAGCTGAAGAAGAAGGAGAAGAGCGACCGCGGCGCGCTGGACGGTATTCCGCCGCATCTGCCGGCGCTCGCTATGGCTGAGAAGACTGCTGTGAAGGCGCGTAAGGCGGGTATTATCCTTCCGCCGGAGCCTACGAGCATGGAGGACGACCTGCGCTATATGCACACTGAGGAGGAGTTCGGTGAGCTGCTCTTTGCGTTGGTGAGCCGTGCACAGCGTAACGGCCTGGATGCTGAGCGTGCCCTGCGTTCGTACACTCGCCGCTACATTGCTCAGCACACGCATGATGAGCCGAGCTATTAGACACGCTGGTTGAGTTCTTCTGTGAGGCGCTTTGAAACCTAGTCTCTGAGGGGATGAGAGGTTTCAAAGCGCCTTCCGTTTGTTTGGGGTCGTGTTGGATGGCCGCGAGGATGCCCGTGGTGCATACCCCGGCGTTTGGGCTCATGTTGTGCTTTGGGCGGGTACCCACACCCTCACAATGTGGGGGAGTGTGGTTCTTGTTCCGCTTTGTAGCGGGCGACTAAGGGTTATTACGACTTTCAATAAGGCGATAAAAAAGCGGTGGCAACTAGTGTGTTTGTGTGGGAGTTTTGCTAGAATTTAGGGGACGCGACTTGTCCACTACCGGGTGAGCCGTTCACATCCTTGACATCTCATAAGGAGAACAATTCATGGCTGTTATTACCGCAGTTCACGCACGCCAGATCCTGGATTCCCGTGGCAACCCGACCGTTGAGGTTGAGGTTCTGCTCGAAGACGGTGCTTTCGCACGCGCAGCTGTGCCCTCGGGCGCATCCACCGGTGAGTGGGAAGCTGTTGAGCGTCGCGACGGCGACAAGTCCGTATACCTGGGCAAGGGCGTTCTGGGTGCAGTGAAGTCTGTTATCGAAGAAATCGCTGAAGAGGTCATCGGCATTGAGGCTTCCGACCAGCGCGCTGTTGATGCAGCCATGATTGCTCTGGACGGCACCAACAACAAGGGCAAGCTGGGCGCAAACGCAATCCTGGGTGTCTCCCTGGCTGTTGCTAAGGCTGCTGCTGAGTCCGCTGACCTGCCCCTGTACAAGTACCTCGGCGGCCCGAACGCTCACGTTCTGCCCGTCCCCATGATGAACATCCTCAACGGTGGTTCTCACGCAGACTCCAACGTTGATATTCAGGAGTTCATGATTGCTCCCATCGGCTTCGACAACTACTCTGACGCTCTGCGCGCAGGTGTTGAGGTTTACCACTCCCTGAAGTCCGTGCTGCACGACCGCGGCCTGGCAACCGGCCTGGGCGACGAGGGTGGCTTCGCACCCAACCTGGAGTCCAACGCAGCTGCACTGGACCTGATCGTTGAGGCAATCGAGAAGGCTGGCTACAAGCCGGGCGAGCAGGTTGCACTGGCACTGGACGTTGCATCCTCCGAGTTCTACAACGACGGCGCATACGAGTTCGAGGGCCAGAAGAAGTCCGCAGCTGAGATGAGCGCATACTACGCTGACCTCGTTGCAAAGTACCCCCTGGTTTCCATCGAGGACCCGCTGGACGAGAACGACTGGGAGGGCTACAAGACCCTGACCGAGCAGATCGGTGACAAGGTCCAGATCGTTGGCGACGACCTGTTCGTGACCAACCCCGAGCGCCTGGCTCGCGGTATCGAAGAGGGCGCAGCTAACGCTCTGCTCGTGAAGGTGAACCAGATCGGTTCGCTGACCGAGACCCTCGACGCAATGGAGCTGGCACAGCGCCACGAGTACCGTTGCATGGTTTCTCACCGTTCCGGTGAGACCGAGGACGTCACCATCGCTGACCTGGCTGTTGCAACCAACGCTGGCCAGATCAAGACCGGTGCTCCCGCACGTTCCGAGCGCGTTGCTAAGTACAACCAGTTGCTGCGCATTGAGGAAGAGCTGGGCGATGCAGCTGTTTACGCTGGCAAGTCCGCATTCCCCCGCTTCAAGGCATAAGTTACTGAAGCATCCGACCGCGTGAGCGGTTAGACGTCAAGGAGGCGGTGCTACCCCGTAGGGGAGTGGCACCGCCTCCTGCTCTGTGTTGAGGTTAGTTGCGGTGGCAACGCACGAGGTGCAGCCCATACGATGCCGCATGTAGCGGCCACAACATAGCGCCGGATAACCCCAACAAACCCGGTAGAATATGAAGGAAGCGCTTAGCGGTACAGAATGGAACGAGGGATAGAGCAATGAGCCAGCGAGCAAACCAGCAGACCCGGTCGCACTCTAAGAGTTCCACCGAATCCGCTCAGGGCACTGCCTCCTCCAATGCGCCGCGTGACGCCGCGAAGGAAGCTCGCACCTCCCTATTGAAGAAGGCAAGTGCTCTTTTCTTTGGCGTGGGTTTGAGCGAGCGTCACCCTGAGCGTGAACGTCAGGCGCAGGCTCGCCGTGAGGAGCGTGCCCGCCGCCGCGCCGCAGCCCAGCAGGGCCGTGAAGAGGGCGGATACGACGCCCCCGTGGCGGCTCATATGTTCTCCGGTCGTAGCTTCCTGACCGCTGTTGTGGTGGGCGTGATTGCGCTCGGTACCGCATACCCGGTAGTCACCTACATTGACCAGGACCGGGAAATCAAGCGAATCAACACGCACATTTCCCAGCTGCAGCAGGAGAACGCCCAGCTGAAGGCGGAGCAGACCTGGTGGAACGACGACAACTACGTTCGCCAGCAGGCACGTAGCCGCCTCTACTATGTGAACCCCGGCGACACCCCCTACGTGGTCACCGGTATTACCGAGGACTCCACGAAGGCTGACGGTACTTCTGCGAATGCGAAGAACGCCCCCGAGGACGCCTGGACCACGAAAATCTGGGATTCTCTCGAAAAGAACTAGCCCCAGCCACCGGCAGGAACCCTGCCCTGGCAAGAACCCGGCAAGCACCCGGCATAAGCGGACGAGGCGACCACCCCTCGCTCCAGAAACTTAGGATTATGAGCACCGAAAACACCATTGAAGAGCTGAAGGCACGCACCCCCGGCGGCTTCGGCGTAACTGTTGAAACCCTGACCCCCACCGAGCAGGACATCCGTGTTCTCTCCGCGCAGCTGGGCCGTAAGGTCCGCGACGTGATTGAGATTCCGGCACGCTGCGTGTGCGGCAACCCGCTCGTGGCTGCTACCGCGCCGCGCCTGAGCAACGGCACCCCCTTCCCGACAGTGTTCTACCTGGCGCATCCGGTGATTACCGCTGCTGCTTCCCGTCTGGAAGCGGGCGGCCTGATGTACGAGATGACCGACTCGCTCGCTGAGGACGCCGACCTGGCGGCACAGTACGCTGCCGCACACGAGAACTACCTGGCTGAGCGTGAGCGCATCCGCCTGATCAGCGGCACCGAGGAGGTCCCGGAGATTGACGGCATCTCTGCCGGCGGTATGCCCACCCGCGTGAAGTGCCTGCACGCAGTTATCGGCCACACCCTGTCGGTGGGTCGCGGCGTGAACCCGATGGGTGACCGCGGCCTGGACGCCATCGCCGAGTGGTGGACCCCCGAGGTCTGCTCCTGCGACCCCGCGTGGCGTGAAGAAGCCTAAATAATGATTCTGGTGCGCCCGCATCGTCTTGAGGGACGGTGCGGGCGCATAATAGATAGAAGAAAAGAGCGCCGAAAAGCGAAAATTTTTCGCCTGCGGCGCTCGCGGTGCCTTTGGCGCTGAATGTTTATTGAAGACCTGAAAGGAACCCACCGTGCGCGTTGGTGCGATTGACTGCGGTACGAACTCTATTCGCCTGCTGATTGCTGATTCCACTACTGAGGTGGTGGACGGGGTTGAGAAGACCGTCCTGAAGGATGTTGTGCGTGAGATGCGCATTGTGCGTCTGGGTCAGGGCGTGGACGCGACCGGTTGGCTGGCGCAGGAGGCGCTGGACCGTACTTTCGCTGCGGCGCGTGAGTATGCGCAGTTGCTGAAGGAGCACGGTGCTGATTCAGTGCGTTTCGTGGCGACCAGTGCGACTCGCGATGCGGGTAACCGCCAGGTGTTCGTGGACGGTATCCGCGAGATTCTGGGTATTGAGCCTGAGGTCATTAGCGGCGATGAGGAAGCTGCGCTGTCCTTCGCGGGTGCGGTGCGCGCTGTCGGTTACGGCGATGGCGATACCCTGGTGTTCGACCTGGGCGGCGGTTCGACTGAGTTCGTGCTCGGTGACGAGTCGGGTGTGAAGGCTTCCCGAAGCGTCAACATTGGTTGTGTGCGCCTGACTGAGCGTCACATGCTCAGCGCCCCGGCGACCGAGTCGCAGATTGCTCGCGTTGAGGCTGATACTGACGAGGCTCTCGAGGTGGCGCGTAAGACGGTGCCCCTGCAGAATGCACGTCGCGTGGTGGCTGTGGCTGGCACCGCGACCACTGTGGCTGCCGCTGCGCTGGGCCTGGACCGCTACGATTCTGAGGCTATTAACGCTCAGAGCTTCTCGGTGGAGACCGTTCAGAAGACCGCCCGCTGGTTGGCTTCGCTGAACCGCACCGAGCGTGAGGAGCTCGGTTACATGCACCCCGGCCGGGTGGATGTGATTGGTGCCGGCGCGACGATTTACGCCCGCATCCTGACCCGTCTGAATGAGATGACTGATGGTGCCGTGGATTCGGTGACCGTCAGCGAGCACGACATTCTGGACGGTATCGCTCTGTCCCAGCTGTAGGCGTGAGCGCTCGCGCCGTGAACCGATGGTGGTTCACGGCGCGGCTCAGCTTGAGGAGTTTTAATGTTCCATTCTGAGCGTCGGCGAGGTATACCCCTGACCGGCTGGTCTTTTGTGCCGTCTTTCGCCTGTGCGTCTCGTGTATGTGGTGTGAGCGCCTCGGTTGGTTCTGATCGAGGCGCTACTCGCCGCATCCGTAAGGGCGCAGCTTTGGGTGCTAGTGCCGCGTTGACTCTTCTGCCGTTGTGGACCCCGCTGGCGCCTGCCGCTTGGGCGACGGACCCGGCCCCTTCTGCTTCTGCGTCGCCGAGCCCTAAGAGGGAGGTGACGGCGACTCCTTCGCCGTCGGGCACTGCGGTGCCGAAGACTTCTGCAACTCCGAGTCAGGGCGCGTCAACCACGAATGGCGATGATGTTCGTCAGCGTGAGTATTGGCTGAAGGAGTACGGTATTACGTCCCTGTGGTCGCAGGCTACGGGTAAGGGCGTGACGGTTGCTGTGATTGATACGGGCGTGGACGGCACCCACCCGGATCTTGAGGGCAACGTTCTGCGCGGTTATGACGCCTCGGGCGTGGGTAGCGAGGACGGCTGGAAGGGTCTGGGTGCTGAGCCGATGCACGGCACGGAGGTTGCTTCTCTGATTGCTGGTCACGGCCACGATACGCAGGGTTATTCTGCGATTGCGGGTCAGCCGGGTAAGCCGACCGGTGTGATTGGTGTGGCTCCCGAGGCGAAGATTCTGCCGATTTCGCTGAATATGGGTACGACCGGCGGTAAGAGCATTGATGAGCAGATTCCGGCGGCGGTGCGTTATGCGGTCGATAACGGGGCTCAGATTATTAACATGTCGATTGGCTCGAATAAGACGAGTTGGCCGCAGAGCTGGGATGAGGCGTTTGCCTACGCTGAGCAGAAGGGCGTGCTGATTGTTGCGGCTGCGGGTAACCGCGGTAGCGGCTTGACGCAGGTTGGTGCTCCGGCGACGATTCCTGGGGTGTTGACGGTTGGTGGTATTAACCGGAATAAGCAGGTTTCTGAGGGGTCGTCTACTCAGGGTATTTCGATTGCTGTGGTTGCTCCGAGTACGGATATGATTGCGGCTGCTCCGGGTAATGGTTACATGCTGTGGTCGGGTTCTTCGGCTGCTGCTCCGTTGGTGACGGGTGTTGCGGCGTTGTTGAAGCAGAAGTATCCGAAGGAGTCGGCGGCTCAGTTGGCTCAGCGTTTGATTGCTTCGGCTGATGATGCTGGTGCGACGGGCCGTGATCCTTTGTATGGCTACGGTGTGTTCAACCCGCAGGATGCGATGGCTTTGGCCTCGCCTGCGGTGACGGCTAATCCGTTGGGTTCGATTTCTGAGTGGATTGCGGTGCATCGTAAGCAGCAGGTGAGTGAGCCGACTCCGAGTGATGCTGCGCCGGTTCATGAGGAGGGTGAGAGCATCGTGAAGGCGGCTGCGCCGGATGCGCGTCGTCCTCCGGAGGATCGTGGCTGGTTGCCGCCGGTGATTTTGGCGGCGCTGACGTTGTGGCTGACGATTATTACGGCTGGTTCGGTGCATCGTTTGCACAGGCTGCATGTGAGTGCGGGTGAGGCTGCGCGGATGGCTCGTGCGGCGGCGCATCATCCGGGTTCTCAGCGGGGTGCTCGCCGGACCTCTCGTTAACGCTGTTTGATGACGTTTTTCTGTTCGCCCGGGGCTGACTTTTGAGTTAGTCCCGGGCTTTGTGATGCGAGGGCTGGCCTTCGATGGGGAAACGCTCCAATAAACGAAAATATCGAACATACCGCGTAAAAAACGGAAAGAGTGATTTAGACCGTAACCCACATCACGAGATGAACCCCGTTCATATCTTCAAAACTTTTAACTTAGGGTCAGCTCAAAGGGGCCATAAGTGCGAAATCACCTAAACAAAGGCGTAAAATAAAAGACAACAGGTATGTGATAGACAGGCTCGTGCTGCTAGCCACTTCGCGTTGCGCAAGGACTTCCAGAGCGAGCCGCTTTGTTCGTCAGGGGAGCTTTCGGAACGAGCCGAAAGTTGCACATATCAACCTACCGGGGCTACCGAACCTCGGTACCTAAAGACTAGGAAGTAACAAAATGGCATTCACTAAGGTGGCACAGGACCGTCCTCGCGTCCTGATCGTCGGTGGCGGCTACGTCGGCTTCACCGTTGCTAAGAAGATTCAGAAGGCTATCAAGGAGACCGGTGGCGTCGTCACCATCGTTGAGCCGAACCCCTACATGACTTACCAGCCCTTCCTCCCCGAGGTTGCAGCAGGTTCCATGGAAGGCCGTAACGCAACTGTGCCGCTGCGCCAGCACCTGCGCGACACCGAGCTGATTCCCGGCCGCGTTGTCTCCATCGACCACGCAAACCGCACCGCTGTTGTTGAGCCCACCGACAACGGTGAGCCCTTCGAGCTGAAGTACGACGAGATTGTTCTCGGTGCAGGCGCTGTGACCCGCGCATTCCCGATTCCGGGTCTGGCAGAGGTTGCTATCGGTCTGAAGACCATTGAAGAGGCAGTCTCTGTTCGTAACTGGGTTCTGGACCGCATCGAGGTTGCATCCATGCTGTCCGACGCTGAAGCACGCCGTCGTGCCCTGACCTTCGTTGTTGTTGGTGGTGGCTTCGCTGGCGTTGAGACCATCTCCGAGCTCGAGGACATGGCACGCGTTGCTGTGGAGCGCAACGAGCGTCTCTCCGTTTCTGACCTGCACTTCGTCATGGTTGAGGCTGCACCGCGCATCATGCCCGAGGTTCCCGCAGACCGTGCAGAGAAGGTCGTTGCAGAGCTGCGTGCACGCGGCATCGAGATTCTGCTGAACACCTCCCTCTCCGACGCAACCGACGGCAACCTGCAGCTGATCAACATGGCTGACAAGTCCCCCGCGGGCGAGATCAAGACCGACACCCTGATCTGGACCGCAGGTGTGGCAGCATCCCCGATGCTGAAGAACACCGACTTCCCGATCGACGAGCGTGGCCGCGTTCGCGTGGGCGCAGACCTGCGCGTCACCGGTGACGACGGCGTGGTCGAGGGTGCTTGGGCTGCAGGCGACAACGCTGCTGTTCCGGACCTCTCCGGTGGCGGCGTGGGTGGCTTCTGCGTTCCCAACGCTCAGCACGCTTCCCGCCAGGCTGTTGTTCTGGCTAAGAACCTGCTGGCTGCTCGCCGCGGCGAGCCCCTGACCGATTACTACCACGAGACCATTGGTGTTGTGGCAGGTCTGGGCCTGTGGAAGGGCGTTGCAAACTTCAAGGGCAAGACCATTGGCGGCCCGCTGGCATGGATTATGCACCGCGGCTACCACGGCTCTGCAATCCCCACCACCGAGCGTACCGTTCGCGTTATGACCACCTGGGCTCTGAACCAGATCTTCGGCCGCGACACCTCCTCGATTCGCCACCAGCGCTCCCCGCGCCTGGCATTCCAGGAAGCAACCGGTACTGCACCGGCACGCCAGAAGGCAAAGCTCTAAAATAGCCTGACTTAGGGGTATGTCCCTGAGATAGCGCACTTGAGATAAAGCAATGGGCGGTGTGGAAGACTTTGGTCTTCTACACCGCCCATTTTGCGCCTGGTATTTGTGTCTGGGCGTTTGCGAGCTGTCTATCTTAGCCGCCCACCGGTGCTTTTGCGTGATGCTTGCTGCGGCGGGGCGCCGGGAACTGTTTGAAATGTGTCTCTGCTTAGATTCGAGTGCGTTTTCGTGGAATAATAAATATTTGTGTCCCGGGCTGTTCGGGATACGCCCTCATAGTCCAATTGGCAGAGACAGAGGACTTAAAATCCTTGTGTTCTGGGTTCGAGTCCCAGTGGGGGCACTGCATCGATACGTATAGATGCGCGGTATAGATAGGCGGCGGCTCTTCCCGTGGGGGAGGGGCCGCCGCTTGCGTGTCTGAAGGTTTACATATCTGAGGTTTTGTGGGGGTTAAAAGGCGATGCCCCCGACCAGTTCGGTTGCCATGAGGATGCCCATCTGCTCGAAGGAGGCGATGATACCCGTGGCGCTCCACGCTCAAAAACGCCCGTATACCGTCTTGCTGAGCTTAAAAACGTGAGACCCTATAGAGAGACACAGCCGCAGACGCACCCCGCCTGAATGGGGTAGCACTGAACGGGGTAGCAGAGTCAGAAAGGCGCAACATGCAGACTAAACCCTCCATCATTGCTGTCGATATGGACGGCACCTTCCTCACCGACTCCAAAACTTTCGACACCGAACGTTTCTCGCGCATCCTATCGCGCCTGCAGGCGCAGGGCATTCACTTTGTTGTGGCGAGCGGAAACACCTTCGCCAAGCTGCAGGACTATATGCGCGGCTTTGAGGGGCGAGGTCTTACCTATATTGCTGAAAACGGTGCATACCTTGCTGATGAGAGCGGTCAGCTTGCCGTGCATCCTTTTGAAGAAGAGGACGTGCCGCGCATTATTGAAGTAGTCCAGGGGCTGGACCAGATCGGCCTGCTGGTCTGCACCACCGAAGGTATCTACCTGCCCAAGGACCGCTGTGACCAGATTGTGCACATGATTCGCGGCTATTTTGAAGACACCGGCCAGGAGCTCCCCGAAACCCTCACCCTGGAGGATTTTGCGGCGTTCTTCTTCCCTGGCTCGGTCATGGTTGACTCTATTGAAGATTTTGAGGGCGCACCTATTAAGTTCCCGCTGCTGACCCCGCCGAAGCAGACGCAGCAGCTGAGCGTCTACCTGCGTGAGGCTCTTCCGCAGACCGTCACCCCGATGGTGAGCGGCTTCGGTGCCATTGACCTGGTGCGTACCGGCGTCAACAAGGCGACCGGTCTGAAGGACCTATGCGAGCGTCTGAACGCTGACCCGGCGGGTATTCTTGCCTTCGGTGACGGTGAGAACGACATAGAGATGCTCCGCTACGCGGGCTGGGGTGTTGCCATGTCTAACGCCCCGGAGGTTGTGCGAAATGCTGCTGACGAGGTAATCGGCTCGAACGAGGAACAGGCAGTTCTGAAGTATCTGGAGCAGCTCCTGAATTGTTTGGAAGCTTCGCAATAGACGCTTCACAATGAGACGCGCAGAAGCATTTGCGTGCGGGGCGGTGCGGGCCTGGGTGAACCCCAGGTAAACACCGCCCTGAAATATTCTGGCAAGGTTGCTAGAAGCGCTTGCTGGTAACGAACAGCGCCCGTGAGCGCAGAATCTATCCGATAGAATTAACAGAATTAGTTTTGTACCCGTTTAAGGAGAGCATGATGGCGGGAAACCCGCTTCTGAATTCAATGGCGAAGAATGTCACGCAGGGTGACTCTCGTTTCGGTCGCTTTGGCGCGCAGCCTCAGCAGACCAACCAGCAGGCGCAGTACGGCCAGCAGCAGACCTACGGCCAGTACGGTCAGCAGTCATACGGCCAGTACGGTCAGCAGCAGTATGACCAGCAGGGCTACGGTCAGAACACCTACGGCCAGCCCCAGTATGGTCAGCAGGCGCAGTACGGTCAGCAGCAGCCCTATGGCCAGCCCCAGTACGGTCAGCAGGCACAGTACGGCCAGCCGTACGGTGAGGCTGACTACGGCGTAGTAGCCCCCACCTACTCGGAGCCCATCCCCGCAGGTGAGCGCCTGACCATGAACGATGTCATGGTTAAGACCGGCATCAACCTGGGCCTGGTCGCTGTCGGTGCCGCTGTTGCATGGTACATGCCGGTGCTGCTGTTCCTGGGCATGGTGGGCGGTCTGGTCCTGGGTCTGGTGAACTCCTTCAAGAAGAAGGTTTCCCCGGTCCTGGTCATGACCTACGCACTCATGGAAGGTCTGCTGCTCGGTGGCCTGTCCGCTGTTGTGAACATGCGCTACCCCGGCGTGGCAATTCAGGCTGTTCTTGCAACCCTCGTGGTGGCAGGTACCACCCTGGCTCTGTTCGCGAACGGTAAGCTGCGTGCAACTCCCAAGCTCAACAAGATCTTCATGATCGGTGCTATTGGTTACCTGGTGTACGGCCTCATCTCGATCCTGGGTGCGGGTATCTTCGGTTCCGCACTGGGTAGCGTGAGCCTCTTTGGTATCCCGCTGGGCCTGATTGTTGGCCTGTTCGCTGTTGCGCTGGCAACCTACTCGCTGCTGCTGGACTTCACCACCACCTCCGAGGCTGTGGAGGCTGGCCTGCCCGAGCGTGAGTCCTGGCGCCTGGCATTCGGCCTGACCGCTTCGCTGGTCTGGCTGTACGTTGAGATCCTGCGTGTTCTCATGTACCTGGCAAGCATCTTTAGCAACGACTAAAGCTCATGATAAGGCGGCGGTACCGTGATGGTGCCGCCGCCTTTGCCGCTTTACTTCCCTGGTGTATCGAGGCGCAGGGGAGGGGCACAACACCATAACCGCATACCGCCTCCGCTGGGGTAGCCGACCTGCCCCGCTCGGGCGCGACACCGATAACGATTTGGAGACACCGTGAAAATTACACCTGTTGCAGAAGAACATGTAGCCGAGGAGGAGCGCGGCTACCGGGTGCCTTTTGCTATGGAAGTTGCCGGTGCTTGGGCGTGGCGCATCATTATGATTGCCGGTGCCGGTTGGGTCCTTTGGAAAGGTCTGGGGCACGTCTCCCTGCTGGTTATTTCTCTTCTGGTGGCTCTGCTACTGGCGGCTCTGTTGAGCCCCGCCGTGATGCTTCTGCGTAAGAAGGGCGTTCGTGCCGGTGGCGCGGCGGCTATTGCCGAAATCGGTATGATTCTGGTACTCGCCGGTATTATTTCGCTGACCGGTCAGCAGATTGTGCGTGGTTTTGTGTCCATGGCGGATAAGGCGATGCAGGGCTACCAGCAGCTGATTGGTTGGCTGAAGGACCTCGGCTACGAGTTCGGTGCCGACCAGCTGAACCAGCTGCTGGATCAGATGGAGAGCGCTGTCACCAATAACCCTAGCTCCGTGCTGCACGGTGTGTCTCAGGTGGGTTCGACTGCGGCTGAGGTTGCGACCGGTACCCTGCTGACCCTGTTTACCCTGGTCTTCTTCCTGATGGAGGGCGAGCGTATCTGGCTGTTCGTCACCCGCCTCTTCCCGAAGGATGCGCGTGCCGCCGTCAACGGTGCGGGTCGCGCGGGCTGGAAGTCCCTGGGTGCGTACGTGCGCGTTCAGATTCTGGTGGCGGCTATTGACGCTGTCGGTATCGGTATTGGTGCCGCAATCTTGGGTGTTCCGCTGGCTATCCCGCTGGGTGTGCTGGTCTTCCTCGGCTCCTTTGTTCCGGTGATTGGTGCCCTCATTTCCGGTGCTGTGGCTGTGCTGTTGGCGCTGGTTGCTCTGGGCCCGGTGCAGGCGCTGATTATGCTCGGTATTGTTCTGCTGGTTCAGCAGCTTGAATCCCACATTCTGCAGCCGCTCATTATGGGTAAGGCTGTCTCCCTGCACCCGCTGGCGGTTATTTTCTCGGTGGCTGGTGGCTCCATGATTTTTGGTGCGGTGGGTGCGCTGTTCGCTGTGCCGACTCTGGCTGTGGTCAACTCGGTGGTGCGTTACCTGGCGAATCGCGGCTGGGAGAAGGAGGCGCCTCGTGAGGAGGAGTTCCTCTTCCCGCATGAGCTGGAGCGTCGTAAGAAGGCTGAAGAGTCTGAAAAGGCGAAGGAAGCTAAGACTTCCGAAAGCTCTGAAGAATCTCAGGAATCTGAGAAGGCGTAGGACTCAATTCACTGTGACTCACCGCGGGCTAGACGCTCGCACATAACCTAGGGCGGGGGCCGTTCTTGCACTATCTGCTGAGAGTGCGGGGACGGCCCCTGCTTTATGCCGGTGCATCCTCTAAAATGGAGTGTGCACTGTGCCACCGCGCGCCTTTCTGGCTGTGTGGCTAGGTGCCGCCAGAATACGTACCATCAGAATGGAAACCTCGTGAGCGTAAATCTCGACTCCCTGCCCGTGACCATCACCGACATTGAACGTGCCGCAGAGCTGCTCGAAGGCGTTATTGAACGCACCCCCGTCGCTCATTCGCGTGCGCTGAGCCAGCGCCTCGGCTCCGAGGTTTTCTTCAAGTGCGAGAACCTGCAGCGTGCCGGTTCCTTCAAGGTGCGCGGTGCGTACGTGCGTATGGCGAAGCTTTCCGAGGAGGAGAAGAAGCGCGGCGTCGTGGCGGCGAGCGCGGGTAACCACGCTCAGGGTGTGGCGCTGGCGGCTGACCGTCTGGGCATTAAGGCTCGTATTTACATGCCGCTGGGTGCGGCGCTGCCGAAGATTACCGCGACCCGTGATCACGGTGCTGAGGTTGAACTGTACGGTGTGACCGTGGATGAGGCTCTGGCGGAGGCGAAGCGCTACGCCGAAGAGACCGGCGCTGTGTTTGTGCACCCCTTCGACAATGAAGACATTATTGCCGGCCAGGGCACGATCGGCTTGGAGATTCTGGAACAGGTTCCGGACGTTGACACCGTGATCGTGGGTGTTGGCGGCGGCGGTCTGCTGGCTGGTCTGTCCGCTGCTATCCGCGCGAAGGAGCAGAAGCTCGGTAAGAAGATCAAGATTATTGGTGTTCAGGCGGAGCACGCGGCAGCGTATCCGCTGTCCCTTGCCGCGGATGCTCTGGTGCCGCTGAAGAAGGTTTCTACCATCGCTGACGGTATTGCGGTGGGCCGCCCCGGTCAGATGCCTTTCTCCATCATCAAGGAGCTGGTGGACGATGTGGCGACCGTGAGCGAAGACGATATCGCTCGCGCCCTGATCTTCCTGATGGAACGTAACAAGCTTGTGGTTGAGCCTGCCGGTTCGGTGCCCGTGGCGGCGCTGATGAACGGCAAGCTGAAGGAAGAGTACGGCGACCTGGGTACGGTCGTGTGCGTGCTCTCCGGCGGCAATATTGACCCGATGCTGATGCTGAAGGTGATTCAGCGCGGTCTGTCTGCGGCTGGCCGCTACATGACCGTGAAGATGATGCTTTCTGACCGTCCGGGTGAGCTGGCGACCATCTCCCGCATTATCTCTGAGAATGACGCGAACGTGACCGGTGTGGACCACACCCGCGTGGGTGGCTCGCTCTCCATGGGTGACGTGTCGATTACGATCGATATGGAGACCAAGGGCGTGGAGCATTGCCGCCAGGTGATTGCCGCCCTGGAGGATGCGGGTTTCAAGCCCATCATCGTCTACTAAGCCGATATATTTATGAGCCGATGAGCTATAGCGTTGCCTGAGCTTTATCGGCAGAACGCAATTCAATAGACAAAAACAGTGCGGGGTGCTGACCTTTTCGGTTCAGCACCCCGCACTGTTGCTATACGCTTGAGTCTCTCTTAGCCCTGGTAGGGGGTCACGGAGACAATCTTGGCGCTCAGTTCCTTACCGTTCGGAGCGGTGTAGGAAACCTCGTCACCCTGCTTAGCGCCCATGATTGCGGCACCCAGCGGAGACTTCTCAGAGAAGACCTTCAGGTCGCTACCTGCAGGCAGAGTGTCCTCAATTTCGCGGGAGCCGAGCAGGAACTTCAGGGTGCGGCCTGCAACCTCAGCCTCGATGACCATGCCGTGGCTTACCACGCCGTCATCAACGGGTGCCTCACCAATCTGGGCGGTTTCGAGCAGGTGCTTGAGCTGCTTGATGCGCGCCTCGTTCTTAGCCTGCTCGTCACGTGCAGCGTGGTAGCCGCCGTTCTCGCGGAGGTCACCCTCATCGCGTGCCTGCGCGATGCGGTCAACAATTTCCTGGCGGTACGGGCCGGAGAGGTACTCCAGCTCCTGGGTGAGGCGGTCGAAGGCGTCCTGAGTGAGCCATGCACCGGTGTTTTCAGCCATGCGTGTCCTTTGCTTATGCGCCGGCTTAGCCGGTGCGAAACGAATAAACCCGCTACCGTGTGCCGCGTTCAATGCGCGACGGAGGCCGGTAACGGAATGAATCAACAGACCTATTCTAGAGCACCGGAGGATTTTCGCTGTTATGCCGGTCGTATCTTCCCCTCTGAGCGCATCTTCGTTGGTACGCACGCCGGTAGCTGAACACTTCGCCAGCATCAGTCTGTTTCCTGCCCGTGAATCTGCTGATATGACGGCATGTTTCACGATGTCACACGGCGTCATCTGCGCTAGTGCACCGGCGCTATCCTTGGGTATCATACGAGAAGCTACAACCGTAAAATTTCTGCCGCGTAGCGCTCGCATTCGCGATTCACAGACACATCATCCGCACCCCTGGCGCATCACCTAAAGGAGACCACCGTGAGCGAAGCCATTGAACAGCTGAAGGCAAACCTGCCGACTCACCCTCCCGTGGACTCCCTCAAACCGCTGGATGAGGACTACACCGGCCTGCGCATCCTCGCGGTGCACGCGCACCCGGACGACGAGTCCTCCAAGGGCGCCGGTACCGCTTCGGCGTATATTGCCCGTGGTGCCCGCTTCATGGTGGCGACGATGACCGGCGGCGAGCGCGGTGACATCCTGAACGAGGGAATCGCTAAGAACCCGCGTGCGCACCGTGACCTGCCGGGTCTGCGCCGCGCTGAGATGGCGGCTGCTCGCGAGATTATGGGTATTGAGCACCGCTGGATTGGCTTCTTCGACTCCGGTCTGCCCGAGGGCGACCCCATGCCGCCGCTGCCCTTCGGTAGCTTTGGCACCATGCCCCTGGACCGTGCCGCCGCGCCGCTCGTGCGTCTGGTGCGTGAGTACCGCCCGCACATCATCATCACCTATGACGAGATTGGCGGTTACCCGCACCCCGACCACATCATGACCCACAAGGTTGCCGTGGAGGCATTCGAGAAGGCGGGCGACCCCGAGGCGTACGTGGGTGAGGGCGAGCCCTGGACCCCGCTGAAGCTCTACTACGACCGCGCGTTCAACCCCGAACGCACCCTCGCCCTGCACGAGCACCTGCTTGATACGCACGGTGAGAGCCTGCTGAGCGGCTGGATTGAGAATATCGCGCACCGCGCAACGTCGGGGGAGGCGCCTCGCCACGAGACTACGACCCGCATCCTGGTGACCGATCACTTTGAGCAGCGCGATCAGGCTCTGCTGGCACACGCCTCGCAGGTGGACCCGAACGGCGTGTTCTTCGCCGTTCCCAGCGAACAGCTGAAGGATATTTGGCCCTGGGAGGACTACACGCTGGCCGCCTCGCACGCTGAGGTTCAGCTGCCCGAATCTAGCCTGGACGAGGGCCTGAGCGACTACTACGTCATCTAGCCTCTACATTATCTAGAGTGGGGCGCCGCATCGCCCCGCGTTACAACGATGCCCTTCACCCACGATATGAGTCGTGGGTGAAGGGCATCATCCATTCTTAGGCACGCGATGTGTGCAGCCTCCGCATACAACCCCCTGCACGCCACCGAATGCCGCCACCGCGCACACCCTACTCGCCGCCACAAATTTTGAGCCGATTCTCAGCCCATCCGTGATGCCGATTGCCGCGAAGGTACGGCGCGGCGGCGTAGAATAAGAGCTCGGGCTCTTTCGTGATGAGCCCCCTGAATTATCTGCCACGACAGCCGAATGAGGTATGAGCTATGAGCGCCAACGCCCTGCCCGTGATTACTGTGCACGGCCACGCCAGCAACCCCGGCACTGTCACTGAGCCTACCGTCTATGAGCAGGCTCTGGCGCGCTCGCTGAGCCCCGAATCCCTGCCGGAACATATTGGGGTGCTGGTGGACGGTAACCGCCGCTGGGCGGCTCAGCGCGGCTTGAGCACCCGTGAGGGCCACGCCGCCGGTGCGGAGCGAATTATTGATTTTCTGGCGTGGTGTACTGAGCTGTCGATTCCGCAGGTGAGCCTGTACATGCTCTCCACTGAGAACCTGAAGCGCCCCGAGAAGGAGCTGACCGGTCTGATCGCTGTGATTGATGCGTTCCTGGTGCGTCTGGTGGAGTCCGCCTGCGGTCCGGTGCGCGCTATCGGCAACATTGACCTGATTCCTCGCCAGCTGCACGAGCGCCTGGACTGGGCGATTGAGCAGACGGCGCACCTGCCCGGCGTTCGCGTGAACATTGCGGTCGGCTACGGCGGTCGCCAAGAGATTGTGGACGCGGTCCGTTCGGTTCTGCGTGAGGCCGCCGCTGAGGGTGCCTCCTTGGAATCGCTTGCTGAACAGCTGAGCGTGGAGGATATTTCTTCGCACCTGTACACCGCCGATATGCCCGACCCGGACCTACTGATTCGCACTTCGGGTGAGCAGCGCCTGTCCGGTTTCATGACCTGGCAGAGTGCGTATTCTGAGTTTTATTTCTGCCGTGCCCTGTGGCCGGATTTCACGCGCGTTGATTTTCTGCGTGCCCTGCGGGATTACGCGAACCGTTCCCGCCGCTTCGGTTCCTAGAAATTGATGCTCTAGCGCCTATGTACTCTAGTGCCGCTGGCTAGCAGTTTCCGGTAGTACAGCCTTACAGCCTCCAGCAATACAGAATGGACGTTCTATGCTCGCTGAGCTTTCCCGCCTCTACAACGCAGGCGGCGCCTCCGTTATTGCCGCTCTGGTGCTCGGCAGCTACCTGCTGTATTTTCTGTGGTGCGCCCTGCGGCTGTGGCGTATTGACGTGCGGGAGCACCGTCTGCCGCACCGCATCCTGATTCCTCTGGCTATTGCCACCTATACGGCTCTGCCGGTGTCTTTGCTTTTTGCCGGTCGCCCCACCGATATTTGGCGTGTGATGGGTGCCGGTCTGGTGCTGTGGTTCTGCTACGGGCTTCTGCGTATCCTGTCGTTCGGGGCGCTGGGCCGCGGGGATGTGAAGCTTGCCGGTATTCTGGGCGGCGTGCTCGGGTACCTGTCCTGGGCGAACCTGGGGTGGGCGTCGCTGGTGACGTTCCTTGCCGGTGGTCTGGTGTCTTTGGCTCTGGTGCTGTTCACGAAGGCGCGCGGTAGCACCCGCATTGCCTTCGGCCCGTTTATGCTTCTGGGTGCGCTGGTGGCGTTGGCGACTCCGGCGTATTCTCTGTGGTAGATTCCGAAGTGGGGTGACCGTTCGGCTACGTGGCGGGCTCGTTCTTCGTATGGTTCATTCTCCGTGCGGCTCGTGGCTGTTTGCTCTCTCTAGCACCTATTCCCCGGCAGAACTGTCGGGGCTTTTGAAAGGTTGATGTTATGCCTACTCCTCCCTATATCCGTAAGCTGCGTGAGCAGATTGGACCGGATTACCTGTGGCTGTCCGGTGCGACGGCTGTGGTGTACCGCGAGCAGGATTCTAAGGTGCTGCTGGTGCGCCGTAGCGATAACGGGGCGTGGACCCCGATTACGGGCATTGTGGACCCGGGGGAGAGCCCCGCACTGACCTGCCTGCGTGAGGCGCAGGAGGAGGCGAACGTGCAGATTGAGGTGCTGGAGTTGGCGCAGGTGAAGGCTGACCCGCCGATGCAGTTCGGTAATGGTGACCGCTGCCAGTTCTTGGATCATACGTTCTTGTGCCGCTGGGTTTCTGGCGAGGCGAAGGTGAATGATGAGGAGTCTTCGCAGGTGCGTTGGGTGGATGTGTCAGACCCGGCGGAGCGTGCTTTGCTTTCGGAGCGGATGCTGGACCGTATTGATGCGGCGCTGAACTATGACGGCCACTGCCGTTTTGGGTTGGAGTCGGTGCCGCCGGAAGAACTTTAGACCGGCTACTAGACTCCGTAAAAGCCGCCGAGTGAGGCGTATAGACACAGAAGGAGGGGCGACCCGCCGTCATGGCGAGTCGCCCCCCCCAGCATTTGGAAGACAGTTTGTTACATGTTATTGGGTGGTTCTTCCTGTTTTTCTGTGGGAGTGAGGGGCTGGAAGCCTAAAATTTGCCGTGGCTTTATTTTGTTTTTGTCTTTTTTACTTTAAGTTGCGCCTGTGTGTCGAGTTATGGGTGGTGCACATGAGATGCTTTATATATGACACGGGTTACATTGGGAGTGACGGCCCCGTAAGAGTAATCCGAAAAAATTCGTTCACGTGATGTTCTGGTGAGCGTGGTCGCTTTCCTTTTACTCTGCCTATAAATCTTTAAGGCATGCCATTTTTCTGTGAACTAGGCTCATTGTGTTCATCGCAATTCTTGGTCGCTATTTCGATGCGTCCTGGAAGGAATAAAGCATGACAACACATAAAATACCCTGGAGAATCTACGTAGCCCTTATCGGCTCTCTGGTAGGTACAGGAATATATTCCTTCGCCCTACCCATTGCGATTCTCGCTAGTACAGGCGAAATTGGGTTAGCTGGCGTGATGGCAGTAGCCATGCAAATCCCCAATATCGCCTTGGCATATCCACTAGCAACCCTATCTGATAGTCTGCCTCGAAAACCTATGATCGTGATTGCCGGGGCAGTAAACATCCTCAGCATCCTTACCTTGGCGTTGATGATTGAGCAGCATGTGCTGTCATGGTTCTCCATCGCCGCACTAGGATTTGTGAGTGGTGTCTTCTCTGAACTGGCTGCTGCCTCAGAAGCAGGATATATTCCGCAGCTTCTCGGACGCGAAAACCTTCTTTCGTATAACGCACGTCGTGAAATTTGCGAGGGAATATCCGCAATCATTGCGCCTCCTACAGCAGGATTTATTGTTCTTGTCGCGGGCGCAACGGTCGGTCTTATTGTCCCGGTGCTCCTTTTCGGGGCGGCAACTATTTCATACGCAACGTTGCCATCCGTAGAGATGGAAACTAAAACTGAGCAACGCGAAACCGCACAACATGGGTTTATTCACCGGATGTTTGACGGCATCCAATACATGTTCTCCGGCGCCCCGCAGAGACTTATCCTTGTCTACACGTTCTTCTTGGCGGCAGCTACAGCATCGTATTCACTCATCATTATTTACCGCCTGTACGAGGAACTCACTTTTGAAGCCTCAGTGGTAGGCATGATTATGGCCTGCAGTGGTATCGGCGGTATTGTCGCGGCACTCATCATCGATCGTTTTCTCTCTTTTGAGAACACGCGAGGAATGCTACTGGTTGCCAACGTCGTATCTCTACTCGGAATACCGCTCGTCACCGTCAGCAATAACCCCGTAGTGCTCGGCGCCCTGCTCTTCGTCCTGGACGTAGGATGGGCATCAGCTTTCATCTTCTCCAACAATCTTCGTGACTGCATTACACCGAATGAGCTACTGGGGCGAGCCAGCTCCCTTGACGGTGCCGTGTTTGGGTTAGGAACGCTGTACTCCATGGGTGCGGTAGCACTGATGCTCGATCATCTAGGCTCCTTCAACGCTGCGCTTGTCGTCAGTATCCCGGCTGTACTCTGCCTCATCTACACGCTGGTCCACTATAAACAGTTCAAAGTGTTCAATATCGTTGAACAATAGTGAGAACCCGCTACCCACTTAATGACGGGGGCGGAGAACATGCACAGAAGGAGGGGCGACCCGCCGTCATGGCGAGTCGCCCCTCCCTCTATGGTTAAGCCGCGAACCTCAGAGGAGGTTCAGGCGGGTGAGATTAGAAGTTGCCCAGCATCTTGGTGACGTCCAGAGCCGCATCCAGCTGCTCCTCAGTCACTTCGCCGCGCTCCACGTAACCCAGAGCCACAACTGCCTCACGGACAGTCACCTTGTGAGCCACCGAGTACTTAGCGATCTTCGCAGCAGCCTCGTAACCAATCAGCTTATTCAGCGGGGTCACGGTCGACGGCGAAGCCTCAGCCAGGAAGCGGCAACGGTCAACATTAGCAGTCAGACCGTCAATCATCTTCTCAGCCGAAACGCGAGAAACATTAGCGAGCAGGCGGATCGACTGCAGCAGGTTAGCAGCCATCACCGGGATACCCACGTTCAGCTCAAACGCGCCGTTAGTGGAGGAGAGGGCAATGGTCGCGTCGTTACCGATGACCTGAGCGGCAACCATGATGGTAGCCTCACAAATCACGGGGTTGACCTTACCGGGCATAATCGAGGAGCCGGGCTGCAGATCGGGGATGTGCAGCTCGCCCAGACCGGTGTTCGGGCCCGAACCCATCCAGCGGATGTCGTTGCTGATCTTCATCAGGCCGTACGCCAGGGTGCGCAGCTGACCGGAAACCTCAATCAGGCCGTCACGGTTAGCCTGAGCCTCGAAGTGGTTACGAGCCTCGGTCAGGGGCAGGCCGGTCTCCTCAGCGAGCAGCTCAATCACGCGAGCGGAGAAGCCGTCGGGGGTGTTAATGCCGGTACCCACAGCGGTACCGCCCAGGGGAACCTCAGCCACGCGGGGCAGGGACGCGTTCACACGCTCAATGCCGTAACGCACGGTTGCGGCGTAGCCGGAGAACTCCTGACCCAGGGTGATGGGGGTTGCGTCCATCAGGTGGGTACGACCGGACTTCACAACGTCCTTGAACTCTGCAGACTTGCGCTCCAGGGACTCAGCGAGCACCTCGAGAGCGGGAATCAGGTCCTTCACCAGAGCCTCGGTCACAGCAACGTGCACGGAGGTGGGGAAGACGTCGTTGGAGGACTGGGAAGCGTTCACGTGGTCGTTGGGGTGAACCTCAATGCCCTTGGACTCCAGGGAGCGGGTTGCCAGGGTTGCCAGAACCTCGTTCGTGTTCATGTTCGAGGAGGTACCGGAACCGGTCTGGAAAACGTCAATGGGGAAGTGGGCGTCGTAGTCACCGGTTGCTACCAGATCCGCTGCGTCGCGGATAGCCTGGGCGCGCTCAGCGTCGAGCACCTTGAGTTCCTCATTGGCGGTCGCGGCTGCCTTCTTCACGAGGGCAAGCGCACGAATATGGGCGGATTCGAGGGTCTGACCCGAAATCGGGAAGTTCTCGACTGCGCGCTGGGTCTGTGCACGGTAGAGTGCATCAGCCGGAACGCGAACTTCGCCCATGGTGTCATGTTCAATGCGGTATTCAATGTTTTCAGCCATACCTCTAGCATAGGCGTTCAAAGTGGCTTACGTCGCCTCGAAAAGGTGTCAAAAGAGGAAAAACGCTCATAAATTTTGCGGCGTGAGAAGGCGCATAAAAACCCCGCCCCGGTAGATGTGCGAACACGCTACCGTGGCGGGGTTATCCCATAGAAAAATCTGTTCTTAAGTGCGAGTATGTGGGTTATTGCCCTAAGACTCGTATCGAGCAGAGACGAGGAAAACTAGTCCAGGTTCTCAGCAACCACAACGCGCGGGGGAGTCTTCACGACCACCGGAATCGCCTGGGTCGGCGGGTTCTGCGCGTCGTTTTTCTCCTCCGGCAGAGTCAGGTCCTGCGAACTGAACACCAGCTCCGCCTTACCCTCCTTCAGATGGTAGAAGACACCAATCACGGCGACCTTACCCTCAACCACTGCATCCGAAATGATGTGGGACTGCTCAATAATGCGGATAGCGGTCTGGCGGGTATGCTCACGCACCATGTCGTTGACTGTCGGGTTCTCCGGCAGCTTCGGAGACATTGCGGAAGGCAGGATGTGCTGCACCAGGTTACGGACGAAGCCGTGCGGCATCTCACCGGATTCCAGAGCATTGCTAGCGGCAGTCACAGCACCGCAGGAGTCGTGGCCGAGAACCATCACGATGGGGGTCTCAAACTCCTCGACCGCGTACTCCAGCGAACCGAGAGCCGCGTTCTCCAGCACATGACCGGCGGTACGCACCACGAACGCATCGCCCAGACCCAGATCGAAAATAATCTCCGCCGCAAGGCGGGAGTCACCGCAACCAAAGATCGAAGCAAAGGGGAACTGGCCGGCGGCTAGGTCGGTACGGCGAATTGTGTCCTGGTTGGGGTGCTCGTTGCTGCCCTCAATAAAACGACGGTTGCCGTCTCGAAGGCGCTTCCACGCCTCAGCGGGAGTCGGTTGAATACCAGCCATGTGATGCTCCTTAGCGGACAGATACAGATAACGCGTGCCGCCAGAGGCAACGAATCTGCGAACGGGTATGCGGAAGCTTCAGGCGCTCGCGCTGAAGCTGAGTTTCTTGCCGGAAGCTTCCCGGTGAAAAGAACCTACCTCAAATATGCCTTAAAAATGCGAAAAATAGCTAGTATGGCGCGCCTTCACGCCCCCAATCTTGATGCCCATTGACGCAAAAACAATGCAAAGGGAGACGCAGCCCTCACCAAGTTGCCGCATCTGCTCACGATAAAGTCAACACGCACGCAAACTCGTTCAGAACAAGAAAAACGAGGCGCCCGCGCGCTATCCTGAAAGGAGCACTACTGCGTCGGCGACTTCGTGCTGGAAAGAACCAGCCAGCCGACGGTGTATTCAGAATTCTCGAAGGTGAGTCTATGACTACGAACAACAATCACGGCGATCGCAACCTTGCAATGGAACTGGTCCGCGCGACTGAAGCAGCAGCAATTGCTGCAGGCCCCTGGGTTGGCGCAGGCGAAAAGAACCTCGCAGATGGTGCAGCCGTAGACGCAATGCGTTACCGCCTCTCCACCGTCAGCTTCAACGGCACCGTCGTCATTGGTGAAGGCGAAAAGGACCAGGCCCCCATGCTGTACAACGGCGAGAACGTTGGCGACGGCTCCGGCCCCTCCCTCGACGTGGCAGTGGACCCCATCGACGGTACCCGCCTGACCGCTCTGGGTATGGACAACGCCCTTTCCGTGATTGCCGTAGCAGACGGTGGTACCATGTTCGACCCCTCCGCAGTGTTCTACATGGAGAAGCTGGTCACCGGTCCCGAAGCCGCAGAATTCGTGGACCTGCGCCTGCCCGTCAAGCAGAACCTGCACCTGGTCGCCAAGGCTAAGGGCAAGAAGATCAGCGAGCTGACCGTCTGCGTGCTGGACCGCCCCCGCCACGCCAAGCTGATCCAGGAGATTCGCGAGGCAGGTGCCCGTACCCGCATCATCCTCGACGGTGACGTTGCAGGCGCTATCGCAGCCTGCCGCGAGAACACCGGTGTGGACCTGATGCTCGGCACCGGCGGCACCCCCGAAGGCGTTGTCGCAGCGTGCGCAATCAAGGCAACCGGCGGCGTCATCCAGGGCCGCCTGGCACCGACCGACGACGCAGAGCGTGAGAAGGCACTGGCGGCAGGCCACGACCTGGACCGCATCCTGACCACCAACGACCTGGTCACCAGCGACAACTGCTTCTTCGCCGCAACCGGTGTCACCGACGGCAAGTTGCTGCGCGGCGTACGCTACGGCAAGAACGTTGTAACCACCCAGTCGCTGGTCATGCGTTCTTCCTCCGGTACCGTTCGTACCGTTGAGGCTGAGCACCGCCTCTCCCGCCTGCGCGAGATTCTCTCGCACACCAAGAACCCCGGAGAGCAGTAATCTTCGCCCCCGCAAGGGCTGAGGAGCCGCACTAAGACTCCTCGAACATTGCGCATACATACACAGGGAGCCGCCCCCACCGAAGAACTCGGTGAGGGCGGCTCCCTCATGTATTTAGCTTTTAGTTCTCAGGATGCGCCCCAGCAACGGTACGCCGGAACCCGTTAGCGAGAGCGGAAAGACTGAACCTTCGCCTTCGCCTTCGACACAGCATCACGAACCGCCGGACGAGCCTTGTACGCCAGCGTGTAGGCGCGGTAACCCAGCGAGGACACCGGAACATCCCAAGTGCCCGGGTACTCCAACGACTCGCCGCCGAAGGACTTCTTGAACTTCGTGAAACCAGCCCACTCGTGATCCGGCTGATCCTCCGGCGCAATGCCGAAGAGGTCAACGTACTTCAGACCCTTACGCTTAGCGTCCAGAATAAAGTTTGTCACCACCGGAATACCCGCGGACAGGCGACGATGCTCAAAAGAAGCCGCCGCATGCGCGTAGGTGCGGGTGTCATCCGAATCGTACACAAACGCCGCCGCAATCGGGGTGCTCTCACCGTTCTCGTCGGTCAGCTTCGCAATGTACAGGGATGCCGCACCAGCAGGCATCAGCACGCGAGCAACCTGCATCAGGTAATCATCCTGCTGACGGTTAAAACCATTGCGGTCCGCAGTCTCATCCAAGAACGCGAACAGAATCGACAAATCCTCAGGATTCGTCGACACCTCAATGGTCACACCCTTCTTATGGATATTGCGGTGCAGGTTGCGGTTATTGGACTTCATGCCCTTGAGAATCTCGTCCTCAGAACCCGAAAGATCAATAATCTGCGTGTGCGACGGCTGCACCTGGCGAGGAGCCAAAACCGCACCGCGACGAGCCAAAAAAGCAGCCGCATCCTGATCGCCCCAAATAGCGGATTCAGTAGGCTCAATGCGCACAAACAGGCAGCGAAGCTTTGCCGCCTCTTCCTTCAACGACGCGAGAGCCTCATCAAAAGCCACAGCACTGGAAGCAACCGGTCCGTACGGGCTGTACAGGTAGCGACCGGTAGCGCCGCCCTCAACGGTCGCAAGGTACGACCAGCCGTTACCGCTCTTACGGATCACGGTGTGACCATTAGATTCCTGAAAACGTGCCCAAATATCGGACTGAAGAATATTGCTCATCCTTCTAGTGTATCCGAGCTTAGGGAACGTAAGCCTGGGGCTCCGAGGACGCTTCGGGAGCAGGAGTGGGGCGGGGTGCGGAGGAGCTCTCCTCACCCTCGCGCTCAGCTGCTGCCTTAGCCTTCGCCTCGGCAACGCGGGTGCGCAGAGCCGCACCCTTGTCCATCGCGCTCTGACGCAGATCCTGAGAGAACTGACGCAAATCAGCGTGAACCTGCTGAGCGAATGCGTCAGTGCCCGAACCCAGAATTCGCAGAGCCAGCAGACCAGCATTGCGAGCGCCGTTAATGGAGACGGTAGCGACCGGAACGCCGGCGGGCATCTGAACAATCGACAGCAGCGAGTCCATGCCTTCCAGGTTCTTCAGACGCACCGGAACACCAATCACGGGCAGCGCGGTGACAGAAGCGAGCATGCCGGGCAGGTGAGCGGCACCGCCGGCACCGGCAATAATGACGCGAATACCGCGGCTGTGAGCCTTCTTGCCGTACTCAATCATGTCCTCGGGCATGCGGTGCGCAGAAACGACATCAGCCTCGTAGGGGATGCCGAACTCGTCCAGAACCTCGGCTGCGGCCTCCATGACCGACCAGTCCGAATCTGAACCCATCACAATGCCAACAATGGGCTGGGAAGAAGCGTAGGGAGACTGAGACATAATCCTCATATCCTTTCAGAATGCGGTGGCGAACCACCATCAATAGGGTGCGTCGGATACGCAGGATGATGTGCTCACCCCACGCACCGGCTAAAAATAGGGCTACAGGGAGCTACAGGGGGCGACCGTCACGCAAAATGGAGGCGGCATTCGCGGCGCTATGACGCAGCGCCTCAAGCTCAGCCACCGTGCCAGTAATATTCACGTGACCAATCTTGCGGCCCGGGCGGGTTTCCTTGCCGTAGAAGTGAATCTTCGCGCGCGGTTCAGCCGAAAGCGCCAGCGGGTAGACACCGAAAATATCTTCGTTCTCGCCGCCCAGGTAGTTCTTCATCACGGCAACACCCTCCAGCACGGAGGTGTCACCCAATGGCAAATCCAGCACAGCACGCAGATGCTGCTCAAACTGGCTGGTCACCGAGCCGTCCTGAGTCCAGTGGCCGGTATTGTGCGGGCGCATTGCCAGCTCATTGATGTAGAAGCCAGCGGGGGAGCCCGGCACCTCAAACATCTCAACAGCCATTACACCGGTGACACCCAGCTCGGAGGCAATAGTTACCGCAGCAGCTGCGGCAGCCTCAGCGATTTCGGGGTCCAGGTTCTGCGCGGGGGCAATGACCTCGTCACAGATGGAGTCCACCTGAATGGTCTCAACGACCGGCCAGGGGCGCACCTCACCGCTTTCACGGCGAGCCACCAGGGCGGAAAGTTCACGAGTGAAGGGTACCTTCTCCTCAGCCAGCAGGGCAGAGAAATCAGTGCGGGAGGGCAACTGCTCGAACCATTCGGTGCTGCGCTCGCGAGCCTCCTCGGGAGAATCCAGGACGAGCACGCCCTTGCCGTCGTATCCGCCGCGCGGGGTCTTCAGCACCACGGGCCAGCCAATCTCATCGCCGAAGGCGAGCAGCTCGTCCAGAGTAGAAACCTCAGCCCAGCGCGGGTTCGGCAGACCCAGACGCTCAACGGCGGCGCGCATCAGGAGCTTGTCCTGAGCGTACTGCAGGGCTTCGGGGCGGGGCTGTACGTTCACGCCTTCCGACATGAGGGTGCGCAGAAATTCGGTGGGCACGTGCTCATGATCGAAAGTGATGACATCCTTGCCGCGAGCAAATTCGCGGAGGGTGTCTAAATCTTTGTAATCCCCGACGGGCGCGGTACGCACCGCTGCCACGGCGCCGACGGTGGGCGCCTCCGCGAGAATCTGCAGGTTGAGGCCAAGGTTAGTTGCTGCGGGAGCCATCATGCGGGCCAGCTGGCCGCCGCCGATGACGCCGATTACGGGTCCAGTCACAGGGTAAGTCACATCACCTAAGTGTACCGGGTTTCAGAGAGCCTGCGGGAGCAAGACCACATCAAGGCCGCAGAATAAGCTTAATGGGGACGCGAAGCCCAATATGTGGGCTTGATATGGGTGAAAGTCAACAAAATATGCCTTCTACCCTGTCAACGTGAGATGAAAGAGAATATCTCGCTAGCTGGGAGGTCCGTGGAAAAACTCCCAAAGGGACGAACAACCCACCGGGACTGTACTAACATATAAGAGCTTGTAAAAGAGGCTGAAGCACCACGCAGTGACAACGTAACCAACGTTCACCGTCGCAGCATCGGCACCTTTTTCTCCGATAAAAACCCCGCTAGATAGGTCCCGCATGAGCGCACAGACGAAACCGACCCTCACCGAACGCCTGAAATCCCTCTGGGACAGCTACGGTATTGAGGTTCTCAAATTCGGTACCGTGGGCGGCGCCGCCTTCATCGTCAACTCTGTGACGGTGTGGGTGCTGATGATGACCATCATGTCGGAGTCCCACACCAAGGCGAAGGTTGTAGCGAGTGTTGTCGCAACCATCTTCTCTTGGCTCATGAACCGCCTGTGGACCTTCCGCGACTCCCGCTCCGAGAACTGGAAGCGCGAAGCCATCGAGTTCGGTCTGGTGAACCTGCTGGGCATTTTCGTTGAGGCCGGCTGCGTGGCATTCAGTACCTACGTGCTGAACCTGCGCACCCCCGAGGCATCCTTCATCTCCGGTACGATCATCGGTACTATTCTGGGCACCATTCTTCGCTACTTCCTCTACCGCTTCTGGGTGTACGGTTCGCACCGCCAGAAGGTTGAAGACGGCGAAGGCACCGACCATGAAGAGCTCGGCCGCATGTTTGATGAAGCCGCCGCAATTCTCGACGGCGAAAAGCCTGCATCGCGTCAGGCAACCGCTGAAGCACCCGCACCCGAGGTACAGTCGAAGCCCGGCTCTCAGAACTCCTAAGCTCCTTGGGCAGTAGAAACGGCATAGTTAGAACGTGATATAACGACTCATCCCCCGATACGAACGGTATCGGGGATGAATCATTTAAAGACCTATATGTTTGTTTGCGCTCCGTGTGGTTGTTAGCTTTCCGTGTGATTTTTCAGGTAGCAGGGGAGAGGCGCCACCGGCGCCGCAGGGCTGAGAAGCTACGCGCGGGGAATCTCCACCGCACGCTCGGCAACCATCAGAGACGCCAGCTGCCCATCCTGCCAGTCCACGCTCGGGTCAGCCACAAACACCGCATGCCCCGAAGCCAAAATAGCTAGTACCTCCAGCAGTGTGCTCAGGGTCGCCTCCGAGGCATCAAAACCGTAGTCGGGGCTCAACTCCAGCGCGAGTGCACGCTGCCCCGAAGGGAGCGTATAGCCCGCCGCGCGGTAGGTCTGCGCCTGCGTCAGAACCTGCTCGTAGGCTTCCGCATAGCTGAAACCCTCAATGATTTCTGCCGAATCATCGGGAAGCAGGCCCGAGTACTGGTCACCAAAGCTACGCACCAGGGCACAATAATCGAGCACCTCCTCGGCGTGGGGAGCCAGCGCCTGCAGATCGTCGGTATAGGAAAGCGCCAGTGGTGCACGCTCAACCGCCAGAAGGTACGCGGGGTCATTCGTGTAGCCCGCCTCCTGCTCCGTGCAGACCGCGGCAACCAGCGGCTCATCCTGCTGCAGGAGGGCACCCACGCGCAGCGCCGCCAGACCCAGAACAATGGTGCGCCAGTGCAGCGGAGCCTGCAGGTCAAAACCTTCATCGGGCGCCAGCTCGCACTCTTCAACCAGCAGGTTTGCGCTCTTGTCTACCCAGTTCATGAGGACCCTGCCGGAGAGCTCAATGCGCTCGCCTGCCGCCGAATACCAGATCAGGGCGGGGGTCTGCTGAGCGCTGAGTTTCTCGAAGAAACGGTTCAGGGTCGTGGGCGCGGACGCGCCGGTGGGGGAGAGAGTAACCATGGGTTTCACTCTACCG
>ERZ773207.71-NODE-71-length-34792-cov-12.717650_pt1 | contig 34792 bp, 22 predicted proteins | sample MGYA00580997_ERZ773207 | MGnify/ENA primary metagenome ERZ773207 (study PRJEB29015, sample SAMEA2738170) | human oral metagenome | biome: human oral; feature: human-associated habitat; material: saliva | place: China | collected 2239 ... | reverse complement strand
TATCGAAAAATTCAAAATATTACGTAATGATTAATAACGCCGCAATAAAAGAACCTTTACACGCATTCGTCCCACTCGCTCACCGAAGCTCGCCGAAGACCACGCTCAGCGCGCTAAGCTACCCGCACGCCAGGCAATCCAAGTAACCCAGGTAATCCAGCTACAGCTCCAACTACAGCGCAGGCGCAATTCTAAGTACAGCACGGCCCCTCCCCCAGAACGCGTTCACAACGCGCCCGGGCAAGGGGCCTCAATATATAAGTTCACGCAACCGTACAGCCAAGTACGCGGATACAACCAAACACACGGGTACGACCAAGTACGCGAAGAGAAACCTACTCGGAATCCGAAGCCACCGGCTGCTGCGCCTCAGCAGGATGCTCCACCGCAGCGGACTGTTCTACCTCAGCGGGTTGCACCCTCTCAGCAGATTCCAGCACGTTCAGTGCCTCCAGTGCCGCCGCCTCCGCAGCCTCTTCGGCGTCAGCCTCAGCCACACGCTCAGCGTCCGACTCAGCAGAAGTCACCGCCGCCGGGTTCGTCAAAACCTTCACGCCCATGCTGCGCAGCGCATCCGTGTTCGTGATCGTCTCATCATTATCAATTAGATACACCTTGTACCCGTCATTCCGCAGGCGGCGCATCAGCTCCAGGAGCATGCTCTGAGCGACCTCATCCACCGCATACACGCGCGTCACATCCAGGGCGACCTTCGAACCCTCCATCGGGGATTCCACAATCTCACGAATCACGCGCTCCACACCCGCAAAACGGATACGGCCCTGCAACTGAATCAGGCGCATAGACTCCTCACCCGAACCGATCTGGTAGTTCGCGCGCAACGCCGAACGAGCCACCGTCGGAACGTTCATCACGTGCATGCCCATGTCATCAGAGAACTGCTCGAACAGCTCCACGCCGCGCACACTGTTACCGTGACCGTCCAGACGCGGCGAGAACGTCGCCACACCCAGCTGACCGGGCACCGCACCAATAATGCCGCCGCCCACGCCGCTCTTCGCCGGAACACCCACCTGGGTCGCCCAGTCGCCCGCCGCGTTATACATACCGCACGTGAACATGACGCTCAGCACCTGGCGCACCACCGTCTTAGGAACCACCTGCTCACCCGTCACCGGATGCACACCATAGTTCGCCAAAGTCGCCGCCATCAACGCCAAATCCTTAACCGTCACCATCAGCGAGCACTGGCGGGTATAACCCTGCACCGCCACGGTCGGGTCACCGGTCAGGATGCCGTGGCCGCGCAGCATGTGCGCAATCGCGTAGTTGCGGTGCGCGTGCTCCAGCTCAGACTCGTACACGCGCTCGTTCACCGACAGGCGGCGGCCCGCAAACGCAGACAGACCAGAAATGACGCGCTCCATACGCTCGCCCTGAGTCGCACCGGGAGGACCCACCAGCGAATGGGTGGTAATCGCGCCCGCGTTAATCATCGGGTTCAGCGGCTTACCGGAGCCGTCCTCCAGAGACAGCTCGTTGAACGGCTCACCGGAAGGCTCCACGCCCACCTTCGCAAGCACATCATCATAGCCGCGGTCCGCGAGCGCCAGGGCGTACACGAACGGCTTAGAAATCGACTGGATCGTGAACTCCACATCGGAGTCACCGGCGGCGTACTGCTCACCATCAACCATGGCGATGGACGCGGCAAGCTTGTCCGGGTCCACGGCGGCAAGTTCCGGAATGTAGTTTGCCAACTCACCGGAGGTATCAGAAGCGACCGACTCGAGGGTCTCGGTCAGGTAAGTGGCAATAGGTGAATGCATAGTGTTCCGTATCTGCTGCTAATCGTGGTTGTTCTCGTCAAAAATTTCAGGATGCGCCCGCCCACTGTTCCGTTTCGGCCAGGCTGAGGCGCTCATCGTTGCAGGCTACCGCGGCTACCAAACTAAAGAGTCTACCAGCGAGCCTGTCAAAGTGTGTGGGTGAGGAGCGCCTTTTGCTCCCTAAAGAGTGTATCTTTTGCGTGTTGAAGCCACCAAATATAACGGTCGGTACTCCCCCGCTATTTCGGCACGCAGACATCGCACACGCAAGGTTTTCAGGTGGCATAGGGGTTCAGGTGGCATAGGGGTTCAGGTGGCTTAGGGGTGGCGAACCGAATCCGGCTCGCGACCGCCCAGCTCGGCAGTCTCCAGCTGGAAGGTCGAGTGCTCCACCGACACCTCAAAATGGCTCGCCACGCACGAACGGATACGGTCCAGAATCGCCACCGCAGAACCGTCACGGAAACAAGAATCGGCAACCACCACGTGCGCGGTTACCACCGGCAGGCCGGTCGCCACCGTCGAAGCATGCACATCGTGTACCTCCACAACCCCGTCAACACTCAAGATATGCTCACGCATCGCGTCCAGGTCCAGGCCGTCCGGGGTGAATTCCATGAGCACCGCAGTGGTCTGCTTCATCAGACGCGCCGCACGCGGCACAATCAGCGCCGCAATCAGCAGGCCCGCCAGGGCGTCCGCCTGGTAGAAGCCGGTCAGCCAAATCACGATAGCCGCCACAATCACACCCAGCGAACCCAGGGCGTCATTGAGCACCTCCAGGAACGCGGCACGCATATTGAAGTTCGCGTTCCTCGCCGTAGCCAACACCGCAATGCCAATAGCGTTCGCGACCAGGCCAACCACACCAAAAATCAGCAGTTCAGTGCCGGGCACCTCTGGCGGGGCAAACAGGCGATGCACGCCCTCCACCGCCGTGTAAATACCCACCGCCAGCAGCAGCACCGACTGCCCCAGGGCGGCAAGCACCTCAATACGGCGGAAACCCCACGTGCGGCGGGACGTCGCCGGGCGCGTCATCAGCGAAGCCGCAGCGAGCGCCACCAGCAGGCCCGAGGCATCCGCCAGCGCGTGCGCCGTATCGGTCAGCAGCGCAAGACTTCCCGTAACCAACGAACCAATCGCCTGCGCCAGCACAATAACAACCGCCAAACTGAACGCAATCAGTAGGCGCGGACGCATCGAGGCGGCATCCTCCGGACTCGGGGCATGCGAATGGTCGTGCCCATGGTGATGCCCGTGGTGGCCGTGATGTGCGTGCGCTCCCATGCGCTTCTCCTCAACTATGAACTGCGTTGTTGACTATCGAGAGTTATCGGCAGATAGCAAAATCGCCCGATTCACAAGAACCGGGCGAAAAGCTCCTCAACCGAGGAAAACGTGGAGATAAGGGGACTCGAACCCCTGACCCCCTGCATGCCATGCAGGTGCGCTACCAGCTGCGCCATATCCCCATATTCTGTTAGTGACCTCAACGAGGCAACATGAATATATTACACACACCACGGACAACGATGCAAACCAGCGCACACAAAAATCTAAAAAAGTTCCGGGGCATCCGGGCAGGCAGAAAGGGCAATCAGGTCATCAGAAAGAGCACCCGAGCGGGCAGAAATACCCTCGAAATACGCAGAATAAACACACAGAAAAGGGGCGGACCCCGCGGCACCATACGGCGCCACCAGAGCCCACCCCTCATCAGCTAAAAATCAGGCAGAAGCTTACGCCTCATCCTGAGCGGGAATGATGCGTGCAGCATCTTCCTCAGTCTCACCCTCAATGTCGAAGGGAGCCTCGTTCTCAACACCCAGCTCAATACGCGGAGCCTCAGCCCACAGACGATCCAGAGCGTAGAACTCACGGTCCTCCTCATGCTGAACATGCACGACAATATCGCCGAAGTCCAGCAGAATCCAACGACCCGAGGAACGACCCTCACGGCGGACCGGCTTCAAGTCAGCCTGCTCACGCAGAGCGTCCTCAACCTCATCCGCAACAGCGTTCACGAGGCGCTCATTGTGGGCAGAAACCACCAGGAAGCCATCAATCAGACCCATCGCATCGGAAGCATCCACAGCGAACAGGTTAGTTCCCTGCTTCTCCTCCGCAGCGCGGGCGGCAATGCGCAGAGCCTCAATCGAGGACTGTGCAGCAGTCATATTTTCCTTTCTTGCCGGCAGAACACCCGCCGGCAGCACCCGCAACAGGGGTGCATTGTTCACGGCCTACTTAGGGCCAAAAATCATAATCAGACCAACAACGACCAGGGCGAGCAGCAGCACAATCCACAGCCACGCCAGGGAGGGCTTCTGTGCAGGCTGCAGAACCTCTTCAACCTTCTCAACAGCGCTCTCAGAAGCAGAGTCTTCCCCAGTTTTCTTCGACTCGGCTTCCTCCGAAGCCTCAGCAGAAGCAACCGAAGCAGACTTCGACTCAGTCGGCTCAGACTCTTCATCCTCGGAGCCCTTGTCGGACTCCTCGGCAGTCTCCTCGACCAGTGCCTCATCGGGATCCTGACGATCCACCATGCGCTGCAGCAGCTCCTCAACCTCATCCGGGCTCAGAGCAACAGTCGGGTCGCCGTCCACCGAATCTACGGTATCCCCTGCGGAGGCGCTATCCAGCACACTCAGGTCAAGACCCTGCGCGTTCACCGCGCTCACGCGGGTGGGCAGCTCGTCAGCAGACTCTTCAACCTCAACGGCATCTTCCTCAACGGAAGCAACCTCGGTCTGTTCAGCCTCAACGTCAGAGCTATCCAGCTCCTCAACCTTCGGCTCATCGCGCACCAGGTACTGGTGCAGCTCGGGTTCCGGCTTCTCCTCCTTGACCACGGCGATAACCGGGATCGAAGAAGTCATCGGGTTATTCACCGCGGAGGGGCTGGTCGCATCCACACGGTTCTGCGCAATCTCTTCGGGGCGCAGAACACGCAGGCTACTGGTCAGAGGAGCGGGCTCGTGCAGCTTCTCCTCATCGTTCGCCTCAGTGTCAATCTTGCCCTGAGCCGCCAGCGCCGCAAAACGACGCTGAACAGCCAGAACCTGCGGGTCAATAGCGTTCGTATAAATCACGGAGCCCATGTTGGCAACAGGCTTCGCGGGCTCACCGCGGCGGGCCGCACGCAGGTACTCGGCAACTTCTTCACGGTAACGGGCAAGACGGCGCGGACCCATCACCTTGGTAGGCGGCGGCACCTCAATGCCGTCCTCGGTCACGTACGTCTCGTAGAGGTACGCTTCGTCCTCGCTATAGGGCTTCGAACCCGTAGCTTCACTCATGTGTTCCCTCATTATTCGTCGATTGGGGTGCCTGCCCAGACTCATCCTTCACGCGGGGCAAGCCGTCACGGTACGCCGTCAAAGCGTCCTTCTTGTACAGGCCGTACTTAGCAATGTACTGCACCACACCATCCGGCACCAGGTACCAGATGGGGGCGTCTTCAGCTGCGCGGCGACGAATATCGGTCGAAGAAATCGCCATCGCAGGAATCTTCAGGGTCGTAATATGACGACCCTCAGCCATCGGCGGATCCAGCTCATGATCGGGGCGGGTCACGCCCACAAAAGTCGCCAAATCCCACAGCTTATGGGCATTGCGCCAGGTCATAATCTGGCTAATCGCGTCCGCACCGGTAATGAAGAACAGGTCAGCATCCGGGCGCAGGGCACGCAGCTCGTTAAGCGTATCAAAGGTGTAGGTGGCGCCGCCACGGTCAATATCAATACGGCTCACCGTAAAACGCGGGTTCGACGCGGTCGCAATCACCGTCATCAGGTAGCGATGCTCAGCGTCACTCACGTGCCGCTCCCCCACCTTCTGCCAGGGCTGACCGGTCGGAACGAACACAACCTCGTCCAGGTCGAACACGGCGGCAACCTCACTAGCTGCCACCAGGTGTCCGTGGTGAATCGGATCGAAAGTTCCACCCATCACACCCAGACGCACCCGACCGGGAATGCGCGGGGGAATCGACTCGGTGCTCGGAGCACCAAAATCAAGGTGAACAGGCTGGTCAGTCACAAATGCCGTCCTTGCTGGGGACAGAGACCGCGCCACGGCAGCTTAAGGAGCCACCACAGGTGCGGATGCGGGCAGGTACACAGAAGGTACGCAACACCGAAAACGGCCCGCGTACATTCCCCTCTATGCTACCTGCTTACGGTCAAAAAAACCGAAATGACGGGGGTGAGCTAAGCCGCCAGTGGAATACCCAGCCAGCACGCCCGACCGCAGGTTCACCGCAGGCTCACCCGCATAATCGCCCGCATATTCCGACGCGCACATCCGGTGCGAGGGGCAACCGCAACCGCCCCCTCAGAGAACACAAGAAGGCGCCGCGCACCGGAGCCAACCCCGGTGCGCGGCACCAATCATCATCGAGGCAACAGCCAACGCCTAGCTACTAGTCCTCAACGTTCGGCATGTCGATATTCTCGTCGACCTTGCCTTCCTTCAGCTTCTTGCGGTACTCAACCGACTCGGTCCACACGCCTGCAACACGCTCGGACTCCAGCTCGGCACGAGCCTCCGCCTTCGCGTCCATACGCTCCTTGTACTCCACACGCTTCTGCGCACGAGTCGGGCGAATGATCTCTTCCAGACGAGCGTCCGTACCGCGCGGGGAGGACAGCAGCTCAGCACCACCGACCATGGTCGGCTCCCAATCGAAGATCACCGAGTTGTCGTTCTCTCCAATCACCACGGCGTCACCGGCACGAGCACCAGCCTTGAACAGCTCATCCTCAACACCCAGGCGCGCCAGGCGGTCCGCCAGGTAGCCGACAGCCTCATCATTATTGAAGTCAGTCTGCTGAATCCAACGCTCAGGCTTCTCACCAATCACGCGGAACAGCGGCTCAAGGTTACGCTCCTCGCGGCGAATAATGAACTCCTGCTTCTTCTTACCGCGGAAGCCCTTCGGGCGAACCACAGGAGCCTCAACAACCACGCGCTCCGCTTCCTTCTCGGCAGCGGCACGAGCCTCGCGATCTTCCTCCACGAGCTTTGCCATCGCAAAGATGAGGGGCTTCAGACCCTCATGGGAAGCCGTCGAAATCTCGAAGACCTTGAAGCCCATCTCCTCAAACTCGGGGCGAACAAACTCAGCCAGCTCACGAGCCTCAGGAACGTCAATCTTATTGAGCACCACAATCTGCGGACGCTCATGCAGCGGCACGGTCACACCCGCAGTCGGGTCAACCTCATAGTTCTGCAGCTCGCCGCGGATCACCTCAAAGTCACTGATCGGGTCGCGGCCCGGCTCCAAAGTAGCGCAGTCAATCACGTGCACCAGAGCCGAAGAACGCTCCACATGGCGCAGGAAGCGGTGACCCAGACCGCGGCCCTCCGAAGCGCCCTCAATCAGACCCGGAACATCCGCCACGGTGTAGCGAACATCGCCCGCCTGCACCACACCCAGGTTCGGGATCAAAGTGGTGAACGGGTAATCAGCAATCTTCGGACGCGCCGCAGAAATCGCAGCAATCAACGAAGACTTACCCGCCGAGGGGTAACCCACCAGAGCCACATCCGCAATGGACTTGAGCTCCAGAACAATATCAGCCTCTTCACCGGGGGTGCCCAACAGAGCAAAACCGGGAGCCTTACGCTTAGCCGAAGCCAACGCAGCGTTACCCAGACCGCCCATACCGCCGCGGGCTGCAACATACTCGTCGCCCACACGGAGCAGGTCAGCCAAAACATTACCCTCGCGGTCCTTCACCACAGTACCCTGCGGCACGGTCAGAATCAGGTCCTCACCGTTAAAGCCGTGGTGCATATCGCCACGACCGATATCGCCATTCGGGGCGTGCTGATGCGGGCTGTGGTGGTACTCCAGCAGGGTCGTGGTCTGGTTATCCACGCGCAGAATCACCGCGCCACCATTACCACCGTTACCACCGTTAGGGCCGCCCAGGGGCTTAAACTTTTCACGTCGCACGGAGACGCAGCCGTTACCTCCGCGACCGCCAGATACATGCAAGACCACGCGGTCCACGAATTCTGCCACGGGTTCTCCTTATCTTGGAAAATCTTCACTTCGCCACCGCACGGCACACACCAATCATGCTGCGGATGCGGCGGCAGGCGCGACCGGGTTGGGGTGCGCCTCATCGTGGAGCCCAGCACGGGCATCCACGGCATTCGAGGTCATAGCGAGAGGGGGTAGACTAACGCCTACCCCCTCTGCCCTAGCGGTGAGTATTACTCAGCTGCTGCCAGGATGTTAACGACCTTGCGGCCCTTGCGGGTACCGAATTCGACGGTGCCTGCTGCCAGAGCGAACAGGGTGTCGTCGCCACCGCGGCCAACGTTCAGGCCGGGGTGGAAGTGGGTGCCGCGCTGGCGAACGAGAATCTCGCCTGCGTTGACGGACTGGCCGCCGTAGCGCTTAACACCGAGGTACTGGGGGTTCGAGTCACGGCCGTTACGGGTGGAGCTTGCGCCCTTCTTGTGTGCCATTCTGTATTCCTACCTTAGGGTTGAATTCCGGTCGTTTCGATTACGCGTTGATAGCGGTAATCTTGACGGTGGTCAGCTCGGCGCGGAAGCCCTGACGCTTCTTGTAACCGGTCTTGTTCTTGTACTTCTGAATAACGATCTTCGGACCGCGCAGGTCCTCAACCTTCTCAGCAACAACCTTGGCGGAAGCCAGGGACTTTGCGTCAGCGGTGACCTTGTCACCGTCGACGAGCAGCAGCACGGGCAGCTCGATGGTGCTGCCGGGCTCGCCTGCAACACGGTCAAGGGTAACGAGGTCGCCTACGGAAACCTTCTCCTGGCGGCCGCCAGCGCGTACAATCGCGTATGCCACTATGGGACTCACTTTTCTCGACAACTTGCTTCTTGAATCTCACACGAATGAGCAGCCTGCGCTTTCATTGCTGTGCGCCCTCCCCCGCCAGTCGAATAACCGCGAACAAGGAGGAACGGCCCGTGCGTTCCGGCGGGATTGCCCGCCGAAGCCAACACGCGAGGCTCACCGGTGGTGTCTCTCTCCCGCACGTTCCAAACTCAGCCGATCACTCGACCGCGCCGAAGACGATGCGGGTGGGAGCGGTGTCTCCCGCTGGCCCTGCGTCGATAGGGCTTCACTGAGATAAACACCAGTCCTTAAGGATACGGCATGATCTACGCGCCGCGCAATAGATATTTTTGCGGAATGCTCGAAGTCGGCACGTGATGCTCCTCTAATACTGCACCGCACTCTTAATAGCGCCTTTAAAATGACGCAGCACACGCACAGAAAAAATAGCCTCGGTAGGGAAGTTCCGGCTCGCCCTACCGAGGCTATCTCATATACAACACACCATCGGAATTCCGATGATCGGAAGCTAAAGACTAATCGTCCTTACCTTCACGCTTAATGTCGGCAGCAGCAACGCCAATGCCGAACAAGACAGGGGCCGAAGCGTCATCAGACACCGGAACCACATCCGCAACAGAAGCGGAAGCAACCACGGAACCCTCAGCACGCTCGGAAGCGTCCACGGTCACGACCTGAGCACCGGCACCGGCACTCGAAGCCGCACGACGAGTGCGACGCTTACGCGGGGTCGAACCGGGCACCTGAGCCGCAGGCTTCTGAGCCTCCTCAACCGGAGCCTCAGCCTCAATCGCTGCGGGAGCTGCGCCCACCACACCGGTCACAGCCGGAGCACCAATCACGCCGGTCACAACCGTGCGAGACTCAGGCTCCTCAACCTTATCAGACTTTGCGGCTGCCTGCTCAGCGCGCTTCTCATCAGCGGCGCGACGAGCACGGCGGCGGGACGCACGCGGAGTCTCGCGAACATCCTCAATGCGCAGGTCCTCACGCTCAACACGCTTGGACTCCTGAGCCTTCTGCACACCCGAGTTTACCTCAGCGGAGGTTGCCTCAGCGTTCTTCTGATCAGCGTTCTGGCGCTTGAACGAACGACGCTCCTCCGAACGATCCTCACGGCCCGAACGGAACGACTCACCCTCAGTACGAGCAAGACGGCCAGCCTTCTGAGAAGCACGAGCCTTCGCCTCACCAGCACGAATTGCCTCAAAACGATCCGAAGAGCGAGTAAAGCGCGGGTCAAGCTCCGGGTCAACGTGGTGCTCGTCCTCCAGCGCACCCGCGCCGGAACCCTCCACAGCGGCAATATCCGCATCGGTCAGCTCACGGCGCTGGCGGTTACGAGAAGACTTCTTCTCGCCACGCTTGGACGAACGACGCTCCTCCGAACGGCCCTCAGCAGAGTCCTTCGAGGAACCCTCAGCGGACTCCTCCTCCACGCGGTCAAACGCGCTCGCCAGCTGCTCCAGGGAGAAACCGCCCTGCTCGCCAACCCAGTTGCCCTCGGTGACCTCAGCGACCTTATCCTCACGCTGAGCAACCTCCGCGTGAGCCTGCTCGCTGGCAGCCTCAGCAATACCCTGAATCTCCTGCTCAAGCGAAAGCTCAGCGGTCTCCGCGCGGCGCGAACGCTTGCGGCGCTTACGCTTCTTGCGGGTCGAAGCAGTCTCCTCCGAAACTTCCTCGCTATGAGCGGATGCGGCAGCCACCGCAGCCATAGCGTTACGGCGCTCAGCCTTCTTCGACTCCAGAGCATCCTGCTTCTGCTGGTCACGAGAATCCTCGCGGGCAGCGGCACGGCTACGCTTACGGTCATTACGCTCATGGCGGTGAATGTAATCCGACGCGCCACCGCTACGACCGCTCAGCGGCTGATCGTGAACCACCAGGCCACGACCGCCACACTGCTCACAGGGCTCCGAGAAGACCTCAAGCAGACCGGTACCCAGGCGCTTACGGGTCATCTGCACCAGACCCAGCGAAGTCACCTCAGCCACCTGATGCTTAGTGCGGTCACGGCCCAGGCACTCAATCAGGCGACGCAGAACCAGGTCACGGTTCGACTCAAGCACCATGTCAATGAAGTCAATGACAATAATGCCGCCAATATCGCGCAGACGCAGCTGACGGACAATCTCCTCAGCAGCTTCCAGGTTGTTCTTGGTGACAGTCTCTTCCAGGTTGCCGCCGCTACCGGTGAACTTACCGGTGTTCACGTCCACCACGGTCATGGCTTCGGTACGGTCAATCACCAGCGAACCACCCGAAGGCAGGTACACCTTACGGTCCAGTGCCTTCGCCAGCTGCTCGTTAATGCGGTAGTGGTCGAAGAGGTCGTCGTCGCCGTCCCACTGCTGCAGGCGGGAGACCAGGTCCGGCGCCACATAGGTCACGTACGCCTCGATGGAATCCCATGCGTTCTCGCCCTGAACGATCATCGCGGTGAAGTCCTCGTTGAAGACGTCACGCACGGTCTTAATCATCAGGTCGGGCTCCTGGTAGAGCATCTCCGGAGCCAGCACCTTGCGGGAGTTAGCCTTCTCCTGAATCTCTTCCCACTGCGCACGCAGACGGTTAATGTCGTGGGTCAGCTCCTCCTCAGAAGCACCCTCCGCCGCGGTACGAACAATCACGCCAGCACCCTCGGGCAGCTTGTCCTTCAGAATCTTCTTCAGGCGAGCACGCTCAGTGTCGGGCAGCTTGCGGGAAATACCGGTCATCGAACCACCCGGCACGTACACCAGGAAGCGACCGGGCAGGGAAACCTGACTGGTCAGGCGGGCACCCTTGTGACCAATCGGGTCCTTGGTGACCTGCACCAGAACCGAATCGCCGGGCTTCAGGGCGTTCTCAATCTTGCGGGGTGCACCGTCCAGACCGGTGACATCCCAGTTGACCTCGCCCGCGTACAGCACAGCGTTGCGGCCGCGTCCAATGTCAACGAACGCAGCTTCCATGGACGGCAGAACGTTCTGAACCTTACCCAGGTACACGTTACCAATCAGGGAATCCTGCTGAGTCTTGGACACGAAGTGCTCAGCCAGCACGCCGTCCTCAAGCACACCAATCTGGATGCGGCCGTCCTTCTGACGAACCAGCATCTGGCGGTCCACGGACTCGCGGCGAGCCAGGAACTCAGCCTCAGTCACGATGTGGCGGCGGCGACCCAGGGAGCGGGACTCGCGGCGGCGCACGCGCTTCGCCTCCAGGCGGGTAGAACCACGCACACCGGTCACAGTGTTGGATGCGTGAGAATCAGCCAGGCGCGGTGCACGCACCTTGGTGACGGTCTCAACGTCATCATCAACGCCGCCCTCAATCTCAATATCTTCGGTACCGCGGCGACGGCGACGGCGACGGTGGCTCGTCACCTCAGCCTCAGCGGCGGCCTCCTCGCGGCGGCGCTCCATGCGCTCCTTACGCTTCTGCTCCTCGGCAGCGGCACGGCGTGCCTCACGCTCCAGCTTGGCGGCGACAGCGAGCTCGCTCAGCTCCTCCGGCTCGGGAGCCATGAACAGCGGCATCGCACCCATGGGGGTACGCGAGCGCAGCTCCTGCAGCTTTTCGCGCTGCAGGTCGCTAATGGTCTTGACCGGCTCGGGAGCTACTTCAGGCTCCTCAGCTGCGGGTGCCTCAGGTGCAGCTTCTTCCGTTGCAGATTCCTCGGTTACAGACTCCTCAGCAACGACAGCAGCCTCAGCGGGCTGCTCTGCGGCGGCTTCTTCAGCCTTCTGCTCAGTAGCTTCAGCGGTAGCCTCGGTCTTCTCAGCAGCCTGTGCGGGAGTTACGACCTCAACCTTGGCGGTCTCTTCCTTCACCTCAACGGCAGATTCAACAGGCTCAGCGGCGGGAGCGACAACTTCCTCCACCTTTGCGGTCTTCTCGACAGTCTCAACCTTTGCAGTTTTCTCGACAGTCTCAACCTTTGCAGTCTTCTCGACAGTCTCCACCTTCGCGGTGTTCTCCACGACAGCAGGCTCAGCCGCCTTCTTCTCAGCAGCCTCAAACAGGCTATCCAGAGTAGAAGCAACCTCGGTCTCAGACACAACGGGAGCGGCAACCTTCGGTGCCGGCGCGTGCTTAGCCTTAGCGTTACGCAGGTTGGTTAGGCCGGCAGCAATCGCCTCATCCAGGGGAACCTCAGGAGCCTTCTCCTTCTTCGGGCGACCCGGACGGCGGCGCTCAGTACCCTGCTGGGCGTCAGAGCTCTCGCGAACATTCTTACGCAGAGTTTCACGGGTCTCTGCAGAGGCGTTCTTCTCCTCCGCGAGGGCGTTCAGCGCCTCAAAAACCCCAAGTTCGACGTTCTTCTCGTCAGACATTAATCTTCTTTCGTTACACCCTGCTCCGCACCGCAAGGATTTTAACAGCGCGCATACAGCGCAAAGCCTAGTTGCTGCCACCGCGGCTCAAGCCTCACCCTACGGTGCGCATTCATCGGCGCTACCGGGCACTATCTCGTTCAGTGCTTCTGCCGTAGGGGGCGAGCGGGCGGAACGCAGAGCGCGCCGCGACGGTCACAGCCACCTCGCTCTCGAGCACGGCACGCTCACGCCCTTCCTGGGCGCTCTGCCGGTCTTCGGGTTTCTTCGCCGAGGCGGGCGGCACGCGCGGTGCGACAGTTATGCTCCGCGGCTTATAGCCGGCGCTCTTCGGGTACTCTCCCTCGATGCGTTGGTGGGGATCTTTATGCGCGTGCGGGGCGCACAAGACACCGTGTTCCATTATACCCGGTAGAGGGTGCCTCTAAGCCACCCCGCCCATCCTATCCGGGCTCCATTTCCCGGCAGGATGCGCGGGCGCATTGCGGCAGGTACATTACGGCGGACATCTAGCGGGGACAGCAAAGCCGGGCGTGCCACTACGCACCACCCGGCTTCAAAAAACTTTCAGAGGAAGGGCTAGCCGCTAGAAGAGGGGCTAGTCCAGACCCAGCTCCGCATCGCGCGCCTCACGAGCCTGCTGAGCAAGCTTCGGGTCGGTCGGCAGGTACTCCGGACCGGAACCGGTCGCAAACGGAACACCCAGAATGAAAACAAACGGAGAAACCACCAGCAGAATCACCCACAGCAGCGAGAAGTGACCGGCGGTCAGCAACAGCAGGGCAGTCAGAAAAATAACGGCAGCAACGCCCATTGCGGCAATTCCGGCAGTCTTCACGGTTCTCCTCGAAGGGGTATCAAGAATCTAGCGTCCAGCAGAACGGCAGGCAACCGGCGCCGCAGGTAAAACCCGCGGACCGCTCCGACCGATGCCGCTCAAGAATATACCTGACCATTATACGCACCCGCGCCGCTTCCCCGCTGACCACCACCGGCAGGATCACCGGCGCCTCCCCCACTACCCGGCGCCCCAGCCTGGCACATTCAGCCCGGCGTATTCTGCGCAACCTCACCCGCCCGCAGACACAGCAACGCCCCGGCACCAACAAGTACCGGGGCGTTGCATGCTCGGGGTATCAACCCTCAAACCAAGCTCAGAGATGAACGCTTAGCGCATCATATTCACAATGACCTCGAAGAAGCGGATCACAATAATGCCGAAAATCAGGATCAACCACAGGCTAATCGCAAACCAGGACCAGCCGCGAGCGCTCTCACGCATCGACTGCGACGCCGGGACAACACCCGCCGAAACGTTGCGGACCGTGGTCTTCACAAAAAGCGTGATGGTCATAATCCACACGATCATACAGAACAGGCACAGGGCGTTGATCTGGAACGTCGTCTGGTACCACAGCCACATGATGAACGCGGTCGCCGCCGCCAAACCAATGTTCATGCACACCCAGAACCACTTCTTGAACTGTGCACCCGCCATCATCGCGGCGCCAATCGTCACCACAATCGAGAAGCCCACCAGGCCAATGAACGGGTTCGGGAAGCCGAAAGCCTCCGCCTGCGGGGTGCGCATCACCGTACCGCAGCTGAGCAGGGCGTTGATATCGCAGACCGTGGAGTGGCCGGCATCAATGTAAATCTGCAGGCGCTCATACACCAGAATCGCTGAAGAAATGAGTGCAATCAGGCCGGCGCCAACCAGCCAGAATCCGAGCTGTCGGTCTGAGTAGCGGCCCCGGGTTCCCGCGTGCCCGTGCTGCGCTTCTTGTTCAGCGTGGGTGGGCTCGGTAGTACTCGATGCGGCGGTACTCATACGACTCCTTTAGATAGTGTTTTACGGTGGTACTTACCGGCGCGGCATAGCCAGCACCCCGGAAGCAGTACCTCATTTATCCTAACTTCTCACACCACCAAATGGCACACCATCAGCCTAAATGTTCTGTTTTATGACGCGCTATTTTACGCAGATGGGCGCGTTTTCGGGGCACTTTCGGAGCATTTTCGTGGCGCTTTCGAGGCCTCTTCATCACGCAAAACCCCCGGGAGGCGCCCGCAACTCAGCGGCGGGCGGAACCTTCCGGGGGGTTTCATCAAGGGTACTACTTAGGGCAGCGGGTGGGTGTACGACTCGTCAAAGAAAAGCTGCTCCAGCTCCACCGCGCGGCTAAAGAACTCGCGGGCGCGCTGCGCATCGGACGGGCCCACACGGTCCAGTTCGCGGCGCAAGAAATCAACCAGTTCACGGAACTCCGGGTAGTCGTGCAGGGTGATCCACTCGTGGTGCACAAAAGAATCGGGGCGCTTGGCGGGAGCCTTGGACGCCCAATCCAGGTACAGGCCCTCGCACACCACCAGCACCGACAGAATTGCCGCGTAGCTACCGCTTGCCGCCGCATCCAGGAAGAGACGCTTGAAGCCGGTGGTCGCCTCCGTATCGGGCATGGATTCACGCTGATGCTCGGTCACGCCCAGAGTCTCAAAGCAGCGCAGGAAGTAGGTGTTCTCATCCCCGGCGATTTCGCCTGCAAACTGTGCCAAACGCAGGCGGCCCGCGAGAGTATCAGCGTTAGTAATCGCGCCACCAATCAGGGCGAGGAAGGTATCGAGGAAGCGGTAATCCTGCACCAGGTACCCCGCCATGACCTGCGGGGCAATCGAGCCGTCAAAAAGCTCAGCAACAAAACGGTGATTCGTAGCGGAAAGCCAGGTGGCGAGGTTCTCCTGGCGTAGGGACTCGGTGAACGAATCGGTGCCGATCAAATCGGTGAAGGGTGCGGGCATGATGGGTGCCTTTCACTATGTGGCATACCGTCACTGGTATGCGTATGTGTGCGGGTGTGTTGGTGCGGCCTCAGACAGTGGGGCCGGCGCCTCAGCGAATATAGCACCGGGACGCGACGGCGTGCCCGGTTTTGTACCCCGATGCCCGAAAATTTTCGTTCTTTTCGATTTTTGGGTGGGTTTGGGTGAGTGAAAGCGGATGATGCCGGTTGAATTTGAGCGATTGGGGTTAGGTGAGAGCCCATGGGAACACGTGAGAGCTCATGTGTTCGAGTGGGAGCATGAGGGCAGCGCCAGAAAAAGCGGGGCGCCACTCCCCCAGCCGGCAACCAGCCGGAGGGGCACCCCGCCTCATGTCTGCAACCTCAACAGGTCGCCTTAGTGATCCGCATCGTCCTCGGAGTCATCATCGCCGAAGAAATCATCGGTGTACGAGTCACCCAGCGGCAGGCCCAGCGAATCCTCCAGCGAAGAACCCGCCGCAGATTCGCCGCCCAGCTCAGCCATGATGCCGTCCAGCAGCTCATCCGGCTCAGCAGAAGCAGCCGCAGCCGCCGCGGCAGCCAGAGTCGAAGCCGATGCCGCACCCGCAGAACCCGCATAAGCACCCTCGGCGGGCAGCTCATCCGGTAGCTCCTCAGCCTCAGCGCCGGGGGTCTTCACCTCCTCATGCGCCGCCAGCAGGGTACGCGCCTCACCAATGACCGTAATCGAACCGGTAATCAGTACTCCCGCCGACTCCTGCTCAAAGAGGGCGTTCTCCATGGCGGTGGCAATTGCCTCGCCCAGGTGCTCAAACACCTCGATCGAGTCTTCGTCCAGACCCGCATCCAGCGCCAGCTCGTGCAGACGCTCCGGCGCAATCGCACGCGGCGAATCCGACGCCGCCAAGTACAGACGGAACGTGCCGTCAGAAGCGTCCACGTACTCTTCGCGCATGGTCTCAAACATACCCAAGGCGTCCTTCTCACCCAGGATGCCGACCACGGAATGCAGGTGCGACAGCTTGAACGCCTCAGTCAGCGCAGCTGCAGACGCGCGCACGCCGTGCGGGTTGTGGCCCGCATCCAGAATGGTCAGCGGCTCGGTGCGCACAACCTCCAGACGGCCCGGCGAGCGCACCGTCTCAAACGCAGTACGCACCACATCCTCGGGCAGCTGACGCTGACCGCCGAAGAACGCCTCCACGGCGGCAAGAGCCACCACGGCGTTCTGCGCCTGATGCGCACCGTGCAGGGAGAGCGGCACATCCGGGTACTCGCCCGCCAGGCCGCGCAGGGTCAGCAGCTGACCGCCGACCGCAAGCTCACGGGAGATAATGCCGAACTCCACGCCCTCAAAGGCGAAGGATGCTTCCTTCTCGCGGGCGGAGGCGAGCAGCACGTCCGCCGCTTCCGGGTCCTGTGCGGCAGAAATCAGGAAGCCGCCGGGCTTGATAATGCCGGACTTTTCGGTCGCAATCTCGGCGAGGGTTTCGCCGAGCATGTCGGTGTGGTCCAGACCGATCGGGGTGACCACGGAAACCACGCCGTCGGCAACGTTCGTGGAGTCCCAGGTGCCGCCGATACCGACCTCGAGCACCACCACGTCCACCGGCTCGTCCGCGAAAATCGCGAAGGCGAGCACGGTAACGGACTCGAAGAAGGTCAGGGCGGGCTCGCCGCGGGAGGTCATCTCCGCGTCCACAATCTGCAGGTAGGGGGCGATTTCGTCCCAAATGCGCACGAAGGTGGCATCCGGTACGGGTGCGCCGTTAATGCAGATACGCTCGGTGACGCTTTCGAGGTGCGGGCTGGTAAAGCGGCCCACGCGCAGGTCGTGGCCGAGCAGCAGCGCCTCAATCATGCGGGCGGTGCTGGTCTTGCCGTTCGTGCCGGTGATGTGGATGACCGGCGCGGCACGGTGCACATCGCCGAGGATTTCGACCGCGCGCGCCACGGCGTCCAGGCGCGGCGCCATCTTGTTTTCGGGTGCTCGCGCCAGCAGTTCACCGTAGACCCGCTCCACGCCCTCGGGGTCGGGAATTGCGGGGTAGTTCTTCTCGCTCATTGTTCTCCTCACTGGGATAGCCGGACTGGGATAACCAGCCAGTGCCGGCAGGGGCCCACCGTGCGGCGGGATAACCGTGCGGCGGGATAGACGACGGGCCGCCCCGCCCGGTCAAGGGGGCGGGACGGCCGTACGATTCAGGCGTTTTATACCTTGGCTACGCTAATGCTCAGCTCGGCTGCTTCGCTCAGCTGCAGGGACACGGCGAGGGTTTCGCCGGTCACCAGTGCTTCGTTGGCGCGCAGAGCTGCCAGAGTTTCCTCCGGTGCCGCGATGCTCAGGTTGATGCGGTCCGCAACGTTCAGGTCGGCGTCCTTACGTGCCTGCTGAATAGCGCGGATGGTGTCGCGGGCGATACCTTCGGCAACCAGCTCGTCGGTCAGCTCAATGTTGAGGACCAGGAAGCCGCCGGGCAGAACCGCAGCCGCAGTGTGCTCAGCACCCTCAGCGTCAGCGGCAACCACGGTTGCCAGCTCGTATTCGCCCTCTTCCAGAGCCAGGCCGCCGTCCAGTGCTGCCACGCCGACCAGGACGGTACCGTCCTCGGTCACGGTCCAGTCACCGGACTTGGATGCCTTAATAGCAACCTGCACCTGCTTGCCCAGGCGCGGGCCTGCCGCACGTGCGTTGACCTTCAGCTGCTGGGAGATGCCGTAGTCGGCGGGGTCGACGGTGTCGGCGCTGACCAGCTCCACCTGGCGCAGGTTCAGCTCGTCCTCGACGATGTTCGCGAAGTACTCCGCGCCCTTCTCGCCGAAAGCGGTACCCAGGGCTGCGAACTGCTCGGGTGCGATTGCCACGGTCATCTTCTGCAGCGGCTGGCGCACGCGGATCTTCTTTTCCTTGCGCAGTGCCGAACCGGCGGAGCAGACCTCACGCACGGTCTGCATGAGAGCCAGCAGGTCGGACTCGTCAGCGAAAGCGGATGCCTCGGGCCAGTCAGCCAGGTGCACGGAGCGTTCACCGGTGAGGCCGCGGTAGATTTCCTCGCTGCTGAGCGGCAGCAGGGACGCGGCGACCTTCGACACGGTCACCAGTGCGGTGTAGAGGGTGTCGAATGCGTCGGTGTCTTCGTTGAAGAAGCGCTCGCGGGAGCGGCGCACGTACCAGTTGGTCAGTGCGTCGGCGTACTGGCGCAGGGATTCGCAGGCGTTCCAGATGTCGTAGGAGTCCATCGCTGCGGTGACCTGCTCGATGAGTTCGCGGGTCTTGCCGAGGATGAAGCGGTCCATCACGTGCTGCGAGTCGTACTTGAGCTTTGCGCTGTAGCCTTCGCCGTTGTTGGCGGCGTTAGCGTACAGGGCGAAGAAGTGGTAGACGTTCCACAGCGGCAGCATGACCTGGCGAACACCCTCGCGGATGCCCTGCTCGGTCACGATCAGGTTGCCGCCGCGCAGGATCGGGGAGGACATCAGGAACCAGCGCATCGCGTCGGAGCCGTCGCGGTCGAGGACCTCGGAGACGTCCGGGTAGTTGCGCAGGGACTTGGACATCTTCTGACCGTCCGAGCCGAGCACAATACCGTGGCTGATGACGTTCTTGAACGCGGGGCGGTCGAAGAGCGCGGTCGCCAACACGTGCAGCACGTAGAACCAGCCGCGGGTCTGACCGATGTACTCGACGATGAAGTCTGCCGGGTAGTGGTTCTCGAACCATTCCTGGTTCTCGAAGGGGTAGTGCACCTGTGCGTAGGGCATGGAGCCGGAGTCGAACCAGACGTCGAGTACGTCTTCCACGCGGCGCATGGTGGACTTGCCGGTCGGGTCGTCCGGGTTCGGGCGGGTCAGCTCATCAATGTACGGGCGGTGCAGGTCGGGTTCGCCGTCCTTGTTCAGGGGCAGGCGGCCGAAGTCTGCCTTGAGCTCTTCGAGGGAGCCGTACACGTCCATGCGCGGGTAGTTCGGGTCGTCCGAAACCCACACGGGGATCGGGGAGCCCCAGAAGCGGTTACGGGAGATGGACCAGTCGCGTGCGTTCTCAACCCACTTGCCGAACTGGCCGTACTTCACGTTTTCCGGGATCCAGTTGATCTGCTTGTTCAGCTCGTACATGCGGTCCTTGAAGTCGGTGACCTTCACGTACCAGGAGGTGATTGCACGGTAGATGAGCGGGGTGCGGCAGCGCCAGCAGTGAGGGTAGGAGTGCACGTAGGACTTCTCGCGGATCAGCACATCGTCTGCCTTGAGGGCGTTGATGATGGTGCGGTTCGCGTCGAATGCCTGCACGCCTGCGATCTCAGCCAGGGCGGTGGAGCCGGAGGCGGTGGGCTCGGCGAAGAGGTTCAGGAACTTTGCGCCTTCGTCGAGGGAGAGGATCACGGGGATGCCGTAGCCTTCACAGACCTTCTGGTCGTCTTCACCGTAGGCGGGTGCCTGGTGGACGATGCCGGTACCGTCACCAGTGGTGACGTAGTCGGCGACGAGGATCTGCCAGGAGGTTTCGGTGCCCCACTTTTCGGTGTCTGCGAAGTAGTCCCAGAGCGGGGTGTAGCGCACGTGCTCGAGCTGGGAGCCGGTGTAGCGTGCGGTGACGGCTACAGCTGCGTCCTGTTCGGGCTGGTCGCCTTCGTAGCCGAGGTCCTTGGCGTAGGAGCCGAGCAGCTCGGAGGCGATCAGGAAGGAGCGGCCCTCGAACTTGCCTGCGCCGGGTACGACGGAGTATTCGATCTCGGGTCCGACGGCGAGCGCCTGGTTGGTGGGCAGGGTCCAGGGGGTGGTGGTCCATGCGAGTGCTTCGACGCCGTCGAGTTCTGCGGCAATCTTCTCGTCAGCACCGAGGGCGGTGTCTGCGGTGAGGCGGAATGCGACGGTGACGGTCTGGTCCTGGCGGTCCTTGTACACGTCGTCGTCCATGCGCAGCTCATGGTTGGAGAGGGGGGTCTCGTCCTTCCAGCAGTAGGGCAGCACGCGGAAGCCCTGGTAGGTCAGGCCCTTGTCGTAGAGGCGCTTGAACGCCCAGATGACGGACTCCATGTACTCGACGTTCAGGGTCTTGTAGTCGTTTTCGAAGTCGACCCAGCGTGCCTGGCGGGTGACGTACTTTTCCCACTCGTTGGTGTACTTGAGCACGGATGCGCGGGCAGCGTCGTTGAAGTTGTCGATGCCCATTTCGAGGATTTCGCGCTTGTCGGTCATGCCGAGCTGCTTCATTGCCTCGAGTTCTGCGGGCAGGCCGTGGGTGTCCCAGCCGAAGCGGCGTTCTACCTTGTGGCCGCGCTGGGTCTGGTAGCGTGCGACGAGGTCCTTGGCGTAGCCGGTGAGCAGGTGGCCGTAGTGGGGCAGGCCGTTAGCGAAGGGAGGGCCGTCGTAGAAGACGAATTCGTTTTCGCCGTTTTCGCCTGCGGGGCGGTTCTCGACGGATGCGGAGAAGGTGTTGTCCTTCTTCCAGTAGTCGAGGACTGCTTCTTCAAGTGCGGGGAACTTGGGCGATGCGGTGACGCCGCTTCCTGCGGCTTCGAAGGCGCTCGCCTTGGGGTAAACATGGGACATGTGTTTGTGCGCCCTTATCTGTTGTTCTCAACGCTGAGAGGCGGGGCGACAGGGTACGTAGCACTCGTCGTCCACACCGTTTCAGCGGGTGAGGATTGACATGACGGGTGCAAGGACGCCTGGGCATCGCTGACCGGTCCGGGCTGTGCCGGGGGCAGGATGCGGCGCGGTACCACCTTGCTTACTGATTTAACAGCTCAACGCACCGAACCCTCCCGGGGCTACGGGGTGCCGCGGTGTATGTCCGCGATACCTAGCCACCGGAAGAGCGGCGCGTTGGGCGGGTATCAGTCGCTTATTACAGCTATATCGGGCTTAACCGTCCGGTTCTACTGGGACTACATCTCTTCCGCTAAGACACCCTCGCCGCAGCGATTGGCGGGTGCCCGCAGGTGCGGTCCGTTCTTCCGAATTGCTCGCCGGTGATGGCCGGGTCGTTGCAAACACTAATAGTTTATGTGGCTTTTGTGTCTGTATGCAACCCCGCGGGGTGTGGGTTTGAACAGCACTTTTCTGATGCGCCGACACTGGGGGCGCAAAACAGAATGGTTCTTCGTTCGGCGATATTTAGAGCGAATAGGGGGCTTAAGGGGTCTTAACCCACCCCGCGCTCGGGCGTGTTTAAGGATGTATGTTTTTACATTCCTTGCGTGTTGCTTTAAGTGGGTTTCGATTTTTTCGGGGGAACCTGCGGGATTGCCCCCAACGCAACCACAAGATATGGGGTGAACACCGATGTAATTCCACTAGATATTCACCCCTGCAAGTTTTCTTCCCCTCGGCATCCCGTGTGGGAACCGGTTTTTCTGGATTTTCTAGCAGTGCATAGCGGGTGAATAGAGTGCATATTTGGGGATTGCCGAGCGGGTTTCCCCTTGGGAATCGGGTATTTTTTCTGAGGTCTTGAAGGCCTCCTCGCGGGCAGAAGGTTGAACTAAGCACCTTCCTCTCCCCCATCTTTTGAGAGCGCCGAGGCGCAGCTCTTTTATTTTTCGAGTCATAAATATGATTGAAATCACTTAATCTGACATGCGCACGCCTCCCTTACCGAGCAACCACCCCCATCACATAGCCCTCTATTAACAGGGCATGACCGTAATACTTTACAGTGATTGATATCTTGAGCCCCCCATGAGCTCTCAGAGATTACTAAGGTGTATTTTCGTGCATTTTGACCTCAAAATAGTCTAAAATGAATCGTGCAACACATCAATGATGATTCGATAGCATCTACCCCCTCGCCCGGGCGTGACCGCAACAGTCCCAGAACAGCAATCTCAGCGATGAGTTCACCAGTACCCCTCGCCCACGGCGTGAGGTACACCCGAGGTCACTTCCGGACGGGGTCTGAAACCGCGGCATTTGCCCGAAGTTTTCACCCCTTTCACGACCTCACCCAACACGCCATACAACCACGCGCCCGCCGCCGGGTGCCCCGAGCCCGCCTCGGAAAAAGATCAAGGAGTTCACCGATGCTCTCATCCGACCGCTCTTCGAGTACCCGTTCCGCCGCTTCCCGCCTCCTAAGCCGCCGTACCCTACTACTCGGTGGTGCGGTTTCCCTCATGGCTGGTTGCGCCTCCGATATTCGCCCGCTGAGCGAAGAAGCAAAAGCTAAAATCGGTTCCCCCATCCCTTCCGCGACCGCTTCGCCCTCTGCCTCTAGTTCGGCATCTGCTACCGCTACTTCCTCCGCGAGCGCATCGGCAAGTGCTTCAGCACATGCCACAAGCAGCTCGTCCAGCGCGGCACGCGTACCCGTATCTGAGGATGCGCTTGTCGAGGGCTGGAAAAAGTACCCCGGCCCTCTGAAGCTGACCGGCGAATACATGGGCGAGTACCAGCCCGCAACGGATTCTTCCCCGGCGAAGAACGTACCCAAGCCCCTCAAGGATGTTCCGCACCGTGAGGAACCGACCTTCCAGGGTGCCTACGAGACGTTGCGCGCCTACTACAGCGCCCAGATCGCCGCACTCAAGGATGGCCACTATGCAGATCAGGCGATTGAGCTGACCTACCCGGCAGACAAGAGCGCCATCGACGAGGTTAAAGCAGTCAAGGAACTGTATGAGCAGAACGGCTGGTACATGGACTTCACGTGCAGCATTTCCATGCGGAATACGGAGCCTCGAACCGCCCTGAAGAACGGTGACGGCTACGTAGAAATCATGATGGACGCCAAGTATTCTGCCACCGCCATCCATCAGCCGGACGGCACCGAACGCAAGATACCGGCGATTACTCAGGTAGCCATTCCGCACGTGATGCTCTACACCGAGGGTAAGTGGTGGCGAATCGGCAACGATTATCTGAACGAGCGTCTGAATGGCGGCAAGGGCTCTTCCGGTTCTTCTGGCTCCGGAGGTTCCAGTTCTGCCGGTTCTAGCGGTTCTTCGTCCTCGGGTCGCGGCTCCACTAAGGTCTAAATCCGCAGGGACCTACTACCCCTCCCCGACCATACCCCGGTCGAGAGCAGCCCGTCTTATCAATCCAATCATCACTAGCCCAAAGTCGTTGAGGCACAGTCACCCCTGCACCTCACCGACTTTGGGTTATTGTGTCTTAAAGACAATGTCCAGGGTTTTTTGACGAAGTTTTAAAACCAGTCTTCTATAGTAGGAAGTGGATACTTCATACCGCCGCAGTTCACGCTCCGGCACACCCGTATCCCGGTACACCCCTTTGTACCGCGCACCATACAAGAACGATGAGGCGGATCCTTTCGTACGCATCACAGCGTTGTGAAGCGAGCTACCTCAATCAACCATTTTCAGGAGATACCATGTCCTTCCGGCCGAGTGCACACGCCAACCTCTCTGCTAACGACCGAAACGGATTGACCCGCCGCACCGTTCTTTTTGGCGGTCTGACCGCCGGTGCTCTGGCCCTAGCAGGATGCGCTTTCAACAAGGATATTCGCCCCACCGGTACCGGCGATACTTTCTCCGGCTCCCCGAGCGCCTCCGCATCCCCCTCGGCTTCGGCTTCGGCTTCGCCTTCTGAGTCCGCCTCGGCTTCGGCATCCGCCTCTGCTTCGTCTTCGTCCTCGTCAAGCCGTACCACCGCGAAGATTATTCCGTCCGACGAGTTCATGAAGGACTATAAGAAGTACATTGGCGACGTCAAGTACGAGTACAAGCCCGCCATTGCGCACTATGTTGAGCCGACCGACACCTCCCCCGCGAAGAACGTTCCGATCCCGGTCATTGATACGGTGGCTCAGCGTACCGTCTCCCTCGAAGGCGCTTACAAGACCCTGGCTGCTTACCAGAGCGCGTACATTGCCGCGATGTACAACGGCGACCTGCAGTACCTCAAGGGTCTGGTCCACGGCGCTGACAGCGGCCTGGTCAACAACCTGAAGGCTATTGCTAAGCTCTACGCCGCGGGTGGTTGGACCAAGGACTACGAGAGCAAGCTGAGCATCCGTGACGACAAGGACGGGAAGGCTCTTGCCTCTTCCGATTTGGCTGTTGTGGCGTTCCCCTGCCGGGATGTTGTCAAGGAATACACCATCTACCAGAAGGGCACGGGTGAGCCTCAGAAGGCAAGCACCCTGGATGTCGTGATCTACGTGGTGTACGCCGAGGGCAAGTGGCGCGTGACCAGCCGCGAGTACTTCGTGTCCCAGTACAGCGACCAATTCCGCAAGGTCTTTGAGGGTCCCTCCTCATCGGCTTCGGCAAGCAAGTCCAGTGGTGGCGGCTCCGGTAGCTCTAGTTCCGGTAGCAGCAACGACTTCAAGGTCTAGGCTCTGAGGAAGCGGGGCGGGTATCAGTTGATACCCGCCCCGCTTTCATATGTTTTTGTGCCGCTTTTATGTCGGTGTTTTTGTGCCGCAGCATTTCCCGGCGCTGCCCGGCGTTCCCAGCATTCCCGGTGTTCCCGGCACAGCAATATAACCCAGTGCAGCAATACAACTCGGCACAGCAATACCGGCCGGCACAGCAACAGCCCCGCTCCTTGGCAACTAGGAAAACCAAGGATGCGGGGCTGCGCAATATTATCTAACGCACCGTACTATCTAATGCACAGTGCTATCTAGCGCACCGCCTCTAGGAGGTGGAACGCTCACGCAGACGCTCGTGAACCTCGCTCACAAAGCGGTTCTGATTATCGCGAGCATAATGCACGACCTCACCGATAACGGTAATAGCCGGCGCCTTGACCGATGCGCAATCCACCTGAGCGTTCTCAAGGGTCGTGACAGTCACGCGCTCCTTCTCAGAGAAACCGTTCTCAATGGTTGCCAGCGGCGTGTCAGCCTCAATCCCACGAGAGAGCAGAGACGCCACCGTATCGGGCAGGGTACGAACGCCCATCAGCAGCACCACGGTGCCCTGGGCACGCAGGGTCGCCTCAACAGCCGACACTTCGGTCTCCGACAGGCCGGAGTGACCAGAAATGACGGTGAAAATCGAGGACACCTTACGCAGGGTCACCGGAATCGCCGCACGCGCAGGAACCGCAATAGCGCTGGTAATGCCGGGGATAACCTCAGCCTCCAGGCCGGCGGCGATGCACGCATCCAGCTCTTCAGCGCCGCGACCGTACACGTACGGGTCGCCGCCCTTCAAACGCACCACGGTCTTACCCGAGAGCGCGTAATCAATCATGAGCTGCTGAATGCGGGACTGCGGAACAGCGTGCTTACCGGGAACCTTGCCCACATCAACGATGAGGGCGTTCGGTGCGTACTCGCCGTACTCCTGCGGAGCGAGGTGATCCAGAAGGACCACGTCCGCCTCGCTCAGGGCACGTGCCGCACGTAGGGTCAGCAGGTCAGCGGCACCGGGGCCGCCGCCCACAATGTAGACCTTACCGGGGTTCTCGGCGGGCTCGCCGGGCAGAAGAATTCCGCGTTCCGTCACGCTATCGTCCAGGCTGTGCCCGGGCGCCCCGCCCGCGAGCACCTCGTCAATAGTGGCGAACTCGCGGGGCGGGAACGGAGGAATCTTCGGGCACATACTATGCTGCCGGGACCGGGTTGAGGTCACTGGGCTTACCCACGGGAATCTTGGCACCGGTCAGCAGGACGGTGTTGGACTCGCCAGCTTCTGCCGCCGCAATTTCCTCGGGGGTTGCGGGGCGAATCTGCTCGCGCTCCAGCACGTACAGGTGCGAACCCTCGTCGCTGCCGTTGGGCTCGTTGATGAAGGCACGGAAGCGGCGCAGGCGGCGCTCGTCCTTCAGGGTTGCTGCCCACTCGTCCTCGTAGGAGTCAACGTGACGCTGCATGTCGCGCTCCAGGTCCTCGCACACGCCCAGGGAGTCCTCAATGAGGACGGACTGCAGGTGTGCCAGACCGTCGCCGTGCTCCTCATCCAGGTCCTCAAGCCAGCGAGCGGTACGCTGCAGCTTGTCTGCGGTGCGGATGTAGTACATCAGGTAGCGGTCAATGTAGCGGATGATGTCCTCGCTGGAAGCGTCCTTGACGAAGAGGCGACCGTGAGCGGGGTTTGCACCACCGTTACCACCCAGGTACAGGTTCCAGCCGTTGGTGGTTGCGATCAGACCAACGTCCTTGCCCTGTGCCTCAGCACATTCACGGTTACAGCCGGAAACACCGAACTTGAACTTGTGCGGGGAGCGCAGGCCGCGGTAACGGTTCTCCAGCTGGATTGCCATGCCGGTGGAGTCCTGAACGCCGAAGCGGCACCAGGTCGAACCCATGCAGGACTTCACGTTACGCAGGGACTTACCGTATGCCTGACCGGACTCGAAGCCGGCATCCACCAGGCGCTCCCAAATGTAGGGCAGCTGCTCCAGGCGAGCGCCGAACATACCGATACGCTGTGCACCGGTAATCTTCACGTACAGGCCGAACTCTTCAGCGACCTCTGCGATGACGCCCAGCTTCTTAGCGGGGATCTCACCTGCGGGAATACGCGGAACGACGGAGTAGGTACCGTTCTTCTGCATGTTTGCCAGTGCACGGTCGTTGGTCTCCTGAATACCACCGCGGCCTGCGTCCAGGACGTAGGAGTTGCGGAAGGAGGAGAGGATCGACGCAACGGTCGGCTTACAGATTGCACAGCCGTCGCCGCCGCGGCCGAAGCGTGCCAGCACGGAGTCGAAGTCGTCCAGGTTGGTCAGGCGCACAGCCTCAGCCAGCTCTGCACGGGAGAAGTCGAAGTGCTCACACAGTGCCTTGGAGACGGTCAGACCCATCTTCTTCATCTGCTGTTCCAGAGTCTTCTGCAGCATCGGCACGCAGGAACCACACTGGGTACCCGCGGTGGTGCAGGACTTCAGGGATGCGACATCGTGGTTGCCGTCTACGATTGCCTCGCGGACAGCACCGAAGCTGATGTTGTTGCAGGAACACAGGATTGCGTCGTCGGGCAGTTCGGTGTCGGGGATGCCGTCGCCGCCGCCAGCTGCGGTCAGGTAGACGTTCGGCTCAGCGGGCAGTTCGCGACCGAGCAGGGGCTTGAGGGAGTCGAAGGGAGCGGTGTCACCGACGAACACGCCACCGAGCAAGGTCTTTGCGTCGCCGCTGGTCACGATCTTCTGGTACATGCCGCGTGCGGGGTCTGCGAACAGAACCTCGAGGCAACCCTCGGTGGTGCCGCGGCGGTCACCGAAGCCAGCCACCTGAACGCCGGAGAACTTCAGCTTGGTTGCGATGTCGAACTCTTCAACCTGAGCTTCTTCATTGTCGTTGAGCAGGTTAGCTGCCACAGCGTCAGCCATAGCGTTAGCCGGTGCGACCAGGCCCCAGGTGCGGCCCAGCACGCAGGCGACCTCACCGATAGCCCAAATGTGCTCGTCGGAGGAGTGGCATGCGTCGTTGACGAGAATACCGCCGCGCTCACCCAGTGCCAGGTCAGCGTCACGTGCCAGCTCGTCGTTGGGGCGAATACCGGCACCGAAGACCACCATGTCGGCGGGCAGGGTGCGGATTTCTGCATCCTCGGAGGGAGAATCTGCGATGGAGACGGAGACGACGTTGCCGTCAGCGTCCTTGTTGATGCCGGAGATGTACACGCCGGTCTCAATCTCAATGCCGGTTGCCTTAATCTGGGCGTTCACGGCGTAACCGCCGCCCTGGTCAACCTCAACGGACAGCAGCCAGGGAGCCACGTCCAGGATGGTGGGCTCTGCGCCCAGGTCCTTCAGACCCTCAGCTGCTTCGAGACCGAGCAGACCGCCACCGACGACGATACCGCGGGGTGCGCGGCCGAGGGTCTCCTGCAGGCGCTTGACCTCGGAGACCATGTTCTTCACGTCATCGATGGTGCGGAAGACGTGTGCTGCGTCCGAGTTAAGAATGGGGATACGAACCGCACGGGAACCGGTTGCGAAAACCAGCACGTCGTAGGGGTACTCGTTGCCCTCGGTGTCAGTGACGACGCGGCGGGTGCGGTCAAGCTTCTCTGCGTGGCAGTTGTTGACCAGGTTGATGTTCTCTGCATTCCACAGTTCGGGATCGCCGAGGGTCAGGTCCTTCTCGGTGTCCTTGAAAATCTGCTCGATAGCAACACGGTCGTAGGGGATGTAGGGCTCATCGTTGAGGACGGTGATGGTGTCCGCTGCGCGACCGGCAGCTTCAGCGCCTTCGTGGTACGCGCGTACAAAACGCCACGCAGCCGGGCCTGCGCCGACAACGAGAATGTTGCGGGGGGTGTGCGACATGGATTTTCCTTCCTAGTTGTAATGCAGGTAGTTCATGGCACTTATCTACCCTCAGCGTGCGACTGGACCGTGCCCGGCGTTGGAACTCCTAGTTTCCGTACCGTTGGGCTCGTATCTGATGCGTACCGAGTAGTTGGAGCGCCCGCTTCTTTAGAATGCATCTGAAAATTACGAAACATTTTTGTGTGGGATTATGTTGTTTTTTCAGGCAGTCAAAAGGCGTTTTAAACTACGACTTTTATCGTACACGCTAGCGCGGGGTTGAAGTATCGAAAATCCGCATTTTTTGGGAAAATTTTCCAAAAAAATCCGCGGAATACCGGGCTAGAATAGGGTATTCTTACCTTATCTAGACTTAATTTAGGTAAGGCTAATCTATAAAATTCAAGGTCATCTTTTAGGGTAAAAATAACCTTTAGCACCCTCCGCGTGCCCCATTTCCAAATGTGGGTTTCATAAGGTAAACTCCAAACAAAGAACACACGAACCGCTATTGTGTCCTGCACCCCGCGCGGCGCAGACCACCACTTCGAAAGGAAACCCCCATGGCTGAGAACTGGGTACGCATCTGCGCCGAATCTGACCTCGAAGAAAACTGGGGTGAAGTCGCCCTGGTCGACGGCTACCAGTACGCCATCTACAAGACCAAGCACGGCATCTTCGCCAGCGACCACCTCGACCCGCACAGCCAGGCACTGGTCCTCGCACGCGGCATCGTCGGCGAGAAGAACGGCAACCCCACCATCACCTCCCCCCTCTACAAGGAGGTCTACGACCTGACCACCGGCGAGTGTCTCTCTGACCCCTCCTACTCCATCAAGGTCTACCCCGTAGAGGTCCGCGACGGCGACGTCTACCTCAAGACCGCCTAAACGTTCAGCCGCCTACGGCTACTCAAACACAGCAACACAAAAAACCTCGGGACCATGACGTCCCGAGGTTTTTTGTATTAACACTTTCAGACTTACGGGTGCATCTACACGCACCGCAAGCCTGAGTTGTTAGGCGGCATCCAGCTGCGCAATAGCCGCGTCCATGCGGTCAATAAAGCACTCCGCCACCACGGCAGCAGAAGCACCACCCTGCGCGTTCACCAGCGGGGCGGCAACCTTCACCGGCACACCGGTCGACTCAGCATCACGGCGCATCTTACCGGCGAAGAACCCCTCCGCCAGCAGGTAGGTTGCAGCAAACTTGGGCTGATGTTCGGCAACGACCTCGTGGAACTTCGGATCAATCGCAGCAATGAAGCCGTGATGAACCGGAACGTGCAACTCCTCAGCCAGTAGCTCAGCGGCACGGCTCATGTCCGCGCGACCATCGGCACGAGAAGAACCGGCAGCACCCTGAACCACGGGGCCGTCACCGGGAGTCCAGCCAGCTTCCTCCAAGCGAGCGCGGGTCAGCGCGGCAAGGCGCGCATCCGGGCCCAGAGACTCACCAATGCTGATACGCTCAATGCCGCTATTGCGTGCGGCACGGCGCAAATCCACCTGAGTGTGGAAGCCGGTCGACAGCAGAATCGGCACAATAACGCAGGGCTCATCATTGGGCAGGGAGGCTGCGGCATCATCAACGCTGGGAGATTCCACATCCACATATGCTGCGTGGACACGGTACTCCACACCGTCGTTACGCTGAGCGAGCAGGAACTTAATCTGCTCACGAATCAGCGTGATAGCCTCGCGACCGGCGACCGAGTCGGTGCCGTGCGAGGTTGCGATTACATTCAGAATAGTCATATTTCCATTGTATGAAAGGAACACCCCGCTTCCCTACTCATGAACACGAGTAACGAAGCGGGGTGTTGCGCGAAGGCTAAATCTTAGCTCTTGCGGCGGCGAGCCACAACCAGTGCGGTACCAGCAGCCAGGGTGATGGCACCGGCTGCTGCGGCGAACATTGCGCCGGATGCGCCGGTCTGAGCCAGCTTCGAGGAGGAGCTACCGGAGGTGGAGGAGCTACCTGCGGAAGAACCACCACCGAGGGAGGAACCACCGTTAGAGGAGCCGCCATTCGAGCCACTCACACCCAAGTTGTCGGAGGCGCCGGAACCAGCGTCAGAACCGCCGTTGGAGCCACCCTTGTGGCCGGCAGTGTTCTGGTCGGCGGTGTTGCTCTCAGAAGCGGAAGCACTCGCGGAAGCGGAAGCGGAGGCACTCGAAGATGCCGACTCGCTCGCCGATGCGCTCACCGAAGCGCTCACCGAAGCGCTGCTGGAGCTGCTTGCGGAGCTCGACGCGCTCGCAGAAACACTCGAAGAAGCAGACGCGCTAGCGGACGCCGATGCGGACACGGTCGCCGAGGGGGTCACGGCGGGAACGCTCGGAACCGCGGTCGGGGATGCGCTCACCGATGCGCTCGGGGTTACAGACGCGCTCGGGGTTGCAGAAGGCGCCACGGACGCGGTCGGCAGAGACGGCGAGGTGGGCTCCTCCGAAGGCACTGCGGTGGGTTCTGCGGTTGCAGAGGGCGCCACGGTCGGAGCAACAGTCGGCTCAGCGGTCACGGTAGGCTCAGCAGTCGGTTCTGCGGTCGCAGTGGGCTCAGCCGTTACCGAAGGCTCCGCGGTAGGCTCAGCGCTTGCAGAAGGCGTCATGGTGGGTTCTGCAGTTGCAGAGGGTGCCTCGGTCGGAGCAACGGTCGGCTCAGCAGACTTAGTGGGCTCCGCGGTGGGAGCAACAGTAGGCTCAGCAGAAGGCGCGACGGTCGGTGCCACCGTCGGCTCAGCAGACTTAGTGGGCTCCGCGGTAGGTGCCTCGGTCGGAGCAACAGTCGGTTCCGGTGCCTTGGTCGGCTCCGGTGCCTTGGTCGGCTCAGGAGCCGGTGCCGAGTTCGCTACCAGACGGTTCAGCCACAGCTGATCCTCGTAGGTGTTCGGGTTCTCGAAGCTGGTCGGGTAGATAATATCGCCGTTGGGCAGTTCGAGAGCGTTGTAGCCACCGCTCTTGTCGGTCTTGCGCATCGAGGAGAGCACCACCTCGTTCACCTTGTTCAGGGTGTCATCCATGAACACCAGGCGGGAGCCGGACGCATCCACCACGACCACGTTACCCGCGCGGGTCAGGAACATGGTGGCGACCTCGGTCTTCTCGAAGCCCTCAAGGGTTGAGGACTCGCGGACCACGCTGAAAGTGCCGTTCTCGTACTTGAGAACCTGGACCTTACCGCCGGACCAGTTGTTCCAACGGTAAATGTAGCCCTTGGGGCTGACCAGGGTCGAGGACAGGGTGGTGGTGTAGCCCTCGGGCGAGGAGTTCGGCACCAGGGACACGCCGTTGCTGCTCAGGTGCAGCAGGTGGCCCTTCTGGACCACTTTTTCGCCAGACGCATCGTAGATGGAGGTCGACGGCGCGTACACGAAGCTGCCGTCGGGCAGCGGCGCGAGGGTCACGGTGTTGTTGGAGAACGAGTCGCCGTAGTACTCGTCGAGCGAGTAGGCGTTCACAACCTGCGGGTCGATGGAGTCGGGCTTCGGCAGAGCCTGCGAGGTTGCCTTACCGGATGCGTCAATAATGGTCAGCTTGCCGCCGCCCTGGCCGTCAATGCTGAGGATGCCCCAGGTGTTGTTGGCGGGGTTGTAGCCAATCGCCTTGACGGTGGTGGCACCGAGCTCCGCGTCAGAGTAGATACCGGAGGAGACGAGCTTACCCTCAGCGGTCACGGTGTACAGCTCGGGCTTGTTGGTCTCGCTGCCGATGACGAGCATGCGGTTGCCGTCAGCGTCCACAGCGAAAACGCCCTTGATTGCCTTCAGAACACCAGTATCGGTCATCTTCAGGTTGGAGCTGTTCAGCACGGTGTAGGTGGTGTCGCCGCTGAAGCTCGGAGGTGCCACGTGCACGATGTGGTTCTGGCCCAGACGTGCGGTGTTCTGGGGCTGGTTCACGCCCGCACCGGTGTTGTAGGACTCGGCGGCGCTGTAGGCGCTCTTGGGGGCGTTGGCTGCGCTACCGGTGTAGGAGATGCTCAGCGGGTCGAGGCTGGCGCCTTCGTTGTAGAAGTCGGAGAAGGCGTGGTTACCGTCGGCGGTCAGGTTCGCGGAGATGCCGCTGATGCTGACCACGCCGTCCTTCTCGCTCTGCTTGGCGGTGCCGGTGCTCAGGGTAGCCATCTTGACTTCCATGGGGCCCTCGAACTTGCCGCTGGCGTAGTTCTTGGTGCGCACGGTCATGTAGAGGGAGCCGGTGCCGTCAGCGAGGTTCAGTTCCACGCGGGGGTTGGAGAAGGTGAGGTTCAGGGCACAACCGGTTTCGGGATCCTGACCTTCGGCGCAGTGGCCGGTGAACCAGAGGCGGCCGGCAGCCTGCAGGGTGACCTGCTTGCCGTCTTCAGAGACGGTGGTGGAGGTCGGGGTGAAGGTGAACTGCTTTGCGGTTGCGTCCCAGGCTGCGCCGTCGGTCATTTCGCGGGGCATACCGTTGTAGGACAGGAAGGATGCGCGCACGCCCCAACCGAAGGACGCGCCAGCGGTTGCCTGGTCGCCTGCAGCGACGTTCTGTGCGGCAACGTTCTGGGCAGCGATATTAATGTTCTCGGCGAGAACGGGTGCCAGGGGCAGGGCGACAGCGCCAGCGACGGCGAGGGCGCAGGCTCCCTTGGAGAGGCGGGTGCTAGATGTGAAAATCTTCATTGGTGTGTATCCATACTATCGACATTGTTAGGACAGGCTCACTATATCGACAGTGTGAGTATTTCTCAACATCAGATTCCAAGAAACCGTTTTATGACAGAACACCTCGCAACACACTGACGGGGATACAACCAACCCACGCCAGCATGCCGCCCAAGTACCGGGGGCCGCCCCTCCCCCGGCCTCTACGCAACTATTCCTTCTTCGGAGCGTGCACACGCGACACACCCAGGGCACCAAGAATGAGGCCGCCACCCAAAATTACCAAAATCGGCAGAAGAGGCAAGCTCTTACCCGTATTGCGGGTAATCTGCGCCTCCGTTGCCTTCACACCATCCGGCGACCCGTGCTCAGTACGAACCTGAGAGGAAGAACCATTCAGAATCGCGGCACGGCGAGACTGCACCGCCGAGTCAATACCCGAAGGCAGATTAGAGTCGGGGCTCGGCACCTGAACAGGCTGCGCTTCCTCAGTGCGGTACCCCAGAGCCGAGGAAGACTCGGTAACAGAACCACCCGAGGGGCGCGGAATAGAAATCGTGGCATCCTTAGTGCCCGGAGCCATGGCGGTATCACCCTGAATACCGCGGGTCTTAGACTTAGAACCCGCGGCGGGTGTGCTCGCGCCGGATGCACCTGCAGTATCAGTGGCAATCGTAGGATTCGCAGAAGGTTCCGCAGCAGATGCGCTCTCGTTCTTAGAGGAAGAATCAGACGACGAGCCACCATTCTCGACAGAAGCCTGAGTCACCGTAAAACGAACCGTATTCAACTGAAGGTTGCCATCATCGGCGGCGTCAAATGCTGCCACCAGGTACGTCTTGCCAATCTGCAAGGACGCACCGGGCACGCCAATCACCGCCTCGAAAGCACCGGCAGAAATGGATTCCGGGCCAACATGCACAATAGCGAGCGCGTCCCCTACCGTGTTGCCTTCAGAGTCAACTTCCATAACCATCAGGTCGTAGCCGCTGGCGTTCTGCGCGAAGTTCGTGCCGAGAATCGTAACCGGCTTCGTGTCGTCCTGGGAGTCACCCTGGGAATCCTGTACGGACAGGCGCGGTTTACCCTTCCTCTGGTTCTGCGGGTCGTACACGCTGGTGTCTTCGGAGACAATGTACCGTCCGCGCGGCACCTTAACCGGGGCTGCCGTTGAGCTTTCCGGCGTGGGGTGCAACGTATCCCTAAGAGTGGGTGAGAGCTGGTTGTCTTCGTCCTGGTCG
>ERZ773207.70-NODE-70-length-34843-cov-4.962315_pt1 | contig 34843 bp, 20 predicted proteins | sample MGYA00580997_ERZ773207 | MGnify/ENA primary metagenome ERZ773207 (study PRJEB29015, sample SAMEA2738170) | human oral metagenome | biome: human oral; feature: human-associated habitat; material: saliva | place: China | collected 2239 ... | reverse complement strand
CGCCCCCTCACATACGGGACTTCCTGGACGTCATCGCGCGAACTGACCAGTAACGACCGTTTCTGACACCCCACCGCCAGGCGCGACGATCACCGCGACACGCCGCGCCAAAAACCCCTACCAAAACCCCTAGTGCACCAAAACCTGGCACGTAGGATTTTGATATGAGCACCACCGGATACGCCCGCGTCAGCACCAATGATCAAGACCCCGCAGCGCAGATCGACGCACTCAAGGCCGAAGGATGCGACCCCATTTTCGTAGAGCACGCCAGCGGCGCAACAATGCAGCGCCCCGAATGGCACGCCTGAAATAAACAGCTTGGGGGGTGGAACACAGTTCCACCCCCCAAGCCTTGGTTTAGCTAGTTGTCTTCAGCCCCTGGGGGCTCGCCTGCCATTTAGGGCAGCGAGTCGGGTTGCCAGTGCTGAGCCTAGCGGCGTCAGTTGTTCAGCTCGCGTTCGGCGCGCACCTGGCGGGTAGCGGCCACCAGGTTTTCCAGCGAAGCCTTGGTTTCGGCGTAGCCACGAGTCTTTAGACCACAGTCGGGGTTAACCCACAGGCGAGAAACCGGTACGGCGTCGGCAGCTAGGCCGATCAGCTGTGCCAGCTCTTCCTTGCCGGGCACGCGCGGGGCGTGAATGTCCCACACACCAGGGCCAATGCCGTGGTCGAAACCAGCCTCAGCCAGCTCGGGGACAACCTCCATCTTGGAGCGGGCCGCCTCAATGGAGGTCACATCCGCATCCAGGCCCTTGATAGCGTCAATGATCTGGCCAAACTCGGAGTAGCACAGGTGCGTGTGGATCTGGGTGTCCGGGCGCACGCAGGAGGTGGCCAGGCGGAAGGAACCCACCGACCAGTCCAGGTAGTCGGCGTGACGCTCAGCGTCCAGGGGCAGCAGCTCACGCAGAGCCGGCTCATCCACCTGGATGGCGGCAATGCCGGCAGCTTCCAGGTCGCTAACCTCGTCGCGCAGCGCCAAACCAATCTGGTCAGCAATTTCGCCCAGAGGCAGGTCATTACGCGGGAAAGACCAGGCAATGATGGTCACCGGGCCGGTGAGCATACCCTTAACCGGCTTGTCGGTTAGCGACTGGGCGTAGCTGGTCCAGCCCACAGTCATGGCGGCCGGACGCGACACGTCACCCCACAGGATCGAGGGGCGGGTGCAACGCGAACCATAGGACTGCACCCAGCCGTTGCGGGTGGCGGCGAAGCCATCAAGCAGCTCAGCGAAGTACTGCACCATGTCGTTACGCTCAGCCTCACCGTGTACCAGCACATCTAGGCCTAGCTCTTCCTGCAGCTTGATTACCGCAGCGATTTCTTCACGCATACGCTCCTGGTAGTCGGCGTCAGAAAGCTCGCCGCGTGCGTTGGCGGCGCGGGCCTTACGAATCTCAGTGGTCTGCGGGAAAGAACCAATAGTGGTGGTGGGTAGCGGAGGCAGGTGCAGGCGCTGGGCTTGGGCGGCTTCACGCTCTAGGTAGGGTTCACGGGCGCGGTCGGCGTCGGTCAGGGCGGCGGTGCGGCTGCGGACCTCAGGGCGTACCACGCCAGGGGCAGCAGCGCGCTGCTCTAGGACGCGGGTCGCCTCGGCTACCTCACCATCGATGGCGTCCCAGCCCTCATCTAGGCCGCGTGCCAGGGTAACTACTTCCTGCACCTTCTGGTCGGCGAAAGCCAACCAGGCATGTAGGTTTTTGTTCAGCGTGGGGTCATCCCAGGTTTCCAGGGCGGTGTCGTGAGGCACGTGCTGGAGCGAGTTGGAGGTAGCCACAGTCACCTTAGCGGCGCCCAGGGCTTGGGCGGCGGTTAGGGTCTGGCGTAGAGCAGCCAGGTCGGCGCGCCAAATGTAGCGGCCGTCCACAGCCCCAACCACCAGGGTCACCCCAGACAGGTCGGCGTCCTTAGGTAGGCTGCCGCGCAGGGTGTCAACGTGGATAGCTTCCACCCCGGTCTTAGCTAGGGCGCCTACAGCCTGGGAAGCATCCCCATAGGGGGTGGTCACCAGGATTTGGGGGCGGTTAGTGGCTTTAGCTAGGCGCTCATACACGCCCACAGCCAGTTTGGCCAGCTCAGCGCGGGGGTGCGAGAGGTTGTCGGAGGTTAGGGCCGGCTCATCCAGCTGCACCCAGGGGGCGCCAGCCTCGTGTAGGGAGGCCAGGGCCTGCTCGTAGGCGGCCACGGCCTCATCAAGGCGGGTGAGCGGGTCAAAGTCGGGGGTGGCCGGGTCAGCCTTAGCTAGTGCCAGGTAGGTCAGCGGGCCCACCAACACCGGGCGGGTCACGTAGCCCCACTGACGGGCCTGCACGAACTTACGGGTGACGGCGTCGTCGGCAAAACGCAGCGCAGTGTCAGGGCCGATCTCGGGGACCAAGTAGTGGTAGTTAGTGTCAAACCACTTAGTCATCTCCTCGGGGCCCACCTTTTCATCCCCACGGGCCAGGGCGAAGTAGAGGTCTAGACCCTCACGGCCGGCAAAACGCGGGGGGATAGCACCCAGCAAAACGGTGGCGTCTAGCACCTGGTCGTAAAAAGAAGGCGCGTCAGCCAGGGAGGCGTCCGAGGCATCTAAACCCAGCTCAACTAGGCGCGCCAGGTTCTCCTGGCGTAGCTTGCTGGCGGCTTCAAGCAGCTCAGTCTCGCTGCTGCGCCCGGCCCAGTAGGCCTCCAGGGCGCGCTTTAGCTGACGCTGACGGCCAATGCGCGGATAGGCCAAGATGGTGGCGGTGGGGAACTGCGTAGTTGCAGCAGACATGGGTGTTCTCCTTGATTTTCTTGGATTAGCGCGCACGAAAGTAGACGCACGCTAGTGGGTAGCTAATGGTTGATGGTTACGGATTGACGACGACGGCGCTGGTTTAGCGCGCAAGTAGCGGGGAGTGGTGCGCGGTAGGCTCCACACCCATTAGAGACAAAATGTCTAGTACCGGTTTGGCCTTGTTGAAGGTGTATAGGTGCACGCCAGGGGCGCCCGCCTCCAAAACCGAGTGGATCAGTTTGGAGCCAAAAGCCGCGCCGAAAGCGTCACGTTGTTCTTGGTGCTGGTAGCCGGCCAAAGTGGACAGCAGCTGTTCGGGCACCTCAATGCCGGTTAGGTCTTGGACGCGACGCAGACGCGCCGGGTCGGTTGCCGGTAAAATACCGGGAACAATCGGGATATGTACGCCGGCGCGGCGGGCACGCTCCACGAAGGAGGCATACACCTCTGCATTCCAAAACAGCTGGGTGATGGCGAAAGAAGCGCCGGCAGCCTGCTTAACTAGCAGCCGCTCCACCTCCTGGGCGGGGGTGGTGCCAGCCGCCGGGTTACCGGCTGGGAAGGCGGCCACCGCAATGGTCAGAGGCTTAAAAGCTGAGCGTAGCGCCTCACCAGGGTGGGCGTCGCAGCGGCGCTGTTCAACCGTGCGGATCAGGTGGATTAGCTCAGTGGCACTGGCGACGCCGTCAGGGCCGGGCTCCCAACTGATTTCGCCTGCCGGGGGGTCACCACGCAGCGCCAGGAAGGTACGTACCCCAGAGTCCAGGTAGTCATAAACCGTGGAAACCACTTCAGCGGTGGAGTTACCCACGCAGGTCAGGTGGGCGATGGGCTGGATGGGGGTGTCTGCCACCAGGCGGTGCACGGTGGCGCGGGCGTTTGAGCGGTCCTTGCCACCAGCCCCGTAGGTGACAGACATGAAGTCGGGGCGCACTTGCAGCAGCTGATCCACTGTCTGCCAGAAGGGGGCCTCCAGGGAGGGTTTGCGCGGAGGCATAACCTCAAAGGAGAGCAAGGTGGGCTCATGGTCGTGGGTACAGGGGCAGGCGTAAATGTCGTTAGAGAAAGGCACTATGAAACTTTCGTGTTTGTGACCGTGCCTTCGCATAAGTGCATTGCGCCGGTTATGGCGCTTAGTGGCTGCACTGGATTAGCTACAGATATACCTGTAGATACAGTGAGGTTAATGAATACGGTTTAGGGCGAAGGACGGTCAGTTAATGGCGGACAACAGTGTCAGCTGCACATTCGAGCACGAATCGATCCACATACGCACATGCGTTGGGGGAATTCGAATTTGGTCCAAACACTCATAGTGGTTTGATGCTAACACATCTGAGCGGTTGTGCAATCACCAGTTTGTCCGGTGGACAAAATTGAGACTGCGCTGAGGGGTGCGTTGAGGGATGCAGCGAAGGTAGCGCTGAGAGGTGCGCTGATTGCACTTAGGGGGCGCTGAAGGCTGCGAAGGCTGCTCCTAAAGGAGGTGACAAAGCTCAAAAATGCCCTGATAGATTGCTAACTAAATACCTAGGTTTTATGGGGAAGGCTCCCCATCGCGCTAGGGTGAAGGCTAGACCTAGGGTGTTTGTTGCCCTGCTTGCGCCCTCAAAGCGCGCTGGCGGCAACATAAACCTACAAATCCCCGGCCCTACCAGGCTGAACAGTGACCGGCAGTGAGAGTCTCGCGAGCTCTGGCTGCCAGCTCCAAAATTTTCAGTGAGGTTAAAAATTGAAGCTGCCCAAGTTGGTTCGCTCCAAGCGCCAAGACGCCGATAGCTCTGCCCGTACACGTTTACGCGCAGGCATGGGAGCCCGCATTAAACTTCGCAACCTCATCGGTGCGGCCACCGCCGTAGCTACTGCCTCCGTGGTGGCCCTGGCAGTAGCCCACCCGGGCATTGTTTCCAAAGAAGTAAACCTCAACGACGGCGGCGTGTGGGTAACCAACCAGGACATGCGCCTGGTTGGGCACCTGTCTTACCAAGCCCAAGCCCTCGACGGGCGCGTACGCACCGACTCCACTAACTTTGATGTACGCCAAAACGGCGCCACAGTGTTTGTATCCAACACTGATGGCGGCTCTTTTACTCGCGTAGACCCTGCCCGCGTGGCCCTAAAAGAATCCATTAAATTTGCTGGCGCCGACCAAATCCAGATGGGCGGCTCACGTATCGGCTATGCGGATGCTAAAACCGGCAAAGTTTGGCTAGCTGACGCCGCTCAGGCCGCCAGTTTCAACCCTGCTACCGCCTCCCCGGTGGTGACCGACATGCCCGGCGCGGTGCTAAGTATCGGTAGCGACGGCGTCGCCCACGTAGTAAGCCTAAAAGCCGGCAAAATTAAGACCCTCACTCCCGCAGGTGAGCAGCTAGACGTAAGCGAAACCAAACTGCCCAAACTCGCCAACAACGCCAAATTGCAGGTCAGTGCGGTAGGCAAGCAGGCAGTGGTGCTAGATACCAAAAACAACACGCTGGTACTGCCCAGCGGGGAGACCGTCCACCTAAACGGCACCGACCTGCAGCTACAAGAAGCCGGCCCGGAAGCTAAAGACGTGCTGGTAGGCGCGCGCGGGGCGCTGCTGCGAGTAAACCTGGATGACAAAAAAGTCACCACCGTTAAAGCCAAAACCGCCCAAGGCTCCCCTTCACGCCCGGTGCTGCATCGAGGCTGCGTCTACGCGGCCTGGAGCGGGCAAGGTAGCTTCCTACGTGACTGCCCCGGCACCAAAAATGACTTGGCCCGTAAAGTTTCCACATTGAACCAGGCCAGCCAGGCAGTATTTCGTACCAACCGCGACGTGATCGTACTCAACGACGTTAAAACCGGTGGGCTGTGGCTACCCGATAAAGACATGGTTGAGGTAAAGGGCTGGGAAGAGGTCAAATCTAAGCTGGAAAATGAGGATCAGGAAGACGACTCCAACCAGCGTGACCAAAACGCCCCCAAAGAACACAAGGACGAAAACCACCCGCCCAAAGCCAATAACGACGAGTACGGCGTGCGCGCAGGCGGAACCGCCTACCTGCCGGTAATCAACAACGACACTGATGAAGATGCCGACGTGCTCACCGCCGCCCCGCTCAGCCAGCCCAGCTGGGGGAATGTGGCCCCGGTGCGTGACGGCGCCGCCCTGCAGGTGCGGGTAGATGCCGGCGCCACCGGCTCTAGCACCTTCAACTATGAGCTCAGTGACGGACGCGCCAACGCCCAAGCCAGCGTGCAGCTAACCGTGCACCCCGACTCGGTAAACGAAGCCCCCAAGCAAACCAACCGCTCTGTGCTAACCCTGGCCACCGGCGCGCAGGGGCAGATTAACGTCTCTAACGACTGGCTAGACCCAGATGGGGACCAGATCTACATCAAGAGCGTGCAGGCGCCGTCCACCATGAATGTCACTTGGCGCGCTGACGGCACTATCACCATTAAAGACACCGGCACTTCCCCCGGGGATGTAAGTCTGAAAGTTATTTTCTCTGATGGGCGCGCTGACGGCGAAGGCAGCCTGAACGTGACCGTTAAGGCTCCGGGTAACCTGGACCCCATCACTAACGGTGACCACCTGGTCACCCCGGTGGGTGTGTCCGCGCAGCTAACCCCTATGGATAATGACTCTGACCCTAACGGCGGCAGCCTGCGTTTAACCCAGGTGGATGAAGCCCCCGCCGGTTTGTCGGTAACCAGTGACCTACCTACCGGGGTGCTTACCTTTACTCCCACTGCAGAAGGTACCTACTACCTGAACTATCAGGTTTCTAACGGCCCCAAGACCGCCTCGGGCTTTATTAGGGTTGACGCCATTAAGAGCGCAGAAAAATCTGTGCCAATTGTGCAAGACGACGTCACCTCACTGCCTGAAGGCGGCTCGGCCTTGGTGGGGGCCTTGGATAACGACACTGACCCCACCGGGGGCGTATTGTCAGTCCAGTCAGTTAAAACCCCTGATGGCTCCCCGCTGGTGGCCGCAGTTTTGGAACACCGGATCGTGAAAATCACGGCTCCCGGTGGTCTAAGCGAGCCGGCCACCTTGACCTACACCGCCGTCAACCAGTCTGGCGCCACCCAGGGCACTATCCGGGTGGTACCCACCCCGGCAACTGACATGACTAAACCCCCGGAGCTAAACGACGACAACCTGGTGGTACGCGTTGGTGACGTGGGTAGCATCTCGGTGCTAAACAATGACCGCTCCCCGGGCGGGCTTAAACTCACCGTACAGCCTGACCTGCAAAGCTCAGTGTCAGCCAACCTGGGTAAAGCTTTCGTCTCTGACAATGTGGTGCGTTTCCGCGCTGCTAACCAGCCTGGCTCAGGCAAGCTCATTTACACTGTGCGCGACGCCTCCGGGAACGTAGCCAGTGCCAGCGTGAACCTGACGGTAGTGGGCTCTGATCCTGAAAACGACACCGCCCCCCACCCGCAAGATGTGCAGGCACGCGCCGTGGCGGGGGAGAAGGTAACTATTCCTATCCCGCTGCAAGGTATTGACGCTGAAGGTGACTCGGTGAGCTTGACGGGCATCGCCACCTCACCCACCTTGGGTAGCGCCGAAGTTACCGGCAACTACCTGACCTACACCGCCGCTAATGGTGCAGCCGGCACGGATGTGTTTAGCTACACCGTCACCGACCGCCTAGGGCGCAGCGCTAACGGCCAAGTCAAGGTGGGTGTAAGCGCCATAGCTGGCACCAATCAGCAGCCGGTGGCGATATCTGACTCGGTGCGGGTACGCCCAGGCGTGAAAGTCTCGGTCCCGGTGCTGTCTAACGACCTTGACCCCGATGGGGACCCGCTGTCACTAGTGGCTGATAATGTGCGCAGCAGCGACGACTCAATTGAGGTCAGCGCTGAGCGTTCACGAGTAGTGTTCAAGGCCCCCGAAAAGGCTGGCACCTATTCACTGCAATATGGGGTCAGCGACGGCCACTCTGAGCCGGTGATTGGCTTGGTCACCGTGGTGGTTTCGCCCGACGCCGCTTTGGTTGCGCCCATTGCGCGCGACGACGAGGTTAGCGTTGAGCAGGTACGCGCCGCCCAGGGCGCCGTGAAGGTGTCTGTGCTTGATAACGATGAAGACCCTGACGGCGATATTGAATCTGACCGCGTAACCAGCTCTGACCCGGGCGTGAAAGTTTCGGGTAAAGACCTGCTAATTGAGCCGGCCACGCAGGGGCGCTACGTGCTCTACACGGTTAGTGACAATGACTCCCTGTCTGCTTCAGCTGTGGTGTGGGTACCTGGTAACCAGGTAACTAACCCTGAGCTGAATGTGTCTAAGACTCCTATCCACGTTAAGGCCGGCACTAAAACTCCTATCGCGCTAAAGAATTATGTGCGCGTGCGTAGTGGCCGCAGCGCTAGTGTGCCGAAAGATGGGCAGGCTAGTGCCTCCGCCGGTTGGGATGGCTCAACGCTAGTTAAAGACTCTGCCACCTTGGAGTTTGGGGCTAAAGCTGACTATTCCGGGCCCTCCTCAATCACGGTTACGGTAACTGACGGCAGTGACGATAAGGCCCTGTCCGCCACGCTTACGATCCCGCTGATTGTGGATCCGGGCGCCGCTAACCGTCCCCCGCAGGTGCGCCCCACCGCCATTGAGGTGGCCGTAGGTGGCCAAAGCGTCAGCGCGGATATGAGCAGCTGGGTTAGCGACCCCGACGGCGATGATCCTGCCTCCATGACCTACACGGTTTCGGGGGCCGCCAATGGCATCCAAGTCAGCGTCGATGGCCACACCCTCAAGGTGCAGGCTGGCGCCGGGGCTAAGCGTGGCAACAGCGCTAACTTGGCGCTGACTGTGCGCGACGCCAAGGGGGCCAGCACTAAATCGGTAATTCCGGTTAGTGTCACCGGCGCTAAAGAGCCACTGGTGCAGCTAAGCCAGGCCCAGGTGAGTGTGGATGCAGGTAAATCCACCACGGTTGACGTGGCCAACTATGCCACCAACCCCTTTACTGACACCCCGATTCACCTGGTGGGTTCGCCTAGCTCCAGCGACGGTATTACCGTGCGGGCCTCGGGCACGTCCCTGACCATTAGCGCCCGAGATGGACTGCATGGCACCTACAACATCTCCTACCGGGTGGGCGATAAAACTAACGACGCCGAACGTGAAGTTTCGGGCACCATTGCGGTGAGTGTGCGCGGCTTGCCTGACGCCCCCAGTGGGGTTAGCGCCACCTCTAATGGGGCCGGCTCGGTGACGGTTTCCTTCACCGCCGGGGCTTCTAACGGCGCCGACATCACTAACTTCACTGTCCACGACACAGTGCAGGGTGACCTGCTTGACTGTGGCGTGGTCACCAGCTGCATTATGGCCGGTCGCACCCCGGGAGTTACCCACTCCTTCTATGTGGTGGCCCATAACGCGGTGGGTCAGTCCCCGCGTTCTAATACCGCTAGTGTGCAGGTCAGTGTGGTGCCGACGGCGCCCGGAGCCCCCGTTGGTAAGGCTGGTGACGGCAGCGCTAGTTTCACGTGGAACAGGTCTAACTCGCCCGGCTCGCGTATCACCGGTTACGTAATTACGCTCTCCCCAGGTGGGCTCAGCCAGAACGTAACCGAACCTAAGGCTACCTTCACGGGCCTAACCAACGGCACGGCCTATACGGCCACTGTGCGCGCGGTTAATGCTCAAGGTGCCAGTCAGGAATCAGCTGCTAGCCAGCCGGTGACTCCCTATGGCAAGCCTGGCCCGCCCACTAATTTGACGGCAGTTAAACAGGGCCAGGGTTCAGATGGCACCACCAGGGTGCTGGTGTCGTGGAACCCGCCAGCCAACACTGGTGGGCTGCCGATTACCCACTACCTCCTTTCTTACACCGATAGCCCTACGGCCTCTAGTGCCATAGTGATTTATGGGTTAAGTAAGCCCTATGAAATTGATACAAGCGTAGACAGGACCGTGAAGTTCTCAGTCAGAGCGGTAACTCACGGCGGCACGTCTGAGGAAGTCTCATACACTATGAAGCTGGAGGGTAAAGTATCTGCTCCTTCAGTGTCTGCAGCCCCCAAGGCTACTGGCGCCGATAACTCTGTAGACTTCACGGCTACCAGCGGTGATAAAAATGCTCAGCTGGAATGGTCAACGGATCAGAACACCTGGCAGTCGGTAGCCAATAAAACAGGTAACGGCTTAACTAACGGTAAAGAATCCACTATTTATGTGCGCGCCTGTAACTCTTCAGGTAAGTGCTCTGAAGGAGTAGTGGCCGGTAAGGTGACGCCTTTTGGCGCCCCAATCTCGCCCACTTTGGCCTGCACTCGCCCTGAGGGCACTAAGGTCAGCTGCCAAGTTGGCCCCGCTAACGGCAATGGACGCACCGCCACCAGTTCGGCTTATATCAGCGCCGATTCTGGCAGCTACACCAATAAGCAGGAGCCACCTGCAAGCGGCGGCACTGTGGAATTCCAAAACGGGGTTGAAGCAGGTAAAGAAGTAAAAATCTGCACCAGTTCCAAGCAGGTAACCAGCGAGGCCGGCACCCGCGAATCTGAACCGCGCTGCCAAAGCCTAGCGGCGCCGTCGGCGGCAGAACCCAAGCCAGCCAACAACTACCAGGGCTTTGTGGACCGCTCCCAGGTAGTAAACGGCAGCTGCGGCAGCACCAGCCCCAACTGCTACCGCTACGGCGTCAAGCTGTGGGACTGGAAGGACGGCACCACCACCAAGTGCACCATTACCTGGGCGGGCAAAACCTACACGATGGCCCCCGCTGCTGGTAAAGACGAAAAACGCTACACCACCTTTGACGGTGGAGTAACCCTGTATGTTGCTACCAGCATTACCCAGGCGGAAGAAAACGAAGATAACGCCGCCTTGCAATGCGATTCTGGCACACACCAATAAACCAGCTTTGCAGCCCTAAAACTGCCCCGTATATAAGCGTCAGCGAAAAGTTTTGAAAGGAATAACCCATGTCGCTCACCCAGGCTAACGCCGCCCAGTTTGCTGATCTATTTAACAAAATGGTGCTTAACGTAGGGCAGGCCTTGCTGGGCAAAGAGCAGGTAATTCGCCTGGCTGTCACCACCATGCTGGCTGAGGGGCACCTGCTGCTCGAAGACGCCCCGGGCACTGGTAAAACCGCCCTGGCCCGCGCCCTGGCGGCCACTATCCAAGGTACCCACTCGCGTATCCAGTTCACCCCTGACCTGCTACCCAGCGACATCACCGGGGTGACCATCTACGATCAGCGCAGCGGCCAGTGGGAATTCCACAAGGGCCCGGTATTTGCCTCTATCGTGCTGGCCGATGAGATCAACCGTGCCAGCCCCAAAACCCAGTCGGCGCTGCTGGAGGTCATGGAAGAGTCGCAAATTACCGTGGATGGCAAAACTCACTCCACCGGGCGCCCCTTCATGGTTATCGCCACCCAAAACCCCATTGAGCAGGCCGGCACCTACCCGCTGCCCGAAGCCCAGCTGGACCGTTTCTTGATGAAAACCTCCGTGGGCTACCCCGAGCGTGGGGCCATGGCCCAGGTGTTGGCTGACTCAGCTAACCCCGACCGCTCCGCTAAATTGTCGGCTGTGGTTTCCTCCGCTGTGGTCACCCAGCTGGCGGATGTAGCCGGAACTAACTATGTCGACGGCGCCGTACTGGACTACATTGCGGCCCTAGCTGAAGCCACCCGCCTACACCAGCAGGTGCGCGTGGGGGTCTCTACCCGTGGCGCTATCGCCATGACCCGCGTGGTGCGCGTATGGGCTGCCGCTCAGGGGCGCAACTACGTAATTCCCGACGACGTCAGGGAGCTGGCCTCAGTGGTGTGGGCTCACCGCCTGGTGTTGGATGTAGACGCCCAGTTCTCCGGCGCCAGCGCCGAAGGCGTCATTGAGCAGATTCTGGCTTCTGTCCCCGCGCCCACCGCACACAGCTAAACCATGACCGCTAAAACTAGCTCTACGCCCCCACGCGGCGGCGTCGACTTAAACCCCGGCGCAAAGGGCCAAAAACCCACTAGCTGGCGACGCCTGCGCACCCGCGCCACCCAGGTGCTCACCCCCCTGTGGTGGGGCGTGACCGCAGTGGCGCTAAGCGCGCTAGGCCTAGCCCTGCTAACGCATTGGGTGGAGCTGGCGGTGATCGGCCTGGTACTAGGCGTACTGGCCCTACTATCCCCGCTAAGCGCCCTGGGATTGGGTAAACACAACATCAACCTGTATGTGCAAAACGAGCGAGTGGTGGTGGGCGATAACGCCTACGGCGAGCTACAAGCCACCAACGCCGGCACCCGGCGTACCCGCAAAGCCGTGATGGAACTACCGGTAGGTAAATCCACCGCTGACGTACTGGTGCCCTCCCTGCGCGCCGGCCAGATGATTAGCCAGCCTCTAGCTATCCCCACCGCCCGACGCGGCCTGGTGCCAATCGGCCCAGTGCGCAGTGTTAACGGTGACGGGCTGGGCCTAGTGCGCCGCGAGCGCCGCTGGAGTCAGCGCATTGAGCTGTATGTGCATCCGCGTACGGTGGCTTTGGAAAGTGAAGCCATTGGTTTCATTAAGGATATTGAGGGAGCTACGATCCGGGATCTGTCTAGCTCGGATGTGTCTTTTCATACTTTGCGTGAGTATGTGCCCGGCGATGATCGGCGCAATATTCACTGGAAGTCTACGGCTCACACCGGCAAGTTGATGGTGCGTCAGTTTGAGGAGACGCGTCGGGCTCACCTGTTGGTGGTGTTGGATACGCGGGCGGCATCTTGGGCTAGTGAGGCTGAGTTTGAGGTGGCTGTCTCGGCGGCGGCGTCGCTGATTGTGGCCACGATTAAGGCTAGCCGTGAGGTTACTTTGGTGACTCAGGCGGGGGTGCCGGCGCTGCCTAACCCTAAGCGGGCTTTGGATGCGTTGAGCCTGGTGGAGATGGATGGGCGCGCCGCTGACTTGCCGGAGTTGACTAAGGAGGCGGTGGCGGCTTGTCCGGGTGCCTCGGTGGCGGTGTTGATTACTGGTTCAGGGGCTGATTTGGAGCTAATTGAGCGTGCTTGGGTGCGTCTGCCGGTGTCGGCGCGTTCTTATGTGTTGCGGGTGAGCCCGGGGCGGGCGGGGCGTAACCGTTTGGGGGCAATGGATTTGCTGCACTTGGGGGCGCTTAGTGAGCTTCCGGCATTATTGCGAAAGGCGGCGCTATGAGTGTTGATGGGCTTGAGACGGTTGGTTCTAAACGTCGGGCTTTTAACTGGCTGGGGCTGGTTGCTTTTACGCTGCTGATGTTGGCTGCCAGTGTTAGCCATGGGGCGGTGTTTGGGGACTGGTCTGGCTATATTGCGGCCATGGGCGGCACTTTGCTGGCTGTGGTGGTTACTGGCGTCGCTTATGCGTTGGGGTTGCGGCGGCTGGAAACTATTTTGGCCCTGGTGATTGCCTACCTGTTGGGTGGGGCTTTGGCTTTACCGAATTTGGCTAGCGCTAAGGTGTTTCCGTCTTTGCAAATGGTGCAAACCCTGGTGTTGGGGGCGGTGACTAGTTGGCGTGACTTGCTGACTTTGGCGCCGCCGGCTAACGCCTATGCGGGTATTACGGTGGTGCCGTATTTGAGTGCCATGGTGTGTGCTGGCTTGGGTGCTTCGATTGTGTTGCGCCATCAGCGCGGCCAGTTGTGGGCGCTGCTTCCGGCTGGGCTGATGTTTGCCCTGGGGGCGCTATTTGGTGGTTTTGAGGCTCCCTATGGGCGCGATAGTGCGCTGGTGGGGGTGCTAGTGGCGCTGGCTTGGGCGGCTTGGGCGGTTAATAAGCGCCATGGCCGAGGTCAGCGCGGACTGATTGCTTTGGGGGCGGGGCGTTTGCGCCGTCGAGCCCGCCTGGGCACGCTGCTGATGCTGGCTTGTGCCATGGCTGCGGGGGCGGTGCTGGGCCCGCAGGTGACGGGGGCTAATAACCGTGAGGTTTTGCGTAGCTATGTGACGCCGCCGCTGAATATTGCCGAGTATCAGGCTCCGCTTACGCGCCTGCACTACTGGGTGGATACTCAAAAAGACACCACTTTGTTTACGGTTTCGGGGCTGCAAAATGGTGAGCGTATCCGTGTCGCCACCATGGACGCCTATGACGGAAACGTTATGCGCGTTGGGACGTCAGACAACGGTGAGGGTTTTAAGCGGGTTGGGGCCCAGGTTGATACGCGCGTATTACCTAAAGGCGCTAAAACCCATAACCTGACTTTCACTATGGTTGATTACCAGGGTAACTGGCTGCCAGGTGGGGGACAGGTGCGTAGCTTCACCCCGCGTAAAGGCCAGGGTTTAACTCAGGATCTGTTCTATTCAGCTAATTTGGGCGCTCTGCTTAGCACCCGTACCCTGGTTAAAGGCGACAGCTACAGCGTAAATGTGGTGAGTGTGCCTACCTATTCGGATGCTCAGCTATCTAAGCGTAGGTTTGGGAAGGTAGCAAATGGCACAGACACTAATGTGCCAGCTGTGGTGGCTACGCGTCTGCGTGAGTTTGTGGGTAACGCTAACAGCCCGCTGGCCCGTGTGCGTGCCATGGCCACTAAATACCATGATGAGGGCTACTACTCTGACGGCTCAGACTCGATGGCGCGCCCCGGTCACCGCACCGCCCGCATCGATGAGCTGCTAGAACCCAACTACTACATGGTGGGTGATGACGAGCAGTACGCCGTGGCTATGGCGCTTATGGCCCGCCAGGCTGGTTACCCGGCCCGCGTGGTGCTGGGTTTCTACCCTGAGCACTACTCCAAGGGCACGCTAGAGGTTAAGGGCACCATGGCGCACGCCTGGGTGGAGGTTAACTTCGACGGCGACTGGGTGGCTTTTGACCCCACCCCGCCGCGCGACAAGAAACTGGTTAACCCCAAGCCGCAGCCCAAGCCCAAGCCGCGTCCGCAGGTGTTGCAGGCACCGCCGCCCCCGCAGGAGCAAGCTGACCTAACCCCGGACGTGTCTGACGACCGTGACACTAAGAAAAAGCATGGTTTTGACTGGGCCCACTACCTGCTGCTGGTAGGGCAGGGGCTGGGTGTGGCCGCTTTGGTCAGCTCCCCGTTTGCGCTGATTTTGGCGCTTAAAGCGGTGCGTGGGCGCCGGCGTCGTAACCGCGACGAGCTTGGCAGTGCCCTGGGTGCCTGGGCGGAGCTGGAAGACTGGATGCGCGACTATGGCATCAAGCTGCCCACTAACGCCACCCGCACCCAGATGGCACGCTACCTGGATATTGCGCTGGCTGATTATGACGCCGCCGCCGCCCAGGTGGCGCAGGCTAAACGCGCCAAGCAACAGGCTAAACGTAACGCCCAGGCACTGGGTGGGCAGGTTGATTTGGCGCCTAAACTGCGTGGCGCCGAGGCCATTGCGGCCGCTAACGCCGCTGGTGGCGACGGCGTCGCTAACGACGGCGCCCACGGCTTGGCAGGTGGCGCTCAGTTTGCAGGTGGTCAAGCCCCTGGCAGCGCAGGTAGTGCTGCAGTGGCGGCGCCCCTGTACGTGCCCGTAAAGGGACGCCAAAAGCGCCGTCGTCACCCCATTAAGGCCCTTAAAGCCAAATGGGCCCGTGCCCGCGAACGCTCCCAGCGCCTAGCGCAGGCACGAACCGACGCGCTAGAGCCGGTCTTTGGCTCTAACTTCCCGCCAGGATCCGTGCGTAACTTTGCGTTGTCAGTCAACGCGGTAGCTTTCGGTCAGTCGGGGCAGGCGAGCCTAACTACCGCTGATGGCGCCCAAAACCCCGCTAAACTGCCAGATCCCCAGGGAGTTGGGCACGAAAGTGGCTACGAAGCACCCCAAGTGGGTCGTAAGCAACGCAAGGGGCGCTTTGCAGATAAACAAAAGTCTAAAAAACGTTCAAATAACGCCAATCTGGAGCTAACTGCGCAGCAGCTTTCAGCTGATTCCCAGGAACCCTTATGGCTAGAGATGCAAAATCTTAAACAGCACCTTGGTGCCAGTAGGCGACGCACGCGTCGATGGCTAGCTGCGGTATCTCCAGTTTCATTAGGGATGCGTGTGCCGCAGTGGCTGCAGACCATGCGCGCTAACTTCAGGAGAAAGAAATGAGCCTAAATAGTCGCCCGGCCCCGGTCCCCGCGCATTTGCAGGGGACCCGGCTTGCTGCGCTTTGGCCCAGGGTATTTGCGCGTCTAATTGACTCGCTTATCTTTTCTCTAGTCATTGGCGGCGGCAGCGGGGCCGTAATGTTTTTTGGTGCTGGCAACCAATCTAACCGCACCCCTTTTTGGATTAGCCTAGGTGTATCAATCGCGGTAACTGTGCTGCTATGCATTGGTTACCTGGTGGCTTTGATGCGTAGTGGGCAAACCCCAGGCTTGCGGATGCTGGGGCTAGCTTGGGCTGGTTTTAAAAACAGTGGCCCGCCGCGTGGGGCAGCTTTCAACAAGCTAGCCTTGCAGCTAGGGGTGTCCCTAGTTACTGCCGGGATTGGCAACCTAGTTATTTACGCCCTTAGCCGCGACCACCTGAACCGGTTTTGGTTTGACCGCGCTAGCGGCGTGATTGTGCTTAATGTGCGCCAAGGCGTAAACCCGGTACGGCTGCAAAGCAACCCACTGACTCTTCCCAACCAGCCTTTCGCGCCCCAAACCGGGCCTGGGGCAGGGGACATGGACGAGTTCGGGCTGCACCCGCAGCTACCTGGAGTGCAGGCGGCGGCGCAGATGGCCCAAAATTCTTTCACCATGCCCCCAGCCCCGGGGGCAAATGGTGCTTTCAACCCCGGCGCTGGCGCCGCCGGGTATGCCAATGGCGCCCCTGGCGCTAGCTCGCCCGGTGCTCCCGGCGCTGGTATCGGTGGAGTTCACGGTGCGGGCGGTGCCCCTGCGGGCGCCGTAGCTAATGGCGCGGTTAGCTCCGCCTCGGCCCCCGCCGCCTCCAGTGCCAACTTTGCCGGCGGCGTCGCCAATCAAAGTGGCGGCTTTGGCGCAAACCAAGCCAATCAGCCTCCCCAGCCCCAGCTAACCAGCCCCGGCCCTGAAGGGGGCCAACGTGACAGCGACGGGGTAATTACCTCCCTGGACTGGAACCTACAGGCTCCCGCCCAAACTGCCCCTGGTACTAGCGCTCCCAACTCCACCCAGACGCTAGGCAACAGCTACGACGAAACCATTGTTCCCAGCGCCAACACTGAAGTTGGTATGGAGCCGGTGCGCCCAACCAACTTCCAGGCTCCCGCCCAAACCGCTCCCGGTGCCAGCGCCCCTAGCTCTGGCCAGCTGCGAGTGCCAAATAAGCCTTTTAGCGGCCCCATCCCGGTGGTAGTTCCCGACGAATTAATGGGGGAGGCAACCGCTGCCCAAGAAACCGGCCAGGTGGATATAAGCGGCACGGATTGGGATGAACACGTCACTATCGCTAAAACCAGCGTAGGTAAGTGTTTGCGCCTAGACACCGGCGACGTCATTAACGTGACCAGCGCCGTGGTGTTGGGGCGCAACCCGGTTCCCGCAGGTATGTGGGCGCAAGCTGACGTGGTGCCTGTGGCTGACCCCAACTTTTCTATCTCCAAAACTCACTTGGCGGTGCGCGTCGATGGACAGTACATGTTTGTCACCGATCTAGGCTCAACCAACGGCACCAGTGTGGTTGCTCCTGACGGAAGTCGCACACATGTGCTTGCTGGGGCTATGGTTCCAGTTGCTAAGGGATATTCAATTGTTTTCGGTGACCGCCGCCTGGAGGTTGAGTGATGCGCACACGCATCGCGGTCAAATACGCCGCAGGGACTGATGTGGGATTAGTGCGTCAACACAACGAAGACGCCTACCTAGCTTCCGGCCCAGTATTTTTAGTGGCTGACGGTATGGGGGGACACAAGGCAGGCGACGTCGCTGCCGCCACCGCCCTGGCAGCCTTCTCCGAGCTAACCCAGGACCATCTGGTTGAGCCCTCCCAGCTGCAAAAAGCAGTTAAACGCGCGGCCCGTGCAGTCAATGGCCTGCCGGGAGTGCCCGCGCCTGGCTCTACCCTGACCGGCTTGGTGCTTAGTGAAAATGGGGCTATGCCGTGCGTGCGTGTACTCAACATTGGTGATTCACGCACCTACTACCAAGGCAAACACGGCTTTGAACAAATCACTAAAGACCACTCACAGGTGCAAGAGCAGATTGATGCCGGGCTCATCTCTGCCGAACAAGCCCAGCACCTGCCTGGTCGTAATGTAATTACGCGCGCGTTAGGGGCCGGCTGCGGCCCGCGTGTACGCGCCGACTATTTTGTCTTGCCTGCACGCGTGGGAGACCGCTACATCATCTGTTCAGATGGGCTTTCTTCCATGGTTACTGACACTCTCATTGAGGCTACCGCAGCTGTGGTTAGTGAGCCTGAGGGTGTGGTTGATGCGCTGGTGAAAGCGGCGAGGAACGCAGGCGGTCGGGATAATATCTCGGTGATCGTGGTGGATATTGCGGCCGCATATCCGCCTTGGGAGGATGACGATCTGACCCACCAGAGCCTGCCTGGCACGCAGGATTGGGACTATGATCCGGATGCTCCCACCCTGGATAGGTCGCTGCCGTGGCGTGGCGGCAATGAGGTTGCTAGTGAGCAATGGTCATGGATGTTCAAGGACAATGAATGAATACTCAAGTTAATTGGTACGCAGGTACCACTCTCAGTGCGGTCAGCGAGAGCGGATTCGTTGCCCTAGAGGGGCCCAACGATCTGTTGCTCGACCTGTGGCGCGAGCTTGAAGATGGTGCTAATTTGCAGCGTCTGCTGCAGGTGCTGGCGGGTTACTACAACAACAACGTCTTCCACCTGCCTGACTTTGTGGCTGGTGTCTTCTCCGACGGCGCTGTCCACCTGGCCCTGCGTGGTTCTATCACCGCTGAGGTCACTCAGGTTAATGGTTTCGTGCGCACCGTTTCGGCGCTTAACCCCATTGCTTGGGAGGAAGTACGTCTCGACGACGTCGCCGCCCTGGTAATTCAGGCTCACGGAGCTGGTACTGAGGCTCTACCTTTACGCAGCGGGGTTACCCGCGCCTCCATGCTGCACTGGCAGCTACGTGAGGTTAACCGCCTGGTGGGAGCCGTCAAAAGTCAAGCCTACAGCGGTTACAGTTCAAACTCGGCAGCCAGCGGAGTCAGCGCAGCCAGCGCGCCGGCGACGCGGTCGGCACAGTCTGTAGCTTCGGCTTACTCTGGCTACAGCGCCGGCAGTGCCGCCTCGGTTTACAGCCCCGCCTCGGTGGTGCCCAGCGCCGCTGAAGCTTCAGCGGCCCGTAGCCTGCTAGAGGACACTCCTATCAGCGAGGTCAGCTCCCAGCCGGTAGCCGGCCTGCTGCCTAGCACGCCCTCCCCGGAGGCTGACGCCGCTGAGACTAGCGCCGCCGCTGCGGTTAGTGCGCTTAGCGAGCCTAGCCCGCAGTTGCCGTCTGCTCCCAGTCCGGCTGCGCCCAGCGTGGAACTACTGTCCGCACCCAACCCGGTGGCAGCTAGTGCCTCACTGGCAGCTGAGCTGGTGCCTGGCCCAAACCCGGATCTGTCGATCGCCACCGCTAGCCCGGCTGCGCCCAGCCCAGCTAGCTTTAGCCCCGCTGCCCCCAGCCCGGTAGCCCAAACCCCGGCCACTGAGCATTTTGAGGCAGTCAGCTCGGCGCCGTCGCCAGCCCCTAGCGGTGCGCACGCCGCCCGAGTAGCTGTTGACCTGCCTGGCCAAGCCAGCGCTAGCTCAGCTGCTGCTGCAGCGGCTGCTAACGCTTTTGCCCCCACCAGCTTGCTGGATGTGCCCGCTGGTGCCGGCCCGGTGCCGGCCCCGGCTGCCCCCAGCCCGGAAATCATCGAGGCTGCTCCTAGCCCAGAGCCTGTTAGCGCTCCGGCTCAACCCAAGGTTTCCAGGGCTGCTGCAGCTTTGGCTGCCATGCTGGGTGGCTCAAGTGCCGCTAAGAACCAGGCTCCGGCTCCGGTGGCCCCCAGCGCACCGGTGGCCCCGGGCGCCAGCTACCGCATGGATGACGCCCCGGCTACGGTCCCCACTGAGATTGTGCCCGCCGCCCCGGCTGAGCCTGGCGCTAACTTCCAGGAGCCGGCGGCTTACAGCGCCCCGGCTGTGCCTAGCGCCCCGCTAGCAGCAAGTGCTCCAGTGGTGGCGCCCAGTGCCCCGCTGGCTGCTCCTAGCGCCCCGGCTAGCTCTGGTGAACTGGTTATTGCTGACGCTCGCGCTGCCCGCGCTACGGCTGCCCCGGCGGCCCCTGCCGCACCTCAGAGCCAGCAAAACCCCGAAGACCAGTACTTTGGCCACCTTTACGGCCAAACCATTGGGGTGGATGTAGAAAACGCTGCCGTGCGTGAACTGCGAGATGATGAGGCTTCGGGTCTAGAGTTCAACTTTGAACAAGGCGAAGGCTTGAACTTCTCACGCCGAAAGGGGGAGAAAGCGGAACCCACCGGCCCGATCCAGGGTATCAACGAGGGTAACCCCTTTAGCTCTTCCCCTTTTGGTGGTGACCCCGCCACTGCGGGGTCGGATCCGGTTCCCAATCCCCGAACCCAATCCGCTGAGCTCCCGCTAGAGGCACAAGCCACCCAGATCAACCCGGTAGGTAACGCGGTGCCATTACCCGGTGTGCAGGCCCCCACCGGCGCACTGGACGTGGCCCCCGGTACCCCCTGGACGCACGATGGTTACACCATCGCTGTCCCCACCGGCGGTGTGCAGGCCCCGCCGCCGCCCGTAGCTGACAGTGCCAACGCAGACAGTGACGGCCCTGAAGTACTGGCAATTAACTGCGTCAACGGTCACCCCAACCCGGTGCACGCCAGCTCCTGCCGCATTTGCGGTGGGGCACTAAACGGCAAGATTGTCCACGTAAAGCGCCCCAGCCTGGGCACTTTGGTGGCCTCCACCGGCGGGTCGGTAACCCTAGACGCCGACGTCATTGTGGGCCGCCTGCCCAAGGCTGCACCCGGCACTGCGGTGCACCTGATGGCGGTGGCTAGCCCCACCAAGTCCATTTCCAAGTCCCACTGCCGCATCAACATTGATGATTGGGAGCTGAACTTGGAGGATCTGAACTCCACTAACGGCACCTACCTGCTGCGTGAAGGCCAGTTGCCGCGTCGCCTGGGCGGCGGTCAGCGTGAGCTGCTGCGTTACGGCGACCGGATTGACCTGGGTGACGGTGTAGTTCTGTCTGTGGAGCCCTGATGGCTGCTCGGCTGCGTGAACCTGTAGGCCCGCACCTGGAGGGGGCGGAGTTTATCCGCTTCCTCGGTGCGGGTGGTTTCGCGGACGTTTTTCTTTACCGCCAAGACATGCCTCGGCGTGAAGTTGCGGTTAAAGTAATCCGTTCGGGGGCCAGCGCAGCCCAAAAACAAAAATTCCAGGCCGAATCTGACCTGATGGCCAAATTCGGGGCGCACCCGGCGGTGCTTTCACTGTACGCCGCCGGGCGTCTGCGCGATGGGCGTGCTTACCTCACCATGGAGTATTGCCCCCCGCCTCACCTGGGCAAACGATTTTCTACTACTTCACCAATGCGGGTGGAGCAGGCTTTGGAGATCACCATTAAGATTGCTGGCGCTGTGGAAACTATCCACCGTGCCGGCTATCTGCACCGCGACATTAAACCGGCCAATATTTTGCTTACCGCCTTTGGGCACCCGGTTTTGACTGACTTTGGTATTGCTATCAGTCAAGACACTCCCGCCGATCAGGTTGATTCGGCGTTTTCTCCCTACTGGGCGCCGCCTGAGCAGCAGCTTAACCGGCCTTTGACGCCCGCTTCTGACGTCTATTCACTAGCTGCCACCACCTACACCATGCTGGCGGGCAGGCCTCCGCATGTGGATATGACCCCGGGTGCACACAATGACCCGGCCTCTATTCTTAAACGCCTGCACCACGGCTCTATCGCCCCCATTGGTCGCAATGACGTGCCCGCCGCGCTAGAGCGGGTGCTGTTTACCGCCATGTCTAAGCGCCCCTCCGATCGTTTTGCTTCGGCGATGGCGTTCGCGCGGGCTTTGCGTCAAATCCAGTCTTCTTTAGGCCTGCCACTAACCAATATTGATGTGTGGGAGGACCAGCCTGTAATTACTGCTGATGGCAGCGACGACGACGCCACCCGGCTGCGTCCGGTAGTGTCCATTTCTCCTGAAAACACTGGCCGCACCGCCGACACCAACGCCCGTATCAACACTGCCGGCGCCAATAGCTGGGGCGATTCTCTCGGCTCAGGCAGTCACTCGGGCACTTTCTACCCCAACGCCCACCAGTCTCCCGCTGACGCGCGCACTTTTACCGGTAACACTTCTGGTTTTAGCCGCAGCGCCACCCAGGGCTCTGCGACCAGTCCCGGCGCCAATACCGGTTCTGGCTATGGCACATACTCGGCCTCCTCGGGCCTAACTGGTCCAGGAACTGTCCCAGGCGGCCCCTTCAACCCCCAAAACGGCGCCCCAGCTGCGGCGGGAGCGGGCGCCGTCGGCCCCCAAAGCGGCGGCGTCGGCCAAAACGGCCCGGCGGGCAGCGCAAACCAGCCACCTCAGGGCTCACCAGAGGCACCCGGCTCCCCCCTGGCAGCTAGCGCGGCGCAAGAGGGCCCCAGCGTATCCTTAAAAACCCTGCTGATCAGCGCCTTAGTAGTGGTATTAATAGGCGTAATAGCTTTTGCGGCCTACCGAGGCCTACAGCGTGGCGGGCTTAACCCCAAACCGGCGGTAACCACCGCAGGCACTGCTGCGCCCATGGATCCGGATGTGAATGGCTATCTTGACCCTGTCACCAACCTGAAGCTGAGCTACGCTAACGGGCAGGTGGAGGCCACTTGGGACTATAAAGCCACAAACGCCACGTTCCTCTACAGCGTCACTAACTCTGGGGTTCCACAAAAATCTCAGACCCCGCAAGGCTTGCAGGAAACTAGCGCCCACCGCGCTACGCTAAAGCCAACGCCGCCGCGTACCTGTGTGCAGATAGTCGCGCGTGACAAGGCGGGGCGTGAATCAGAACCAGTCATTGACTGCATCGACACCCCGGCTAGCCAGTAGCTCACTAAGCGCGCCCGGCCCACGCTATCCAATTGCATTAAAGACCTATTAAACGCGTAGACAGGAAGGTAAAACCATGAGCGTAGCGCCCACGCCCGACGACAACGAAACCGGCAAAGATGTCTTGGTAATCGATTTCGCTGGAGAAATTTATCGGGTCGAGCCCACTCAAAGCTTCACGGTGGGTCGTGAAGGCGACCTAGCTTTAAGTGACAACCCCTTCCTGCACCGCAAATTCTTGGTGTTTGAATTCCAAAACGGCCTATGGTGGGTGCACAACCAGGGTTCGCGCCTGGGGGCCACCGTGGCCGACATGGCTGGGGCTTCACGCGCCTGGGTTACCCCCGGGGTGCGCGTGCCTATGGTGTTTGGGCAGATGGCGGTAGTTTTCAGTGCCGGTTCCACCACCTATGAGATCCTGGCGGAAGTGCCCTGCCCCTCCTATGAAAACCGTGAGCCGGCACAAGCTGAGGCTGCTGAGGCAGATAGCGACACCGGCCAGGCCACTATGGGCATGGTGGTGCTCACCGAAAGCCAAAAGTTACTGATTTTGTCTTTGGCTGAGCCATGGTTGCGTAGGGCTGGTACCGGCACGGTTTCTCTGCCGCGTAACGTCGACGCCGCCGCGCGCCTAGGCTGGGGTATCACCCGTTTCAACCGCAAGCTAGACAATGTCTGCGACAAGCTTGACCGGGCTGGCGTTAAGGGAATGCGTGGCGGGGCTGGCTCTCACGCCTCCCACCGACGCGTGCAGCTGGTGGAATACGCCCTGTCCTCACGCCTGGTAACCCCTGAAGACCTTCCCCTATTAGATGGTGCCCACGAATGAAACTACGTCTTAACCTACTGCGCGGCGACGGCTCGCATAACCTGCAAATCACCACGGACGCCACCGCGACGGTAGGGGACGTAGCTGCCGCACTGGCTAGTGCCGGACCAAGTGAAGCCGGCCAGGCCATAGATCCGGCCACGGTCTCCATCAACATTATTGACACCGCCGGGCGTGGGCGCGCTCGCGCCCTAACCAGCGACACCTTGCTGGAAGACTCCGGGCTGCACTCGGGCGCTAAAGTCTCCCTAATGCAAAACCCGGCAGACACCAATGTGGCCGGTGAGCACGTGGCCGTATTGTCAGTGGTTTCAGGGCCTGATAGGGGCCGGGTTTTCCCGCTCTATGAAGGCTCCAACCTGGTGGGGCGCGACGACAATGTAGACGTCAGCCTTAGCGACCCGATGGTTTCCAAGCAGCATATGCGGGTGGTAGTAGGCACCGAAGTAGAAGTACGTGACCTGAACTCCTCCAACGGCGTCGTCGTTAATGGCCAGCGGGTACAGCGCCTAAAGCTGGGGCCCCTAGACAGCGTCAAGATCGGTAAATCTGAGGTGAAGGTGGCCCTGGTGACCACCACCCTAAGCGCCACCGACGCCGCCGGAAGCGCCGGCATTAACTTCATCCGCACCCCGCGCGTAGTGCCGCGCACCCCAGCGGTAGAAATTAAACTGCCTGAGGCCCCCACCCAGCAAAACCCCAACCCGCTGCCCTTCATCGCCATGCTGGCGCCGGCCTTTATGGGTTTGATGATGTATTCGGTGACCCACAACCCCTACTCGCTCATGTTCGTATGCATGAGCCCCATGATGATGGGTGGTATGTGGGTTGACGGCAAGTGGCGGCGTAAACGCGCCCTTAAAGAGCAGCTAGAAGCCTTTGAGGTTTCAATTAAAGAAACCCAAAAACACATTGAGCAGGTATTTGCTAACGAACGCGAAGTGCGCAAACAGCAATACCCGCCCATTGAAGCCATTGTGCGCCACGCCGAAATGGGGGGGCCACTGATGTGGTCGCGCCGCCCTGAGCACCCCGAATTTATGCAGATCCGTATCGGCCTGGGCACAGACCTACCCGTGGCCCGGATGGAAAAAGATAAGGAAGCCAAAAACGGCCTACCCCAGTGCCTATCCACCATTGCGGCCCTGCGCGCCCAATACGCCATGATCGACGACGTGCCGATTGTGGCTAACTTGCGCCAAGACGGGGCTTTTGGTATTAGCGGGCTGCGCGCAGATATTGACCCGGTGGCGCGCGCGGTAATCACCCAGCTGGTGTGTATGCACTCGCCCGCTGAGCTGGTGGTGGCCTGCCTAACTGACCCGGCTGGGCGTTCGCGCTGGGATTGGCTTGAATGGCTACCCCACACCGCTTCGCCTTTCTCGCCGCTAGGGGAGCTGCATTTAGCGGCTGACGCGGCGGTGGGTGCCTCGCTGGTCTCGCACCTGGAAGAAATTATTTTCCAGCGTCTGCAGACCCGCCCGCGCCCGCGTGGCCCGCTCAACCCCACGGTTGAAGAAAAAGACGCCCTGCATGTGCCCGACGTGGTGGTGATTGTTGATCAATCCCAGGTGGATCAGGCCCGACTTAACCGTATTGTAGAGAGCGGCCCGGATGTGGGCGTGCACGTGATTTGGGTGGCTGAATCTGCCAGCCAGGTGCCCGCCGCCTGCCGCTCCTACCTGATGGTGTCTGGTAGTGAGTCCACTGTGGGTTTTGTACGTCGCAGCGTTAATGCCACCAATGTGCGCCCCGAAAACCTGGGGCTAAGCCAGGTGCGGGCGCTAGCTAAGCACATGTCGCCCATGGTGGATGCGGGTGTGCCCGTGGATGACGACTCTGACCTGCCGCGTTCGATTAGCTTCATCTCGCTTACCGGCGCTGAATTGGCCGACGACGCCTCCGCCCAGGTGGCCCGTTGGCAAGCCACTAACTCCATCATTGACCGCACCAAGACTGTGCCCATGGACCGGCCCGTCTCCCTCTCCGCCCTGGTAGGTCAGGGGGCCGACGCCCCCTTGGCGCTGGATCTGCGCGTGCACGGTCCCCACGCCCTGGTGGGTGGTACCACCGGTGCCGGTAAGAGTGAATTCCTCCAATCCTGGGTGCTGGGTATGGCCCAGGCGGTTTCACCTGACCGCCTTACCTTCCTATTTGTGGACTATAAGGGTGGTTCAGCTTTCGCTGCCTGTACCCACCTGCCACACTGCGTGGGTTTGGTGACCGACCTTTCGCCCGCCATGGTGCGCCGTGCCCTGACCTCGCTGGGCGCCGAAATCCACTACCGTGAGCGCCTGCTTAACGAAAAGGGTAAAAAAGACCTGGCTGAGCTGGAAAAATCCGGTGACCCCGAGTGCCCGCCGTCGCTGATTATTGTGGTTGATGAGTTCGCGGCCCTGGCAGGTGAGGTGCCTGAGTTCGTTGACGGCGTCGTCGACGTCGCCCAACGTGGCCGTTCGCTGGGGCTGCACCTAATCATGGCCACCCAGCGCCCCGCCGGCGTCATTAAAGACAACCTGCGCGCTAACACTAACTTGCGTGTGGCGCTGCGTATGGCCGACGAGTCTGACTCCCAAGACGTGCTGGGGGAGAAGATTGCCGCCCACTTCCCGCCGGAAATTCCTGGACGCGGGGCGGCTAAGACCGGGCCGGGGCGTATTACGCCGTTCCAGTCGGCCTACCCGGGGGCGCGTACCAGTGCGCAGGCTACCGGTGCTTCGGTGAGCGTCGATGAGATGACTTTTGGGGCGCTTAACCCCTGGCAGGTGGCGAAGGTGCAAACCAGCGGGCGTAGTATCGATAAGGATATTGACCGCGTGGTGGCCACGGTGGGGCAGGCGGCGCGCATTGCGGGCCTGCCGGTGCCGCGTAAACCATGGCTTGATGAGCTGGCTACCGCCTATGACCTTAACCATCTGCCGCAGCGGCGCGACACCAAACTGGTGTTGGGTGTGGTGGATGATCCGGTGCATCAAAGCCAGGTGCCCGCTTACTTCCTGCCTGAGAAAGACTCCAATATTTGTTTCTTTGGGGCTGCCGGTAGTGGTAAGTCGACGGCGCTGCGTAGTTTGGCTTTGGCGGCCTCGATTACGCCGCGCTCGGGTGCGGTGGATATTTACGGCATGGACTTTGCCGGGGCCTCTTTGAAAGTGCTGGAGAAGCTGCCCAGTGTGGGCACGATTGTTTCTGGCGATGACTCTGAAGGTGTGGAGCGTTTGCTGCGTAAGCTCAGCTCCATTATTGATGAGCGCACCGACCGGTTTACGGCGGCTAGTGCAGGGACGCTCAGCGACTATCAGCGCATTAGTGGTCACACCAATGACCACCGAATTTTGCTGCTGCTTGATGGTTTGGGGGCGATGCGTAGTGAATATGAGAAGACTGTTTACGGCGCCGCCAACCTGGATATTTTGCAGCGTATTTTGACTGATGGACGCAGTGTGGGCGTGCACGTGGCGGCCACCTGTGACTGGACTACGCCTTATCGCGGCAATGTTTTGTCTGCTTTCTTGATGAAGGTGGTGCTGCGTCAATCCAATATGGATGACTACATCAACTTTGGTGTGGCCAAGGATGTGCTCAGCCCCGCTAGCCCGCCTGGGCGCGCCATGATTATGGGTGACGGGCGTGAAATGCAGTTGGCGATTATGGGTGACTCTTCTAATGAGATGGCCCAGGCCCAGCTCATTGAGGCTTTCGGTAAGTACCTGAGCCGTCAAGGCCGCATCAAGCCTGAAGCTATCGCTAACCTGCCTACTGAGCTTAGCGAGGCTGATCTGCCTAAGGTTTACCAGGGCTGGCCGGTGTTGGGTATGGCCTCGCAGGATCTGGATCCGGCCACGTTTGTGCCTACTGGGGCCATGATGGTGGCGGGTCCGCCTCAGGCGGCGACGACGTCGGCGCTGCTTTGGTTGGCTGGCTCCCTGAAGCAGTGGGATCCCAAGGTACGCCGGGTGTTTATTTCTCCGCGCCGTTCGGCTTTGGCAGATGTGGCTGGGCTGTGGGATTTGACCATGGTGGGCGACGAGCAGATCAAGGAAGGCCTGGAGAAAATCAAGGATTACGTTGCCATGCAGGCCCCCGACAACCACCCGCTGCTGGTGTTGGTAGTGGAGCACTACCCCGAAGTTGTGGGCACGCCGGTTGAAAAGGACCTGTTGGCTGCGGTTAAGCAGGCTAAGCGTAGCGGTCACTTGGTGATTGCTGAGGGTGAGACTTCCGGCTGGTCTGGTTACTCGCCGATGCTGGCAGAGATTAAGAATTCGCGTACTGGTTTGCTGATTCAGCCTGATACGGGCGACGGCGAAACCCTGCTGCGCACCCCCACTCCGCGCATCCAGCGTGGGGAAATGGTGCCGGGACGCGGGTACTGGATCAGTGCTGCCAAGGCTGTCAAGGTGCAAATTGTGGCTAGTTAAAGCCCAGATAGTGGCGGTTTTGCAAGCAAAAGCTAGTTAACCCGGGTGGCAGGGGATTGGTCCCCATTGTTGGGTGTGGCGATAGGTTGCATTATTTTCTTGTCGAAAGGTTCCGGCTTGAAGCACGGAATTTAGCTACTACATGAAAGGAAATACCATGGCATTCCTAGGTATGGACATTGAGGGCGTACGGGCACTTGCGCAGCAGTTCGGTGAGAAGGCTCAGACCGTCGAGGACGTAATCTCCACCATCTCCGGCCAGGTCCAGTCCGTTGACTGGAAGGGTACTGACGCCGACCAGTTCAAGAGCGAGTGGGAAGGCACCCTGTCCTCTCAGCTGCGCAACGTTGCTGACGCCCTACGTCAGGCTCAGACCACCGCTAACAACAACGCTGACGAGCAGGAGCAGGCTTCTGGTCACTGATCGCAGCAGCCTTGATTGGCTTCTAGCGTGTTAAAAGTGGGGCCGAGGTGCTTTAAGCGCCTCGGCCCCAACTTTCGCTTAAGATTTTTTTTAAAAAGAGCTTTTCTAACACTACCGTTTGAGGGGTTTCTATGGCGCTTTATGGGGCAGACGTTGAGAGTCTGCGACAGCTGGCACAGACTTTTAACAACAAATCTCAGGTTCTGGATAACGACGTTAACTTGGCTTTAAAGGCTTTGGTTTCTGCTACGGATTGGCAAGGTAGCGACGGCGATAAGTTCAAGGATGACTGGGATAGTGTTTTGGCCCCGCAACTGCGCAATGCGGCGCAGGCGTTGGCGCAAGCTGGCTGGGATCTAAACCGTAACGCTGATGAGCAGGAGCAGGCTTCTGGCGGTGGTGGCGCTGGTGGCGCCGTCGGGAGTAGCTATGGAGGCGGAGGTGGCGCTGGTGGCGCCGTCGGGAGTAGCTATGGAGGCGGCGGTGTAACCGGATCGAGCGGTAGCTTCGGCGGTGCCGGTGGCAGTGGTAGCGCCGGTATAACCGGCTCAAGTGGCAGTTTTGAGGATGCCGGTATAAGTGGTTCGAGCGGTAGCTTCGCAGATGCCGGTGTAGCCGGTTCGAGTGGCAGTTTTGCAGCCAGCGGGATCGCTGCGGGTGGCAAGTTTGGGCAGCAGGGCGTGCATGTTTTTGGTGATGGCGCTAGCCCCATCAATTACCTGCCTGAACTGCCCCAGCTGAGCACCCAATATCCCACCGATTTTGTGGAGATTCCTGAGCGCTCGGTAGAAAGCTAAGACCCTGCTTTTAGTGGATCTGAGTTGAGTAACTAGTGGGGTTTTGCTCCCATAGGCTTGCTTAAACAGGGTAATTTGGGTGCAGTTGTTATTGCGTTGCCTCAGTGGCGCGCAGTGAAATTTGTTTAGGAAGGCTTGCTCGTGGCTAGTGTTGGTGCTGATGTTGAGCAGTTACGTGCTTTAGCGCAGTTGTTTGGTGACAAGGCGACTTCACTTGAAGACGTTGTGAGCTCAATTAATGGGCAGCTGCACAGTGCTGGCTGGGTAGGTGAGGACGCCGATACGTTCAAGGCTGATTGGGATTCAAGCCTGACCGCTTTGGTGCGTAATGTGGTGGACTCTCTGCGTGAGCGCAACACTAGCCTTAACCAGCAGGCTGATGAGCAGGAGAAAGCCTCCGCAGTTAATGGTGCTGCAGGGGCGGCTAATGCTGCAGGCTCAGCCGCTAAAGCCGCAAATGGTGGGTCTGGTTCAGATCCTTACAATGGCAAGCCGCGTGAGGGTGAAGCTGGGCGTGACGCAGACTATGCGCGCTTGGCTCAGGCGGCCTATGAAGAGGGCGACCCTATCCCTGATGGTTGGCGCAAGGTTGATGCTGAGGAGCTGAAGAAGCTAGGTATTGACCCCTCTGAGCTAGACACTGCAAACGGTATGCAGGCCACTATCTACCAAAATGCTGACGGTAAGTATGTGTTGGCTTTCCGTGGCACTGAGCCTAGCCGACAAGCAGCTTTGGATATTGCCAATGATATTGCGGGTGGCACCATTACATCGCCTCAGGTGTTGGATGCAATAAATGTGTCCACTAAATTGGCTAAAGCGGTAGGGCGTGAAAACGTTGACTTTACCGGTCACTCGCTGGGTGGCGAGCTGGCCTCAGCTGGCGCATTGGCCACCGGTGGGAAAGCGGTAACCTTCAATGCTGCGGGGCTCTCAGTTACCAGTGAAACTATCGCGCGAGCTAACTGCATAAACAACTTTGGTTTTAATGCGCAGGCCCCCATGGATGGCTCTAATGTTAAAGCCTATTGCTATGCCTATGACCCACTTAATGGGGGGCAAGATATTGCACATGATTCGGGGCTACTTGGCAAGATGGACTTGATTGCTCCGCGTGCATACGGTGAACGCCATATTATTCCTGCCAGTGAAGGCGCAGATCCTCGTGATTTTGGCTATAACCATGAGATGGCACGCCTGTATGGGGCTCTAGACGCCCAATACGAAAACCCCGGTGCGAACCATATTGCCGCCTCCGGTAGGCCCACCACCACTGTAGCTATTGGAAATGTGGGCACAGGTATTGTTAACGGTATTGGCGAGGTAGGTAACGGCATCGCCAATGGTGTCAATGACGTAGGCTCTGGCTTTAACGACGCCGGGCAGCACTTTAACTCTGGTCTTGACCGTGCCGGCCAAGCCTGGAACCGTGGCGACTATGTAGGTGCCGCCACGGAAACCGCTGCGGGCACAGCACAAGCTGTGGGTGACGTTGCGGTTGGTGCGGTTAAGGGCACCGGCGATGTACTAGTTGGTACGGTCAAGGGTACTGGGGAAGCTATACACGGACTCAAGAAAGCCATTTTCGGCGGCGAGTAGGCGCAAGATTAACAACCCTACTTTCAAAGCACGCTTGGCCTGGGGGAGTAGTGGGGTTTTGTCCCCATAGGGCTACCTAACGTTAACAGGGTAATTTGAGGGCAGATGTAAGTGCACTGTGGCGACAGTGCATCGTGAATTTGTTTAGGAAGGGTTGCTTGTGGCTAGTGTTGGTGCTGATGTTGAGCAGTTACGTGCTTTAGCGCAGTTGTTTGGTGACAAGGCGACTTCACTTGAAGACGTTGTGAGCTCAATTAATGGGCAGCTGCACAGTGCTGGCTGGGTAGGTGAGGACGCCGATACGTTCAAGGCTGATTGGGATTCAAGCCTGACCGCTTTGGTGCGTAATGTGGTGGACTCTCTGCGTGAGCGCAACACTAGCCTTAACCAGCAGGCTGATGAGCAGGAGAAAGCCTCCGCAGTTAATGGTGCTGCAGGGGCGGCTAATGCTGCAGGCTCAGCCGCTAAAGCCGCAAATGGTGGGTCTGGTTCAGATCCTTACAATGGCAAGCCGCGTGAGGGTGAAGCTGGGCGTGACGCAGACTATGCGCGCTTGGCTCAGGCGGCCTATGAAGAGGGCGACCCTATCCCTGATGGTTGGCGCAAGGTTGATGCTGAGGAGCTGAAGAAGCTAGGTATTGACCCGTCTGAGTTAGACACTGAAAGCGGTATGCAGGCAAGCGTTTACCAGAATGCTGATGGTAAGTATGTGCTGGCTTTCCGGGGTACTGAGCTCGGCCTTACTGTACAGGGGGCTAAAGATGTTGGTAATGACATTTTGGGTGGTACCGTTACCTCATTCCAAGTAAATGATGCGATATCTTTGTCGACTAAACTGGCTAAAGCGGTGGGCCGTGAAAACGTTGACTTTACTGGTCACTCGCTGGGCGGTGAGCTGGCTTCAGCTGCTGCTCTGGCTACCGGAGGGGCTGCGGTAACCTTTAATGCTGCTGGTCTTTCAGATACTAGCCAGGCACTTGCGCGAGGTAAGTGTATAGATAACTTTGGTTATGATGCTCAAGCGCCTAAAGACGGCTCTAATGTTAAGGCATATAGCTTTGTGCTGGATCCTCTAAATGGGGTCCAAGACTCCACCCCGCGTTTTGGTGGACCTGACGCAATCATGCCACGTGCGTATGGTGAACGACATGTTGTTTTCATGAACAGTGACACGAAGTTCTCTGCCAACCCTATTGATTATCACAAGATGGAATATCTCTATGGGCCATTGGACGCCCAGTATGAGAATCCCAAGGCAAACCATATTGCTGCTTTTGGTACCCCTACTGCTAGCGTAGGTGCAGCTTATCTGCAGCAGGGGATTGATAACGGTGTCGCGGCAGCGACTAATGGGTTTGAGAAAGGTGGTGCAGAGGTAGCTTCTGGGGTTAATAACGCCAATCAACACCTTGCTGATAGTTCTGCGCGAGCGGATCAGGCCTGGAACCGTGGTGACTACGCGGGGTCGGTAACTGAAAGAGTTGCGGGTGCTGCGCAAGCCACTGGCGACTTTGTAGGTGGCGTAGCTAAAGGTACGGGCGAAGCTGTCGGAGGCATGGTCCAAGGCGGTGCAGAAATTCTGCATGGCATGGCGAGAGCAGGCTACGGCATCAAATAGGCTTAGCTGCCGGTTATTAAGGCTTTGACGCGCACTTAGGCGCGCAAAACATGGAGGATTACTCATGAAAGTTAGTTACATTGTCCCGGGCAACTGGGCTGATATTGATCTGAACGGCGATCTAGTTGAGCAGACCCGTCAGGTTGGTGACCGCTTCATGACCTACCTGGGGCAAAGCGGTAAGACGGAGCAGGTACGCGACCTAATCGACCGTCAATTCCGCTCCCAGGCTGAGGCCCTCAAGCAGGCGGGCGCCACCAACTTCCTGGTGGAAGTTGAGCCTACCGCCGGGGTGCTCACCGGTGCCTCCATGTTCGTGGTGCCGCTACCGCTCACCGACGACGTCGCCCCTATGGACGCCATGCTCGCCATCGGCCGCGACAACGGCCAAGCCGAGGTGATCGAGGACGGACACAGCGTCGTCATGCGCACCATGTCCCTACGTGACGGCGAGGACCTACTGCGCTCCACCGCTGAGGCCGTAAACCAGGAGCTCAACGTGCAGCTGCCCGAGGTTCCGCAGGTGGTATCGCGGCAGATTACCTACTTCCTGGCCAACCCCGACGTCACCGAAGCGATCGTGACCCTAACCGGTTACATCAACCTGCCCTCAAGCCCCGAGCACGACCAGCTGGCCACCTCGCTGCTGCACCTGTATGACGCCGTCGCCCGCAGCCTGAGGATGCAACCATGAACTGGAGCGCCCAAACTGACGGCAACTGGGTTTATGTAGAGCCCGGCTGGGTGGACCAGCTCCAGGCCGCCCCCGTCTATGCCGACGCTGGGGTACAGCAGGCGTTTATGGAGATGGTGGCCCGTATTGACCGCCTGCCTGCCGACGAGGAGGCCTTCGCGCGTTTCCTGTACCTGCCCTCGCAGCTGCTGGCGCCGGCTGTACTGGATCTGTACGCCTACCCGTCTAAAGGTGATGAGGCCCAGGCTTTGACTGAGCTGATCACCGTGGGGGAGGGGCAGCAGGGGCCTAATCGGGCTGAGGAGCATAAACTGGCTAGCGGGAAGGTGGTTTACCGCTCGCTGGGGGCGTTTTCTGATGGCGACGACGTCGGTCACCACAGCCTGCGCCTAACTGGTTTCTACGCTTGGCGCCAGCACGGCAATGACCTGTGTGCGCGAGTGCTGTTTACTAGTTCAGCGCAGGTGGCCGAGGTGATGGGGGCACTGGAAGCTTTGGTGGATAACTTAGAGTTGGAAGTTTCTGAATTGGAGGCGGCGCAATCAATGTTTGCGGCCTTCCCCAGCCAGCTTGGGTAAAAAGCTTGCAAAAGCTATGCATAATTGTGCGACTGCGGTAATTTAATTACGGCGGTCGCATTTGCTTATACATTCGAATACAGGCAATGCCCATGAAATGCCAGGCAAATGCCTAGAAACTTTTCAGTGAACTGTAATAGAACCGTGATTGAATTTTCAGCCAATGGAGGCGTTTCTGAAGTAATATTGCTATACGTCGGTTTTAACTGGCAAGAATTAAATTTTTTAGAATTTAGCAAGCTTTAAACTCTGTATTACTGTTACGTTCCATAGTTGGTTTTATCTAATCCGCAGTAGGGTGCGCATCAAGGAATTGCTGCGATAGCGTTGCAATACTGCCTGGGTTATGTCGCGCTAGTATCGTATTGGCACGCAGTTTGGAGGGAAGCTGGTGGCTAATCTATATGTGCCATCTCGGCAATCTGAGCGCTATAGCATCGCTATCATTGGTGACTGCGAAGTATTACGTTTAGGTCTGTACGCGGCCTTAGCTAAAGTGGCGCAAACTAATCAGATTATTTATCTCAACGATATTGCGCAGCTAGGTTTAAATCAGCGTCGCATAAATGTGGCGGTTGTTGATTTAGATGCGCAGCGCACCGATAAAGTTATTGAGCAAGTAGAACAGCTTGCAAAAGCTAAAGTGCCAGTAGTGGCATATCAAAGCTCAGAGCAGCCCTATTTGCTGCGCAGTGTATGTGAATTAGGTGTGCAGGCCGTGCTTACTCGGTGCGTGTCCGGCTCTGAACTGCGTCGCGCGGTGCTAGAAGTGGCCACTGGCAGGCGCTTAAGCCCGGTTTCGTGGGTGCAGGTGCGCCCCTACATCGACTATGTCATCACCGATAACCTGCAGGGACGCCGCCGCGATGTGCTGCTCTCCTATGCGCAGGGGCACACCGCCAAGGAAACCTCTAACGCACTGGGCCTGACTGTGGCCACAGTGAATAGGTATACATCGCTAGGGCGTCAAACCTGCGCCAACAACGGCATGGAAGAAACCAGCCGCCCGGCTCTGCTAACCCAGGCCCAGCGCGAAGGTCTACTGTGCTAAACACCTAAACATTACGCAAACTACTAGCAAAGCAATAAAGAAGCTTTGGATATGTAGTAAAGAAACCAAAGTGTAACTGGGGGGTCGAAGCAAAGCTTA
>ERZ773207.68-NODE-68-length-35048-cov-7.339754_pt1 | contig 35048 bp, 33 predicted proteins | sample MGYA00580997_ERZ773207 | MGnify/ENA primary metagenome ERZ773207 (study PRJEB29015, sample SAMEA2738170) | human oral metagenome | biome: human oral; feature: human-associated habitat; material: saliva | place: China | collected 2239 ... | reverse complement strand
GTGCACCCGAACAGAAGAGGTGCATTGCCTACGGATCGGGTGCAGTGCCCCAACACACAAGAAAAAACGCGGAACTGGCACACCGAACCACTCACCGCCACACCCCTCCATGCGCACCTGGGCCCTACTGGCGGCAGGATGGGCACGCCGCCCACGCCGCCACCTGCACTCCGGCCCACTCCGGCCCACTCCGACACCTCCTACACCCTTAAATGCGAAGAGCCACTTAAGGAGAGTTAGCAGACACGACAAGGGGCCCCGGCCTCGTCACGTGTGAACTGCGCCCCGAAACTTGGACGCGTTTAATGGTAGCCGTTATGCGGCTTCTCGTTGGGCCTGATCCCGGTATTCTGCCGGGGTCAGGCCCTTGAGCTTTACTTGGCGTCTTGTTGTGTTCCAGTAGGTGATGTAGGCGTCGAGGTCGGCTTTGAAGCTCTCGAAGGTCTGCCAGTCTTGGCCGCGGAAGAATTCGTCCTTGAGGTGCCCGAAGACCTGTTCGGTGGCGCCATTTCGGCCTTGTACATCTACACCGAGCTCTGGGATCGCAACGATTCCGGCCAGCTCGTCAACCGCGCGTCCGGCCTGTGCCTGACGCTCACGGGCCGTCAGGAGCGAGTGACCTCCACAGCGGTGGTCTGCGCGAGGTTGGACAGAGCGGTCACGAACTGCGCAATTATCTTGCGGTTGCGGCTGTCCTGCATGAGGTTGGGCAGGCCCTTGGTCGTGCAGGTGACCTCAACGACGGTGCTGCCCTCGGAGGGAATAAAACCGGCGACGATGTTCTCGCCCCAGGACATCATGCTCATCGGGGTATCGAAGGTGACAACCCGACGGTTGGGGTCGGCGAGCGTCACGGTCGCCTTCGGAACGGACTGCGCGGCCGGGATGGCGAGCTGGAACAGCTGCGCGAACGGCACGTCGAACTGGAATGCCTGCGTCGTGGAATGCATACCCATGGGAGTATCTCCTTAAAGATCTCAGTTATCTCGGATACGCGCGATTGGGTCGCGCGCACCGGCGAAGTAGGGGCCACACGCACCGACGCGGTCGCCTCGGTGTGACGCTGCGGGTGCGCGACTTCTTCCAGCTGGTTGAGACTATCAGCTTCAACGTCAGAAAAACAGCTCGCAAGGAACCCCTCGCACTCCGCAGCCGTGCACCCATCGACGCCGTCCACCGACTCGGCCGTCAGCGTGACGCCCACGCGCCCACCCTCAGGAATCGTGTACACGTTGCCCGGATCCTCGACAGGTCGCAGCGCGCCTCATTGTCACTCACGTCCACGTCGGGCGCCTGGTTCCCCCTATCGGTGGACGCGCTCTGGGCCGCACCGACACATGAACTGCGCCGGGACACAACTATTTGGTTTAGCCCAAGTTTTTATGGAGCCGCTCTAATTGGGTGAGCTTATTCGGCTAGTGCATTAGCTAAGGCCATTAGCGACACGTGCTCAGCTATATGACTTTCCAACCGGGCGTACAGCTTAGCTTGTAAAACATCTTCTACCAGACTATTTAGATAGCTTCGCAGGTTACGTGCGCGCCGGTAGGCTCCAGCCTTAACCAATCGATAATTCACCCAAGTAGCTATTAACCCCAGTATTAAACCGGCCAGTAGCGCCACCACAGCCAGCGGCATAACCCCAATATGAGGCATCGGCAAGGTAGGCAAAAGTAAGCGTTTAAGTAACGCATTCATGCCCCACCAAATTAGACCCGCCAGCATAATTACATATAGCGTCCACTGCCAGGCTTTAGCCCACTTCCACCAGCGCGGCGTTGGTAAGTGACGCTGACTGGATGTATTTAGTGTGGTTTTAAGTTCAAGCACTAAATCTGGGTAGGCTTCATCTAGCTCAGCATTTACTTTATTGGCCCAGGGCGCAGGTAATACTGCTGCATTAGCCTTAACTAACTGTTTATAGACAGCGTCTAGCTGCTTAGTTTCCACTTCTTGTGCGGCGTTTGTCCCACAGCTGCCTGCTTGCTCATTTGTACTAGCGCCACCAGTGTTTTCAACTGCGTTAAAAAGACGGGTCCACCTTTTCTTACCGGGCTGCCCAGTTTTAGCGGGTACCTCAGCTTTGAAACGCATTGCCACCCAGCCGCGTGCCAGCGGCCAGGTTACCTGCGGCCAAGCCTGCCTAAAGTATTCTTCGCGAGCTTTTTCTACCCGGTTTTCTAATCCAGCTACTTGCCCAGCCTGGGCTAATAGTTTGGCTTCAATTTCGCCAGTCTGCACCACCCCGCTGGCGGAGCTAAGTGCCTGAGCCGTGTCTTTCGCAACGCTACGCAGCTGGTCTAAAAGCTGCTGTTCAGTTTCCCCGGCGCTGTCGCTTTGGGCTAAGCCCTCATTAGCTTGCACCAGCAGCTGATCCATAGCACTGATCTGGCGGGCCAGGCTGGTTGCTTGCCAACCTGGCACCGCTACTTTTACTCGATCAGTTAGCTGAGCTAGTTGCACTAGACGCTCAGCTAAATCCTGCGCTGTGGTAATTCCAGGTTTGCGTCTAAAGTTAAACATTTTTCTAGCTACCACAGCATCAATCTCAGGCTTGTGCCGGTACTACCTGCACGCGCAGATCCTGCTCGGGGCACTGCCAAGTGGCGGCGTCGGCCTCAACTTGCTCACCAGAACGGATGTCCTTAACCGAATCAGCCCCACTATTACCGGCCTCATCCACTGCGGCTGGGAACCATACGAAAGGAATACCGCGCTTGTCAGCGAATTTAATCTGCTTGCCGAACTTAGCGGCAGTGGGGGCCACATCAGCGCAGATACCTCGGGCGCGCAGCTTATCGGCCACCGCCTCAGAAACCGGACGCGAATCCTCGTCGGTAACCGCCACCAGTACCGCCGTGGGCACCGGGCGGGTAACCTGCACCAGGCCAGCGCCAATAACCCTGGCCAGCAGCCGCGAAACCCCAATAGACAGGCCCACTCCGGGGAAGGAACGCTTGCCGTTAGAGGCCAGGGAGTCGTAGCGACCACCGGAGCAGATAGAGCCTAGATCCTCGTGACCAATCAGCTCTGACTCATAAACCGTGCCGGTGTAGTAGTCCAAGCCACGAGCAATCTTAAGGTCGGCAATCAAAGCACCTGGGCGACGTCGTGCCGCCACTTCAAGCACCCCAGCCAGTTCAGCCACACCCTGCTCAAGCAGCTCATTAGCTTCCAGCCCCGCCTGCTCTAGCAGGGTACGTAGCTTGGCTTCTAGCTCCGCGCCGTTACTGGCAGTAATTTCTGCCATCTGCAAAGCCAACTGAGCCTGGGTTGCGCTTAGCCCCACGCTTTCTTCCAGCTCCTGAGCCACTGCTTCAGGGCCAATCTTGTCAAGCTTATCCACCACGCGCAGCACCTCAATTAGGGATTCTTCTGCAACCCCAATGGTGGTGTAGAAACCCTGGGCTACCTTGCGGTTAGACACATGCAACAGCACCGGTGGGATAGGCAGGGCGCTAAGAGCCTCGTGCATGATCAAGGGCAGCTCGGCGTCATAGTGTAGCGGCAGCTTTCCGTCACCCACCACGTCAATATCAGCCTGAATGAACTCACGGAAACGCCCCTCCTGGGGACGCTCGCCGCGCCATACCTTCTGAATCTGGTAACGCTTGAAGGGGAAGGTCAGCTGCCCAGCATACTCAAGCACGTAGCGAGCAAAGGGAACAGTCAAGTCAAAGTGCAGTCCCAGCTGTTTGCGCGGGTCCTCATTTTCACCCGGGGCCGCCTGCAGGCGAGACAGTAGGTAAACCTCCTTGGAGGTCTCCCCTTTACGCGTTAATTCACTTAGCGGCTCTACTGCACGAGTCTCAATAGAGCTAAATCCGTGCAGCTCAAAGGTATTTTGTAGAACGTTTAGGAAGTGCTGTTCAATCAGCCGCTGGCTAGGTAGCCACTCGGGGAAACCAGAAAGCGAAGTTTTTGCCATGATTTAATCCTACTTAAGTTTTAACCGTGTTTACTTTGAGGGCTGGGTCCAGTTGGCATTGTTATAGCTTGCAAGCAAGCCCTGAGCGCCGTTTGTGGCTAGTCCAGCTCGCCACCGAAAGTTTTGGCTTCATGCATATAGGGGTTGGCATGATGCTCATGAGCCATAGTGGTAGCCGCGCCATGGCCGGGCAGTAATACGGTAGAGGGGTCAATGGCATTGGCCAGGAAACGCAGTGAACCAAGCATGTCTTGGTGAGAGCCGCCGGGCAGATCGTCGCGACCCACTGAGCCCTTGAAAATCACGTCACCGGTTAGGGCAAGCAGCTGGGTACCACTGGTTTCTACTTCAGCTTCAGCTAGTAGCTCGTGGCTGGCCTCCATCTGGGCCACAGTTAGGAATAGTGAGGAGCCCTCAGTGTGTCCAGGGGCGGCCACAGCCCGCACCGGCAGGCCACTAATCAGCTCGACGCCGTCGCTATAAGCCCGCTGCGGTAGCGCCACCACATTAAGCGGGCGCTGCCAAGGGGTGCCAGCCAGAGCACTAAAGCCACGGCCGCGCATATAGATGCCGGTGGTGGCCTCCGGGTCATCTAGCCGGTACAGATCTGGGCTGGGCACATACACCGGGCACTGCGCTTGCCCCATGCCTGCCACTACAGCGGCACTATCCCAGCAGTGATCAGCGTGTCCGTGGGTTAGCAGCACTGCTTCCAAGCTCAGATTGTTGGTTTTTAAAAATTCGACGACGCCGCTAGCTGCGCCAGCCCCGGGGTCTACTACCAAGGCGCCCTGTTTACCTGCAGGCACGATCACATAACAGTTTGAGCCTAGGACGGCAGGGGGCATACGGTGTAAAAGCATGCCTCCAGCCTAAAGCATGAAACTAGCTCTATCGCTCAAGCACAGCGGTAACACGGCTAATTAAATGCGAGAATTGGGGCTAAATAGCGTAGACTTTAACCCTGTATGGCTTTGCGCCATGCGACGTGCACATTCTCAGGCTTTTAGCCAACTAGCTACGGCGCATTTACCAACGCCGTAACACATTCTATAAGGAGCATACCCATGAGTGAGCAGACTCCCGTGACCGATCAGGCACAACAGGCTGCATCCTCAACACCGCAGGAGGCTTCGCCCGCCCCTGCTGGCGAAGAGACCACCAACGCCCCCCAGGCTGCCCCCGCTGAGAGCGAAGCTGCTAAGGCTACCGATTCCGCCCCCGCCGACAAGGCCGGCGCACAGGAAGCCAAGCCTGGCAAGGCAGCTGCCCAGCAGACCGAGACTGCGCTAGATCCCGAAGAAGCCCTGGCTGCCTCCAAGTGGGGCCGTGTTGATGGCGAAGGTAACGTCTATGTTCAAGACGGCGAAACTGAGCGTCTAGTTGGTCAGTTCCCAGGTGCTCCGGTGGCCGAGGCGATGGCCTTCTACATCCGCCGCTACCTAGACCTAAAGGCGCAGGTGGCCCTGTTTGCTACCCGCCTGCCTCACCTGAGCGTGCGCGACATTGACTCCACTGTTAAGAGCCTTGGCAAGGCCCTGAAGGAGCCTGCCGCTGTGGGTGACCTAAATGGTCTGCGCGCCCAGTTTGATGGCCTCAAGGCAGTAGCCAAGGAACGCCGCGAAGTTGTGGTAGCCGAGCGCGCTGCCGCCCGCGCCCAGGCGCTGGCTGAACGCACCAAGCTAGTGGAAGAGTCCGAGGCCCTAGCCGGCCAGGACCCGGCCAAGACCCACTGGCGCAACTCCATGACTCGTATGCGCGAAATCCTCAACGAGTGGAAGGCTGCCCAGCAGCGTGGTCCGCGTCTGGACCGTGCCACCGAGGACGCCCTGTGGCAGCGTTTCTCTGGCGCTCGCAGCACTCTTGACCGCAACCGCCGCCAGTTCTTCAACGAGCTTGACGAGAAGAACAAGCAGGTAGTTGCCAAGAAGGAGGCGCTGATCAAGCGTGCCGAGGAGCTATCTACCACCACCGATTGGGAGCGCGGTTCACGTGGTTTCCGCGACTTGATGAGCGAGTGGAAGCAGGCTGGCCGTACTGCCCGCCGCCAGGATGACGCCCTGTGGGAGCGTTTCCACGCTGCCCAGCAGGTGTTCTTCAAGGCTCGCCAAGAGAAGGACGCTCAGGAAAACGCTGAGCTGACCGCCAACCTTAAGGTTAAGGAAGAGCTGGCTGCCCAGGCTGAAGCTCTACTGCCAATTAAGGACATCAAGGCTGCTAAGCGCGCCCTGCGTCCAATCCAGGACCGCTGGGAAGCGGTAGGTCACGTACCGCGTAACGCTATGCGTCGTATCGAGGGCCGCATGCGCGCCGTCGAAGAAGCTATCCGCGAGGCCGAGCGTAACGAGTGGCGTCGCACCGACCCCGAGACCAAGGCTCGCGCCGAGGGTCTGGCCGGACAGCTTGAGGCCTCTATCGCCGACCTAGAAGCTAAGCTTGAAAAGGCTAAGGCTGAGGGTAAGGCTAAGGCTATCGCTGAGCACGAAGCTGCCCTAAACGCCCGCCGCGCTTGGCTGGACCAGGTACGTCGCTCCGCTAAGGCCTGATAGCTACATATAGCAGCACTAAAGCCGGTGGGTTGTAGTGACCCACCGGCTTTAGTTATCCACAAACATAGTTAAAGACTATTTTAGATAAGCAGCTAGTACGACAATCGGGTTATGGAATATATTGCCTACGGCCCACCCGACCTGGAAGCTAATGTAACTGCATTAAATGCAGCAGAGACACAGGTTTTACGTTGCAATACACTAGACAGTGTCTGTTTCACTAGCGTACTGGGTAAACAGGTACCTAATTATCTGCTTAGTACCTGCTCGCAGCGTGCTTTACTGCTCTCCCCCAAGCTACCTAAGTACACCTATATTTTTGGCGCTAGCGCCTGGTGGGTGCATACCGGCGAAAATCCACCGCAGCGTTTACAGGTCTGTGCCAACCTAGTGCGCTCAAGTTGGCGCAGCGTAGATATGGTGCGCCGCCAGCTACCCGCTAGCCAGTATGTGCAAATTGCTGGGGTACCCTGCATTTGTTTAGAACATGCGGCATTGGAAATGGCCCTGCACGCTGGACGCGCACAGGGCCACGAAGTTATCCTCACCGCCTGCCGCTATGGGGCTAGTCGCAGCGGGTTGTTAACTGCTTTTAACTATCTACGCGGCCATAGCCGCAACAGTTGGTTAGAGCAGTTAATTAACGAACTACTCCCCGCCGTCATTTCCGATAGAGCGCTTAGAACTGGTGGCGCGGCGGGCGGAATAGACGCCGTCAATCTTACGTACGATCGTAAGCACATGGTCTAGGTGTACAGCTTCAGCCAACTCCACCACAAACCAGAACTTAACCACGCGATCATGCTGCTTAGAGCCCATAACCGCTTCTAACAAGTTGATGTGTGCATCTGCCATGGCTCGTGAAACATCAGCTAGCAAACCGATACGGTCTAAAGCCTCAACCTCTACCTGCACGTTGTAAGTAGCGTGAACATTTTGCGCCCACGAAACCCCAATCATGCGCTCTGGTTCAGACTCAAAGTTAGACACGTTTACGCAGTTAGCCGTGTGTACGCTAATGCCGTTACCACGAGTAATAAAACCAACAATTGGGTCTCCAGGCATAGGCGTACAGCAGCGAGCCAGCTTTACGTAAACATCGCCTTCCTGCATACCATCCACAACCACACCAGTGTCACCAGAGCGGATAACCTTAGCTTCATTGGGGGCAGCGCGCGAAGGCAGCACAGCTTCTGCCAGAGACTCTTCTGTACCAGCTTCTCCACCCAAAGTGGACACCAGGTTTTCCACCACGTGTTGGGCGGAAATGTGGGAGTCGCCAACGGCTGCGTAAAGACCGTCAATATCACCCTTATTTAGGTTCTGCGCTACCGCCATCAGTGAATCATGGGTCATGATCCGCTGTAGAGGCAGGTTCTGCTTACGCATAGCCTTGGCGATCTGGTCTTTACCACGTTCAATGGCTTCTTCACGGCGTTCTTTAGAGAACCAAGCCTTAATCTTGGCCCTAGCTCGCGGCGAAGCCACAAAAGTCATCCAGTCACGTGAAGGCCCGGCGTTTTGCGCCTTAGAAGTCAAGATTTCTACAGTGTCACCGGTTTCCAAGATGGTGTTAAGTGGCACCAGGCGACCATTAACCTTTGCGCCAACGGTGCGGTAACCAACCTCAGTGTGTACTGAGAAAGCGAAGTCGACCGGGGTGGCTTTAGCCGGCAGGGCCTGCACATCACCATTAGGGGTGAATACATAAACCTGGTTGCCGGAAATTTCGAAACGTAAAGAATCCAGGAAGTCCGCCGGATCCTGAGTGTCACGTTGCCAGTCAATGAGCTGACGCAGCCAATCCATTTCAGAGCTGGCAGAGGTGAAGTTAACTTCAAACTCGTTGCCCTTAGAGCCCTTAGTGGCGTTGGGGTTCTGCTTGTAACGCCAGTGCGCGGCCACGCCATACTCAGCCATGCGGTGCATTTCGTGGGTACGGATCTGTATCTCAACCGGTTTACCACTGGGGCCAATCACGGTGGTGTGTAGTGAGCGGTAGAAGTTGAACTTGGGCGAGGCAATGTAATCCTTGAAACGCCCAGGCATAGGCGTCCAGCGTCCGTGCACAATACCCAGCACCCCGTAGCAGTCAGCTTCAGTATCTACAATTACGCGCACTGCTACTAGGTCATAGATGTCGTCAAACTCTTTGCCGCGCACAATCATCTTTTGATAGATGGAGTAGAAGTGCTTGGGACGGCCGGTGACTACACCCTTAATGTTGTTTTCCTTCAGGTCAGCGTTGATCATGTCAATGACCTGAGCTAAATATTCTTCACGGGCCGGGGCACGCTCGGCCACCATATGCTCAATCTCGTCATAGACCTCGGGATAGAGCACCTTAAAGGAGCGGTCTTCAAGTTCCCACTTGATGGTGTTCATACCCAGGCGGTGTGCCAGAGGGGCATAAATCTCTAGAGTTTCACGGGCCTTACCGGCTGCATTTTGGGCGGGAACGTACTTCCAGGTACGGGCGTTGTGTAGACGGTCGGCTAGCTTAATGAACAGAACACGGATGTCCTTGCTCATAGCTACGATCATCTTGCGTACGGTTTCCGACTTAGCTGCTTCACCGTATTGCAGCTTGTCTAGTTTGGTGACCCCATCTACTAGTAGGGCAATCTCGTCACCGAACTGGGCGCGTAGATCATCTAGGGTTAGGTCTGTGTCCTCGACCGTGTCATGCAGTAAAGCTGCAGCTAGGGTTTTGGGGAGCATTCCCAGCTCAGCCAGAATTGTGGCCACCGCAATTGGGTGGGTGATGTAAGGCTCCCCGCTTTTACGCGTCTGCCCCTCATGGCAGCGCCTAGCTACCTCATAGGCACGCAAAATGAGGGTGAAATCCATCTTTGGATTATTAGTTTTAAAAGCCGTGATAACTGGCTCAATAGCTGGTGGCACCGAATGAGCACGCGTCCCAAAGCGGACCAGCGCACTACGCACACGCGAGCCAGGAACTACACTTTCCCCAACACTGTTGTTCGACGTCTCTCCCATAAACACAGTCTAGTGTGTAATAGCCCATATGGCACGCTTACCACGCAACCAAATTACCTGAATATTTACTAAGCTGTTACTTAGTTATAAGGACTAGTCTAAGGCTACATATTTAAGGAGTTGACTTATGACGCAGCCAAATCTGCCTGGAGGTAACCAGGGTTATCAACAATTTCAAGGCGGCAACCAATTTCAGCAACCCGACCAGTTCCAAGGAGCCACTCAGTCTCAGGGGGCAGCTCAGTTTGCGGGTAACGCGCCGCAGCCAGCCACGACGGCGCCGGTAGGGGCTTTCAAATATGAGCTGGGCCAGCCCTTTGCTATCCCGCTGAGCGAAGATTACATTGAGATTCCCCGCGCCATGTCGCGGGTTTGGATTTCTCTGGGTTTGGGCTTATTTTTCCTAATCCCCGTCATTAGCTCAGCGGCTAAATTAGTGGGCGGCAAGGCCACCACCACCGACACGGTAGTGCTGGTGATTTGTTTAATCCTTAGCCTCTTTTTGCTATTTGCAGCTTTTGTGTTGGCAAACACTAAGCTCACTATTAACGCCACCGGCTTCCACATCTCTACCGGCACTGCACGTCAGCATGTGCCCTGGCCTCACTCACGCACGGCTTTCTACGCTTCCGTCTCTGGACGCGAGATTAACCCGGTTAAAGAAGCCACTATGCCACGCACTTGCAACTGTTTGCTGGTAGATGGCAGCGGCGCTCACCTACTTCCTGGTTTGGTGTCTTCAGGCGCCGGAACCAATGCGGCTGAGTCCAAGCTAGTAGCCGAAATTAACCGGATCTGGGCTTGGGGCCTAGCTAAGGGATATACGCAGGTGGCTCCCGAGTACTTCCCGCTGAGCGGCGTGCACGCACTGAAAGAAAAGCAGCGTCAGACACAAATCGCGCGCTATCAGCTGCAGGATTTCTAATCTCTCAGTAATGTACGCATAAATGCGCTAAAGAGTGCGCATAGATAAAGTGCCGGCAAGCTTTTAGCTTGCCGGCACTTTTGCTTTGTAAGCGGTCAATTAATCTTCGATAACCACAATCGGCTCAAAGATCGATTGGTCAATCACGTTGCGGCCACCTAAACCATCTAGTTCTAGTAGCACGCAGACTGCCTCCACACTGGCACCGGCCTGCTCAAGGAGCTGGATCGAGGCCTTAGCGGTGCCGCCGGTGGCCATAACATCGTCGATCACTAGCACTCGGTCACCCTCGTGCACACTGTCAGGACGCAGCTCCATTCGTGCAGTGCCGTATTCAAGGGCGTAGTCAACACCAATAACCGGTCCAGGTAGCTTACCGCCCTTACGCACCGTCAACATGCCGATACCAAGTGCGGTAGCCAGCGGGGCGGCCAGGATAAATCCACGCGATTCAAGTCCAGCCACAGCATCAATGCGGCCCCGGTAGTGCTCGGCGAGCCCATCGATAAGCTGCTTGAAAGCCTTACCGTTAGCTAGTAAGGGGGTGATATCGCGAAATAGTACTCCCGGTTCAGGGAAGTCTGGGATCTCACGCAGGTTTTCTAGTACCAGATCGGTTAGCTCTGCGGGGATGGGGGTCACGCTCATCTAGCGACGCTTCCTATTCTTCTTGGGCTGTGCCTTAACACCTAGGTGGTGACCGGGAGTTAGCGGAGCAGCGTAGACAGTGTCATCTGCTGCATCGTCATCTTCAGCTTCACCATTTGCTTCACGCTTAGCTTTACGCTCACGCAGCACCTTGGCGTCATGTTCCTTAATTTCCTTTTCACGCCCACGCAAGTCCACCAGCATAGGGGTAGCCAGGAAAACAGAAGATAGTGTACCGGCAATCATGCCGATAAACAGAGTTAGCGAAATATCGCGCAGAGTACCCGCACCTAGGATGAAAGCACCCACGAACAAAATCGAGGCTACCGGCAACACACCCACCACGGATGTGTTGATACTACGCACGAAAGTCTGGTTAATAGACAGGTTAGCCAGCTCAGCGTAGGTGGCGCGGTGCTGACGGGTAAAGTCGCGGGTGTTGTCGCGGACCTTGTCGAATACCACCACCGTGTCGTAAAGGGAGTAACCCAAAATGGTTAGCACACCAATTACTGTGGCCGGGGTAACCTCAAAGCCACTTAGCGCATAGATACCCACGGTAATGACGACGTCGTGCAGCAACGCAATCAGCGCTGAGGCTGCCATCTTCCAAGTGCGGAAGTAAGCCCAAATCAGGGCGCCTACCAGGGCGAAGAAAATTAGCAGACCACGCACGGCCTTGGCAGTAACGTCCTTACCCCAGGTGGGGCCGATAGTGGTGGCGTTTACGTCGGCGGCCTTAGCGTTGTAAACCTTAGCCAAGCCGGCGGAAAGCTTGTTCAACTTGGTCTTATCCAGGGCGGGAGTCTGCACACGCACCGAGGAGGAACCTGTGGTGGTTACGCGCGCGCCGTTGGTTAACCCCTGCTGGCGTAGCACCGCATTAGCGGGGCCTTCCTTAGGGTTTGACAGCGCAGTGATGGTAACTTCACTACCCCCGGAAAATTCAATACCGGGCTTTAGACCCACTGTGCCCACCAGCAACAGGCTCAGCGCCACTGCGCATAGGGCCACGGTGTACCAAATTTTGCGTTTACCTACGAAGGGGAAGGATCGCTTACCCCAATACAGGTCATTACCGATAGCTGCTAGCGATGCCATCAGTTGTCTCCTTCCTTAGCCTCGCTTGCATCTTGTTCACGCTTAGCCTCACGCTTGGCGCGGGCCAAAGACTTACCCAGGTTGTCGGCAATCTTTTCGCGGCCAGAGCCGTAAACATTGCGTGAACGTGCCCCCAGGTGTTCAGGGTCTAGACCAGACAGGCGGTGGCCTTGACCGAAGAAGGGGATAGACAGGCAGGCCACCATGAGCGGGTGGGTGAAGAAAATAATTACTGCCAAGTCCACTACCGTAGTCACGCCCAATGTGAAGGCGAAGCCCTGCACGCCACCTACTGCCAGCACGTAGAGCACTACAGCGGCAACTAGGTTAACGGCGTCAGAAACGATAATGGTCTTACGTGCGTGCACCCAGCCTTCATCGACGGCGGCGCGCAGGCTCAAACCGTGGCGCACCTCATCACGTACACGTTCAAAGTAAATAATGAACGAGTCCATGGTAATACCGATAGACACAATCAAACCGGCCACCCCAGCCAGGGACAGGCGGTAACCAATCCCCCAGCTGAGCAAAGCGATAACCACGTAGGTCAGGGCGGCGGCAGCCAGCAGGGAGGCTACGGCCACACTGGCCAGGCCCCGATACTGCCAGGCCAGGTAGATAATGATCAGCACGAAACCGATCAGACCGGCAATCAGACCCTTTTGTAGCTGCTCGCTACCCAAAGTGGCGGAAATCTGCTGTTCAGACTGCACCGTGAAGTTCAGCGGCAAGGAACCAAAGGACAGCTGGTTTGCCAGCGAGTTGGCAGCGGCCTGGGTAAATCCGTGGGTGCCGTTGGCATTGGTGCCGCCAGAAATCTGCGCCTTACCACCGGTAATAGCCGACTCAATACCGGGTGCAGAAACAGTCAAACCGTCAAGCACAATGGCGAACTGGTTCTTTTGCGGGGCGGTCTTGTCGTTGCGGTACTGCAGTAGGCGGGTAGAGATCTTGGAAAAGTCTGCCGTGCCCTGCTTGTTAAATTCCAGGGACACAATCCACTGGTTGGTGTTTGAACCTTGGCTGGTTTGCTCCAGTGCCGAGGTGGCGCTGGTCAGGTCAGTTCCCTTCAGCTCAGCCGGCCCCAGAATGTAGACCGCGCCGGAGCCGTCACGAGCACAGGAAATAACGGCCTTCTTAGGATCTTGCGCTCCACCTTTAAGGTTCTTGGGGTTCTTGCAGTCCAGCATCAGGGCGTCATAGATCATTTTTTCGCTGATCTGTGCGTCTGATGAGGCATCGTTACTGGTGGCGGTCAGCGGCGTAGTGTCAATCTTGCCGTTCTGGTTTACATCCGCGTAGCGGGTAGCTAGCTGGGTGGCGGTGACCGGGGTGGGGGTTGCCTTGGGGGTGGCCGCTGCAGTAGCCGACGGCGCAGGGGTAACAGCCGGCGACGCCGTCGCGGTGCCAGTAGCCTTAGCGGTCGCCTTAGCCGTGGGCTTGGCGGTGGCAGCAGCCTTTATCGCCTGGTTTTGGGCCTGAGCAATGGTGTGTGCATTGGCGTTGTAGACCCGAATAACCGGACGGAAGTAAAGCACGGCGGAAGAACGCACTAGATCCAGGGTTTCCTGGGAGGGCTTACCCGGCAGCGCCACCACAATGTTGCTTCCACCTTGACGTGAAATTTCAGCTTCGGCCACACCTGAAGCATCAACACGCTGGCGAATAATGTTAATGGCCTGGTTAAGGTCATTGTCTGTAACCTGGCGGCCATCGGTGGTGGTTGGCGTAAGGATTAGCTGCGTACCGCCTTCCAGGTCGAGCGCTAGCCCGGGCGTTAGCTTGGTTTTACCGGTAAAGGAACCAATGATTAGCGCGCCGAAACCAATGGCGATTACTAGCAGGAACGTTAATAAGCTACGTCCTGCGTGCTTGGTTTTATATTTGGACACGGGGTGTCTCTTCCTAGAATCGGTTGTGACTGGTCAGTTCCCCTTAACACTAGCCGCAGTGCCGTTGAATTAAGGGGACCAATTGCCACAGCTGAGACTACCAAAATCCCTGTTTATTAGCGATTTTGCATAGCCCCAGCTGGTGGTAACTAGTTAAATCTAATCTTGTGGCGGCGATTACTTTTTTTCGTCACCGCTGGAGTCTGCGTTGTCGCTGTGGGCCTCTTTTGTGGTGTTTTCAGCGTCAATCTCTAGCTCGTCGCTAGATTCAACGTCTTCCTCTTCATCCTCATCCTGGTCAGCGAAAGGCGGGTTAACTGCGCCATAAATGGCTTTGCTGTCCCACATGGACTCCACGCCCTGGGGAGTACGCAAGGTGACCACGTCGCCGTCGATCTCAACGAACTTGGCGTAGTAACCAGAGGTAGTACGTACCCAGGTGTCAGGCACGCAAGCTTCTTCCAGGCGGGCGCGCGCGGCTTCTTCTGCCTTAGCGTTTTGGCGGCGGCCAAAATAAGACAGTGCCACCATGGCGACCACCATAAAGATCAGCATCGTGAGCATAGTTTTCCTCCTAAATTTTGCCTAAAGTCTATGGCAAAGCCCGTATAAAACTAAGTGAGTCCTAAATAGCGGGCAGCGCTTAGATTTCGCTCATGTGTTCGGGCAGTTCTAAACCCAGGTGGGTGTAGGCAGCGGCAGTAGCGGCGCGGCCACGCGGGGTACGCACCATTAGGCCTTCACGCACCAGATAAGGTTCAGCCACTGTTTCTACCGTTTCGGCCTCTTCACCTACGCTTACCGCCAAAGTGGTCAGACCTACCGGTCCCCCACCAAAGCGGGTGCATAGGGCAGTTAGCACTGAGCGGTCTAGGCGGTCTAGCCCCAGAGCATCCACCTCAAACACTTTCAAAGCCGCCTGGGTGGAAGCTAGGTCAGCCACTCCCGGCGTGCCGTGCACCTGGGCCCAGTCCTGGACGCGGCGCAGCAGACGGTTGGCGATACGCGGCGTGCCACGTGAACGACTGGCCAGCTCATGGGCGGCCTGAGCATCTATTTCAAGGCCTAACAGTCCGGCGCTGCGGGTAACAATCTGGGCTAGTTCGCGGGCGCTGTAGTAGTCCAGGTGCCCAGTGAAACCAAAGCGGTCACGTAGCGGCGCTGGCAGTAAACCAGCCCTAGTGGTGGCCCCAACCACGGTAAAAGGCGGCAGTGACAGCGGGATTGAAGTGGCTCCAGGCCCTTTACCTACCACCACATCTACCCGGTAGTCCTCCATGGCCAGGTAAAGCATTTCTTCAGCGGTACGTGCCAGGCGATGAATTTCATCGATGAACAGCACGTCGCCTTCTTCAAGTGCGGAAAGGATAGCCGCCAGGTCACCGGCGTGCTGCACTGCCGGGCCACTGGTTAGCCGCAACGAGCCACCCAATTCATTGGCAATAATCATCGCCAAAGTGGTTTTACCCAGCCCGGGCGGGCCAGATAGCAGCACGTGATCAGGGCTAGAGCCACGTGAAGTGGCTGCGCGCAGCACCACCGACAGCTGCCCGCGCACCACATCTTGGCCCACAAAATCTTCTAGATGGCGTGGACGTAGCGCACCTTCCGCAGCGCGCTCAATCTCATCAGCTTCCGGGCCTACAAAACGATCAGACACGCTTTGCTGCTCCTAAGTTTCGCAAGGCTGCCCGTAGCAGCGCCGATACATCAGTGGCATTTTGTGCCGTAGTAACCTGCGCCACCGCGCTGATGGCCGCAGCTTCATTCCAGCCCAGCCCCACCAAAGCCGCAACTACCTGCGGGTTAGCCTCATCAGTAGCAGCTGACAGGTCAAATTCCAGCTCCCCTTCACCACGCAGAGGCCCAAGCTTATCGCCCACATCTAGGATTACCCGCTGCGCACCTTTAGGTCCTAAACCGGGTACGCGAGTTAAAGCTGCCGTGTCTTTAGCGGCAATAGCTTGGCGCAAAGCGTCAGGGGTGTGCACCGCCAGCATGGCTAGCGCCAGCTTGGCTCCCACACCTTTAGCGCCCATGAGGGTGGCGAAGGTGTCGCGTTCGTCAGTGGTGGCAAAGCCATAAAGAGTCAACGAATCTTCTTTAACCACCAGGTAGGTGTGCACCTTAGCCTGGGCCCCCACCTGTAGGGTGCTTAAAGTGTTGGGGGTAGCGTTAAACAACAGGCCCACTCCCCCGGTTTCAATCACGGCGGAGCTTAGAGTCACTGCGGTTACTTCACCGCGCAGGGAAGAAATCACATTAGTCCTTGTTATCAGCCACGTCTGCGGCGGGGGTCTACAGCACCGGTTCTGCGGGCATTGGCTTGGGCTTGAGCCCAGCGGCGTTGGGCTGGGGTGCGCGCTGAGGCTCGCACCTGGCCGCCGGCACTAACCATTTCAGTGATGCCATCTTGCCCAGTGCCTCCCCCACGCCAACCGTGACAGATGGCCAGCGCTAAAGCGTCAGCTGCGTCAGCTGGTTTAGGTAACGCATCCAAGCCCAATACGCGGGCCACCATAGTTTGCACCTGGGCTTTATCAGCCCGGCCATTACCGCTGATAGCTGCCTTAACTTCACTAGGGGTGTGCAAAGCTACCTCTAGATCGTGGCGAGCACCAGCCAGCATAGCCACCCCCATAACCTGTGCCACAGCGATAACTGAACGCATATTTTCTTGCGCAAATACGCGTTCAATGGCGATTACATGTGGAGCATGACGTGCAATCCAGTCGTCAATCGCGTCCGCAATGGTTTTAAGGCGCAGCTCTGGGGATTGGTTAGGAGGAGTACGGGCAACCCCCACTTCAACTAGTCGCACTCGTCGGCGTGAATCCACATCCACGCAACCTAGTCCACAACGGGTCATACCTGGGTCGATACCCAAGACGCGTTGGTTAGCTACAAATGCTCCAAGTGAAGCAGGGGCCAAGGCGTTTACTCAGTCCTCGTCAGTGTCCAGCTCGGCGGCCACCTCGGCGCTGATGTCCATAGAGGTGAATACGTTCTGTACGTCGTCGGAGTCTTCCAGAGCGTCAATTAGGCGCATAACCTTGCGGGCGGTGTCAGCGTCAACCTCGATCTTGGTGCCAGCCACAAACTGAACTTCGGCGCTGTCGTAGTCCATACCGGCCTCGGTTAGGGCGGTACGTACAGCTACCACGTCGTTAGGCTCGCAGTAGATGGAGAAGCTTTCGCCGTCGTTAACGACTTCCTCAGCCCCGGCGTCAAGCACGGCCATCAAAATGCTGTCCTCGTCGACGTCGTCGGCAGCAGAAACCTCAACCACACCCTTACGGGAGAAGTTGTAGGCCACCGAACCGGGGTCAGCCAGGGAACCGTTGTTGCGGGTGAAAGCCACGCGCACGTCGGAGGCGGCGCGGTTACGGTTATCGGTAAGGCACTCGACCAGGAAAGCTACGCCGTTGGGTCCGTAGCCTTCGTACATGATGGTCTGCCAGTCTGCACCGCCAGCTTCTTCACCGCTACCGCGCTTGACGGCGCGGGTGATGTTGTCTGCGGGTACAGAGTTCTTCTTAGCCTTCTGAATGGCGTCGAACAGGGTGGGGTTACCTGCGGGGTCTCCACCACCAGTGCGCGCTGCAACCTCAATGTTCTTAATCAGACGGGCAAATAGCTTGCCTCGCTTAGCATCGATGGCGGCCTTCTTGTGCTTGGTGGTTGCCCACTTAGAGTGACCCGACATAAAAACTCCCGTTAGTTGAAATAACAGTCCGCATAGATTCTACCGCTCCCCTGGTCGGTTTTAGCCCAGCAAGCGTGTGTTTATTGCGGCTTTTAGGTGAATTTAAGCAGCGTGCCATCCCAGCCGGTAACTAGCTTAGCGGCGTGATTTACCAGTTCTGGCGGGTAAATTGCCAGGCCCGCTTGGCTAAGTTGACGTAAATTATGTGGGCTATACCAATTTAATCCGTCTAACAGTGAGCGCTCGTTGGTGGTCCAGCGTTCTTGGTTGAGCTGGGGTTTGTGCTCAAGGGGCAGATAGTAGAAGGTTTCACTGGCTAGGCAGGTTAACGCTCTAAATTCGAATAGGGCCTGCCTGTAGCCCAGCAAGCTAAGCCGATCAGGGTCCACCATGATGCCGGTTTCTTCAGCTAGTTCACGCGCGGCGGCCTGGGCTGGGCTTTCACCTGCTTCTATACCTCCGCCGGGGGTAAACAGCCAGTGGTGCGCGGCGTCAGAAAAATCGTGTCCGGCTACCAGCAGCATTTGCCCTTGGGCTACCACCACTACTCTGGCTGCCTGGCGCGAGGGCATGCCTTGCTGGTTTAGTTCCCAGCCTGCCCCTAGCAGTTGGCGCCAGTTAGCGGGCAGCTGCGGTTTGGTTTTGGCACTGGCGACGACGGCGCCGCCTTGCCCCTCTACTTGGGGCTGGTCTGCACTAGCGTCACCTAACCAATCTTGGCCGTTAGGCATTGTCTAAACCTAGGAAAACTTGGCGTTTAGCAGAGATTTCCTGCAGTAGTTTAAGTTGGCGTTCACGGTCTTCACTGTCACCTTCGCCAGCTAAGAAACGCCCGCGGATCTCAGCTAACTCCATTGAGTCACGCTGAAAATCAAGCATCGCCTTACGCGCCTGTGGGCCATTTGAACGCGCCCAAGCAGTGCCCTGACGGCGTCCAGTATTGGTGGTTAGCATGGCTACTTCCGCTGAGGTGTACCAGCCACCGGCGGCGTAATCCATCAGGTTGGTGGCGTAATCACGCTGTTCACGTCGCTTTAGGTAGGACACCAGCAAGCCCATCAGCACGAATATTGGGGCTGAGACCAGCATATAGAACCACCAGTTAGGGCCTGAAAGTAGGTTCCAGCTAAAGTGCAGCACTACCGCACATAGGTAACCCAGCAGGGTCATACCTAGCCAGGACCAGCGCCCACGCATGTGGATGCCAAAGCCTAAAGCCATACCGGTACAGGCAGTGAAAATTACGTGGGCGAAAGGTGAGGCCACCCCGCGTAGCAGGAAGATTTGTGCCAGCTGATCACTATAGCGAGCAAAATACAAAATGTTTTCTGCAAACGCGAAGCCACCTGCAATTACTGTGGCGTAGACGACGCCGTCGACCGGGCCGTTAACGATCTTGCGCCACAGCAGGTAGATAAGCACCAAACCTAAGGCCTTGGTGAACTCCTCAATTAGCGGGGCGCTAACCAAGGTGGTGAAGGTGCCGCCGGCGGTTTTGGATTTAGTAATTTCTGCTACCGCAATGGTGGAAGAGTTGTTGATCATTAAGGAGACTAGTGTGGCCACACCCGCCCCCCACAGGAAGGCGGCCACCAGCACCCCCATAGGCTCAGGGTCCTGGTAGTCAATCCAACGCACCACCAGCAACACCAGGCATAGAGGTACTAAAGCCAACAAGAAGGGGACCAATAAATTGGTGCCTCCTGAATTAGCGTTGATGATCATCATCAACACCCCAAAACCCACCAGGCCGCCCATGGCGAGAGCGGTAAATAAGAAAGTACGCCAAGAATGGGCGCTTTGCTTAGTCCAAGCAGGCGTGTGCAAGTAAGCGCGGGCGCGAGAGGCAGCCAGCGTGGGAATCTTTTCTTTCACGTAAGTTTAAATCTCTACCGGGGCTGGTAGCGGGGCGCGTCCAGCCAAATGAGCAATTCTTACCAAGGCACGCTGGCGTACTTTTCTAGCGTCCTTAACCTGGTTGTTGTGGACATGTACGGCCACCTCAAGTTTTTGTTGGGCGGCGTCAAGGCGACGCAGTAAAGCAGCAGCGTCAGCTTCTTGCATCAGGCGGTTGCGAGTTTCATCGGTTAAAACTTCACCCATAACGCTAGTTAACTGATTTTCGTAAGCCACTCGTTTAGCGGCGTTGCCGCTGCGGTTACGCGGATCTAAGCCGTCACCCACAATAGGTTCTTCACAGCGCGAAGCCTCATGAGCGGCTTGGCACAGTTTTTCACTGTCTGCCTGATCCAGCACCTGCGCATTGGCTAATTCAATGGCGGCGTGGGCCCGTTTAGACAGTTGTCCGCTGACAATCAGGCGGGCAGCCAGCACTTGGCGGTGCAGGCGGTCTACTCGTACCGCATAGGCGAACAGGAACCAGCCAGCTACCAGCACTATTACTACAACAAGCAATACTGCCAGTAAGGCATCAATAGCTGCGGGAGGCAAAAGTGGTGCAGCGCTTATCACAGGCTTTCTCCTTCACGCAGGTTACGCAGCGCCCCAAGCATGGTGCGCTCGCCCGGTTCAGCTTCAATGCGGCTGTTAATGGTGGTTACGGCGACGTCGTAAACCGCCAGGATCTGGTCGGTTACGTTGGACCAGTCGTAGCGCTCTACGGCCACATTGGCGGCGGTAATCTTGGCCTGAGTGGTTTGAGGGTCACCAACTACCCCCATAATGGCTTGGGCTAAAGCGTCACTGTCACCGTTTTTGAACATAGTGCCCAAGCGCCCATTTTCAAGCACCGCTGCGAAAGCCGCCAGATCAGAGGAAATTACGGCGGTGCCCGCCGCCATGGCCTCCACCAGCACAATGCCGAAAGATTCGCCACCGGTTTGGGGTGCCACATAGCAGGTGGCCGAAGCCAGCAAAGAAGCCTTATCGGCGTCGCTAACTCCCCCTAAGAAAGTTACTGCAGCCGCACTATTGGCATCCAGGTGAGCCAGGGCCTGGGGGTTTTCGCCGCGCCCGGCTACTAAGAAACGTGCCTGCGGGAAACGGGCCAGCACCTGAGGCACAGCTTTTAGTAGCACTCCCAGTCCTTTACGCGGCTCATCAATACGACCCAAGAAAGCAATGGTGGGTGCCTGGGCGCTGCCGGTGAAACGTTCCTGCTTAGGGGCAGTTCGAAATGGCTTGGTGTATACGCCGTTAGGGATAATCACAGCGTCACCGCCATGGAAGTGTTGCAGGGTTTTTTTGGCCTCATTAGACACGGCAATTCGGGCCGTGAGCTTTTCAATCAGGCCCGAAACCATAGGGGCAGTAGCTTCACGCACCATGGAGTGATCCATGGCCGCATGGAAAGTACCTACCAGCGGGCCACGTGCTGCTTGTAGCGCCAACATACCGATTGAGGGAGTAATGGGCTCATGAATATGCAGCAGGTCAAAGTTGCCTTGCTCAATCCAGCGGCGAGTACGCACTGCCGGGGCCGCCCCGAAGTTAAGCCGAGCTACAGATCCGTTATAGGGAATCGGGATAGCGTTACCGGCACTGGTAATCCAGGCAGGTAGCTCCATTTCTGGGCCAGCCGGGGCCAGTACCCCTACTTCATGGCCGCGTCGCATCAACTCTTGCGCTAAATCTGTGACGTGAACCTGCACCCCACCTGGCACATCTAAGGCGTAGGGGCAGACGATACCAATGCGCATAGCTTCCTTTAACTTTCTTCACGCTGGCGAGCATGGGAACGTGCCAGGCGTTCTAGATCCAAGTCTTGAGTATAGATAGCCTGTAGCATATGCCAGTCCTGCGGATAGCGTGCTAATAGTTGTGCCATCTGAGACGCCCAGGCTTGGGTTTTGTCGAAAATATCTCCTCGATCATTGCTGACCTGATCAGCAACTTTACGCACATGGATGACAATGCCCCAACTGCTGCCAGCTAGGCGACGGCGTTGACCCTCCAGGCGTTCATAGCTAATTGCCCCCATCCACAGCGGTGAGTGGGTGCGTGCCGCTAGTACGGCCGGACCGGCAGCTACCCGGGCTGGTTGGCCACCAAAATCCACCTCGATACCTGCCGCGCTTAAATCACGGTCAGCCAGTAGGGGGATGAAATAGCGTCCCTGCTGGGCTTTTTGAACTAGCTGTTCAAAGACTTTTTGCCCCGGTGCCTGAGCAATAATTTCCATGCCCAGCCCCTGGCGGAACTCAATGAACTTTTCAAACAGCTGGGGTGGCTCTACCTTTTCTGCCACGGTAAGCACAGTGGCTAGCTCTTGGCTGGCCCAAGCCCCAGCTAGATCCCAGTTACCGCTGTGTGATAGGGCAAACACCACATTGGCCCTGGCTACATCTGCTTTTAAAGCCTCAAAATCGCCTTCCACACGCACCCTATGACGCAGCTGTTCTGGCTGCACACCGGCCAGAGCAAAAGCTTCATAGAAGTAACGCATATAGGAACGCATACCTTCTCGGCTTAGACCACGTACATCATCGCTGCCAGTAAGAGTGTGTAGATTTGCTTCTAGCTGGCCCACCCCGCGTTTAGACGGGCGTAGGCGCTGGTGCAGCCAAGCCACGTCAGCGCCGCGATTTGCTAGTGCGTAACCAAGTCTGGCAGGAATTTTGGGAGCTAATGACCAGGCGGCCAAATATAGTTTCGCCCCGGTCATTTAGCCTGCTTTGCAAAGTGAGAGTGCACTGCCAAAATTCGCTGCACTACCGTAATAAAGGCAGCCAGGGCCACTACCCCTAGGGCCACAGTTATGCACCAGGTACTCAAACCGAAACCTACCGCTAACACCCCTAGGCCACCAATAATTAGTCGGTCAGTGCGCTCAGCTAGACCCTTATGTGCGTCAGCTCCTACCGATTCGGCACGAGCACGCACATAGGAAACGCAAGCGCCCAGTCCTACACAGGCCACCGCGAAAGACACTGTCAAGGTGCGCTGGGTGCCGGCAGGCATGTGCAGGGCCGCCCACACTGCCAAGGAACCAAACACGGCGGCGTCGGTCAAGCGATCCAGGCAGGAATCAAGAAAGGCTCCAAAAGGAGAAGATGTACCCGTGGCGCGTGCCAAGATTCCATCAAAAGAATCCCCGAACAGCACGATCAGCAGCAGCCCTACCCCCAACAGGAAATGTCCCTGCGGCAGGGTAAAAACCGCCACCACTACCGAAAGCACCGTGCCGGTAACTGTCAGCATGTTGGGGGTAATACCAACTTTAGCCATCGCCAGGGCCGGCTTGGTAAATAGGGTTTTTGTGATGCTACGCCCATGTTCACCGAGCATAGTTACTCCTCAGTTGCGCTTAGTTTTATTTGGCGTCCGCAGCGGTATTGGCTGCATCCCAGGCCTGTGCTAAAGCCTGGCGGGCGTCATCTAGTAACTGTGGAACTGCCTTGGTTTGCGCCACGATAGGCAGGAAGTTAGCGTCCCCACGCCAACGCGGCACCACATGCTGGTGCAGGTGCGCGGCAATACCGGCGCCAGCTACTTCCCCCTGGTTCATACCCAGGTTAATGCCGTCAGGCCCAGAAACATGGCGCAAAGTACGCATGGCCTGCGCGGTCATTTCACCTAACTCAATGCGTTCTGCATCGGTTAGCTCGGTGTAGTCAGCCACGTGACGGTAAGGCAGCACCAGCAGGTGACCAGGGTTATAGGGGTACAGGTTCATCAGGGTGAAGCACTGGTTACCCCGGCGCACCACTAAGCTGGCCGCGTCGTCGTCGCTAGCTGCGGCGCGACAAAACGGGCATTTAGGGGCGGAAGGATCCTCAGGCTTATCCTGACCGCCAATGTAAACCATGCGGTGAGGTACCCACAGGCGCTGGAAGGCATCGGGCACACCGGGGTGATCAAAAGTATCCTCAATCACCCCGGCAATAGCCTGGCCAGCGCTATCAAACTGCTCAGCGGCGCCGGTCACTTAAGCTACCTCAAGCTTTTCGCCAGCAGGGTCGTTAACGCGGCGCTTGATCACATCCACAATGTGGGCCACGGCCTCATCCACGGGCACCTGGTTGTGCTGGCTGCCGTCACGGTAGCGGAAGGAAACCGCGCCGGCCTCCACATCCTCGCCACCAGCAATCAGGGTGAAGGGCACCTTTTCCTTCGAGGCGTTACGGATCTTCTTACCGAAACGATCATCGGACAGGTCAATCTCCACGCGCACGCCCTGGCTGCGCAGCTTGTCAGCCACTTCCTTGACGTAGTCATCAAAGACCTCAGCCACAGGCACCAGCTTGACCTGCACCGGAGCTAGCCAGGTGGGGAACGCACCAGCGTAGTGCTCTACCAGCACCCCGATGAAACGCTCTACCGAGCCCAGCTTGGCAGAGTGGATCATCACCGGGCGGCGGTGAGAGCCGTCAGCGGCGGTGTATTCCAGGCCGAAACGCTCAGGCTGGTTGAAGTCATACTGCACAGTGGACATCTGCCAGGTACGCCCAATGGCGTCCTTGCACTGCACCGAAACCTTGGGGCCGTAGAAGGCTGCGCCACCCGGGTCAGGCACTAGGTCCAAGCCGGTAGCTGCGCAGGCGTCTTCTAGGGCCTTGGTGGCCGCTGCCCAGTCCTCATCAGAACCGATGAACTTGTCCTTCTTCTTACCATCCTCGTCGCGGGTGGATAGCTCCAGGTAGAAGTCAGTTAAACCGAAATCTTTAAGAATGGAGATGAAGAAGTTCAGCTGCATCCGGATTTCGTCTTCAGCCTGCTCAGGAGTGCAGTAGGTGTGCGAGTCGTCCTGGGTGAAGCCGCGCATACGGGTCAGGCCGTGCACCACGCCGGACTTTTCGTAGCGGTAGTCGTGCCCCATTTCGAACAGGCGCAGCGGCAGTTCACGGTAGGAACGCCCACGCGAACGGAAGATCAGGTTGTGCATCGGGCAGTTCATGGCCTTGAGGTAGTACTCCTGGCCTGCCTTGGTCACGTTGCCATCCTCATCGCGTTCCTCGTCGACGAGCATGGGCGGGAACATGGTGTCCGCGTAGTAGGGCAGGTGACCCGACGTGTGGAAGAGCCCGCCCTTGGAAATTTCCGGGGTGTGCACGAAGTCGAAACCGGCCTTCTTGTGTCGGTCGGTCACGTAGGACTCGATCTCGTGGCGCAGGATGCCACCCTTGGGGTGGAAGACGACGAGGCCGGGGCCGATCTCCTCGGGGAAGGAGTACAGGTCCAGCTCGGCACCGAGGCGTCGGTGGTCGCGGCGCTCGGCCTCCTTGATGCGCTCCTGGTAGGCCACCAGGTCCTCCTTGGAGGCCCAGGCGGTGCCGTAGATGCGCTGGAGCTGATCGTTGGACTGGTCGCCCTTCCAGTAGGCGGCCGAGGCCTTGGTCAGCGCGAAGCCGTTGCCGATGAGCTTGGTGGAGGGCAGGTGGGGGCCGCGGCACAGGTCCTTCCATGCCACCGAGCCGTCGCGGCGCACGTTGTCGTACATGGTGAGCGTGGCACCGCCGACCTCGACGGATGCGCCCTCGGCGCCCTTGCCTTTCGTGGTGACAAGCTCGAGCTTGTACGGCTGATCAGCGAGCTCAACCACGGCCTCGTCCTCGGAGATCTCGCGGCGCACGAAGCGCTGGCCCTCCTTAATGATGCGCTTCATGCGCTTCTCAAGGTCACGCAGCAGCTCGGGGGTGACCGCGTCGATGTTGCCGAAGTCGTAGTAGAAACCGTCGGTGATGAACGGACCGATGCCGAGGTTCACGTCGGGGAACACGTCCTGAACGGCCTGCGCGAGCACGTGGGTCGCGCTGTGGCGCAGGATGTTCAGGCCGTCCTCGCTGGCCAGCGTGATGGCCTCGACGGTCGTGCCCTCTTCGAAGGCAGTGGCGAGGTCACGAGGTTCGCCGTCAACCTTGATGGCGACGACGTCGCGGGCCTTGTCGAACCACGTCGTGCCCGTGGTCCCCGCCGGTACGGTCTGGTTGTGTCCGTCGATGACGAGCGAGATGTCGGGCACGGTGTCTCCTTGTTCGATTCCTTCGAGAGCGTATGTTGCTAGTGGGATTCTATCCCTGGTGAGGGCGCCCTTCAGGAGCGGGCGCGCCAGTCCTTCACCGCTTTGGCGGCGGTCAGAGCACGGTAGGTGGCCTTCTTGACGGGCATGTCCCAGCCGCCGGGCACGTCCGTGTAGTGCGAGGCGAAGGCACTCTTGTACTTACCGACGCTGTACAGATCGGGGCAGCGCGGCGAGTGCGCACCCATCAGGTCGAATTCACGCACGCCGTCGCGCGCCAGGAATTCGGCGGCCAGGAAGTCAAGGACCGGAGGCTGACGCAGGCGTCGGCCGGCCTCGGTGGAGGCGCCGTACTCGGCCTGGGCGCGGATGCCCTCGACGAGGCAGAAGTCCCAGCACAAGATGTTGCCGTCGGCGTCGCGCATGGAGAAAATGCGCGCATGCTTGGGGCCGAGCGTGGTGAGCAGGCTCATGTAGTAGTCCTTGGGGTGAGGACGGAACCCGTCGCGCTCGGCGGTCTCCTCCATGACGGCGTAGTACTCGTCGATGACCTCGGCCGCGTTGGCCGTGTCCTCGTGGAAGGTCACGCCCTCCGCCTTGCCCTTCTTCAGGCCGGAGCGGATCGAGCGCTTACCGGACTTGGCCATGGTCGCCAGGATCGCGTCCTCGGTCTTGCCGGAGGTGTCGATGACGACGGTGCGGTCGTAGGAGATGGTCTGCAGCGGCATCACCAGGTCGGGGTGCTGGTAGATGGCGTGCAGGCGCACGAAGACGACGGACTTGTCCCGCTCCTTGATCTCGCGCACCAGGTCGGCGCGCAGCGCGGCCTCACGTTCCGGGCTGGCTTCCTTCACCCAGGCGGGACCCCACTTGGCCCACAGGTAGTGCACGCCGCGCAGGGAGTACTTGTACAGGGTGATGAAGGCGACCTTGGTGTCGTCCTCGCACCACGCGTAGCGTCCCCACACGCCGTGTCCCTGCGACTTCTCGAAGGTTTCCCACACGCAGGTCTGTTCGATGGGAAGGGAGCGGTCCTGGAAGCCGGAGACTGCGGCGGTCTTGTCTTCTTGGGAGATGGGCACGAGTGAGGTGGTCGTCATGGTGTCCTCGGTTTGTCGAAAGTTTCGGTGGTCAGTCTAGCAGGGGCCCTGCCCCCATCGACGAGGCCGTGGCCCGGCGACGGGGGCGCGCAAGTGGGCGGTTCGTCTCAGTACGAGGTCTCAGTCGGCTCGGGGTAGTAACGCGCGAACTTACGCCGGTGATTCTGCTTCTGAAGCCACACGGTGAGGTTGCGACGCAGGTCTTTTTCGGCGGGGTTCAGGAGCAGGTCAAAGCGACGTCCCTCGCGGATGATGCGCTTGACGCGGCCGCGCAGATCGGGGTCGGTGATGTAGCGCAGGAGCAGGGAGTCCGGAACCATTGTGTAGAGGATCTCGTCCTTGGCTTGGGTTTGCTCGCAAGCCTGGCCGTCGATGAGGTCGGCCACCATGGGGATCATGGGATTGGCACCCGCGGCGGCCATGTACCAATTGTTGCGGCCGATACGCGGGTTGACCTCGAAGAACAGGGCGCGGCCGTCGCGCGGGTCGATTTTGACGTCGAAGTTCGCGAATCCCCGATAGCCGTTCTCGGTCAGCAGCGCGCATGCGTCCGCCCACAGCTGCGGGAAGTCCTCGGTGATCATGGCGACGGGGTTGCCGATCATGGTCGGTGCGTGGTCCTCCAGGAGCACGCGGGCAGAACCGATAAGGGTGACCTCGCCGCGCGAGTCAACGTACGCGGTGATGGAACGCATCGCCGTGTTGTCACCGGGAACGAGCTCCTGCACCAGGAAGGTGTCACGGAAGCCCGCCTTCTTGAGGGTCTCCCACAGCTTGGCCAGCTCGGCGGGCGTGTCGATAAACCAGATCTTGCGCTTGCCCTCGAACTCGAGAACGTCGTAGGGCTCACCGTTGGCCGCCTTGGCCACCACGGGGAACGTGAAGGGAATCTCCGGGGCAACCCAGGCCTCGTCCGTCGCGTCGGAGAAGTCGACGACGACCGTGCCGGGGGTGTCGATGCCGGCGCGCTCACAGGCGCGGGCAAACTCGGCCTTATCCGTCAGGCGGTTCATGACCTCCAGGTTCGGGAAGGGCAGCGCGTAGTGTCGCGACAACTTGTCCATATTGCGCGCCACGAACGCGGAGAAAATGTCGTGGTTCGCCATGAGGATGAGCTTCTTGTCGGGGTGCTCCCCCGCGATCGTCATGAGCGTGTCGAGCAGCTGCGCATCCGTCGCGTGTGCGCTCACGTGACGGACATCGAAAAAGTGTGACCGTGTGATCGATTCGGTCGGCTGGGACCCCACGCAGATGCAGCGGCATCCGAAAGCTTCATTGAAACAGCGGCCAATTCCGTAGACGCCGAAGTCTCCTCCGATGATCACGGGGAGGATGTCTTGGCGAGGAGAAAGCGGACGAGGCCGGGTCAGGTAGTCGATCGTCATGCCCCAAGCCTAGCGCCTGGTAGGATACAGAACGATCCCTGAGACTTGACTCACCTACAGGAAGTCCACCATGAGCGCCCAATTCCCGCCCCACAATGGCCAGCCCTATCAGCGTCCGCCGATGGGTGGATACAACCCGCGCGGATACCAGCAGGGCGGATACCAGCAGGGGCAGCCGCAAGGTGGCTACCCGCAGTACCAGCAGCACGGCTCAGCGCAGGGGGGCTACCAGCAGAACCCGCAGCAGGGCCCACAGCAGGGCGGATACCAGCAGAACCCGCAACAGGGCCAGCAGCAGGGCGGATACCAGCAAGGCCAGCAGCAGAGTCCGACACAGGGCTACCAGCAGAACCCGCAACAGGGCCAGCAGCAGGGTGGCTACCAGCAGCAGGGTGGCTACCAGCAGCAGGGCCAACCGCGTGGCGGCCATCAGCAAGCCAGGCCACAGCAGGTCCGTGTGGCTCCCAGGCCTACCCAGAGCGTGAGCAGCTCCACCGTGACGGATTCCAGCTCCAACGGCACGCGAACCATCATCATCTGCGCGATCATTGCCGTCGTCTTCATCATCACGTTGATCGCCGGTATCTCCCTCAGGGACTATTTCTTCGAGGAAGTCGTCACGACCAGCAACGCACAGCTCCCGGCATCCTCCGAGCTCGTGCTGAGCGTGGAAGCACAGCTACCCCCGGACGCCTCGGCCTAATCCTCTCCTCAAGGACCGCGATGATTCTGCACCCCGATCTCCTGCCCGCCGCTCGTGTCGACGCCGACCCGTGGTGGATGAACGCAGTCCTCTACCAGGTGTATCCGCGTTCCTTCCAGGATACGAACGGCGACGGGATCGGAGATCTGGCGGGAATTCACCAGCGCCTCGATTACCTGGCCGACCTGGGTGTCGATATCGTGTGGATCTCCCCCATCTATCGCTCGCCGCAGGCCGACAACGGCTACGACATTTCCGACTACCGTGACATCGACCCGCTGTTCGGCGATCTCGCAGCCTTCGACGCGCTGGTCGCGCGCGCCCACGAGCTGGGTATGCGCGTCGTCATGGATTTGGTGGTCAACCACACCTCGATCGAGCACCCCTGGTTCGTCGAGTCGGCCTCGGGCCCCGACGCCGAGCGCCGCGACTGGTACTACTGGCGCGATCCGCGTCCCGGCTTCGAACCCGGAACGCCGGGAGCGGAACCCACAAACTGGGAGTCATTCTTCGGCGGCTCTGCCTGGGAGTATGACCCCGTCTCAGGCCAGTACTACCTCCACTTGTTTGCTCGGCAGCAGCCGGACCTGAACTGGGAAAACCCCACGGTCCGTGACGCGGTCTACGACATGATGAACTGGTGGCTCGATCGCGGCGTCGACGGCTTCCGCGTGGACGCAATCGACGTCATCTCCAAACGGCCCGGCCTGCCCGATGGAGGTCCCGCCCGTGCTCCCTTCGGCGTGGGCCACGAGTGCTTCGCTGACGGCCCTCGTCTGCACGAGTTCCTCCAGGAGATGCACGAGCGCACGTTTGCCCATCACCCCGGCACGTTCACGGTCGGCGAGGCCTCCAATGCCTCCCCCGAATCCGCGCTCCTGTTCTGCGCGCCCGAGCGTCGCGAATTCAACATGCTCATTCAGTTCGAGCACGTCAACCTCGGGCAGGAGAACGGCAAGTTCTCACCTCGCCCCCTGGCAGACGGCGAACTCGCCGAGGTCCTCACGCGCTGGCAGGAGACCCTCGGCGATCGGGGGTGGAACGCTCTCTACCTGGAGAATCATGATCAGCCCCGCGCGGTGGCGCGCTTTGGTGAGCCCACCACCTCCTGGTTCGAGTCGGCAACTGCCCTTGCGACCGCGTATTTCCTCCAGCGCGGCACACCTTTCATCTACCAGGGCCAGGAAATCGGGATGCTCGGCGGCGATTTCACGGATGAGTCCGATTTCCGCGACGTCGAATCCCTCAACTACCTGCGCTCGCACCCCGGCCAAGGCGTGCCCGCGGGTCTGGCAGCGATCTCCCGAGATAACGGACGCACCCCCATGCAGTGGGACTCCTCCCCCACCGCCGGCTTTACGACGGGACGCCCCTGGATCGACGTACCCGCCTCGGCCTCGACCATTAACGTCGAGGCCCAGCGTGAGGATCCCTGCTCCGTGTACGCGTACTACCGCGCACTCATTGAGGCGCGCCACCGCGTCCCTGCCCTGACCTTCGGGGCCTTCGAGCGCATCGACGCGGGCGACGCAGCCCTTTTCGTCTACGCGCGGGCCTGCCAGGACTCCACCGTCCTCATCGCCGTCAACCTATCCGGGCGCGAGATTCGTCCCTCGGCCTCCTTCCTCGACGAGGCCTACTCCCCCTCGCGCTGGAATCTCTACCTGAGCAACGCGTGCGCCAACACCGCGGCCGATGCGCACGATCCCGCCCCGGCCTCGCCAATGGGGCCGTGGGAAGCGCGCGTCTACCTGGCCGCACGCTAGGGCTCCCTCGGGCCTCTCCGCCCGCGAGCACGCGCAACATGCGAGCTCGCTTCCTTGCGCGCGAGGCTCCTTCCGACGTTTCTTCCCTGAGCGAGAGGCGCTTTGCCCGTCGACTGCGCCCACCACCCAAAGTTGCACGTCTTTTCCCTGAGCGCGAGGCTCCTTCCGAGACACGCTCCCGGCGCGCGCGGCACCTTCTCACACACGTTCCCGCGCCGATCCGCATATGTTCTTGCGCGCCCGCGTCGACACCGCAGACGCATGTGGGTGGGAGGAACAGTGCTCCTCCCACCCACATCAGGCGCTAGCGCGCCGTTCGGTCAGTCAGCGGTTGCGACGCTTGGCAACAACCAGGGACAGGCCAGCGAAGGCGACGATCCCAGCCAGGACTCCCACTCCCGTAGCGTCCGTACCGGTCACGGCCAGATGAGGTGTCGGCGACGGAGACGGGGTTGGAGTAGGCGTCGGCGTCTCCGACGGGGTCGGGGTAGGCGTCGGCGTCGGCGTTGGCGTCGGGGCCAGCGTGTTCGTCAGGGTCAGCGAGTAGACGTACTCGTCGCTCAGCGTGAAGGAGGCCACGCGGTTGTCGGCGGCCAGCATGACTCCGTCAGCCGTCTCAAAGACGCGACTCTCGGCGTCGTTCCACGTGATCTCAGCGGCCGTGGGCAGATCACCCTCGGAGACGGTCACCTCGGTGCCCAAAGGCAGCGGCGTGGGGTACGTGTAGGTTTCGCCAGCCTTGATGGTCACCTCGAAGGTCTTGTCGACCGTCGGGTCGGCGGCGTTCGCCAGCGTGATCTTGAGCGTATAATCGAGGCCCTTCACCTCATCCGGCAGCTCACCCTCCACCTTCTTGGTCACCGAGAAGGTCTGGTGAGCGTTGGCATCAGCGCTTGCGCCGTACCACAGCACCTTCGTGATCGGGTCGACCGTTTCGCCGGGGACGGTGTACTTCACGGTGTTGGAGAACTCGCCGACGATGTCGCTGGCGCGCTTGGCCCCCTCGACGCGCGCCGGCAGCATGATGATGGCCGACTGGTGGGCGGGGATCTCGCCGAGCTTCACGGTCACCTTGGTGGGCGTGCACTCGATCTGAGCGGCAGCGCCGAAGGCGCCATTGGAGGTGTCCTTGTCGCGACGCAGGCCCTCGGAGGTCGTCGGGTCCGTGACGATGAAGGTGTGGGTCTTCGTGTACTCGTTGACCGTGTCGCAGTCGAAGCTCCAGCGCGAACCGGCGGGGGCCTCGTCGACGATGGAGGCTCCAGTCACGGCCGTGTCGCCGGCGGGCAGGACCACTCGCCACATGATGGCCTTGTTCTCGTCACCGTCCTCCGAGTCGCTCAGGTTCAGCCAACCGTCCTTCTGGTAGCGCGCCTCGCCGGGGGTGCGGCGAGTCATCTCGAGGTTGCGAGTGACCTTGCCACCGATCTCGACGACGTAGGTTTCGCCGCCGGGACCTGTGTAGTGAGCCAGGCCGTTCGTGGTGACCGTTCCGTACCACTGCGCGGCGGTCTCCACCTTGCTATTGAAGACAACGGTGACGGTGCCGTCAGCGGCCCAGGTGCCGCAGCCGACCGTGATGTTGTCGTGCGAGATGACGTTGAAGGTGCGGGAGACGTTCGGGCGCAGAACGGACTCGCCGGTCGCCTTGTTGATCGCGTTCGCGTCGTAGGTGAAGTAGTCACCAGCCTTGACGCGCCCCTCGGTCTTCCAGGGCAGTTTGACGCCGAGGTCCCACCAGTCGCCCACCGCATGAACTTCATGTCCCGAGTGGTCAACCAACTGGGCGTTCTCCCAATCCAACGTGACCTTGTCGCTCACGCCAGCAAGCGGCGCCGGGCACGTCGGGTTGTCCGCATGGGCAGGGACCTGCGCGGAGACGAACTGTGTGACGCCAAAGAAACTTAAAGCCAGTGCAAATATGGCAAGAAGTGCACCAAAGTGACGGCGCTTCAACGCGACCATAAGAAACTCCTGTCAACGGAATATGCGACAACGTCGCTTCACACGTAGACAGTGTAGGCCATTACCCTGTAATAAGGTCAAGAAATGGCGCGAACTGGCCCCCACAGGCACCTAAAAGCCCCTTCGTCAAAGTCGTTCATCCGCAATTTGCCTAGCTTTACTCACTCTGTGTCAAATTTGAAATCTCGGGCGTGTCGCGGCAGCGAATGACGCGCGCGAACAAGCATGAATAACCAGCGATCATACACACCCTCAGACCCGCATTAACCACGCTGAAGATATTCAGACGCTCTCCGATTATCTATCAGGCGTAATCCATAACACATCACACTAACCACACTGTCAAACATGACGACCCACACCCTCCGCCACACACGCCCCACAGCCCCCTTCTACCCCATTTCATAGGAGGGTATATCGATGGCAGGACCCCGCCATAACCGCCGTATCGATACCTTGGAGACCGACAACTTAGAAGGTGTGCGATCCGTCACAATGCGTCGGTGTACTCACCTACCCAGCACTCGCTTGCGACGCGCCGACGCCCTCATCGCTAGTTGCAACAGCAAACCAGCCGCGTCAACGCTTCAACCGCCAGTTGCGGCAGCATTGAGGCTGGACCCTGCGAGGTCCCGCCTCTCGGCGTCTGTCGCACCCCTCGACTGCTCCATCACAGGCCAAACCAGCCACACCAACGCTCCAACCGCCAGTTGCGACAGCATTGAGGCGGGACCCTGCGGGTCCCGCCTTTTTGCACCCTGCATCGATTCGCCCCTGGCCCAGCCACCGCTAGGACCTACATCACCCGAATCGCGAACCCGCGCTCAAAACGTCGTCCACTTCGCCCCAAACACCCCTTTTTCGGCGCATCCGGCCGAGGTGGACTGCACGTTGAGCACAACACCAACAACTCAGCGCACAACCCAGTGCCCATCGGGGGGTTTTGCGACCATAGAACCCCCGTGACGGCGTGTCGCCGGCGTGTCGCACCCCTATGGTCGCAATTCCCCCTAGACAACAAGACCAAACGCGGCAATAGCGCGCGAGCTGCCTACCACCCCACGCACCAAAGACAGCGATCACTCCTGAGACCGGCGCAGCGGGCACCACCGCGCCCGGATTGTGGTAACCATGTGCCGTAGACCCTGGCACGACAACCAGATGCCACCCGAATGTGAGGCGTCCAAAACACATACCCCGGAGACACGATGTATTCATCTTCCACCTTGGTGACCATCACCTTCAACACCGACTGTGGCGCACAATATAGCCGAAACCCCTCCGCAATACCCACACGTTTTGTCCCATAAGCGCATGGTTATAGGCCATGTTGCGTTGCCGGGGTTAGGCCCGAGTGCGGCGGGCAGGTGTGCGTGGGCGCAAATCCAGGCTGCGTGGGATGCCGTTAGTCCCGAGTGCGGCGGGCAGGTGTGCGTGGGCGCAAATCCAGGCTGCCTGGAATGCCGTTAGTCCCGAGTGCGGCGGGCAGGTGTGATCGGCTCAAGAATGGCCTCATTGGCTCAGGGGCGGCACCATCGGCCAGACAGGTGGAAACCTGGGCCCCTTTACCGCGCAGGTTAACCCCATAGGTGGCGGCCTGGGCAGGCCGCCCACACTGCCACCAATAGGGCCCAGCTGCGCATGAACGGGTTAAGAACGCCAGCAGAAGGGCCGAGCCGCCACTCTCTGCCTCTCAACGCGCCGCCATCATCGCTGCGAGCGCGCTCTCCCAGCGAAGCCCCACTGACTCCGCCCCCGACACGAAGAAACCTTGAAGTCCTGGCACTGTAACCGCGTTGAGGTTCACAGGCCAGAGCCAACCGGCCCCGGACCGACGGCACAACGGCTGACCGACCTCAACGCCCTCACCCCTGCGCGTAGGGAGACTCTCCCATAACAACGGCCACTTCGGGTTCCCAAACTACTGACAAGCACACAAATGTACGATTTCTGACTCCAAGTATCAACGGTTGCATGGGCTGCAAGGGAATCGCCTGCGGCGCCGACGGGGCCCGATGCGCGTGCCCAAAGGGGGACGAGCGCGGCGCAATAGTTGCGGCAAACGTTCTGTCAGCGCGGATAAGCGTAACGTCGGCCCGTAATTGTGGCGCACGTGGAATGGTGAACCGCATGCGAACGTCCCACACACGCGGATAGATTCGACGCTTGCGGATAGGTTCGACGCCTGCGGATAGATTTTAAGGCTATCCGCGTGTTCATAAGCTATCCGCATGCGCCTTACCTATCCGCGACCGAGAGGACAACACTTGAATGGCTAAGCCGCGCGTGGACAGATGGGCCGCGCGTGGAATGCTGAACCGCATGCGCACGTCGCACACACGCGGATAGATTCGACGCTTACGGATAGATTCGACGCTTGCGGATAGGTTCGACGCCTGCGGATAGGTTTTAAGGCTATCCGCGTGTTCATAAGCTATCCGCATGCGCCTTACCTATCCGCG
>ERZ773207.66-NODE-66-length-35164-cov-7.625253_pt1 | contig 35164 bp, 14 predicted proteins | sample MGYA00580997_ERZ773207 | MGnify/ENA primary metagenome ERZ773207 (study PRJEB29015, sample SAMEA2738170) | human oral metagenome | biome: human oral; feature: human-associated habitat; material: saliva | place: China | collected 2239 ... | reverse complement strand
TGATTGACCAGTTCTTTGACTACAAACATGGGGAGTTGGAATATCGTAGCCTGCGCTTCGAACACGAAATCTTGGATGAGGAAAATCATCAAGGGAATGCGGTCGTCAACTATACCGAGCGTGAAATTCCATATACTCGGATCATCGAGCACAAGCATTTCGAGTATGGAACTCAACCCAAGACGGTGCTTACTCGCGAATACCCAGCTGACTGGAAACGGGGAGATGAACCCTATTACCCAATCAATGATGAAAAGAACAACGCTATGTTTGCCAAGTACCAAGAAGAAGCCTCTAAAAATGACAAGGTGATATTCTGTGGGCGCCTAGCAGACTATAAATACTACGACATGCACGTGGTTATTGAGCGTGCTTTGGAAGTGGTTGAAAAAGAACTTGGAAGCATATAGAGATATGTCTAGTGAAGGGGAGAAAAGTGAGATATTATCTGAAAGATTCATTTCTGCATAATCAACATGAAAAGAATGCAGGAAGTAAGGCGCGAAATGATGTGGAAGCCATTCTGATTTCAGAAGGGTATAAGGGATTAGAGATTAAGGTTGACAACTGGTATCAGATGAATTTCTTTAAGGCCCAACAACACAAATATAGAGCAACTAAATCTGTGTTTGATCAACTAGGTTCAGGGGATGAATTGGTCATTCAGTTTCCAATTATCCATCATACATTTTTCATTGCACAACTCATCAAGCAGGCACAAAAAAGGGGAGCGAAATTCTATCTCTTGATTCATGACATTGAAACCTTGCGCCATGCAGCAGGCTCTGAAGTGAAATTGAGACATAAAATGAGAAACTATTTCCAAGAGAAGAAAGCTTTGATGTCTGTGGATGGGATTATTGTTCATAATGACATCATGAAGAGCGTTTTAGCTAATCAAGGATTTCCAGTTGATAAAATGGTTAGTTTAGAGATTTTTGATTATTTGATTCCAAATTTTCAAGAAAAGGCTCTTCCTCAAAAAGAACAAGCAATCATCGTTGCTGGGAATTTAAACCCAACAAAATCAGGCTATCTATATAGTTTGCCAGAGAGCCCTGCCTATAATCTCTATGGGGTTGGGTATGATGAAAGCCGTGCTCTGAATAATATCACTTACTTTGGTTCCTTCCTGCCTGATGATCTACCAGGAGCTCTAGAGGGTAGTTTTGGCTTAGTGTGGGATGGGGATAGTTCGGAGACTTGTCAGGGTACTTACGGCAACTATCTGCGTTTTAACAATTCTCATAAAGCTTCTCTTTATCTAGCGGCGGGTTTTCCTTTGGTGGTTTGGAAGCAATCTGCCCTCTCGCACTTTGTATTAGAAAATCAATGTGGACTTGCGGTTGAATCCTTGCACGACCTATCTCAAGTGATTGAACATTTATCCGAAGAAGATTACCAATTCCTTCTCGAAAATGCGAAACGAATTGGCAAAAAGCTTCGTAAAGGTTTCTATCTGACCAAAGCTTTAAGACAATTGAATATGTAAGAGAGGAAAGAAGTTTTAAACTTCTTTTTTCTTTTTTGTTGATTGTCACTAATTTTTAAAATTTGCCTCATAAAACTTTTCCTAGAGGACTTGGTATGGTAGAATAGGGAAAGCATAAAATAAAGCAATAGGGAATAACAATGAGAAAAAAAGATTTGATTTATGTTGCAAGTGCAGCTGTCTTGATGGCTGCTTCAACACAGGTAGCTCAAGCAGATGAACTGACTGGTAAAGATCCAGCTCAAGTTGAAAACGAACAAAGGTTAGCTTCTCCAGATCTTTCAGCTCCAACAGTAGAAGATGCTGCTAAGGAGACGAGCCTTAGTTATCCTGCCCCAGCGACGGTTACGGAGCTTTCTAATGAATCAGGAGTAAGCGAAAAAACTCAAGATCAAGGGACAGGAGCTTCAGTAGAGAAAGAGGAAGCAAGTACCCCAACCTCTACAGAAGAGGTTGCCAAGCCTGAAACACGAGCTGGAAGCACCTTCTTCACTGCTTCTTCACAAGCTCCAAATGGTCGCTCGACAGATGTAGCAGTGCAGCCTAAATCCTTTGTCGATGTCAGCAGTCACAATGGCTACATCAGTGTCGAAGACTATCAGGTCTTGGCTAGAAAAGGCGTGGGAGGTGTCGTTGTCAAGCTGACAGAAGGAACGACCTATACTAATCCCTATGCGGAAGGCCAAGTTCGAAATGCACAAACAGCTGGCCTCCAAGTGTCTACCTATGCTTTCTCACGCTATACAAGCGAGGAGCAAGCTAAGGCGGAAGCCCGCCACTATATCTCAGTTGCCAAACGCTTGAACCTGCCTACGACAACTGTCATGGTCAATGACATGGAAGATGCTAAGATGCAGGCCAACATCAACCGCAATACTCAAGCCTGGGCAGATGAGATGCGTAAGAATGGTTATACCAATCTCATGTACTACACCAGTGCCAGCTGGATTGATGAAAACAATCTTCGCAAAAAAGGTCCTGTTTCGACTGCTCAGTTTGGCCTGAAAAACTTCTGGGTGGCTCAATACCCATCTCCAAAACTCTCTGTCAATGATGCAAAGAACTTGCGTTACAACGGTGGGGCAGGAGCTTGGCAGTTTACCTCTCAAGCAGAATTATTGCCTGGTAAGCACGTCTTTGACCAGAGCGTCGACTATTCTGGTCGCTTCACGACCAATGCCAAACCAATTGCTGATCCGACTAGAGGAAACTTGAATGGTAAGATCAGCATTGAAAATAAAGATGATGCAGCAGGGCGTTTTGATGTCCTAATTTCAAACGTAACCGCTCCAAATGGGGTCCTCACGGTTTCTGTCCCTGTCTGGTCAGATATCAATGGCCAAGATGATTTGGTCTGGTATACTGCTACCAAACAGGTAAATGGAACCTACAAGGTCAGTGTCAAAGCTAGTGACCATAAAAATTCACGAGGCAAGTACCACGTTCACCTTTATTACAACCAATTAAATGGCCAATCCGTCGGTGTAGCTGCAACGACAACAGAGTTAGCTACCGGCAAGGACCGTACTGTTGAAAGTCCAAGTGGGACTGTAAGCAATGAAAAAGCAAGTGGGCGCCTAACGATTGAAAATAATAATGGCTCTACTGGGACCTTTGATGCAGTGGTTCGTGATGTCGTCGCACCAAATGGGGTGAAAGAAGTCTTGGTACCATCTTGGAGCGTTGAAGGTGGTCAGGATGACTTGGTCTGGCATAAGGCGGTCCTCCAGTCAGATGGCTCCTACCGTGCAACGATTAAGGCGAGTGAGCACAAAAACTCTGTCGGCAAATACCAAGTACATGTTCATTATATTGATCAGAACAATAACCGTCGTTATGTCACGGAGACAACTACTGACGTTCGTCAATCCAAGCCAAGTGGCACACTCTCAATTGAGAATAATAATGGCTCTACAGGCACTTTTGACGCGGTAGTCCGCAATGTGTTTGCACCAAATGGGGTAAAAGAAGTCCTGATACCATCTTGGAGCGTTGAAGGTGGTCAGGATGATTTGGTCTGGCATAAAGCAGTCCTCCAATCAGATGGTTCCTACCGTGCAACGATTAAAGCAAGTGAGCATAAGAACTCTGTTGGGACGTACCAAGTACATGTTCATTATATTGATCAGGATAATAACCGTCGCTATATCACTGAAACAACTACTGACGTTCGCCAATCCAAGCAAACTGGCACTCTGACTATCCAAAATAATAATAAAGAGAAGGGAACCTTTGATGTCATCGTATCAGATGTCTTCAGTCCGAAAGGAGTGAAGACGGTTCAAGTACCGATTTGGTCTGACAAGGACGGTCAGGATGATATTATCTGGTACAATGGCAATCGTCAGACAGACGGGACTTATAAAGTCTCTGTCAAGGCTAGCGACCATAAGAATTCGACTGGTAAGTACCATATCCATCTCTACTACATCCAAGAAGATGGGACCAGAGTGGGTGTTGCGACTAGTGCAACAGAAGTGACTTATCAAAATCTCACCAATAAAACCAAAGCCTATATCACCAATGTCAATGCCTCTGCAGGAACCTATACGGTAGCAGTCGATCAAGCTCCTCAAGGTCGTCGGATCAAACAAGTCCGTGTGGCAGTCTGGTCTCAACCGAACCAAGAAAACCTTTACTGGTATTCCACTGCTTCTAGTGGTACGCACACAGAAGTGGCGGTTTCGGCCCTTCACCATGGCAATCAAAAAGGTGATTACACGACCCACGTTTATGTCGATTATACGGACAACACAGTAGAAGGCTTTAACCTTGGTAAGACCAGTCTATCCCCTCAGAATCAGAAGGTAAATCCTAAAACGACCTACTATTCTCAGCGGGATCCTCGTTGGGGTTCTAAGTGGTATGGGATTAGTAACATGGACCAATCTGGCTGTGTCCCAACTTCGTTAGCCATGACCTTTACGGATATCTTGGGAGTTGGAGTGACTCCGACAGCAGTAGCCGATTATTTGTACAACCAAACGGATACATTTAATAAGACATCTGGAGCTGGTACAGATGCCCAGGGAATTGTTTCAGCAACACAAAAATGGGGACTCAATAGCCAAATGTTGACAGGGGCTTCTACCATTGCAGCTTCCTTGCAAGCTGGGAAACATGTTCTTGCAGCAGTCGGACCTAGTCGTTTTATCAATGCTCCATATACCCATGAAATTGTCCTTCATGGCTACGATAATGGTAAAACTTATGTCAGAGATCCATTTAATGCAGCCAACAACGGCTGGTATGGTATTGATTATATCCATTCATTGAAGAGTACAGATCCGATGGATACAAAATTAGGATCACCTTTCTTCTCAATCTTTGCCTAAAGTCTATCTATCTCATAGACATCTTTCAATCATACAAGTGAAGCTGATACATTGAGTTAGCTTCACTTTTTTATTATTCGGAAACTCCTCATTTTTGATAGAATTTCTTTTTAGATTGGGGCCTCCTGTGGTACAATAGGAGAGTATAAAATGAGGAAGCATCGCTCTTTGACAGAACTAAGAGAGAGGCTTTTTCAAATCTAAAAAGGGAAGTTTCATGAAAAAGAAAGATATTATCTATTTTGCTAGTGCAGCTGCTTTGCTCGCACTCACGACGCCTTCTGTTCTCGCAGATGAACAGAATAGAGCAAGTGTTGATGATCATCGACCAACAAATGTTCTCTTGAACAACTCCACACTTACAAGCTCCAGTCCGACAGATGGACCAAAGGAAGAGAGTCCCGTGACACCTCAACCAGAACAACCAACTGTCCCAGAAGTGCCTAAACAACCAACGCCAATCTACGACCCACAGCCAAGTAACCCAAGCAAACCTAATCAAGAAAAGCCTACAGATCCAGTAAATGAAAGTGTCAATCAAAAACCAAGTGGAACACTAACGATTGAAAATAATAATTCAAAAACAGGCAGCTTTGATGCAGTAGTCCGTAATGTGGTGGCACCGACTGGCTTAAAAGAAGTCTTGGTACCATCTTGGAGTGAAGTTAATGGCCAAGATGATTTAGTTTGGCATAAGGCTAGTCTAGAACAAGATGGAAGCTATCGGGTTACGATAAAGGCTAGTGAACATAAGGACTCTACTGGTAAATATCAAGTCCACCTTCATTATGTGGATAAAGACAATAAGCGTCGCTATATCACAGAGACAACTACAGAAGTCCAATTAGACAAACCAAGCGGAACACTAACGATTGAGAATAACAACTCAAGGACAGGCAGTTTTGATGCAGTGGTTCGCAATGTTGTAGTCCCAACGGGATTGAAGGAAGTTCTGATTCCTTCCTGGAGTGAAGTCAATGGCCAAGATGATTTAGTATGGCATAAGGCAATCCGTCAGTCAGATGGTTCCTACCGTGCTACCATCAAGGTGAGTGACCACAAGAACTCAGTTGGTCAGTATAAAGTCCACGTTCATTATGTGGATAAAGATCGTAACCGTCGCTACATCACGGAGACAGTTACGGAAGTTCGATTAGACAAACCAAGCGGAACACTAACGATTGAGAATAACAATTCAAGTATGGGCACTTTTGATGCTGTTATTCGCAATGTAGTGGCTCCGACTGGTTTGGAAGAAATCCTTGTTCCATCTTGGAGTGAAGTCAATGGCCAAGATGATTTGGTTTGGCATAAGGCAATCCGTCAGTCAGATGGTTCCTACCGTGCGACCATCAAGGCGAGTGAACACAAACAATCGCAAGGGCGTTACCTAGTTCATGCTTACTTGGTAAACAAGAGTGGAGAGAAGGAGTACCTTTCTAGTACAGCTACGGAAGTTCGTTTTAGCAAGCCGACTGGTACCCTAACCATCCAAAACAACAACAAGGAGACCGGTACTTTTGACGTCATTATCTCTGATATCTTTAGTCCAAAAGGTGTTCAATCTGTCCAAGTGCCGATCTGGTCTGATAAGGACGGCCAGGATGACGTTATCTGGTACAGTGGGCATCGTCAGTCAGACGGTAGTTATAAAGTCTCTGTCAAAGCAACAGACCATAAAAATTCGACAGGACGCTACCATGTCCATCTCTACTATGTCCAAGCGGACGGAACTCGGGTTGGTGTCTCTACGGCAACGACCGATGTAGAATTCCGCCAAGCCAAGACTAAGACTCAAGCTAAGATCAAGTATGTCAATCCGACCTCTGGGACCTTCACAGTCGAAGTAGACCAAGCTCCTCAAGGGCGTCAAATCAAGGATGTCCGTGTGGCTGTCTGGTCGCAAGCCCACCAAGAAAACCTTCACTGGTATACCACTCCTTCTGTGGGTGGTCGTACAGAGGTACAGGTGAATGCTGCCAACCATGGCTACCGCCAAGGAGATTACACCACCCATGTCTACGTGGACTATACCGATGGTACTGTCGAGGGGATTAACCTGGGGCAAACAGGCTTGTCTCCAGTTGTAGCCAGAGGGCAACGAGATCGTGTCCTCCGTGCTGCAGCAAATCTCGTAGGAGTGACCGCAGGTAGCGCAGCCCATCGCCAGTTGGTCTCAGACTATAATAGTGTCAAACCTCTCCCTGTAGGTTATACTGTCAAAAACTCAGACGACTGGTGTGATGTCTTTGTGACTACCGTCTTCCAGCGGGAAGGTTTGAGCCACTTGATCGGTCGCGAATGCGGAGTTGAACGCCATATTCAGATCTTTAAGCGCTTAGGGATCTGGAATGAGAATGGCTTGACGACGCCAAAGGCAGGGGATATCATCACCTTTAACTGGGATCAAAATAGCCAACAAAACGACGGTTGGGCAGATCACATCGGGATTGTTGAAAGTGTCCAAAATGGCATAATCCATACCATCGAAGGAAACTCCAATGGTGCCGTCCGTCGCCAGGTCTATCGTGTCGGCCATGGCAATATCCGTGGATTTGCAACGCCACGTTATTATTAAAAGAAGAGCAGTTCCTAGCAAGCTAGGGGCTGTTTTTTTGTCGTTTTTTCTCCTGAGGCCAGCTTAGATTAGAGGCCAGCGAGTTGCTTTTGGAAAAGCTTGGGAAAATAAAAAACTAATTAGTGATAGGTTCGGCTTTTGTTTATGATTAACTAGTGTAATTTAAAAAACGTTAGCTACGGATCGGAATTAATTAGACAACTCAAAAAAAATCATTCGGAAATACTACTAGTTTGAAGTTCTTTTTAAATTAAATGAACGTAAAAAACATTTTTTTGAAAATATTGCATCTATTTTATTGAAATTGGTTTAGAAAAGTATTATAATGCAAAGTGTATAAAAGGTTTTATAGGGAAAATAATTTGAGGATTAGTTCCATTTAAATCCAACTATACTGTGTGGGATGATTTTGCGAACCATGCGAAAGAAGAGAGGAGAATCATATGAAAAAGGAAAGACAAATGAAGCAATTCATGTCAAAATTCCTAAATGCAGCAAGTCTATTCTTGCTGGTGTTTTCGATGTTTTCGACCCCGCTTGTCACCATAGCAGAGACAAGTGAAGGGACGACGCCTAGTACCGAGGCTGTTCAGCCAGAGTCAGCAACAGAGGCATCTAGCAGTGCGACGGAAGCCAGAGCGACAGAAGCAACTAGTAGTGCGACTGGGGCGCTAGCACCATCAGGAGCCGATCGAGCAGCAGCACCTCGCGCTCCAAAAGCTGTAGATGATGTCATCACGAGCATCAAATATACCAACAATGAAGGCGGAGAACTGAACTGGTCACTCGAGCCCTGGGCAACCTTTAAAATCAATGCGACCTTTGCCTTGCCTAATAATAAAATTCACGCAGGGGATACTACAACAGTTTCAGTTCCATCTCAGTTGATTATCAACAGTACGGACTTTGAACTAAAAGGGAAAGACAAGGATGGCAAAGAACAAATTGCTGCTTATGCTCATGTCGACCCAACCTACAAAAAGTTGACCTTGACCTATACAGACTTTGCTGAAAAGAATTCAGATGTCAAAGGTAGTTTCTTCTTCTATGTTCGTGTGGACCACCTGCTCGTTCCAAATGCAGAGAAGATTCCAATTAGTATAACAGTAGAAAATAAGGTCGTTCCAAATGAACCTCCTCAACCACCAGTAGACTACATTGGGGTTAAGAAACCTGACACTTATACCCTCAACAAGGTTGGATCTTATAACCGGGAAGCAACCACTCCAACCCTTAACTACACCATTGCCATCAACCGCAAACCACTCAATATCAAAAATGCGGTTTTAAAAGATACCTTACAATTCACCAATGCCCACTACGATCGGAATTCCTTCATCGTTGAAAAAGGGCAATGGGTATGGGAAAATGCCACTTGGGTTTTCAAAGATGCTGAGCCAGCCATCTATGAAATTGATTTTCCAGATGATAAGTCTTTTGTGATTAAGATTGCAAATATCACAGACAAAGAAATGTACCGTATCCGCTACAACGTTCAACTAGGTTATGTTCCTCGAGATAATGAAAAATTTGTCAACAATGCTACGTTAAACGGTGAAGATTCGATTGTGAAGAATGCCGAAGCGCGTGTTCTCTGGCAAAAAGGTGGAGGTAATGTAGAAGGCTATGCCTACCATATCAAACTCCACAAGCAAAACGAAGCAGGTGAGCCACTTCAAGGGGCTCAATTCAAGATCGTCCGAAATGCCAACAAACAAACCCTCACTCATACAGTGGATGGAAAAGAAACCGATATCTTCACTTCAGATGAAAATGGTGATTTGAATGTACCAGGCTTGCTCAAGGATGATTACACCGTTACAGAAGTGGCAGCGCCAAATGGTTATCAATTGCTCAAAGATCCGGTGACCATCTCAGAGACTGATTTTGCCCAAGGTAATCCGAATTTCGATGTTACTAGTAAAATCTTGACAGTTGTGATTAGTAATAAGAAACAAAACAACCGTCAACTCAAGGTAACTAAGAAATGGAATGATAAGGAAAATAAATACAAGACTCGTCCAGCCTCTGTGACTGTCAACCTCTTGAAAGACGGTGTCGTTGTTGAAGGCAAGAGTCTGGTCTTGAGCGCGGACAATCATTGGACAGGGACCTTCACTGATCTAGATGAAACCGGCAACTACTCAGTCCAAGAAGTCGATGTAACCGGCTATGTCGCAACTGTTGAATCAGAAGCAAAAGACAGCGTCCGACTAGTTAATAGTCTTGAAACAAGAGAAGTCTCTGGTAGCAAGACCTGGAAGGATGACAACAACCGTGATGGAAAACGCCCAAGCCAGATCACTGTCAACCTCCTTGCAGATGGAGAAAAAGTAGACAGCCTCACAGTGAAAGCTGACAAGGATGGGAACTGGACATACATCTTCAAGGATCTTCCAAAATACAAGGACGGAAAAGAGATTGTCTATACGGTATCTGAGGAAGCGGTTGAAGGCTATACCAGTCAGCTAGAGGGAACTAACCTCACCAATACCTACACTCCAGCCACTGTTTCTATTGAAGGAAGCAAGATCTGGAAGGATGACGACAACCGTGACGGTCTTCGTCCGAGTCAAATCACTGTCAACCTTCTTGCAAATGGAGAAAAAGTGGACAGTGCTACTGTTAGCCCAGATGCAAGCGGTAATTGGACCTACCGTTTCCAAAACCTTCCAAAATACAAAGATGGTAAGGAAATCACCTACACAATTTCGGAAGAAAAAGTTCCAGGATACAGTAGCAAGGTAGAGGGGACCAACCTCATCAATAGCCATACACCGGCTACTGTTTCAATTAAAGGAAGCAAGACTTGGAAGGACGCTGACAACCGTGATGGACTTCGTCCAGAAAAAATCACTGTTATCTTGAAAAAAGCCCTAGCTGGATCAGAAGCAGTAGAGGTCGCTCGTAAAGAGGTCACAGTAAAAGACAAGTGGACTTATGAGTTTAAAGATCTTCCAAAATATGAGAATGGACAAGAAATTGTTTACTCTGTAGATGAAGAAGCTGTTCCGGGTTATGAAACCAGTGTAGAAGGAACCAACCTCACCAATACCCATACTCCTGAACGGACTGCCATTCCATTCAGCAAGGTATGGCAAGACGATGGCAACCAAGACGGTCTTCGTCCAGAGTCGATCGTAGTGAACCTGTTGGCAAATGGTAAGAAGGTAGCTAGTCAGACCCTCACAGCTGAAACTGGCTGGGCAGGAATCTTTGAAAACCTTCCAAAATACGAGGCTGGAAAAGCCATTGTCTACACCCTTGAAGAAGAAAAAGTAGCCAACTATACAGCTGACATCGATCAAACTAACTATGTCATCACCAATACTCACAAGCCAGGTGAGACTCACCTAACCGTGACGAAACGTTGGGATGATGAAAATAATAAAGCGGGCATCCGTCCGAAGAGCATCAAGGTTCAACTCTTTGCAGATGGTAAGAAAGTTGGAAGCGAAATTGAGCTCAGTGAAGCCAATAAATGGACCTATACTTTCTCAAAACTTCCAGAGAAAGCAAAAGGAAAAGCCATTGTCTATACGGCAAGTGAAATGGTGGTTCCAGCGGGTTATGAAGGTACAAAAGTGCAGGAAGATCCAAGTAATGTGATCTTGACCAATAAGCACAAACCAACAGTGCCACCATCAACACCACCATCAACACCACCGTCAACACCGCCATCAACACCACCATCAACACCGCCATCAACACCACCGTCAACACCACCATCGACTCCACCGTCAACACCGCCATCAACACCAGAAAAACCTGGACGTCCAGTTCAGAAGAAATTCTTGCCAAGTACGGGTACGGTTGTTTCGATTGTAAGTATTGTCTTAGCAGTTGTCTTAGGTGGACTTGCTCTCTATATCTTGAAGAAGAAAAAAGACTAATTCCAAACGAGGAGTTTGGCCACAGATCTAGGAATCATTCCTAGATCTTTTTTGATACCGACATCAAGTTCATACCAAGTGATGACAAGTCCTGGTCAGAAGGGGCTAACAGGCCTTTCTTCGAGTAAAGATCAGAACCTATGACGTGACAATGGACGAAAGTAGAAAAATGTTGAAAAAAGTGGAGAATTCTCACAAACTTTTTTAAAAAAGTTCCTTTTCTTGGATAAAAAGACCTAAAAAGCCACAAAAATGGAATTATAAACCGATAAAATTTATTAAAAAAATGAACTAAAGAAACTAAAAAGGGAAAAATTATAAAAGCAAGAGCTTTGCAACCGGAGGGGTATAATAAATATATTTTAAATAATTCTTTGAACATTTAAATGAAGGTACAGAAATGGCGCTATTACAATGGAAATAGACAATTGTCAGACGATTTAATGTATGTTGAGTTTCAATAGATAAAAAACTAAAAAATAAATACACAGATTCGTCCAAACTTGTTGAATAAATAACAAAAAAGTGATAGAATGTTAAAAATGTGTTATTGTCTTGTAATCTACGTAATATTTTTGTCGAATTATTTCGTATTCATTTCGAACTATATCAATCATTACGAAGGCAGCTAGACAAGATAGATAAAAATGAAGCTCCAAGGTCAAAGGTACATATGAGGAGAGTACCGGAGAACATTTTTAACGAGGGAAACAAGGAGAATATATGAAAAGAGATAGATGGTGGCTCCCCTTCCTAGCGGTGGGAGTCATAGTAGTGTCTGGAATAGGTTTGTTGTATTACAACAGTCCTGTTCGGAACAAGAGTTCAGGTCCATTGGATAGTGCAAGGACGACAGCGAGTAGTAGAGAGAATACAGCTCTTGAACTAGTTGGTCAACAACTACCAGAATTTAAAATGACGGACCAGAAGGATCAAGAACTGAAAAGTTCCAACCAGTATGAGAAACCGATGCTCGTTGTAGAGTGGGCTAGTTGGTGTCCGCACTGCCAAAAGCAACTTCCGATTGTTCAGCAGATGTATGAGAAATATGGAAAGAAGATCAATTTTGTGATGCTGAACATGATGGAAAAGGGCAAGGAAACCAAAGAGTCCGCCGATCAGTATATAAAGGATAAAGGTTTTACCTTCCCTTACTATTACGATCGCGACCAATCTGCTGCAGATGCTCTGCAAGTCCAAACGATTCCTAGCATCTACTTCGTGGACAAGGATCAAAAAGTCACCCGAGTGGCTGTTGATTACTTAGACCAAGAGAAGTTTGAGGAAGCGTTAGAAACATTACTTCACAATTAACCTCTATAGAAGAGAAAAATAAAAAAAGGAGGATGGAGCTCCGAAAAGCTCCAAGGGAATTATGAAAAATTTTTGTAAAAAGATTTTCATGTTGTTTGCAATCTTGTTCATGTCTTTGCCTGCAAACTTAACAAGTGCTCTTGTGACTCACGCCCGAGCGGAAGAGAACATTGTTACCACGCAAGGAAACAAGAATACCAAGATTACGCAAAATGGATGTTCGCGTAAGATTGAAAAGACAGAAGAAGTCAACTGGAGACTACCAAGAAAACCAATCGACTTGGTTATCTTACAGGATGCGAGTGGCTCTTTTGCTAACACTATTCCAAGTGTTAAAAAGGCCCTCAAAGAATTGACAACTTTTGTCAGTGAAGAAGATTACAATGAGAACAGTCCTCGTTTGGTTAAGACTAACGACCCAGACACAACAGACCGTGTTATGGTGGCTAGCTTCCAAGGGGTGGACGGCTACAACTATTACAACAACGATACCTTTACAGGTAAACCAACTGTATATCCTGGTTGGGGTAAGAAGTATGACTATCAGTACAAGTCTTCTAACTTGACATCAGATGAAAGCACCATCCATAGCTTCATTGACAACATCAGCGTAGCAGGAGGAACTCCAACAGTTCCAGCCATCGAAGACGCTATCGCACAGTATAACGCTAATAAAGGTAGCATGGCTAATGAGCGCAAGACCGTCTTCCTTTTGATTACCGATGGTGTTGCCAATGGTAAACGTGATGCTGATGGCAAGGTTCGAATTGACTATAGTGGCACTCGAAATCAAAAACTTCAACGAGCATGGAATTACAACCAACTTTCTGAGGCTTCCCAAGACATCATTGGTCGTGTAAACGAAGTGAAAGATGCTGGTAATAGACTTAAAGGAGTTATCGGTCCAAACGGAACCCTCGTAGTAGGTTTCTGGGAAGACGTGGATCTCTTCAACAAAGATAAGGCCCAGTACTATGATGTTTACTTGAACGGTTTCAATAGTTACTTTGATATCGGAGACAACCGTAGCGTCCAAGCAATCTTCCATGAAGCTTTGCAAGGAATGGCTTCTCCTGATAAAGAAGTTAATGGTAAAAACGTTTCCTTCTATGTTAATGAGCAGAACGACATCAAAAAATTCTCATCTCGTATATTGGAATCTGTAGGTGCCGCTCTCGTTAAGGAAGATATCAAGGGTGAATTTACGGTCACTCCAGGCTACAAGGTAGATGCTGTTCGAATCAATGGGAAGAAGATTGTCTCTGAAGTCAAAGATCCTGCCAAGGAAATCCGTGGTAAGATCGAACAGGATGGTGACAATGTTACGATCTCTGTACCAGAAAGTGTCTTCAACCCTGGTAAGAACAACTTCGACTACGACTTGAGTAAAGAAGCTCATGCCGAGCAAGTGGACGAAGATGATGAACAAGATCCTCCAGCAGGTTACCAACCAGCTAAAGAACAAGTTCAAGTTCCTGAGTTGACTGGTAAGTTTAAGGTTGGTGACTTCGAAACTCAGACAATTGGGGGTCACAACGAAACAGTAGAAGTTCAAAAACTTGAATACTGTTACCCAAGTGCAACCAAGAAAATCGAAGACCAAGATCTTAGCAACGATACAGGTACCATTGAAGACCCACTTCAATTGACTAAAAAACCAGCTTATGCAGCTAACTTGTCAGATAAAGCTGAAGAATTTACGTATACAGTAAACTACAACTTCAACAACGTTCCTTATGAATTCAAGAAGAACGTTATGTTAACTGACCCATTGGACTACCGCTTGGAGGTGGTTCGTAGCTCTGCGACTGGTCCTAATGGTTCTCTAACAACTCGTGTCGTGAAAGGCCAAGACAGCGCTGGAAACGAACGCGACATCGTCGTGGCAGATGTGCCAAGCGACGGGACAAACTACAACTATTTGGTCTTGAAACAAGCAGAGCTCAAGATTACAGTTAAATTGAAAGAAGAATTCCGCAAGGACCAAGCAAGTAAGAATTACTTAGCCCTTCTTCAAGATAGCAATGGCTTTGGTTTGGTCAACCAAGGGAATATCATGTGGAATGGTGAAGATGATTCTCCAAACCCAGATCCTCACGCTAAGACAGCAGACAAGCCAAGTACCATCCGTCGTTCAAACCCTGTTTATGTCAAACCTCCATTGTCAACTGACATCGAGAAGAAAGTAAACGAAAAAGAACATGCGGACCTTGCAACAGAAGATGAACTCTTCGAATACAAGGTGTCTGTTCCATGGCCAGGTACAGCTGACAAGTTCACTGTAACCGATACAGTCGTTCCAGAATTGGAAGTCCAAGAAAGTACCATCAAAGCAACTATTGATGGAAAAACTTATGCAGCGCTTACTAATGCAACGACCTTAAAAGATCAAACCGTTGAAATCAACTTGGATAAAGCTGGTATGGATCGTTTGACACGTTTAGTCAACCGTCGTGGTGGCGATGAAGTTAAAAAGCTTGACTTAGTCTTCCAGGCTAAGATCCGTCCAAATGCTGACTTGAGCAAGTACAAGAAGAACGGAAGCATTAAGGTGCCTAACAAGGCTGATGTTGCCTTGAACGACATCAAGAAAACTTCTAATGAAGTAACCGTTACTCCGCCGAAACCAAAAGAACCAACGGTAGAGAAGAAAATCAATGAAACCTTAGAAGATTACCAAACCTTCGAAGGTCAACCATATACCTACAACATTTCAACAGCCATCCCTGCAGATGTTTCTTCTTATAAGAAATTTGTCATCAGCGATACGCTTGATAACGATTTGGAATTTGATGGAGAAGCAACTATTAAGGGAGATGCTGCGGATCTCTTCACAGTAGAAAAGAACGGTCAAACTGTTACAGCTACTGTGAAACCAGGCAAGTTCAAAGACCTTGCTAACTACTCAACTGTTGAGTTGATCATCCCTGCCAAAGTGAAACAAGGCGTGTCAGGTAAAGTCATCGATAACAAAGCGAAAGTTGAGTACACAAACAAGAGCAATGTGGACAAAGAAGTAGAATCAACTCCAGTTCATGTTACTCCTCCTCCTGTAACTAAGAAGATCAATGAAAATCTTGATCACTTAGATATCCCGACAGGAGAACAATACAAATACAACGTTAAGACAAAACTTCCAACAGATATCAAAGATTACAAGAAATTTGTGATCACAGACACCTTGGAAAATGAATTGTCTGTCATCAATGAAGGTGAAACAAAACCTGTCATTAAAGGTGCAGCAGCTGCCTTCTTCGACGTTGAAGTTCAAGGTCAAACAGTAACGGCTACGATGAAGAACTTTGCAAATGCTGCGGATCTTGCAGGTCAAGAAGTTGAACTTGAAATTCCTGCTAAGATCAATGATGGTGTAACACGCGTTAAGATCCCGAACACAGCGAAGATCAGCTACACTGATAAGAACGACCACAGTGGTGAGAAAGAGACAAAACCAGTAACGGTTACTCCTCCATCAGAACCAACTGTTAAGAAGAAAATCAATGAGAAGCTGGATACAGCCGTAATCGGAGCTGAAACAGACTACACTTACAACATCAAGGCTAAATTGCCAAACGATATCACTTCTTACAAATCATTTGTAATCACGGATACCTTGGATGAAAATCTCCAAGCTGGTGAAGCAACAATCGCTGGTGAAGCTAATAAATTCTTCACGGTAACAGTAACTGGTCAAACAGTAACGGCTACGATGAAGGACTTTGAAAATGCTGGCGACTACGCTGATAAAGAAGTTGAACTTGTTATCAAGGCGAAAGTGAAGAAAGAATCAACTGCCGAAGCAATTGAAAACAAAGCTAAAATCACTTACACTAACAAGAGCGATCAGCAAGGTGAGAAAGAGACAAAACCAGTAACGGTTACTCCTCCACCAATCACGAAGAAAGTGAACAATCAAGAACACGCTGACTTGAATAAATTAAGCGAAAGCTTTACTTATACAGTCGATACGAAAGTTCCTGAAGTTGCTGATAAGTTTGAAGTATCAGACCAACTGGTTAATGAATTAACCTTTGATGGGGATGCAACTGTCGAAGTGGATGGCCAAAAAGCAACAGATCTTACTGTTCAAACCAACGGTCAAACACTCACTGTAACCTTTGACAAAGACCAAGTGAAGAAATATGCTGGTAAAGCTGTTCATATTACCTTCAAGGCTAAGATCAAAGACGATGTCTCATATGATGCCCTTCTAGCTGCTTATCCAAATCCAGCTGGAGACAAGCCTTTAGTGCCAAATACTGCAAGCTTCATCATTAATGACAACCCAGATTCTAAGAAAGAATCAACTCCTGTAACCGTAACTCCTCCTCCAACCACAACACCTGAGTTGAAGAAGAAAGTCAACGGTCAAGAACGTTACGAATTAGCGAAACGTGATGAAGAGTTTACCTACACTCTTACAACAGAAATGCCAGCTAATGCATCGATCTTTGAAATCACTGACGAATTGAAAGATGTCTTGCAATTTGTAGGTAAAGATGGATCTGCAACCGTGAAGATTGATGGAAAAGCCGCTGGTAAGAAAGCGACTGTGACAGTCAAAGATCAAACCATCAAGATTGCATTTGCAGAAGCTTCTGTGAAAGCAGATGCTGGCAAGTCTATCGAAGTAACCTTCAAGGCTAAGATCAAGGATGGCGCAAACCTTGCAGCTTACATCACCCCTGCAGGTACAACTGAAATTCCAAACAAGGCTTCTTATGATATTGACAACAATCCGAAATACCATAAGGATTCAAACGAAGTTCCAGTAACACCTCCAACACCAGGTGAGCCAGGCATCAAGAAAGATGTCAACGGCAAAGAAGCTGAAACATTGAAGACAGCTACTGAAGAATTTACCTACAATGTAAATACAGAAGTACCAGCAGATGCAACAGCCTTTGCGGTCAAAGATACCTTGGTAGATGTTCTTGAGTTCGCAGATCCTACAGGTCGTGCAAGTGCAAGCCTCAACGGCCAAGCAATTCCAGCGGAACAAATCAAGGTTGAAGGTCAAACCATTACCTTGACCCTTACAGAAGACCAAGTCAAAGCTAACGGTGGTAAAGCTGTTAAATTGACCTTCTCTGCTAAGATTAAAGCAAATGCAGACCTTTCAGCTTACATCACTAAAGATGGTAAGACGGAAGTTCCAAACAAGGCAAGCTACAAGGTAGACTTCCCTAACAAACCAGGTGTAACCAAAGACTCTAACACAGTACCAGTAACACCTCCAACCCCAGGTGAGCCAGAAATCAAGAAAGATGTCAACGGCAAGCCAGCTGAGACTCTTCAAACTCGTAACGAAGAGTTCACTTACCATGTCAATACGGAAGTTCCAGCAGATGCGACAGCCTTTGAAGTACATGACACCTTGGTAGATGTACTTGAATTCGCAGATGGTACTGGACGTGCAAGCGCAAGCCTCAACGGCCAAGCAATTCCAGCGGAACAAATTAAGGTTGACGGTCAGAAGATTACAGTCACATTGACTGAGGACCAAGTCAAAGCCAACGCTGGTAAAGCAGTGAACTTGACCTTCACAGCTAAGATCAAGGATGGTGCCAACCTTTCTGCTTACGTAACCAAAGAAGGTAAGACTGAAGTTCCGAATAAGGCAAGCTACAAAGCAAGCTTCCCTAACAAACCAGGCGTAACCAAAGACTCAAATGAAGTCCCAGTTACACCTCCATCACCAGAACTTCCTCCAATCGAGAAGAAAGTAAACAACGAAGACCAAGCAACTTTAGGAGCACGCGATGAAGTCTTCACTTACAAAGTGACTACTCGAGTTCCTCAAGATGTTACAGGATTCGCAGTATACGATACGATTGAAAAAGTTCTTGAATTTGCAGGCGAAAACGCTGAAGCTGTCGCAACTCTTGACGGCCAAGCCTTGGATGCCAGCCACATCAGCTTCAAGGGTCAAAAGATCACAGTGAAATTGACTGAAGAAGAAGCGAAAGCCAATGCTGGTAAGACAGTTGAATTGACCTTCAAAGCGAAGATCAAAGATGGTGCAAACTTGTCAGAATATGTGAACGAAGATGGCGTAACCCGTGTACCAAATACGGCTAAGTACAACTTCAACAACGATCCTGGCACAGAGCAAAAATCTAAACCAGTCCCAGTTATCCCACCAACACCAGGTGAACCAGAAATTAAGAAGGATGTTAACGACAAACCTGCCGAAACACTAGCTAAACGTGATGAAGTCTTCACTTACCACGTCAACACAAGTGTTCCGACAGATGCGACAGCCTTTGAAGTTCACGATACCTTGGTAGATGTTCTTGAATTCGCCGGCGCATCAAGTGCAAGCTTGAACGGCAAAGAATTGAAGGCCAACCAAATCAAGGTTGACGGACAAACCATTACCTTGACGCTTACAGAAGAGCAAGTGAAAGAAAACAGCGGTAAAGCAGTGAACTTGACCTTCACAGCTAAGATCAAGAAGGGTGCCAACCTCGCAGCTTACCTCACACCTGCTGGTAAGACCGAGATCCCTAACAAGGCAAGCTACAAGGTAGACTTCCCTAACAAACCAGGCGTAACCAAAGACTCGAACACAGTCCCAGTTACACCTCCAAACCCAGGTCAGCCTGAAATTGAAAAACAAGTCAACGGTGCAGCTGAAGCCCTTCTTGGAGACCGTGATGAAGTATTTACATATACGATCAACACAGTGATGCCAGAAGATGCAACAGCCTTCGCAGTAACCGATACTCTTGATCCTGTATTAGAGTTTGAAGGAACTGCAAACGTAACTCTTGATGGTAAAGCAACTGATGCTACTGTCACAACTGACGGACAAACTCTGACAGTTAACTTCCCAGAAGCAACAGTGAAATCAAGCGCTGGCAAGAAAGTACAAGTAACCTTCAAGGCCAAAGTCAAAGCCGACGCAGATCTTACTCCTTATCTGACAGATCGTGGCTACACAGTACCAAATACAGCATCTTACATCCTTAATAACAATCCAGGATTGAAGAAAGACTCTAACACCGTTCCGGTTGTTGTACCGAAAGTACCAGAACCAGAAATTTCTAAGAAGATCAATCGTACCTTGGATCACTTGGATGTAGACTACGATGCTGGCTACATGTACAATGTCAACACGAAATTGCCTGCAGATATCGACAAGTATAAAGAATTCACTGTAACAGATACCCTTGAACCAGTATTGGAAATCGCGGGTACACCAGTGGCTTACGTCGATGGTTACGATGCCAAAGAAGCTCTTGAAACGAAAGTGGAAGGTAACACTGTTACCGTGACAGTGAAAGACTTTGCTCGCCTCAAAGGCTTCAAAGAAATTCAATTGTACATTCCATCTAAACTCAAATCAGGTAGCGATTTGACACCTTATGCAGAACAACTTGTTCCAAACAAGGCGACTGTATCCTTCAAGGACCGCAATGGTCAATCAGGAAACAAGGAATCTAAGCCGGTGACGGTGAAACCACGTGATCCTGAAAAACCACGCGATCCAGATCCAAACAGACCACAAAAAACTGTTGGTCCAGAGGATGGTTCAGCACCAGGCTCTGTTTACCGCTTGAAGACAGCTGGCGAACTCTTCCGCTTCGACATCACTACTCCAGTTCCAACCGATCCAAAAGATGAGAACGGCAATCCAGTCAAAGACCAATACGGTCGCGACGTCAAGACGAAATTGACCAACTTGACCTTCTCAGATGAGATCGATAAGGCTCTGAAAGTGAAGAAAATTGCCCTCAAGGTTGAAAATGCTCAATTTGCTTCTATCCAAGCAGCGCTTCAAGCCAAGCTTGATCAGGCAAAACAAGAGTTGAAAGACCTTGCTGGTAAACCAACTACTGGTTCAATTGCAGAACAAGTAGCTGCAGCAGAAGCTAAAGTCGCTGACTTGACAGCGCAAGTAGAAGCTGCCAAGACTGCAGCAGCAGAAGATGCAGAATCAGCAGAAAAAGCAGCAGCTGTGACAACACTTGAAGCAAGCTTGAAAGCAGCTCAAGATGAATTGACAGCTCTGAAAGAAAACGCTGATAAGTCAGGTGGACTTCCAACATCAGCTGATCAAAAACAAGCTCAAGAGAAACTTGAACAAGAAATCAAGAGCCTAGAAGAAGCGAAAGCGAAACTTGATAAGGCAGTTGAAAATCTAAGCAAAGTTTCTAATGAACGTGGTGAAATTACTGGTTCTGACTTAAGTGCCTTTGCAACTGTCACCTATGATGAAGCAACAAATCTAGTAACTGTTGAAATCACAGATGAAACTATTCTAGATGCCCTCAAAGGAAGCACACTCCGTCTTGTCTTGTACACAAGCTTCAAAGATGGCGTCGATGTTAGCAAGTACGTCGACAATGGTGTACCAAACGTTGCAAAAGTAAGCTTCAACCATAAACCAAAAGAAACTTACGAAGTGAAGGTATTCCCACCAGCACCAAATACACCACCACCTGGTCCATACACACCTCCAACGCCAGTGATTCCACCGGCACCGAATGGTGACTTGCCACCAGCTCCAATCCCAGATAAACCAAAACCTAAGAAACCAACACCGAAGGTCCCAGAACAACCACAACCAATCTTACCGAAGACAGCAGCAGTTGATTCTCCAGTAATGAATCTTGTGGGTGGCCTCATGTTGGGAATGACTAGCCTTCTTATCTGGAAACGCAAGAAGGAGCAATAACACATATTGCTAGAAGAGGGTAAAATATTTTACTCCTCTTCTTGCGGTATTGTTAGTATAATTTTAAAGGAAATTATCATGAGTAGAAAAAAGTTAATTAAATTAGGGATTTCAGTTCTTGCCTTAAATGCTTTGGGAGTAGCAGCGCATTATACAGTCCCAAACTTTATCCCAACTGTTTTGGCTGAAACACCAGGAGAAGACGAAGAAATTCCAGATGCAGAAGAACGGAAATTGGTTGTTAATTTCACTAATAAATTGAATGAATTTGAAGGAGACATTCAAGCCTTTGAGGACGATCCTTCTGATGAGGATATGAAGGGTTTGCTAGAGGATAGCATCAATGAGCTAGCTACTGAACTTGCCGTTGTTAAAAACGGTGTCAAAAGTCCAGAAGGTCAAGCTTCCGCTACTAAATTAGAAGCTCGTTACAACGCCTTGGTTGCTCGAGCAAATGCTGCCTTAGGTAAGACTACCCCAACTGAAACGACGAAAGAAGTGACAGAGACGGAAGAGATTCCATTCACCAGCCGAGAGGAAAAGAATGCAGATCTTCCAGAAGGCACGCGCAACGTGAAGACTCCTGGTCAAAAAGGAGAAAAGACCATTGTCTATACCGTTACTTATGTCGACGGTAAAGAAACGAAACGCGAGAAGAAGAGCGAAACCGTTACTAAGCAACCAGTTGAAGAAGTGGTTGAAGTCGGAACCAAGAAGACTGCTGTTGTGACCACTCAGGAAATCACAGTTACAGAACCAATCCCTTATGGAGAACAGACTGTAACCAATCCTGACCTTCCAGAAGGTACACGTAACGTGAAAACTCCAGGGGAAAATGGTGAAAAGACTGTTGTCTATACGATTACGTTGACCGATGGTGTCGAAACAAAACGCGAGAAGAAGAGCGAAACGGTCACTAAACAACCGGTTGATAAGGTCATCGAAGTCGGCACTAAGAAGGCTGCGGTGATCACAACTAAGGAAGTGACAGAAAAGGAAGAAATTCCATTCACAAAACGTGAAGAAAAGAACCCTGCTCTCCCAGAAGGTACACGCAATGTAAAAACTCCAGGTGAAAAAGGTGAAAAGACTATTGTCTATACCGTGACTTACACAGACGGAGTTGAAACAAAACGCGAGAAGAAGAGCGAAAGTGTCACCAAACAACCAGTTGAAGAAGTGGTTGAAGTGGGGACTAAGAAAGCTCCAGTTGTAACAACTTCTGAAGTCACAGAGAGGGAAGAAATTCCATTCACCAGCCGTGAAGAAAAGAACGCAGACCTTCTGGAAGGCACACGCAATGTGAAAACTCCAGGTGAAAAAGGTGAAAAGACCATTGTCTATACCGTGACTTACACAGACGGAGTTGAAACAAGTCGTGTCGTGAAGAGCGAAAGTGTCACTAAACAACCAGTTGAAGAAGTGGTTGAAGTGGGCACCAAGAAAGCTCCAGTCGTAACAACTCAGGAAGAAGTAGAAAAACATGAAGTTCCATTCACAACCCGTGAAGAAAAGAATGCAGATCTCCCAGAAGGCACACGGAATGTGAAAACTCCTGGTCAAAAAGGTGAGCGGACTATTGTTTATACCGTTACCTACACAGACGGAGTTGAAACAGATCGTATTGTGAAGAGCGACGACATAACCAAACAACCAGTTGAAGAAGTGGTTGAAGTGGGCACCAAGAAAGTTCCAGTTGTAACAACTTCTGAAGTGACAGAAACGGAAGAAATTCCATTCACCAGCCGTGAAGAAAAGAATGCAGATCTCCCAGAAGGCACACGCAAAGTGAAAACTCCAGGTGAAAAAGGTGAAAAGACCATTGTCTATACCGTTACCTACACAGATGGAGTTGAAACAAAACGTGAGAAGAAGAGCGAAAGTGTCACCAAACAACCAGTTGAAGAAGTGATTGAAGTAGGGACTAAGAAACCACATGTACCGGTTGTTACAACCAAGAAAGTGGAACAAACTCTTGAATTACCATACAAGGTCATCCGTAAAGAAAACCCAGCACTTGCTAAGGGTGAAGAACGTCGCGTGACAGTTGGTAAGAAGGGACAAGCCCTAATCGTTGAAGAGATCACCTATACAGATGGTGTTGAAACTGGACGTAAAGAACTAGAACGTAAGGTGCTTGTTGCGCCAGTTGATGAGTTTATCTACTACGGTGTAGCAGAAAACCCAGTCAAGCCAGTGAATCCAGTTAACCCGGTGAATCCAGTTAACCCAGTGAATCCGGTTAACCCAATCAAACCAGTTAACCCGGTGAATCCAGTTAACCCAGTCAAACCAGTTAACCCGGTGAATCCGGTTAACCCAGGTAAACAGGAAGAACCTGCTAAACCAGCTGGCAAGGTAGTAGCATTGGATCGTCCAGCCACTAGTCCAGTGGTTGAAAACAAGCAAGCTCTACCAAATACAGGTGAACAAGGTACAGGGTTCTTAGCCCTCCTTGGTGCAACTGTCTTGAGCATGTTCGGATTCCTTAGCCACAAGAAGAAAGAAGACTAAGAAGTGGAAGACTCTACTATAGAGAGGAAAACCCAAAACTAGTCGTAAGAGAAGGTCCTAGACCTTCTCTCTTTTTTTTGAAAGAGGGCTAGAGGTTGCAGGTGCTTGACCTTCCCTCTCTGTTAGCTCGTTACGAGGGAAAGCTTTCTGGAGGTGTACGATGTCAGCTTCTTCCCCTAGAGGGGTCATGATTCCTTTAAAAATAGAAGTAAAGAAACGATAGGAAACTTCTAAAAAATGAGTATAATACTATCCTATTGTTTTATCCTTTATATACATACTATTGCAAGTGTAAAGAGGCAAAAAATAACCAGACAGTAAAAAGAATGAGTATAATTTGATGAGTAAAATATGTTTGGTTTCAAACTATTTGCATTTAAAAATTTTGTGTGCTATAATGCAAATGAAGGGTGAAAAAATATTAAAAAACTGCGTTGTTACTGAATTTTCGACAGGGTAATTGTAGATATCAGAACGAAGCATTCATTTTTTAAAAAGGCCTTACTAATTAGTGAATGCAAAAAATAAGACCCCTATATACATGTTGAACCCAGTGGTGACACAAAATACACTTATGCATAAGGAATATTGTCGCTTTTCATATAATACTATCCTAAGGGAGTTGTTTTAATGGAAAAAAAATATAGATATGTAACGCGAGCTGTTTTGGCTTCTGTTGCAGCTGTACCTGCTTTTGTTGTATCCAATGCGCAAGCTGATACAATTGGATGGAATACCAACCGTTATAGTTACACGGTTTATAGTCCAAGCTACTCTAACTGGGGCACTAGCTATAACCTTGGCCGTGTCTTGAATAACCTTGGTTTGAACTATGGTTACAATTATGGTTGGAATAACTATGGCTATAACAACTGGAACAATAACTATGGTTATGACTACGGTTATAACTATGGTTATAACTATGGTTATAACAACTGGAATAACTACAACGGCTACAACAATTTAGCCAATGATGAAAACTATGTTTATTGGAACGGGAACCACTACTACCGTATGAACGATGGAACTTACCGTATCTACCGCGATGGTCAGTGGAAACCTCTAACAAACCGCAACAATAATAGTAATAACTTAGAGAATGATCCTCATTACCGTTATGAAAATGGTTACCATTACTACGTTTTAGATAACGGTGACTACTACTATTACAAAGATGGCAAATGGGTCTTTGTCAAGGATTCAACTCCAGAAGCACCGACTCCAGATCCAACTCCAACTCCGGAGCCAACGCCAACACCAGAAGAACCAAATCCAACTGATAAACCAGATCAACCGGTAACACCATCACAGCCTTCTGATCTTGATAACATTGATAGTTTGGTCTTCCCAGAGAACCCACCATTTGTAGGAGCAGATGGAGAGTTTAATCCTTTTGAACCAAGTCCAGAAAATCCAAGTGAACCAACACCAGAGGAACCTGTTCAACCTGAGGTACCAGGAAACGAAGGTTTGGTAACAACAGATGAGCCAAGTGAAAACCAAATCCCTCCATATGTGGAAACACCAGCAGAAGGTTTGGAACATCTCCCATGGGCTCCAAATGGACGTGCACCTAAGTTGGTCTACCCTCCAGGTAAGCCAGGTTCTGAAGCATTACGCCGAGATAAGAACTACTACTTTGACGGTTCTACCCACTATTACTACATTCCATCTGATACAGAAGCAACTGGTTATTCTGCTTATTGGAAATGGATTGATGGTAAATGGAAGCTTCAAGGAATGACAGATCCCAACGATCCTGTCATCGATCCAAAATTCCACGAAGATGCAAAAGATGACGAGTATGCATACAGCGATCGTAATTCTAGCGTGAAACTTTACTCTACAAACGTGGTAGAAACAGCTCAAGCTGGTAAAGCTCTTCCATTCAAGAACGTAGAAGAATTCAAGAACTATGTCATCGAAAAGATGCATCCTACTTTCATTGACAATGCTGGATGGGATGCTAAAGTAGAATGGGAAATCGAAGACCCAGAACTATTTGAGCAATCAAAGGAAAACCCATGGGCGAAAGACTATGTCTTGATCGCTAACTTGAAGAGTGGCGTAGATGATAAAAACTACAAAGACGTTGAATTTGGTTATGTGAAATTCGTTTACCGCGTTCAAGCGACAGATGACACAAACTATGTCTACTTAGAAAAAGCCAAAGAAGCCTTTGCGAAAATCAATCAATTGAGAAAAGCACAAGGCATGAAAGAATTGACTTGGTCTGATGATGTCTACAATTCACTTAGCTTGCCAAAAGCTAACCAAATTTCACGCCAATATGATAGCACAGGCTTCGTAGCTCGTCGTGAAGAAGATGCAGCAACAGTTGCAAATAAATGGTACAACAGTGGTTTACGTGAATTGTTGCTAGATCCAAATGCGACAGAAGGTGCTGTAGCAGCAGTCGTAAATGGAGACGGTAACTATTACTGGGCTTACAATTATAAATAATCGATTGATCCAAATCATGTCTTATTCAAACTGAATAAGGAAGGGACTAAAAGAGGAGCTTATCCAACGGATAGCTCCTTTTTTTATGCACAAATCTTGGAGGGGCAGTAGTAATGCTATGGCAAGACGGAAAAGGAGGGGCACGAACTGCCCTGTGGATGATAGACTTGGTTAGTGATAGAGAAAAAATCACAATATGAACTTGACAAAAAAATAGAAAAGGAGTATTATTGACTGGTTAAATAACCGATTAAATAACCGGTTAAGAAAATAGAAAGAAGGATTCTATGAAATTTTGGAAAAAAATGGAAGGTCTAGGGCTCTTCCTGAGTCTTCTTTTCCTTCTAACAGCTTGTGGCTCCAAGGGTAATCCGACTCCTACTAGTTCGAAACAGGGGCTCAAGATTGTGACCAGTTTTTATCCTATCTATGCTCTGGTCAAAGAAATTTCTGGTGATCAGAACCAAGTGTGGATGGTCCAGTCAGGAGCGGGCATCCATGACTACGAACCTTCTGCCAAGGAGGTGGCCCAGATATATGATGCGGATGTCTTCGTCTACCATTCCCAAACCTTGGAATCCTGGGCGGGGCGGCTAGATCCGAATCTGCAAGGATCCAAGCTTCAGGTCATCGAAGCGAGTCAAGGGATGACCTTGGATAAGGTGACTGGTCTAGAAAACCTCAGTGAGGAAGAAGGAGAAGGGGCTCAGAGTTTGTATGATCCTCATAGCTGGGTGGATCCCCTTAAAATAGCAGAAGAGGGTCGCCTACTAGCCCAAAAGCTAGGAGAGATAGACCCAAATCATCGGAGCCTCTATGAGGCCAATGCCAAGAAACTAGAAAAACGCTGCCAAGATTTGGTTAGCAACTACCAGCCTCTCTTTGAGAAAGTCAAGCAAAAGACCTTTGTGACTCAACACACTGCCTTCTCTTATCTAGCCAAGCGCTTTGGCTTGAAGCAGTTGGGGATTGCAGGAATTTCTCCTGAGCAAGAGCCGACGGCTCGCCAACTAGCTGAAATCCAGCAGTTCGTGAAGGACTATCAGGTGAAAACCATTTTCGTCGAGAAGCACACTTCCTCCAAGGTGGCGGATAGTATCGCTCGGGCAACGGGAGCGCGTGTCAAGGTTTTGGATCCTCTAGAAGCAGATCCCCAGAATAACAAAGATTTACTAGAAAATTTAGAAGAAAATTTGGCTGTCTTAGCCAAGGAATTAAAGGAGTAAGAAGCAAGAATGAAGAAAAAAGGAACCATTGCGATTGTCTCAGCATTAGGACTTGGGTTCTGTGCCTATGCCCTTCGTCAACCAGCACCTGTTAAAGAAGAAAAGAAGAATCAGGTTCAATACTTACAGGGAGATAAAACTAAGAAAGCCTCAAGGGCCAGTAAGAAAGAAGAAACTATTGATTCGGTTAATTCCAAGGAAAATACGCAGGCAGAACAGATCGTTGTCAAAATTACGGATGATGGTTTTGTGACCTCCCACGGGGATCACTTCCACTATTACAATGGGAAGGTCCCTTATGATGCTATTTTTAGTGAGGAGCTCATTTTACGAGACCCATCTTATCAGCTTCAAGAAGCAGATATCGTCACCCGTGTCAAGGATGGCTATGTGATTAAACGAGCTGGGAAATACTACCTTTATCTGACAGATGCCCGCCATACAGTTAATGTGCGCTCGATTGAAGAAATTGCCGAGCAGAAAAAAGGAGGGATCGTCAAGGAGCAAGGAGAGGAAGGTTTGGGAGCGACTGGCTCCTCTCGCAAACTTACTAAACTGCGAGATTTTAGCCAACCAAGTCAAGCCTTGAAGGAAGGCAAGACTCTTGAAAGTCTCACCTCAGGAACTCGTCCTAGCAAAGGTGGCTACCAGACGGATGATGGCTATGTCTTTAGTCCTGGGGATGTGATTTCAGATACAGGTGATGGCTTTATTGTTCCACACGGAGGCCATTATCATTACATTCCAAAGAGTGCCCTATCAGCTGGAGAGTTGGCGGCTGCTCTGTCCGTCTTACATGGTCAGTCTAGGAAAAATGAAGAAAAAGTCCTAGCAACAGGCTCAACAGAAGATAAGAGAGGTGGCCAAGCTTCACAGGGACAGGCCACTCCATCCCTTGAAAAGGAAACTCCAAATCCATTCTCCCCTAGTCCTCTGACTCCAATTCCTACAGGTCCGACTACCGGGTCAACAGAGGGGCATCAGACCTCAAGCCTTGCCAGCCTTCTTGCAGAGTTGCAAAAGACACCTCTGACTTCTCGTCATGTGGAGTCGGATGGTTCAGTCTTTGACCCAAGTAAGATTAGCAAATGGACAGACCAAGGGGTAGTCTATCCTCACGGAGATCATTTCCACTTTATCCCTTATCAGGAACTTTCGCCTCTAGAGCGCGAGCTAGCGCGGCACTATCAATTCCTCCGTGCCCAAGGAGGCAGTGCTGCAACTGAAGAGACACCAAATCTTCCTTCGATTCCAGAGCCAGAGGGCCATGCGCACGATCACGATCATGAGGGTGAGCATCACCATCACCATAAGCAGGAAGAGGAGCACGATCATGGCTTTCATGCGGATCAAGTCATCAGCAAGGATGATGAGGGCTATATGGTCACTCACGGGGACCATGCCCATTATTTCTACAAGAAGAATCTCTCTTCTCAAGAAATTGCTGCAGCAGAGGCTGTTCTGGCTGGTAAGAAACAAGAAGACAAAGGAAAACCACTGACAGACGGTGTGACCACTTACTCTCGTGATGCTTCTGATGAAGAAAAGATTCAGTACATTAGCCAAACCTACGGAGTTCCTCGAGAAGCAATCAAGATTTCGAACGGCTTCTTTGTCTTTAACAATCCAGACCAAGAATACGATCCGACCCATATCCATCCTTATGCCGTTCGGAAGGAACATGTCCGGATTCCGATTGAAACGGGCAATCCGGAACTAGATTTCATTAACGAGCTCTATACGACTGCCCTTCGTTCAGGAATTTCTCCTTATAGCTTACAGATTGAGAATGGTCAGTTCGTCATCCCACACGGAGACCACAACCACTACATCAAGGTTCGCTCGGCTGGCCTAGCTGCTTACTTAGCCCACCGCCTACCTACCATCCAATCTCCTTATCAAAAAGGAGACTTGGACCAGAAGGTTGTAGAGGCCAAGGTCAACCAACTCTTAGCTGAAAGTCGCACTCTTTATGCTTCCGATCCTCTGCAACAAAGACGGATTGAGTTGATTTTGGGGCACTTCTTGGAGAATGTCAAGAGCTTCCCAAGCAACTCGACAGCAGGTTATCTGGCTAGTCTCGACCAAGTTGATCAACAGTATATCCATGCTACCCAAGCGGTTAAGCCAATAGAAGAAACGGTCTTGGATCGTCGTTACCAAGAGTTGCTAGAGCAGGTTCGTTTGTTGGATACAGAGGCCTTCCAGCTTAAGAAGGAAGAACTGGTGGCTCAACTACAAGAAGCTTATGCAACTAAGAATGGTCAGTTGCTAGAGGGGCAAGGGCAATTGCTACAGGCTATTCAGGAGATGCAAGATCGAACTGGGGTGACTTCAGTGGACTACCTCAAGTATTTCTACCAAAGCTTGAGTGATGCGCGCTTGACACCAGAATTACGCACTCGAGCTGCAGATCTGGCTTTGAAACTTTATCGTGCTCAAGCCTTTGAAGAAGCCTGGGATTCAAAAGCCCACTTTATGGAACTTTACCAAACCAAGCAAGCCATTGATCAGCTCTTTTCTCAAGAGCATGCTCCGATCTACCCGATTGAAAGGACCGTTTTGGATCAAAAAGGAGGTGAAGCCCCTTCTTATAACTTAGCTGTTTACGAGTTTCTTAAAGGGGTCTATGGGGAGCTGGATAAGGCGACAGAAGCTCATCAAGAGGCCAACATGCTAACAGCCCTCTTGAACCAAATCGAGAGCCTCTTACCTCAGGTGGAAGAAGGTCAGCGAACAGGATTTGAAGAGCATTTGGCTCAGCTACGCCAAGAAGAGGAAACAGGCAAGGCTCTATCCAGCGGTCAAACCCTACTTCGGCAAGTGGGGGAAGCCATTGAGAAGCAAAAGCAAAAGAAAACAGACACCCCTCAGATTGATGATCTTGCTCTTTACCAACAGCTCTACAACCAGTTGATGGCCCTGCACAAGCAATTGCTTGAAAAAGGAGCGAGTGATGCAAGTTTTGAGCGCTTGGAAGCTCTATTTGATCAACTAGCTAATCCTAAGAGTGACAAGACAGCCTTGCTTCAGGCCATACTAGCCTTTCAAGCAGAGTTAGCCTCTCCATCAGCAAGTGCCACAGTGGAGGGCTCCTCAGCACCTCTTGCTAGCGAGACGCTAGCTTCTGATTCGGCTACTGCATCCGTTACGGAAGCAAGCAATCCAAAAGAAGAAACCAGTTCGGAAGAACTTCCGACGGTAACTGGGGAGAAAGAGAATGCTCCAGCAAGTCCTGTAGAAGGAGAGACTCAGGAATAAATCACACTGTAAGAAAAAACACCGAATCGTATGGATTCGGTGTTTTTATCGGTCATTTCCATTTTTTTCTTGGGCCAGAATTTCTTCAAATCCTTGAGATAAGGCTTCGACCTGGATGGGCTCTAGGGTAAAGGGATGAACCAAGGTGAGGCGGTGGGCATGGAGCATGAGACGGGATCCTCTTTCTGGGTTGTAGAGAGGATCTCCCATGATGGGATGCCCATGATGAGAGAGATGGACACGGATTTGATGCGTTCGGCCAGTCTGGAGTTGGCACTTGACCAAACTCGTTCGTTTGAAGACCTTTAAAATCGTCACGTGGGTTTCCGCATAGAGTCCTTTTTTAGGATCGACGATGCGCTTGCGACGATCATGACGATCACGACCTAGCTTATCTTTATAAACCACCTGTTTCTGGGGGAGCTTCCCTTGGATGAGGGCCCAGTATTCTCGCTTGATTTTCCGATCCTCTAGCAAACGGTTGAGGATGGGGAGGACAAAGGGATTCTTGGCAAAAAGAAGGGCTCCACTGGTCTCCTTGTCCAAACGATGAACGACATAACAGGGCCCCCCCACGTAACTAGAGACGTGATTCAGAAGGGCGACTTCGTCTGGTTGATTGGCGTGGGTTTTCATCCCTTCTAGCTTATTGACGATGATCAGGTGCTCATCCTCGTAGAGGACCTCAACCAGACTAGGGTCACCAGCCAGGAGAGACTTTTCTTCATAGTCTTCAGGGTCAAAGGTCAGGGTGAGGTCATCTCCTGCCTGAAGAGTACACTGCCAGTGGACTGCTTGACCATTGACTTGGACGTTTTTTTTGGTCCGCAAAAAATGGCGAATTTTTCGTGGGACGAGGAAATAGTCTTCTAGAGCTTCCTTGACCGTCATAGTTGGAAAGGCTTTTGGGATGGTAATCGTGTATTGCATAGTGCTATTGTATCAGAAAGCTAGGGGAAAGAAAAGACGAGACCAATCTTGCTCGGCAGAAGAGAAACATCCTCAGATTAGCTAAGAATTGGAACTTGGCAGAAGCTTAAAGAAATCTAAAAGAGAAGCTACCTCCGGAGGTCTTTCTTGTCTAGTCGTGGGGAAGGTGATAAAATAAAGATTATGAACAAATTAAAAGAATTGATGGAGGGAATGATTCGTCATTTCCAACGAGACAAAAAACCAACCAAGATTGCAGAGGAGGTGGAGTTGTCGACGGATGGTGAGGAGTTAGCTCCGACCTATAGCCGTTCAGACAAGAAACACAAGAAACCTCTGTCTCAGCATCCTTTTAGACGCTTTTGGCGCAAGTACCACTTGACCAAGATCTTCTTGCTCATTGGCTTGATTTTCAGTTTGGTGACAGGAGGCTATCTCTTTTATCTTGCCAAGACGACCAATGTGGCAGATTTGCAAAATGCCCTCAAGGCGACCACCATTATTTACGATAAGGATGGGAACCAGGCCGGGAGTCTGACAGGTCAAAAGGGAACTTATGTTGAGCTAGATGCCATTAGTGAAAATCTGCAAAATGCAGTGATTGCGACAGAAGACCGGACCTTCTACAAGAACAGTGGGATCAACTACGGCCGTTTCTTTCTAGCTATCCTGACAGCGGGGCGCTCTGGAGGAGGATCAACCATTACTCAGCAGCTAGCTAAGAATGCTTACCTCTCTCAAGACCAGACCATTGAGCGTAAGGCTAAAGAGTTTTTCCTGGCTCTCGAGATCAATAAAAAGTACAGCAAGAAAGAAATTCTGACCATGTATCTCAACAATGCCTATTTCGGCAATGGGGTTTGGGGGATTGAAGATGCTTCTAAGAAATATTTCGGAGTGTCGGCTAGTCAATTGACTCTCGACCAATCAGCGGTTCTTGCAGGGATGCTTAAGGGACCAGAGATTTATAATCCCCTTTATTCTGTCGAAAATGCGACCAACCGTCGGAACACTGTTTTGCAGAATATGGTGGCTGCTGGCTATATCGATCAGGCCACAGCAGACCAATCTGCTACGGTAGATATTCACGGTCAGCTCATCGATGCCTATGAAGGCAAGTCAGAAGATTATCGCTATCCTTCTTATTTCGATGCGGTGATTAATGAAGCCGTCAATCGGTATGGCCTGACGGAAGAAGACATTATTAAAAATGGCTATCGGATCTATACAGAAATGGATCAGAATTACCAGGCTAGCATGCAGGTCATCTATGACAATGTGGATCTCTTCCCCCTTGCAGAGGATGGCACCCGGGCAGAATCCGGTAGTGTGGCCCTGGATCCAAAGACAGGAGGAGTTCGTGCTATTGTCGGTCGTGTCGGAAGCGACCAAGGAGTCGGCTTTAGAAGCTACAACTACGCGACCCAGTCTGCAAGAAGTCCTGGTTCAACCATTAAACCGCTTGTGGTCTACAGTCCAGCAGTTGCCAAGGGTTGGTCGACCAACATGGAATTGGATAACACTACAACCACCTATGGAAATTACACCGTAAACAACTATGGGGGAATTCAAACTAGTCCAACGGTTCCGATGTATCAGGCCTTAGCGGAATCCCTTAACCTACCAGCAGTTGCCACAGCTAATGAATTAGGTCTTGACACAGTCTTTGATTATGGGAAGAAGTTTGGACTTAATATGGACAAGGTTCATCGTTCTCTTGGTGTGGCTCTCGGATCTGGTGTTGCGACCAATCCTCTGGAGATGGCCCAAGCTTATGGGGCTTTTGCTAATGATGGAGTCATGAACGATGCCCACCTCATTACCAAAATTGAAAATGCGAGTGGCCAGGTCGTCAAGAGTCATAGTCAGAAATCTACCCGGGTCCTCAGCACCTCTGTTAATCGAAAAATGACCAATATGATGCTAGGAACGTTCTCCAACGGGACAGGGGTCAACGCAGCTCCTTATGGCTATACCATGGCTGGGAAGACAGGGACAACAGAGACCGACTTCAACCCAGATTTATCTGGGGACCAGTGGGTAATCGGTTATACTCCAGATGTAGTCCTCAGCCAGTGGCTAGGTTTCCCTAAAACAGATGAGACCCATTACCTGACGGGGACCAGTGCGGAAACGGCCTCGATCATCTTCCGCAATGTCGCCAACAGCGTCCTGCCTTATACGGAAGGAACCAGCTTTGACGACGAGAAGAACTCCTACGCGGAAAATGGGATTGCGCCAGTCGGCCAAGAAACAGAAACTGACGCTCAGACAGATGACAAAGGCTTCTTTGATCAGGTAAAAGAGCAAGCTTCCAATATGGTAGACCAAGCCAAGAAGGCCATCGATGAAGCAGACCTTCCTGGTAAGGCCAAGAATGCTTGGGATACCTTTAAAGGTTGGTTTGGCTATTAAAAGGAAAGTCCTTCAATATGAAAGTTACCAAAAAGCCTTCAGAGTATATCTGAAGGCTTTTTGACTAGAGTGTTAGAGGTTTGCATCAGAAACACTAAAGGTATCACCGTGCTCAAAGTCTCCGTACTGGTATCCTCGCTTGAACCAGCGCATGCGTTGCTCGGAGCTTCCATGGGTGAAACTATCTGGGACAGAGTAACCATAGGCCTGCTCTTGGAGAGTATCGTCCCCTACTGCATGGGCAGCATTGAGAGCTTCTTCGATGTCACCTGTGTCCATGAGACCTTGCTCCTCGATATAGCGGGCCCAAACACCAGCATAGTAGTCTGCTTGAAGCTCCAAGCGAACATTCAGGGCGTTTTTCTGTGTTTCAGATTTCCCCTGGGTGGCCCGTTGGTAACTTTGAAGGGTTCCTAATTCGTTTTGGATATGGTGGCCGACCTCATGTGCGATAACATAGGCCATGGCAAAGTCACCGCTGGCCTTGTATTTAGTGGTGAGCTCTTTGTAGAAGCTAATATCCAGATAAATTTTTTGATCGCTAGGGCAGTAGAAAGGACCTGCTGCTGCTTGCCCCACTCCACAGCCTGTTCGCGTTTGACCGGTGTAGAAGACCAAGGTCGGTTTATGATAGGTTCGACCTTCTTTTTGGAAAGCTTGGCTCCAAAAGTCTTCTGTCGTCCCCAAGACTTGGCTGACGAACTTGGTGTCTTGGTCGCTAACTTTGGTTTGCTCTTGGCGCGTGACTTGGCTGGAGTTGTAGTTCTGAGTGGCTTGCTCCGGATTAAAGATGCCACTCAGGCCAGCTCCCCCACTCAAAAGAACCAACAGTAAAATCATAATGATCTTGCTCTTGAAACTTCCTGGAGAGAGGAGGATTTGGAGGATACCCCCTCCTATATTGCCACTCGAGCGTCCAGATGAGTAAGCGCTCCCGCTCTGTCCGCGCCGGTCTTCAATATTTTTACTTTCTTTCAGATGATCGCTTTTCATAATTTCTCCTTTATCTACTATATTGTATCAAATCATGGGGAAAAGCCAAATAAAATGCGTCTCTATA
>ERZ773207.64-NODE-64-length-35430-cov-14.471039_pt1 | contig 35430 bp, 14 predicted proteins | sample MGYA00580997_ERZ773207 | MGnify/ENA primary metagenome ERZ773207 (study PRJEB29015, sample SAMEA2738170) | human oral metagenome | biome: human oral; feature: human-associated habitat; material: saliva | place: China | collected 2239 ... | reverse complement strand
CTAGATTCGGCCTGACTAGTAACGAAGAGCATGCCAAGGGCTTATAATTATCGAGGATGACCACTCAACAAGGAAGTTGTTCAAATCGTACGGGGATTCCTAAAATATCCTCGTTGAACCGCGCAATTACGTTTGAAGATATTGGATAGGAGCCAGGATGTCTTTTAAAGAAGATCTTAAAGAGCTATTTAAGGGTCAGAGTACTCCTTATCTTTTTATTGGCTCAGGTTTTTCCAGAAGATATTTTGGGACGCCTGGCTGGGAAGAGCTTTTACGCGAAATAGCTAAAGCTTCTGGGATTCAGTATGGGAAATATGTTGATGATCCCAATGACCTTCCAGCAGTTGCTTCTGCGATGGCTACCGATATTAAAAATTCTTGGTACGATGGAAAATTTTTAAAATATGATTGGTGCAACCCTGATAGCCTAGAAGATGCTGTAGGTTTAGGTGCAGAGATGGCTCTAAAATACATAGCTTGCCAGTTAACGGAAAGTCATGTAAAAAAGGGTATTCCTATGTATTTCAATCCTGATGATTCAATGGGAAAAAATGAATCTTTTAAGGATGATGTATTGAGGGAAGAATTGGATATTTTTTCCAACATGAATCCCCCTGCAATAATTACCACTAATTATGATTCGGCTCTTGAGAGTATGTATAAAGGATATCGAGTTTATGGAAGTCAATCGGAGATGATTTCTGCCTCTTTGCAGAATGTTGGTGAGATATATAAAATTCATGGAACGGTTTCTAATCATGGTTCTATTGTGCTCACTCGTGGGGACTATGAGCGGTTCGGACAGAGAAATAAATACTTAATCGCTAAGCTACTGACGATATTTACTGAAAATCCAATTGTTTTCATTGGTTATAGCTTATCTGATGAAAATATTAAAAATATTTTTAATGGCATTCAAGAGTGCCTTGATGATAGCGTGGATATTAGGGAAGCATACGAGCGGAAGTTTATCTTCCTTAATCGACCTTTAGATAACGCTGAAGAGCGAGTTTATACTAGTGAGAAGTCCCTCTCAAATCGCATTTCGATGAAAGTTACCGTGATTCAGACGCGAGATTTTCGGGAAGTGTTTAAAGCTATTTCTGAAACAAAAATTCAAGTTCCTGCAAAGCTTATTCGAATGTTTAAAGAGCAAGCGTATAAGATTGCTGTTACTGAGGGTAAATTGGAAACAATCTATGCTGTGCCCTTATCTGATCTTGAGGATAAGGTTGATGCCTATGGTGCTGATATTCTTGTTTCTGGAATTGGTGTGGTGCAGCCATCGATTAAATCAATGAATCTGTCAGAATCTCGAAAGATATTTCTTGAAGGAGAGGATTACCCTGCTTATGAATATATTGAAGGAATAATTTCTCGAAAGGGTGGATGGACGTGGACTCCGATATTCTATTATATAAATAAGCTAACTCAAAGAGAGCTAGAGTCTTTGTCTGATGAGCAGGTTCTTTTTCTTAAAGAGAGGCTAGAAACTGTGACCCCTGATATTGCTAAAGTTAAAAGTAATGTCGGGGGAGATTGTGATAATTCTCAGGGAATGAGGAGTAGGAAAAAATATGCTCCTGCATATATGGATGATAAGACATTTTCAGAAGTTTTTGATGTTGTTGACGAAGATGTTGTTGACAAAGATAAAACTATGACTCCAGTTCATAAATTGAAATGGGTGCTGGATCAGAAGCCAGAAAATATCAATTCTGAAAAGTTGAGAAAGTATCTAATTGCTAATATGAGTTATGTTGAAAAGCGGGGAGAATTTGCAAAAGCTGTATGCTATCTTGACTGGATGGAAAATCGCGTAGGTGAAAATGTGAAGTTCGTTATGAATTACAGAAAGAATAAGAAATAAATATATGTTATCGCGTAGTCGGTCATGTCCTCTCATTAGGGATATGAGGGGAAGGGTATCATAAATAACCAAATTTTCTTATTATGTTGTAGCTAATATCTGTGCACACAATGGTTGACGGGCGGCGGGGCGTACCCGCCGCCCACCCGATAGACTGAAGCCATGACAACTCAACTGCTCACCGGCATCCCCGGCACCGGCAAGACCCATCACCTCACCGAACGCGCCCTGCGTTACCTCGCCGACGGGCTCGACCCCGCCCGCCTGCTCATCCTCGCACCCACCCGCACCGCCGCGACCCGCATGCGAGACACCATCGCCGCCGCCAGCGACCGCAGCCTCTCCGTAGCACCCACCCGAGCCTGGGCAGCCTACGCCTTCGACCTGCTCAAACGAGCCCAAACCCGCGGGCTCCTCACCGGCGTAGAAGGCAACCTCAAACTCCTCTCCGGCCCCGAGCAAGACGTCATCATCGGCGAACTGCTCGCCAACCACGCCGAAGGCATCGCACCCGGACCCGCCTGGCCCGACGTACTCCGCGACGCCCTCGCAACCCGCGGATTCCGCCACGAAATCCGCGACTTCTTCGACCGCATGGCAGAATACGACCTCACCGCCGAAGACGTACACGCCCTCGCCACCGAACACAACCAGCCCGCCTGGCACGCCCTCGCCCAACTGCACACCGAATACCGTGCCGTGCGAGCCCTCCGCGCCAAAAACGCCTACGACCCGGCAGTACTCATCAACGACGCCTGCCGGCTACTGTTGCGCGCCCCCGAATTCCTCGCCGAAGAACGCCGCCGCTACGACCTAATCCTCATCGACGACGTGCAGGAACTCAGCCCCTCCATCTACCGGCTGCTGCGCCTCATCGCCGCAGAAGTCGCCCCCGCAGACGCCGCGCACCTGACCGAAACCCACCCCGACCTCTTCGCTGAAGGCCCTCGGGTTGTCATGACCTACAGCGACGAAGCCGTGGTCCAGGGCTTCCGTGGCGCCCGCCCCGACCTCGTCACCACCCTGCAGGCAAGCTTCCCGAGCATGCGCACCCGCACGCTCACCACCTCGTACCGCCTGCCCGCACTCATGATGCCGCTCATGGCGGACATTCGCCGCCGCTTGCCGCGCTACACCCGGTTCGTGCCGCTCACCCCCGAACAGGAAGGGACGAAGAACGGTGCGCAGGAGGGCGCAAAGAACGGCGCGCCCGCAACCTTCGGACGCATCAACACCACCCCCGCCGACGAAGCCCTCACCTGGGGTGCCGCCGACGAACCGCTGCTGCATCTGGGTGCCGACGGCAAAATCCTCGACCCCGCACACTACCGCACCGCACCCGCCGGCGTGTATAAGTATGCGCTCTCCAGCTCTCAGGACGAGGCGAACCTCATCGCCCAAATGCTGCTCGAAGAACGCATCTACGGCAACCACCCCTACCGCGAGTCCGCCATCATCGTGCGCAGTAGCGCGGACGTGGCGCGCATCCGCCGCGTGCTCTCCTCGAACGGTATTCCGTCGCGTACCTCCGCGGCGCTCATGCCGGTGCGCGACGAGCCCGCCGTACGCCCCTTCCTGGATGCGCTCAGCCTGCTCGTCTACGCCCGCAAGCGCGGCGAGAAGGCGCTGAACCCCGCCGTGCACATGCCCGCCGCAGAAGGTACGGAAGCGGGGGAGCGTGGCGGCTACGAAACTCTTAGTGCATCCGAAGCTGAAGAGCTCATGCGCCGAAGCCTCGATGACGTCATCGCCGAAGAAAGCCGCGCCAACCCCCTCGGCGGCGCACAGAGCGCCATCACCCTGCTCACCTCCCGACTCGGTGGCGCATCCAGCATGGACGTGCGACGACTCCGCCAGCAGCTACGATCCATCGAACTGCAAAGCGGCGGTCACCGCCCCAGCGACGACCTGCTCCTCGGCGCACTGCTGCACCCCGAAACCCTCCCCGAAGAAGGTGTAGGACGCGCCGTGCACCGCATCGCAGCCGTGCTCTCCGCCGGACGTAAAGCACTCGCGCGCCCCGAATCCACCAGCACCGAAGTGCTCTGGGCGCTCTGGGAAGCCAGCGGCCTCGAAAAGACCTGGGTCGCCCAGTCGCGCGGCGCAGGCCCCGACGCCGATGCGGCTCACCGCAACCTCGACGCCATGATCGGTCTCTTCGAAGCCGCCGACCGCTTTGATGAGCAGATGCGCGGCGCCGGTGCCGAGCAGTTCCTCGACTTTATCGACGCGCAGGACCTGCCCATGGACACCCTCGCCGCCCGCGGCGTACGCCAAGACGTGGTCGAGATTCTCACCCCTGCACTCGCCGCAGGTCAGTCCTGGCGCACCGTATATGTATGCGGTCTGCAGGAAGGCACCTGGCCCAACACCACCGTGCGCGGCTCCCTGCTGAGCACCGGCGACCTCGTGGACCTATGCGATGCACGCCTCCGCCAGCGCGCCCAGCAGGCAGAACAGCAGGCGGGGGAGAGCGAGCAGCCTGTGCCGCCCGCCCGCATCCGCAGCTACCCCGAACGCGTGCGCGACACCCGCCACGACGAGCTACGCATGTTCGCCGTTGCCGCCACCCGAGCCAGCACCCGCCTTGTGCTCACCGCCGTGCGCAACGACGACCAGGCACCCGGCGAGTTCTTCGACTTCGTGCTGCCCACCGACGCGGTCGGTGACTCCACGGAGGTGCCCATCACCCGCGTGCGCCGCCCCGCCACCCTGCGTTCCCTGGTGGCGGAGCTTCGCCGCACCCTCGTTGAGGAGTCGCTGAACGCCATGCGTGCCGAAGACGCTCAGCGCGGCGCGCAGATGCACAATGCGCCAGAAGAAGATGCACTCACCCCGGAGGCTTCCGCGTACCGACTCGATGCCGCCTCCCGCACTCTGGCGCGCCTGGCGAATGCGCAGGCACCCGGCGCCGCCCCCGACGAGTGGTGGGGTTTGCTGCCGCTTTCTAGTACGGAGCTGCTCTTTGCGCACCGCCCGGCAGACCACGCTGAACTGGACGAAAACTACGGTGAAGCACCTGCTGAAGAACAGGCTGAAAAGCCGAGCCGCCGCACCATTGCGCTCTCGCCCTCACGCCTGGAAACCATTCACAGCTCCCCGCTGGACTGGCTGGTTTCCGCCGCCCGTGCAGAAGCCCAAACCGACCTGTCCCGCTCCCTCGGCACGCTCATTCACGCCATCGCCGAGGAGTACCCGACCGGCACCCTCGAAGAGCTCCAAACCGCCCTCGACGAGCGCATTAGCTCCCTCGGCGTGCCCGCCCGCAAGGAGGACGAGACCGACGAAGAGTACCGCGAGCGCGTGCCCTGGGAATCCTACGCCCTCTACGAGCGCGCCAAGCGCATGATTCTGCGCCTGAGCTACTACTACCGTCAGCACATGGGCGACGCCGGCTGGCAGAACCTCGGCGTTGAAGGCTCCTTCGCGGTGCGTGTGCCCGTGCCCTTCGACCCCGCCGGTGAGGTCGGCGAGCTGGATGCGCTGCTCACCGGTCGTGTGGACCGCCTCGAGGGTACCGCCCCGGCGGAGGACGGCACCCGCCGCTACGCCATTGTTGACCTGAAAACCGGCAAGTCTAAGCCGACCGGTGCGGAGATGGAGACACATCCGCAGCTTGCCGCCTACCAGATTGCGGTGGAAGCTGGCGCGGGGGAGCAGCTGGAGGAGCGTTACCGCGCCGAAGTCGCCGCCCTGGAGGCGGGCGAACCGCTACCGGATGCCCGCCCCCAGGAGCTGGAGTACACCGGCTATACGGGTCGTTCCGGAGGCGCGGCGCTCGTGCAGTTGGGCGCCTCGGGCGTGAACGATGAGAGCAAGACTCGCCTACAGATTCAGCCCGCCCTGACGGAGCACGATTCGTGGGCGGCTGAGCTGGTGCAGCACGCCGCAGAGCTGATTGCTGGCTCGCAGGTGCAGGCTCGTCACCGTGAGGGCGGCTACGGATGCCGCCTGCCGGAGATCTGCCCGATTTGTACGCGCGGCCGCCAGGTGACGCAGCCCTAGTAGCCGCGTACCCTACGTTTACTTTCGATATCACTCACCCCGAACCTCCCATGAGAATGATCCATGAGGAAGAGGAATCATGACTGACTCTGGCGCATACGGCGCTACTAACCCCGGTTCCGGCACCGGCATGCTCACCCCCGCCCAGTGGTGCGAGCACAATAGCTGGCAGCTGCCCAACGGCGTGCTCTTCTCGGCTGAAGCCGCCGCGAATGACCCTGCGCTGAAGCCTGCCGACTACCGCAGTGCCCTTGACATTGCCGAGATGCTCAACGGTGCTGACGGTAAGAAGCCGACCCCCGAGCAGGTCCGCATGATTGAGGCGGGCCCCGCCCCGACCCTCGTCATTGCCGGTGCGGGTTCGGGTAAGACCGCGACCATGGTTGACCGCGTGATTTGGCTGGTCGATAACGGTTTTGTGCGCCCCGAAGAGGTGCTTGGCGTGACCTTCACCCGCAAGGCGGCAACCGAGTTGCGCAGCCGTATGCGTGCGGGTTTGAACACGCTGCGCCGTAGCCGCCGCGTCGCCCCGACCGATGAGGAGCTGCGCGAGGGCATCGCTGACCCGACCGTGCTCACCTACCACTCCTACGCGAATAACCTCGTGAAGGAGTACGGTCTGCGCCTGGGCGTGGAGCAGGACGCGCAGATGCTTGGCGATGCGCAGAAGTGGCAGCTTGCCGCGCAGATTGTGCAGTACTGGGAGGGGGAGCTTCCCCTCGATAAGGACGGTGTGCCGGTGTCTGCGGCGACCATGATTAACCAGATGCTGCAACTTTCTGACGAGTGCGCGGAGCACCTGGTGGAGCCGCAACAGGTCATTGACTTCTGCACCGAGCAGCTGGCGGCGTATGCGGCGGTGCCCGATCCGCGCCGTGAGACGAAGACCGAGAGGGACATTCTGAAGGTTCAGCGTCTGCTGCGGAACCGCCGAGTGTACGCGCGTATGGCGATGAGCTACGCCCGCGTGAAGGCGCGCATGCAGGTGCTGGATTTCGGTGACCTGATGCGTTTTGCCGCCCGCATTGCGGAGGCTGACCCGGCGATCCGTGAAGGTGAGCGTGCCCGCTTCAAGGTGGTTCTGCTGGACGAGTTCCAGGACACTTCGCACGCGCAGATGCGCTTGTTCTCCTCGATTTACGGTGCCGATGAGGCTGCGGGTATCCCGGCGCATCCGGTGATGGCTGTGGGCGACCCGAAGCAGTCGATTTACGGTTTCCGTGGCGCTTCGGACGGTCAGATGTTCAGCTTCTACCGTCATTTCCCGACCGAGCATGTGCAGCCGCTGTTCCTGTCCATCGCGTGGCGTAACGACATTTCGGTGCTGAACGCGGCAAACCACGTGGCGGAGAAGCTGAAGGAAGTTCCCGAGTGGGTGCGTGCCGCCGACGGCGATATTACCGCCGCTCAGGTTCCTGACCTGCGCCCGCGCTGCGCCCTGGTGGGGGAGCCCGGTTCGCCCGCTTTTGAGCAGGCTGCCGCGGGCATGGTGGGGCGTGTTGATTTGACGTACCACGACTCTGACCGCGAGGAGGCTGTGGCTATCGCCGAGCGTATTGCGGCGATGCGTGCGCAGGCGGTGCGCGAGTATGAGCGCGCCTACGCGGCGCATCGTTCCGGTGATGGTTCGGTGCGTCCGCGCCTGAAGATGCCCGAGATTGCGGTGTTGGCGCGTGTGCACGGTCAGCTGGACCCGATTCGTGTGGAGTGCGAGCGTCTGGGCATTCCGGTGCAGCAGGTGGGTTTGGGCGGTTTGCTCTCCCAGCCGGAGGTTGTGGATTTGGTGTCGGCGTTGCGTGTGCTGGCTGATCCGAACCGTTCGGATGCCCTGGCGCGCCTGCTGACGGGTGCGCGTTGGCGTTTGGGTGCGGCGGATATGTTGGCGCTGGGTGATTGGGAGCAGTCGCTGGTGCGTGAGCGTGAGCGCGCCCTGCGTGAGCAGATGGCGTTGCGGATGCTCGCGGAGGCTGAAGACGCCGACGACGCAGCGGCTATCAGCCTGCAGGCGGAGCACCTGCGTGCCGCCCAGGAACGCCTGGACGAAACCCTCAAGGGTGCGGTGGAGGATTCCTCCGGCTACGCCTCCCTCATTGAGGCGGTGGAGAACCTGCCGCAGGACGGCGCGGACGGCGAACCCCTCTACGGTGAGCAGTACCGCGGCCGCCGCTTCTCCCCGGCGGCGCTGGAGCGTCTGCGTGCTTTTGCTGAGCAGATGCGCGTGCTGCGTGCCGGTTTGAGCGAGGACTTGGGCACGCTTCTGTACGAGATTGAGCGGACCATGCTGCTGGATATTGAGTTGGCGGTCCGTCCGGGTACTGACCCGCTGGGTTCGCGCGCGAACCTGGACGCTTTCCACGAGGTGGCTGCCGCCTACGGCATGTCGGCGCCGCGTATTAACGCGATGATTTACGCCGGTTCTGACGGCGTGAGCGCGGAGGAGGGCGACCCGGGTGCGCGCCGCTTCCTGCTGTCTTCGGGCGGTGTGAGCTACGTGATGGGCTTCCTCGCCTGGCTTGAGCGTGCCGATGATGAGGAGAAAGGCCTGGCGCTGGGCACGGTGGAACCTGACCCGAACGCGGTGCAGCTGATGACCATGCACGCCGCGAAGGGCCTGGAGTGGGATCATGTGCTTCTGCCGGGTCTGTGCGGTAGCGCGACCGGCGGGCAGACCCCGAACCTGTGGCAGATGTCGGCTAATGCGGCTCTGCCCTGGCCGCTGCGTGGCGACCGCGAGTACCTCCCGTCGATCCTTGAGACCCCGGAGGAGATTACCGCTTTCGAGAAGGCGAAGGACCTTGAAGACTACCTGGCCGAGCATAAGGATGATGCCGCCGAGCACGCCGGCATGGAGGACCGCCGCCTCATGTACGTGGCGATGACCCGTGCCCGTAATCTGCTGGCGATGAGCGCCTACCGCTGGAAGAGTGCTTCTGTGGCGCCTCAGCCGGTGCAGCCCTTCTGGGAGGAGCTGATGGAGATGCTTTTTGCGTCGCTCTTCGGCATGGGCACCCCCACGGTAGACGCGCCCTCTGTGCGCTTCGAAGAGACAATGGACACCCCTTGGGCGGCGCCGCAGCTGGTGGGTATGGGCCTGTCGTACACGATGCCGAACCCCGCCGATAAGCGCAAGAAGGTGCACCTGAACCATGTGCGCCGCTGGGCTGAGCAGCTGGCTGAGTCGAAGTACCGCCTGACCGAGCCGGTGACCCTGGTGCACGGTACGGTCGTGGACCCCTCAAACCTGCCGCCCGCCCCCGATGAGGCGGCACTGCTGGAGGACCTCGAACTCTACGTAGATGCTGACGAGCTCACCCCCGAGCAGGAGGAGGCGCGCGCGAACGCCCGGGCAACCTACGCCGAGCAGGTGCAACGCTACGCCTGGGCGCTGGTTGAGGTCATGGCTCCCGCCCTCGCGCAGGATTGGCAGCTGGCGGCTCCTTCCGTACGAGCACGCACGGTGGCGGAGAACTGCACCCGCCTGAACCTGCCGGTGCCCGAATGGATCATCGAAGCCACCGAACGGGAGAAATGGCGTGAGACACAACCGCCTCAGCCCGGTTTCTCGCCCACGGTCGCGGCGGCGCTGCCGATTGAGGTGCGCGGCCAATTCGCCCAGAAGAACTACGAGGACAGGAACCCGAACCTGGGTGCGGTGCTGACCGCCATGTGGCCTTTTGACCCGCTGGAGCGCCCCGTAATTTGGCGTTGGGCGTCTGATGACGCTCTCACGCAGGGTACAAAGGAGATGCTTCGCCGCGGCCAGCATGAGCACCTGGAACGTGAGATTGCGATTAACTCCTCGAGCCGTCGCGAGGCGGTGGAGCGTGCCGCCCTGGCGGTGGAACTCGCCGTCGGCGCGGGTGACGATGACCTGCACCAGAGCGGGGAGGGTGTAGCGGGGGAGAGCGCAAGCCACCCCGCACCCGCCGCATCTGCCACATCCACTGCACACGGTGAGTCCGCCATTCCCGAATCCCTGCGCCAGCAGGCGGTGGACTGGGAACGCGAAGCCGACCTGCTACTGCTCATGATGGGCCAGACCGACCCGGTGCCCAGCAATCAGCTGCCCGGGCACCTGTCCGCATCCACGTTCATCCGCCTGAGCGAGGACCCGCAGGGCACGGTGCATCAGCTGATGCGCCCGGTGCCTCAGCGTCCCTCGCGCGCGGCAACGATTGGTACGGCGGTGCACGCGCTGATTGAGGAGCACTTCGGGGTCGCGCCGAGCGCCGACCCGCTGGAGGCGCCCGATGCGGAGGACGCGGTGGGCGTTGACCTGCCTGGTTCCGCTGCCGTCTCAGCCGCCTCCGCCGTGCCCGCTGACCCGGCTGACCTGCAGGAGCAGGTGCCGGGGGAGAGCCTGGACGAGTTCACTTTCGAGGACGCCTACGAGGAGTCCGAGAGCGAATTGGAGGCCTCCGTTCAGCGCCTCTGGGAGCGCTTCGCCAACAGCGAGTGGGGCAGCGATGAGTGGAAGGAACGCATCTGGGCGGTCGAGTACCCGGTCGAAACCCACATCGAGGGTCTAAGCCTGCGCGGCCGTATCGACGCGGTATTCCGCACCGAGGATACGGACGGCGAACGCTGGGTCCTGGTGGACTGGAAGAGTGGTTCTCGCCCGAAGATGTCGACCATGCAGTCTCGACGCTTCCAGCTGGGTCTGTACCGTATCGCGTTCTCCCGCATTATGGGCGTGGACCCGGAGCGTATCAGCACCGTGTTCGTGTACCTGGGCGGCAAGGGCGTTGCGGAGGTGTGGGATCACCAGATCCGCGGCGGCCTGCCCACGGAGGCGCAGCTGGCGAAGGTGATTCGTGAGGCACGCAAGGGCTAGGTAACAGGTCTAGACAGTCTCAGGCATGCGGCGCTCGCGTACTAGCGCTTGCTGTCACCGAATATAGAAAAGCAGCTCACGTAGGCGTTGCGCCTCGTGAGCTGCTTTTCTGTGCGGACTTTTACGGTTAATGGCAGAGGACGCCTCTTCACCCCACTGCATTAGGGTGATGAGGCGTCCTCGGCCGCTGAAGAACTATAGAGGTACTTCGTGCCCTCGCACGCTCCGGGAAAGAATCGCGCCGAACGACTGCCGCTTTCGCAGCCTCACTCGCGCCGCCAGCGCCCCGTGGGGTTTGCGTGCGTCTTTACTCTCAAACACAACCTCGAAAGTAGCTCTATAGATTTCTGCCATCGGTGATTGGTTGCGCGGTGCATGAATCCGGCTCGGGCCTGACATGACCGGTCAGGGTCCCGTCCAATCTGTCTCCCCAATTTATCGCTGCCACGATATTAGCGCTGGTCAGTGCGCTATGGGGAGTGTGTCCGCTGGTTTTCTCGCGGCACAGCAAAAGTATTCCAGGAGTTTTTGGAAAAATCTACAGGGAAAGTTTTTACCCTAAAATGCACTATTTTGAGCATGGTTCAAGATGGAGTTGAGGCTCTGTGGACTCCCAAAACCAAAAGTTGGTTTTTGTGGGTTTGTGGTGTATTTGCACCCGGGAAATATTGTGAATGGCGTCCTTGGCACACCTTCAAGTCTCAGGCTTAATCTGAGTCATTCATGCACAAAAATGCAAAACTGGTGCTCAAAAGGTGAGGGGAAACACTTAAATAAATTTTGATAAAAGGCCCACTAAGGCCCCTCCACTAGCCCTTATGGGCATAATTCCGTCGGTTTGACAGACACTCAGGGAATTGGGTTCACCGGGCACAGGCAAGCGGATATAAAACCCCCGTAGATACAGTTCAGCCCCGCAGCGCAGTACTGCGGGGCTGAACCGAAAACCTATGCGGCAGGTGACAGCCTGGTGGGGCAACCTAACGGCTACCCGAGCCAATAGCTACTCAGCGGGGCCAACCAGCGGGCCGACCTCCTCCTGGCCGAGCAGTTCGCCGGAGGCGCGCAGGTCGTCCTGAATGTCCAGGAGCATGGATACAGCGTGGGTTGCGCCGTCGCGGTCGCCGACCTCCACGGTGTGGGTGAGCCACTGGGCGATCGCGAACTCCGCGTAGAAGTTCGCGCGCTGCGCCAGGTAGGCGTCGGGCAGCTGGGGCATCTGCTGGCGGTACACCTCGATGGCCTCGTCGGTGAAGTCGATGTCCTGGCAGGAGTACAGCCACGCGAAGTCCTGCGCGGGGTCGCCCACGTGCACATCGGACCAGCCGGTGACCTCCACGATGCGCGCCGTCGAGGGCGTTACGTGCAGTACGAGGTTCTCGGCGCCCATGTCACCATGGACTACGCGCGGGCGGAACTGCCACATGGGTCCGGGGGAGAGCACGGTACGCCAGTGCGCGAGCAGGTCGGCGGGCACCTTGCCGGTTGCGGCGGCACGCTCGAGCTCGGCGTTCTTGCGCAGACGAATCTGCTCCGAAGAGTAGGAGGGCAGGTCGGCTTCGTAAATAATGTCTTCAGGCATCACGTGCAGGGTCGCGATGTCCTTGGCGATGATGGACGCCAGGGAGGGACGGCCCGCCGCAACTTCGCGGCGGCTCAGCTCGGCGAGCTGGTCCACGTCGTAGATGGTGCCGGGGATGTGCGTGTACACGAAGACGTTGCCGCCCGCGTAGGGTACGGTGCCGGCAACGGTGGGTACGGCGAAGGGCAGTCGTGCGCGCAGGCCGGGGCTAAACGACTGCAGGATGAGGTGTTCAGCTTCAAGACGCATGCTGGCGTCGGGGCGGCGCGGGGCGCGCACTCGCCAGCGGCGACCGGTGGAGTCGGCGATGATTGCCGAGTCGAAGTCGTCGCTGTCTTCGCGGACCGGTTCGGCGCCGACGGGGTAAATCCCGGGCACTCCGGCGGAGACAATGGCTGCTAGCTGAAGGGGAGATAAAGTCACGGGTTAAGGTTACCAAACCTATGTGTGCCGTTTAGTAGTTTTTAGGATCTTTATGCCATGTGGTGAAGATACTTGTGGACAAGCCTAAACGTGCTCGTCTGCGTATTCTTGCGCATTTCGTTGAGCTTCTCACCGTGCGCGTCCAAACAGGCGGGTTCCTCACGCCTTGAACCCTCAAGCGCTGAATCCTCACGCCCTGAATGAAAGCATCAGCTAAGAAACCGCGGCGGGGCTGGAGAATGCAGTCTGGGAGAATACAATGGAAGACCGGCTATCACCGCCTCGCGCACCCGTATGCCCGTATGTCCGCATGCCCGCGCGAGCGTAAGCCGTCTGCCCGTACCGCCCGCCTTACTGATGGAGCATTATGACCGCCACACCTCAGCAGCCTCAGCATATGATCTCCGCAGACGATATTCTTGCCGGGCTTGACCCGGATCAGCGTGCGGTCGCCACGGAGCTGGACGGGCCCATGCGCGTGCTGGCGGGTGCCGGTACCGGTAAGACCCGCGCGATTACGCACCGCATCGCCTACGGTATTGCGATTGGTCGATACCAGGGCCCGCGTGTGCTCGCCTTGACCTTCACCCTGCGTGCTGCGGAGGAGATGCGCACCCGCCTGCACCAGCTGGGTGCGCACGGCGTGCAGGCGCGTACTTTCCACTCGGCGGCGCTGCGTCAGCTGGTGTATTTCTGGCCGCAGGTGGTGGGCGGTACGTTCCCGTCCATCGTGCAGAATAAGGCATCGCTGATTACGGAGGCGGCGAACCGTCTGCGCATCAGCACGGACCGTTCCCTGCTGCGTGATTTGGCGTCGCTGATTGAGTGGGCGAAGGTTCAGCTGCTCACCCCGGACACCATCATGCAGCGTCTGAGCGAGAAGCAGCTGCCCTCGGCGATTACCCCGCAGAATATGCAGCGTATTTTCCAGGCGTATGAGGACCTCAAGGACGAGCGTAACCTCATCGACTTTGAGGACGTGCTGCTGCTGACCATCGCCATGCTGGAGGAGGACGAGAAGCTCGCCGCGACCGTCCGCAACCAGTACCGCCACTTTGTGGTGGACGAGTACCAGGACGTCTCCCCGCTGCAGCAGCGTCTGCTGGATGTGTGGCTGGGCGGCCGCGACGATATTTGCGTGGTGGGCGATGCCTCCCAGACGATTTACTCTTTTACCGGCGCGACCAGCCGTTACCTGCTGGATTTTGCGCGCCGGTACCGTGGCGCGCATACGGTGAAGTTGACCCGCGACTACCGCTCGCACTCGCAGGTGGTGGAGTTGGCGAACCGTCTGTTGGCGGCGCGTCGTCCGCATCCGGATTCGAGCCCGCATTCGTGGGCGCCGCCGCTGGAGCTGATGTCTCAGCGCGGTCCCGGCGTGGATGTGGAGTGGTTCGGCTACGCGGACGACGAGCAGGAGGCCGCCGGTATTGCCGAGGATATCCGCGACCTGATGGAGAAGGACGGCGTGCCGCCTTCGGAGATTGCGGTGTTGTTCCGCACGAACGCGCAGTCGGCGGCGATTGAGTCTGCTCTGGCTGCCGCCCACATTCCGTACCAGCTGCGTGGCGCGGAGCGTTTCTTTGAGCGTCCCGAGGTCAAGCAGGCGATGCTTGCCCTGCGTGGTTCGGCGAAGTCCACGGACGGTACCGAAGACGTCACTCGCTACACCCGTGACGTGCTTGGTGGCCTGGGTTTTAAGGAGGAAGGCCCGCTCACTGGCGGTGCTGCCCGCCAGAAGTGGGAGTCCCTTGCCGCCCTCGTGCACATGGTGGACATGATGGCGCAGAACCGCCAGGAGCAACTTCGGGAGCACCGCGCGAACCCGCGCCCGGGCGTACCCGAGCCGCTACCTTTGACCATGCACGAGGTGGTGGCGACCCTGAACCACCGCAGCGAATTCAATGACGCCCCGCAGGTCAATGGTGTAACCCTCGCCTCCCTGCACGCGGCTAAGGGCTTGGAGTGGGACGCCGTGTTCCTGTGCGGCCTGAACGAGGGCCTCATGCCGATTACTTTTGCGACCACCCCGGATGAGGTGGATGAGGAGCGCCGCCTGCTGTACGTGGGCATTACGCGCGCCCGCAAGTACCTGTGGCTGACCTGGACGATGACCCGCACCGTGGGTGGTCGCGGTCAGCGGAAGCGTTCGCGTTTCCTAGACGATATTGATCCGGCGAAGCGCCGCCGCAGGGCTGAGAGCGCCGGCTCGTCGTATAGCCCAGCTCGCCCGGCTCGTTCGACTCAGCCCCGTGCCGCACAGCCCCGCCGTTCGTCGAAGGGAAGAGGAGACTATGGCTCAGCGTTTTAAGCGTGAAATTCTGCCCGCCACCGAGGATCGCCCGCAGATTGAGCTGGTCCGCTCGGCACGCCGCACCCGCACCATCAGCATGCAGCGCGACGGCGAGGATGCGCACGGCAACCCCGCCTACCGCCTGCTCATTCCCGCCGCGAGCACGAGCGAAGAGATTGACGAGCATATTGCCCGCCTGCTGCCGCGCATTCAGCGTCGTGCCGCCCGCCGTGAACGTGCCACGCAGCTGACGGTCACGGACGAGTACCTGCGCTCCCGCGCCCTGCACCTGGCGCAGAAGCACCTGCCGGAGCTGGTCGCCTCGGACAGGCTGGAGAAGCTGTCGATTCGCTGGGTGAGCAACCAGCGTCAGCGCTGGGGTTCGGCAACCTACGCGAACACGCAGATCCGCATCTCCTCGGAGCTGCAGGGCGTACCCGAGTACGTGCTGGATTCGGTGATTCACCACGAGCTCTGCCACCTCATCCAGCCGAATCATTCGGCGGCGTTCCGCACTCTGGAGGCGCGCTACCCGCAGCTGCTGCGGGCGCAAGCCTACCTGGAGGGGTACGCGCTGGGGCGCTCGCGGGCTGAGGGTGAGCGCGGCGAAAACAGCGCCAACTAAAGCACCGCTGAAAACCTATCAACCAAAACACTCCAGCCAAAACACTCGAGCGGGGGTGGCTTGTACATCTACAAGCCACCCCCGCTCGAGGTATCAGTTATTCACTTCGCTCAGCTTTACTTTTCTTCGGGCGCGTCGCCGAAGCCGCCGTCCAGCAGCTTCTGCAGCTCCGAGTCGAAGTCCACGTCGTCCAGGCTGATTTCGTTCATGCGCGCATCGTATGCGGTGAAGTCTTCCAGCTCGGCGGGGGTGGGCAGGGTCTCCGGGGTGTCCCAGAGGCCGTCGCGCGCCTCAATACCGTGGGCGTTTTCGTACCAGCGCCAGAACTGCTGTGCCTCACGCACCAGGCGCGGGCGCAGTTCCAGACCGACCAGGTTCTCGAAGACCTGCTCGCTGGGGCCGCCGTCGATGCGGCGGCGCGCCATGATTTCGGTCAGCTGCGGTGCCTTGGGTAGGTTGCGGGTCGCGTCCTCGGTGACGACGGATACCCAACCTTCGATGAGCGCGAGCAGACCCTCCAGACGCTGCACCGCCAGTTCCTGGTCTTCGGTGCGCTGGGGGCTGAACATGCCGCCTTCAAATGCTTCCTGTACGGCGTCGGGGTTGCTCATATCCACCTGGGATGCGGCGTCCTGCATGCGGTTCATGTCCACGCGAATGCCGCGGGCGTAGCGCGCCACGAGCTGAACCAGGTCTTCACGCAACCAGGGGTTTGCCTTGTGCAGGCGAATCAGCGCGGATTCACGCACGGCAAGGTAGAGCAGAACCTCCTGCGGGGGCACCTCGATGCTCTCGGCGAGCTGCTGGTAGCCGTTGGGCAGCAGCGCGGAGGAACCGGGTGCGAGGGGGAAGCCCACGTCGGTGGAGGAGTAGACCTCACCGGCGAGCTGTGCGAGCGCCTGCGCCATCTGTGCACCAAAAATCACGGAACCAATGTTGTTCAAGAAGCCGCTGTTGAGGATCTGAGAGATCTCTTCGGGCACGTCTTCGGGTGCGCCGGGCATGACCATGGACTGGGTGACTTCGGCTGCGACCGGCTCGACCATTTCGCGCCAGGAGTCGAAGGAATGCTCAACCCATTCCGCCTTGGACCACGCCTGTACCGGGTGGTTGTGGCGTTCGATGGTGGTCACTGCGTCCAGCCAGAGGTCTGCGAGGTTTGCCGCGTCTTCTACGGCACGCTTGAGGTTTTCGGGTACGGAGGGGTCTTCACCCATGGAGGCGAGCATCTGGCGGGTCTGGTTCTTTACGTTATCCCAGTTCACGCCGCTGGGGCTGTCGGATGCGCCCGCACCGGAGAACATCGCCTGCACCTGCGCGAACATGCTCTGCATCATGGCGGGGTCGAAGCCCATGCCCATGTTCTTCAGGTCTTCGGGGTCGATGCTGATGCCGAAGGGGTTCTGGCCGCTTTCGCCGAAGAGTGCGCCGAAGGGATTCTGTGCATTGGGGTTGGAAGAAGCGCCCTTGCCGCCCTGGCCGGTTGCCCCTGCGGAGGGGTCGAAGCCCTGCTCCTGCATCTTCTTAATGAATTCTTCGAGGGGGTCGCGCTCGTTGGAGGCGCCGCCGGTGGGGTTCTCAGACATGTAGAAGCCTTTCGTAATCCGGGGGTGGGCGCAGCTGGCCCGCTCGCTGTCCAGCCTACCGATTTTTGCTGAGAATTTCCCGTGCCATTGCTGTGGAGGCGGGTTAATCAGCTGAGGGCACACAAGCTTGTCTTCGGGGTCGGGGTTTGGGAGCTTTTTCGTGCCGCCGTCACCGCCAGGTGCTGACACAGCGCGGCGCGGGTCAGGTACGGGTCAGAGCGTGAACGCCTCCTGGGGCTCTATTTTTAGCGGGGTCGCGGTGCCCGCCGGCGTGTTGTCACAGTGCCCGCCCGCGTGTTGAAAAGCAGGTTTATCCGGTACTGTAGAAACCATGACTAAGTCCACCCCTGATGCTGAGCAGCAGCCGAACGCCGCCTCCGCGAGCGTGAAGAGTAATGAGAAGGCGACCAAGCGCCGTTTGCGTTTTGCGCCGCGCCGCGTGAACTTGCGTTCGGTGAGCGCTGTGGCGACGTGCGCCCTGCTGGCTGGTGCTTTTGTTCTGCCCAGTTCCTATGTGAAGGAGGGCCCCGGCCCGCTCTTTGACGTGCTCGGAACCTACCAGGATAAGGACGTCATTGAGATCTCTGGCGCGCCCAGCTATAAGACGTACGGCAAGATGAACATGACCACGGTGTCGGTTTCGGGTGGGCCGTACACGGAGCTGTCCGGCGCGGAGGCGTTCTACGGCTGGTTGGCGTTTGACGGTAACCGCAGCCTCGTGGTGCCGACCGATGCCCTGTACCCGCACGTGAGCCATGAGCAGGCGACGGCGGCGACCGGCGCGCAGATGGCTGATTCGCAGACTCAGGCGAAGGTCGCGGCGATGCGCCAGTTGAAGATGGCGGTGACCGAGAAGGTTCAGGTGCTTTCCACGGCGGAGGGCTCCCCGGCGGCGAGCGCTCTGAAGGCTGATGACCGCATTTTGAAGGTGGGGGAGAAGCAGATTGAGACCCTTACCGATGTTCCGAAGGCGGTAAACGCCTCGAACGGTTCGCCGATTGACGTGACCGTGGAACGTGACGGCAAGCAGCAGACCTTTAAGCTGACCCCGGTTCGTTCCAGCGACAATAGCCGCTGGATTCTGGGCGCGGGTTTGAAACAGAGCTATGACCTGCCGGCGCACGTGCAGTACAACCTGGACGGTGTGGGCGGCCCGAGCGCGGGTCTGATGCTGGCGCTGGGCACGGTCGATAAGCTGAGCGAGGGTACCCTGCTCGCCGATGAGGATGCCGGAGGCGACCCGTACCGCAGCTACATTTCGGGTACCGGCACGATTGATGCTGACGGTAAGGTCGGCGCAATTGGCGGTATCAAGTACAAGATTCTGGCGACGGGCCGTTACGGTGCGCGTTATTTCTTGGCGCCTAAGGAGAACTGCGATTCGATTGTGAAGATGCAGGCGCAGGACCCCGACCTGTTCAACTACTATCACGCCGGTCAGGTGCGCGGCACGATGGTGGTTGTGCCGGTGTCGACCCTGGATGAGGCGGTGAAGACGGTGGAGGCGATTAAGTCCGGCACCCCGGATGATTCCCTGCCCCGCTGCGGTTCCTAGAATTTGCGTGAGCCGCCTCCTAGGAAAGCGGTTTGCGTCTCCATACGTTCAATGAAAACAGCCCCGGTTCGCTAAGAGCCGGGGCTGTTCTGCGTTGAGAGTTCTGCCCTTCTGCTGTACCTCTGAGATACTTAAAGACAGTTATTTTCTCTGAACGTATGATGAGCGAGGAATTGTGTCTGAGTCGACCAATAGCACCGCGCATCCCAAGCCGAAGAAGTCAACGCCTAAGCGCCGTAGCCCCCTGAGGGTGACGATTGCTGTGGTGGCGGTGCTCATTGCTGCTTTTGTGGGTGCGTCCCAGGTGTACACGGACTGGCTGTGGTTTGATCAGCTGGGTTATAGCACCGTGTTCACTACCCAGATTTTGTTGAAGGCGGCCGTATTTGTGGTGGCTGCCGTGGTGATTGCCGTGCCGCTGTGGGCTTCGATGTCCTATGCGGTCCGTCATGCTGATGTGGCGCCGGCGTCCGAGAAGAAGCCGCAGGAAGCGCCGAAGCCGGACCAGAGCGTGCCGACGAGCGGCACGGATGCTGCCGAGCAGATGCTGCGTGACGTGTTTGGTCAGCAGCGTGCTGAGGAGAGCATGCGCCGCTACCACGAGAGCGTGGATAAGGCGCGTAAGGTTCTGCTGGTTGCGGTTCCGCTGCTGTTGGGTCTGTTCATTGCTTCGGCGACGATGACTCAGTGGAGTACCGTCGCACTGTTCTTCAACCAGCAGTCCTTCGGTAAGACTGACCCGGAGTTCGGTCTGGATTACGGGTTCTTCCTGTTTGCGTTGCCGTTCTTCCGCATGGTGGTGACTCTGCTGACCTCCGCTGTGGTGCTGTCGGCGCTCGCGGGCGTGTTCATGCACTACTTCTACGGCGGTATTAAGGTGCAGCCGGGCGGTGTGAGCACTACCGTGGCGTTCCGTCGTCACGCTGCGATTGTGGCGGCTGCGTTCTTGCTGACTCGTGCGGTGAGCTTCTGGCTGGATCGTTATTCGTCGACTCAGCAGCAGGTGGGTCGCTGGGCTGGTGCCATGTACACGGACGTGAACTCGTCGATTCCGGTGAACGCTATTTTGGCGATTTCTGCTCTGCTGGTGGCTGTTATGTTCGTGGTCGCGGCTTCGATGAATCGTTGGCGTCTGCCGCTGATTAGCACCGCGATGCTGGTGGTTGTTGCTCTGGTTGCAGGCGGCCTGTACCCGTGGATTGTTCAGCGTTTCCAGGTGGTTCCGAATGAGCAGGGTGCTCAGGCAAAGTTCATTCAGCGCAATATTGATGCGACCCGTTACGCGTACGGTCTGGACAAGATTGAAACCACCCCGTATGACGCGACGATTGATACTCGTGCCGGTGCGTTGAGCTCTTCGAGCGCGACCATTGCGAATATTCGTCTGTTGGATCCGAATGTTGTGTCTTCGGCGTTTGCGCAGATGCAGCAGTTCCGTCCGTACTACCGTTTTGATTCGCAGCTGGCGGTGGACCGCTATGCGGTGGGTAACACCACGCAGGATACTGTGTTGGCGGCTCGTGAGCTGAACCCGGCGCAGACGAGCGGCGATTCTTGGTATAACCGCCACGTGGTGTACACCCACGGTTACGGTGTGATTGCCGCGTACGGTAACCAGGTGGATTCTGCGGGTAACCCGAAGTTCTTGCAGTCCGGCATTAAGGCGACCGGTACCCTGAGCGAGGATTATGAGCCGCGTATTTACTTCGGCATGAGCTCGCCGGAGTATTCGATTGTGGGCGGTAAGGGCGACACCCTGGAGCTGGACCGTCCGCTCTCTGCTGAGGAAACCAACGCCTCCGATGCGAAGTACACTTTCGCCGGTTACGGTGGTCCTCGCGTTGATTCGCTGCTGGCTCGTCTGTCTTACGCGATTAAGTTCCAGTCCTCTGACATTCTGCTTTCGGATGCGGTGCGTGAGGGTTCGCAGATTCTGTACGAACGCAACCCGCTGGATCGTGTGCGTAAGGTGGCACCGTACCTGAGCGTGGATTCTAAGCCGTACCCGGCGATTGTGAATAACCGCGTGCAGTGGATTGTGGATGCTTACACTACGAGCGATCAGTTCCCTTACGCGCAGGGTAGCTCCCAGGATGCGGCGACCGCTGCGGGTGCTCAGCGTTCTAACTCGGTGAACTACATCCGTAACTCGGTGAAGGCTACCGTGGACGCGTATGACGGTTCGGTAACCCTGTACGCGTGGGATGAGGAGGACCCGGTGCTGAAGGCGTGGCAGGGCGTTTTCCCTGGCACGGTGAAGAGCTACCGTGAGATGAACGCTTCGCTGATGAGCCACGTGCGTTACCCGACTGACATGTTCAATGTTCAGCGCACCATGCTGAATAAGTACCACGTGACGAACGCGAATAGCTTCTACGCCGGTGACGATGTCTGGTCGATTCCGAATGACCCGACCAATGATCGTAACCAGCCGATTTCGCCCTACTACCTGTCCCTGCAGATGCCCGGTGATTCGCGTGCGCACTTCTCGTTGACGACCACGTTCATTCCTCAGCAGAGCGATTCGAACTCTCGTAACGTGATGTACGGCTTCCTTGCCGCTAATGGTGATGCCGGTACCGGTAAGGACGGCGAGCGTAGCCCCGATTACGGCAAGCTGCGTCTGCTGGAGTTGCCGCGTTCTTCGGTGGTTCCCGGCCCGGGTCAGGCTCAGAATATTTTCAACTCTGATGCTGAGGTGTCGAACCAGCTGAACCTGCTGCGCCGCGGTTCGTCTGAGGTTATTAACGGCAATATGCTGACTCTGCCGGTGGGCGGCGGCATGCTGTACGTTCAGCCGGTGTACGTGCAGTCGAGCGGTGACGCTAAGTACCCGCGTCTGCAGCGTGTGCTGGTGAGCTTCGGCGATAAGGTCGGTTTCGCTCCGACTCTGGAGGAGGCGCTGAACCAGGTGTTCGGTGGTTCTTCGGGTGCGAAGCTGGATGGTTCGGCGGCTAGCCCCTCGGCTTCTGCCTCCGGATCCTCTGGTACTTCTGGTACTTCGGGCGGTTCGACCGGAGGTTCGTCGGCTGCGCAGTCTTCGGAGCTGAAGCAGGCTCTGACGGATGCCTCGAAGGCGATGACCGATGCTGATGCGGCGATGAAGAAGGGTGACTGGGCTGCCTACGGTGAGGCTCAGAAGCGTCTGGAGGCGGCCGTGAAGAAGGCTCTGGAGGCTGAGGAGGCGCAGAGCGCGGCTTCCGCTAAGGCTTCTGCTTCGGCAGCTCCCAGTGCCTCTGCGGCTCCGAGTGCTGCGGCTTCTGCGAGTGCCCCCGCAAGCGCGAAGCCCAGTGCTAGTGCCTCGGCTTCTCGCTAAGGCTAAGAGGCTAAGCCTAAGAGACAGCGGGGAGTAGCCCATACCGGATGCTCACGGGTCTAGCGTCCTCGCTCTAGACCCGGGGCCTGCACCGGGTGCGGCTCCTACCGGCTAGCTCTAGCGGTCTCTGCGGGAACGTCTCTAAGGGGAACGTCTCTGCGGGAACTGGGGTGGAAGTGACTCACTTCCACCCCGTTCCTGTACGTTCTACCCCCCCCCTGGCACTGCCCCGTAGCCCTATTTCTATCCAAATGCTTTCTACCCACAGCCCCTATTTTTGTGTTCTTGGTTACAAATCGCGTTTTTGGCTTGCATACCCGGTTTGGGGTCTGTATAGTTGTATGAGTCGCCGCGGGGTGGAGCAGTTCGGTAGCTCGCCGGGCTCATAACCCGGAGGTCGCAGGTTCAAATCCTGTCCCCGCAACCAGAAAAACCCGGTATCTCAACGAAAAGTCGCTGAGATACCGGGTTTTGTTTTGCCCTGACGAGACCGAATCCCTATGTTATTCCCTACCTTTCAGCCAAACTCAGGCCCGTCGTCGAGGTGGGGGGAGGGGGGACTATCACCCAACATCGAGGACTATCATCCAACGCCCCTTCGGGGCGTATGACTATCTTCGCTCGTGCATGATCTCGTGGGAGGGAGGTTGCAGAGGAGGATTTTCACCGCCTAATCGGCGTTGATACCGGCTGTTTACCGCCTGAAAATGCAAAAGCGGTATAGCATTTTCCCTCGTATCTCAACCGAATCCCAACCCTTTACCGCCTTCACCGCCTAAAACCGAAAACTTTTATATATACACACGCATATGTAGGAAGATGAACACTCGCGTGTACACTTTTTAGAAATTAGGCGGTAGAGGCGGCAACACACCATGTTTTGACTGATATACCAACGTTTTCGATATACCGCTTAGCCTCAAACAGGCGGTAACTAAGCGGTGAAAGAGTAGCGTCCCGCATAGTGGTGTAACCGTGTGGTGGTCGGCTCGTTTGATATGGGTGCGGTCACCGTGTGATCCTTCGAGAAAGCTCTCTACTTCTGACTCGAAATGATTTGGAGGCACAACGATGACCGCTCCTCATATTATCGACCCTGCTGGCCTGCTTGGCGAGGCGTTGTCCCAGGCATCCCCGGATTTGATGCGTTCCTTGCTCCAGCACGTGATCAACGCGTTGTTATCAGCGGACGCTGATGCGGTGTGCGGGGCCCAGTGGGGTCAACAAGATCCGCAGCGCCAGGCCCAGCGCAACGGGTATCGCCACCGGCCCTTGGACACCAGGGTCGGCACCATTGACGTGGCGATCCCCAAGCTGCGCTCAGGTACCTACTTTCCAGAGTGGTTGCTTCAACGCCGCAAACGCTCCGAAAGCGCCTTGATCACAGTGGTCGCTGACTGCTACCTAGCAGGAGTATCCACGCGCCGTATGGACAAGCTCGTCAAAACCCTGGGGATCACAGGACTGTCCAAGTCCCAGGTCTCACGCATGGCAGCCGACCTGGACGAGCACGTGGATCAGTTCCGCAACCGGCCCCTCCACGATGCCGGGCCTTTCACCTTCGTTGCCGCTGATGCGCTCACCATGAAAGTACGCGAAGGAGGACGCGTCGTCTCGTGCGCGGTTCTGGTTGCCACTGGAGTCAACAATGACGGACATCGCGAAGTGCTGGGGGTGCGCGTATCTACCAGTGAGACCGCTCCAGCCTGGAAGGAGTTCTTCTCTGACCTGGTCGCCCGGGGCCTGACCGGCGTGCGCCTGGTGACCAGTGACGCCCATCTGGGCCTGGTTGAAGCCATCGCCGCCAACCTGCCCGGAGCCACTTGGCAACGATGCCGCACCCACTACGCCGCTAATCTCATGTCGGTGACCCCCAAAGCACTATGGCCCGCCGTCAAAGCGATGCTGCACTCGGTGTACGACCAACCCGACGCAGCATCGGTCAACGCACAATACGACCGGCTCTTGGACTACGTCCACGACAAGCTCCCCGCCGTGTGTGATCACCTCGATCAAGCCAGGGCAGACGTCCTCGCGTTCGCGTCCTTCCCCACCGGGGTGTGGACCCAGATCTGGTCCAATAACCCCAATGAACGCCTCAACCGCGAAATCCGCCGACGCACCGACACCGTGGGAATCTTCCCCAACCGACAAGCAATCATCCGCCTAGTCGGAGCCGTCCTCGCCGAACAAAACGACGAATGGGCCGAAGGCCGACGCTACCTCAGCCTCGACATCCTCACCAAATCACGACTCACACCACAACCCACCGGGCAGGAGGACACCCCACTCCAACTCAGCGCATAACCCAACCCGAAGGACACAAAACGATTACACCACTCCACAGGACTTGACCTGAGCAAGAGCACGTTCTACAGTTGACGCATAAGTTCAAGGAGGTTCGCATGACCGCTTACGACCACTCGTCGGGGTACACCTACGGCACCGATGCCGTCCCCACGTCTCCGCTCACACTCGAGGATCTACGCCAGATTGAGGCCGCCGCGCACGTCCAGCCCGGTGACGCAGAGCTGCTCGCGCGAGCAGAACCCATCCTGGCGCCGCATGCCATGGAAATGGTCGACACGTGGCGCGGGATTTTGGCTCAAAAGACCTACCTGGCAGCACATTCCGCGCATCCGGATGGACAGCCGAACCCCGAGTACGCGCAGGCGTCAAAGCCCCGATTCGCCCAGTGGATCATCGACATGTGCACGCGCGAGCGGGATCAGGCGTGGTTGGACTACCAGTACCTGATCGGAGCTCGACACATGACCGCGGCGAAGAACGCGGCGGATGGGGCGGACTCGACGCCATTCGTGCCTCTGCGCTACGTGCTCGCCTTCATCGCGCCGACTGTGGAGGTCGGGCACCGTCTCCTGGCGGAGGGCTTCGAGGGCGCAGAACTGGACGCTGTCCGTGACGCGTGGACTCGCGCTGTGACTGTCGCCGTGACAGTGTGGGCGTATGCCTACCGCGATCACCCCGAGCAATTCTGATCCGGCGCTCGCCACCTACGACTCCCCCATCGGCCGCCTCACGCTTGATAGCGGTGTATTCGTCTTTCGCACTCTCTGACTGCTCTCCCTGGAAGCCTCAGTGGCTTCCAGGGAGAGCTTTCTTTCTGGGTTATAGGACACTACGTGTTGCTGGTTGGGTGACTTTTCGGCTTTCTGGTGCGGGAAAGTCACTCTTTCAGTTGGTCGTGTTTGCCTCGTTCCTGTGAATACTGCATCGTGCTCTGTGTGTGGCTGCCCCATGATCCGTCACGGTAAGAAGTCAACAGGAGGTCCTTTGAAGATCGCGGTGGTAGAAGTCCGCTCATCATCAAGGACCTCGACCTCTACCCACAACCCCCGACCAATACCTGGTCACCCACACTCAACTCGGAAGAGCCGGAAATAGCCTTCGTGATAGCGGAATAAAACGAAGGTGTGGAACTTGCAAGGACCGATCTCAAACTGGGATTCGATAGAACAGTTTAGCAAACGCTGACTTCGCTTTGCCGTCACTTGGAAACCTATCCGTTGGAAGTGCAGCTATCCTCACATACGCTTTTCCAAGTGAAGTATAGCTATGCACGTTTCACCGACGTTAGTAAAAACCCCGAACTTATCGCAGCCAACAGAAACCCGGTAGAAAATATATAGGAGCCAAAGGTGGCGCCTTTTAAAATCCAAGTCGTGGGAACGACAGCAAACAAGATCGGTGAGGTCGCAGGTTCAAATCCTGTCCCCGCAACGGATAACTCCCGATAGCTTAGCTATCGGGAGTTTTTTTATTCCCTAAAACCCGTACTCCCGCCGACCTGTCTCCTTCTGCTGTCCTCCCGTCACCTTCCGACCGCCGGTCTGCCTTCTTTCGCCACCTTCCTGCACCTTTCCTGTCGGCGACCTGTCTTCATTTGCCGCCTACTTTTCTTCTTCTTGTGCTACCTTTCTGCCGCCTGCTGGGCGGCTTTCTTTATATCTCCTGCCTCTCCGTATCTCCTGCCTTCTGTAATCTGCGGAGGGGGTCTTCTGAACCTTGTCGGGGCGGTGCTTCGGGGAGACTGATGGGGGGGCAGCCTGCTGCCCCTTCCGGGGTGCTTGAGGTGGATCTTTCGGCCTCTCGAAACCCCTCTTGAAACCTCCTCACGGAATTTCATAGAACCGTCGTGAAAGTACCCTGGACTGGTTTCGGAACGTCTCCCGATGCGTCTTTCGAGGTATTCCTCAGTCCGTCTATCGGGGCTTCAAGCGGGTGTGCCCATGGGGGTGGTGGAGTCACTTCCGAGCGGTTGCTGGAGGGTGGTTACGCCTTCTTGAGACGCTGCTTTTGAGCTCCTTGAAAGGGGATCTGAAAGGGGTCCTGAAGGGGGCTCTGGGGCGGGTCTCAAGAGCGTGATGAGGGGTCCGATAGGATGCCTGGGTGGGGGGAGTGGCGAGGGGGCTGTTTTTGCCTCAAAGTGCATTCTCAAAGTGGAATATGCGAAAGGTGCCTATATTCCGGGCTTGGAAATCACCCGTTTTGCCCCGGAATTCCGCGGTTTTTGGCAAAAATTGGGCTTCGAGTGCAACAATTCACTCTGAAAGTGATTGTAATCACATACGAAACATTCAAGTTAATTGTAGAGTTTTTTGAAACTCTTTCAAAAAACGCTCAAAAACCCCGGAAAATCAAGGAAAAATAGCCCATTCAACCTCTACTTGAGGGTGATTCAAGTTAAACTAGAAGCTTAGAAAAAGCTCTTGTTAAGATTGAATCTTGTTCGATACCCAAAAATAGCCCCAAAAAACCGCTGGAAAAGGCTTTTTGACCTGGTAGCTTTGAGTACGTGGTCACCGCGGTCCGCCGCGTAGCTCTCCGAAATGAATACTGCAGCCCTCCATCACATGAGGACGTCCCCGCAACACACACGGGACGGTTACTGGACTTGCTCCATGCGGCATCACATTCGCAGGCCGACCGCCTATAGGCTTCTCACCTATAGACCACCTATCACTCAACCACTCTCGGGCGTCCGCGCCCCACGAAACACCAACAACGAGGACAACCCATGGCACTTCGCCCCCGCACTGTTAAGGCTGGCTCTCTCGCAGTCATCGCTGTACCCTCCGTGCTCGGTAGCACCCTGGTAGCACCCGCTTCGGCTTTCGCACCCGTCGTTCAGGACATCCCCGGCGCAGCTACCCAGGCCCCCAAGTCCCTGTTCACCTCCACCGTGCAGCCCACCCTCTCGCAGGTTGCTGTGCAGATCCGCCAGCAGGCAGAACAGGCAAAGCAGACTCAGCAGGCTCCCGCAACGACCGCGGTTCAGCCCATCCAGAAGACCTACACCGCTCAGGCAACTCAGCAGGCAACCCCCTCGGCTACTTTCCAGTCCGCGCAGGCTACCCAGGCGGCTCAGCCTTCCGCTCAGCCCACCCTGGCACAGGTTGCCCAGACCCCTGCAGCTACCCAGAACACTGCAACCCCCGCCGCTCAGCCCGCGCAGACCGCACAGGCTACCCGGGCAGCATCCGGTGTGGCGGCAACCCGCACCAACCAGACTTTCCTGTCGTACACCTCCCCGGCTGGTACCACCTCGCAGTACCACGTCTACGCTGAGGGCGTGGACTTCTCCAAGCCCGTTGGTGTTGTCTTCTACTTCGACGGCGACTACTGGCGCAACGACCAGTCCAAGGTCTACGACCCCTCCGGTGAGCTGGCTCAGATGGCTGCATCCGCAGCGGCACAGAACATGCTGTTCGTGCCCGTCATCTCCCCGGACGCCAACCGTTACGATGCTGGCGTGACCTGGTGGGAAGACATGGAGCGTAACGGCGAGTTCTTCCGCTCCTTTGCGTCCTCCTTCATCGCGGCTAACGGTGTGGACTCCTCCAACGTGTGGACCATGGGCTACTCCGGTGGCGCTGAGTTCATCACCTACGAGCTGAACACCAAGCCCCAGACCTGGCGCAACGGCGGCGGCTCCATCATGGTCGCTGGCGGTGGCCTGGACGAGGGTACCCCCTCGGGTGCACTGAAGTCCCAGCCCATGTTCTGGTACGCAAACTCGAACGACGGCTCCGGCGAGACCTACCCGCAGACCTGGAGCGCACGAGGCGCCGTTGAGGGCGGCTACAACGCCTACCGTAACGCCGGCTACACCAACGCTTCCGCGACCGTTCTGAACGGCTCGGGCCACTTCGACTACAACTTCTCCGAGATTCTGAGCAACTCGCTCACCAAGGGTAAGGCAACCGCCGCTCCCAAGGTCGAGCAGAAGGCAGAACAGAAGACCGAACAGAAGTCTGAGCAGAAGCAGAACAACGCTCCTCGCGCCCGCACCATGAGCTCCGCAACCTACCAGAGCTACACCTCCCCGGCGGGTACCACCTCCCAGTATCACGTGTACGCGAACAACCTGGATTACTCCAAGCCTGTTGGCGTGGTCTTCTACTTCGACGGCGACTACTGGCAGCGTAACGAGTCCAAGGTCTACACCCCCGACGAGGGTATGCTCGCGGCAATGGGCAAGATTGCTAACGCCCGCAACATGGTCTTCGTGCCGATTATCTCCCCGGACACCAACGCATCCGGCGACGGCATCACCTGGTGGGAAGACATGAACACCAACGGTGAGTTCTTCCGCTCCTTCGCGAAGTCCTTCATCAACCAGAACAACCTGGACGCTTCTCAGGTGTGGACCATGGGCTACTCCGGTGGCGCCGAGTTCATCACCTACGAGCTGACCGACCACAACACCGCATGGCGTAACGGTGGCGGCTCCATCATGGTTGCAGGCGGCGACTCGGACGGTTCCGTGGACGCTGACGCAACCACCAAGGGCCTGCCTATGTACTGGTGGGTTGGCGCGAATGACACCTCCGGTAACACCAACCCCGTCACCTGGAGCGCACGAGGCGCAGTTGAGTCCGGCTACAACGCATACCTGGGCGCAGGCTTCTCCGACGCCCGCGTGAAGCTGATTGACGGCTTCAGCCACCACGACTACGACCTGCCGCACATCCTGGCGTCCTCCCTGGACTTCGCCGGTAAGACCCCCGCGCTGGGCTACCGCGACCTGTCCGACTCGGACCCGAACTACAACGAGATTAGCTGGAACTCTGATAAGCGCATCATGCTCGGCTTCGCGGACGGTACTTTCCGCCCGAACGCTTCGGTCAACCGCGCGCAGCTGGCAACCTACCTGTACCGCGTGGCTGGTCGCCCCGCAGTGAACGCACCGGCTGTTTCGCCGTTCAGCGACGTTCCGGTCAACCACCCCGCGTACAAGGAGATTTTCTGGCTGAGCCAGCAGGGCATCAGCGGTAGCGACTTCCGCCCCCTGGAGGCCGTCACCGAGTCCACCATGGCTGAGTTCATGTACCGTGCAGCTGGCTCCCCGGCACAGGCTCAGGGCGGCTACGCGTCCCAGGCTCTGGCGTGGGCTGCCTCCAACGGTATTGGTACCGGTTCCACCTCCAATGCTGCGGTCACCCGCTCCGCGATGGCAGGTTACCTGTACATCTACGCGAACTAAGGCTCGCATCCCCTAACGCATAAAGATCCGCCCCGTTCCTAAAGTTCAGGAACGGGGCGGATCTTTTGAGGTTTAGCTCAAGAAGCTAGGCACTAGACCGGGCTTAGAGGGTCTGGGTGGGAGCTTCCACAGCCAGGGGAGCCGGAGCAGCCGGAGCGTTCTTTGCCTTCAGAGCAGCCAGACGAGCGTCCAGCTCGGTCTCGCGCTCCATCTGGTCCAGGGTGTTGAACTGAGCGTCCAGGGAGGAAGCTGCCAGCTCCTGCTGACCGATGACGCGTGCCTCTTCGCGGCGAACCTTCTCTTCGAAGCGGCTCATCTCGCTGGTCGGGTCCAGAACGTCGAACGCCTTCAGAGCGTCGTTCACCTGGGTCTGAGCTGCTGCAGTCTTCTGACGCGCGGTCAGCTCATCACGCTTGTACTTGACCTCTTCAAGCTTGGAGCGCATCTTCTCCAGGCCGTCCTTGAGCTGGTTGACAACCTGAGTCTGGGAAGCCAGCTGAGGCTCAACAGCCTGTGCAGCCTTCTCAGCCAGCAGCTGCTTGTTCAGAGCGATCTTAGCGAGGTTGTCGAACTTGTCAGCGTTGGCAACGTCGCCAGCTGCGCGGAATTCATCAGCCTTGTTAGAAGCTGCCAGAGCCTTGGTGCCCCATTCCTGAGCGGCCTTGACGTCCTCTGCGTGGTCCTTCTCGAGCAGACGCAGGTTGCCGATGGTCTGTGCTACTGCAGCCTCCGCCTCGCGGATGTTGTTGGTGTAGTCACGAACCATCTGGTCCAGCATCTTCTCCGGGTCCTCAGCTGCATCAATCAGGGCGTTGATGTTTGCCTTAGTGAGCTGTGCAATACGGCCGAAGATGGTCTGCTTAGCCATAATCTCCTACTTTCTGTTCACGGGCTGCGGGGGAGCACTACGCTCCTCGTGAGCCGTGCCCGTATAACTAATTATGTGGCAGATTTCTGGGTGCATGCTGTGAAAATGATGCACGCCTGATTTCTGTTACTTAAACTTTTGGTAAATTGCCTCGGGTGTTTTCCGACTGGGGAAAAACCGGTGAGGTAAGCTACGTGCCCCGCCGGTCAGACTGTAGAAATACCTGCAGAAACCGACCGGCAGGATCGCCAGCACCGGCAGGACAGCCAGTGTGGAGGCGGTTAGAAGCTGCCGCCGTCACCGCCGCCGCTACCCCAATCGCCGCCTCCGCTGAAGCCGCCGCCCCAGCTGCCGCCGCTACTACCGCCACTGCTGTGGCCGCCGCTGCTACCCCAGCTACTGGTGCCGGAGTTCATCGCGGTCATCAGAGCGCCCAGCAGCAGACCCTTCGCCAGGTCACCGCCGAAGCTACCGCCGCCGCGGTCGTTCTGGTTGTTGTAGTAGTTGCCGACCTCGCTCTGAGCGCGGTTCTGCGCGTCGGTCGCCTTCTGGATAGCCATATTGGCTTCCTTCATGGCGTTCAGTGGATCCGAAGAAGCCAGGCGCTGAGCCTGACCCAGGTGACGCTCCGCCTCAGAAACAGCGGTCAGGGTCATCGGGCCCACCGCAGCGCGGCGGTTATTGATGTAGCTACGCGCACCGTTCACCGCGGCGTAGGCAGAACGCATCGTACGATCCAGGTTCTGCGAAGCCGCACGAGAACGCTCGCGGGTAGCACGCATATTCGTCATTGCCTTATCCAGCTCAGCGGAGAGCTGACGCAGCTGGTTCGCCAGAGTCAGCGGGTCATTCGGGCGAGCCGAAGCACTCTGGGTGACCTGGTTGAGCACCGCCTCCATACCGGCGGCGACCGCACCCAAATCATCGCGACGCTGAGAAGCCGCGAGGCTCTTCGCCTCAGCCACATCACGCTGAATGCTCAGCAGATCGGTGCTCAGACCCAGCTGAGCCTGCTCCAGCTCCTGCGAACGGGTATGCACAGCCGCACCCAGCGCCTGAATCTGCGAGGCAGCTTCCTCAGCGGTACGCAGGTGAGCGACCGCCTCCGAACGTGCCGTAGCAACGGTTGCCTGAGCCTTCTCAACCTCAGCGGCGCACAGCACCATGTTCGACTCCAACAGGGTAGGAGTCTTGGAAATGGGCTCCAGAGCGCTGGGCAGGTAACGTTCCTTCAATGCGCGGTACTGGGCGGCAATCTCTTCCACCGAGGCACGCAGCTGCGGCAGACGCTGAGCCAGTGCCTCAATAGCTTGAGGTGCCTCCTGCTCCAGGTTGCGCAGCTGAGCCAGCTTAGCGTCCTGCTCCTGAGCAATACGGGTGACTTCCTGAGAGTTATCAATAATCTCAGTCAACCAGGCACGCTGCTCAGCCTCGGTATCCGGGATGCTATCGGTCAGAAGCTGCTGACGCTGGAAGGACTTACGCATCAGATCCTCAGCGCGCGCAATCTCCTGAGCGAACTCAGCCACCTGCTGGTCGCTGTACTGTGCACGCGCAAAATCCAGTTCCTGCTTCGCGTGGCTCATCGTCGTATCAGCCTGAAGCAGGGCGCTACCGGCGCGAGTGCGCAGCTCCTCCAGCGGAATCTCCGGGATGGGGGAGTAGTTACGAGGTGCACCGTAGGAACGCTGAGGCTGCTGCTGAGCGTTCTTCTTCTTGCGGCGGCGGTACATCGCGTAACCACCGGCACCCACGGTCGCCGCCGCGCCCACACCGAGCACGCCGGTCACCACGCCAGAAGAGCTACCGCCCTTCTGAGCCTCGATACCCTCAACCGCAGCCAGCGCCGCACCCGAATAGTCGCTGTTCTGCAGCTTCGGTTTGATGTAGTTCTGGTACACCTTCGTCTGCTGATCGCTCGACAGGGTTTTGGTGCTACCCGCCAAGAAATACGCCTGGCGGGACTCGGTAGCAATCACCAGCACCACATCGGCAGAACCCCAATTGTTCTTCGTGGCAAGCGCCTTCGTCCAGCTCGAAGAAGTAGACGGGTTCTCAAACTTATCGATGACCACCACGTGCAAATCCACGTTGTGCTTCTTCGACAGAGCCGAAATCTTAGACTTCAGGGTGGCGGTATCACCCAAAGAGTTCGTGGAATCGTACACGGTGGTGCCCGTAATCTGCATCGGGGCAGCGGCCTGCGCCGACGTGCTCAAAAATGCAGAACCAGCCGGTAGAACCGCCGGGGCATAAGAAAGACCTGCCGCCAGCACTGTGGCACCCAAGATAGTGCGCAGGCGAGGGCGTGCGGGACGAATCTGACGCGCAAAGGCGTGCTCGGTCATGGTCTTTCCTCCGTTGTCGTGAAGTATGAACGGACCTGCACTTCACGGCGTGCTTGAACATCGCACGCCTTAGTGCCGGTCACATTATTAGTGTAGCGGTGGCACAGGCACACAGACGCACAGATACGAGAATATTGCGCTGCTGTTTGCCACCCGTTTACCGACTTCCCAGGCTTTATACAGGAAAGCCGGTAAACAGGAAGGCCGGGGCCTAGCCTCATGCTAGACCCCGGCTTACCGGCTATTCAGTTAGCGCCGACGCGCAATCTCCAGATTGCTCATCAGGTGACCCACTACCTCCGCGGCATTAACATCGTGGATACTCTGTACCATGCCATCCACCACCTGAACCCGTGAAGACGAGGCGTACATCCAGCCCAAGAACTGCACATGATTCAGCAGCCTAGAACTGCGATCTGCCTGCTTACGCATCTGCACCCACAGGAAGGGTGTAGTCGGCACGCCGCGGCCTTTATACACCTGGGAGTTAGAGCGGGCGTCCAGAAGATCGGCGAGCGCCTCAATATTTTCGGTCAGCTCCTTCAAATCCTCGTCAGCGGCAGAGGGACCAACGAAATGGCGATCAACCAGGGACCAAGGCATGTAGCCGCTACAGCTACTCACCCACGCCAGCTTCAAACGCAGATTCTGCAGGCGAAGCACCTGCTGCAGAAGCCGCGAATGGGTGCGCAACATCGACAGCGGCATGGAAGAGAACTTCTTCTCCTCCGAGAGCAGACCCTCGGAGGAACCCTCCCCGGAAAACGCCTTATACGGATCTGCGACGCCCGTCAGAAGCACCGGCCCCTCGTAGTGGACGAACGCCAGAACCTCGGGAACACTCGAGAGGGCGCGGATGCGCTCGCCAATGGTCGGTAGGTCCTCCCCGTCGGGGGCGTACTGTTCGCGGCTGAACATCAACGTCTGGATGGGCTGCTCGGCAAGGTCGGGCGAGTGGTGAGCTAGCGCCCGCAAATCGGTCACAATCTCCGCCAGAACGCCGTCCTGCTCGATCTGAAGAAGCTCCTCCAGAAGCTCAATGACAGCGCGCGCCTGCAGGCTCAAAACAGCGGCGCAGAACTCCGCGTCCTGAAGCTCAAGACGCACCTTTTCCAGGCGCTCCTCGAGCGTGGACTGCACGCCCTTGAGCTCAAACTCGCTTAGCTGCTCCGGGTTGAGCATACGGTGCGTACCATCCTCGCCGGCACGGTAGAAAAGCTCGCTAAATTCCAACGTAGACTGAACGCCCTTCAACGCCCGCTCTCGCAACTGGGGCAGAACGTCAAAGGCAACTTCCGTCATCTCATTCCAGACCTTGGCCTCATCAATCTTCGAGTCCTTACGAGCAGTCTTCTTCCAGGTCTCGGCAAGCTGCATGGCGCGATCAAAATCGCTCAGCTCCACAAAAGCCGCCAGCTTCTGCGCGCTCTCACGCAGATAACGCACCGCGTAGAGGCGGTCGTTCAAAGAATCCGGGAGAGTATCCTCCAGCAGACGCCAACGGAAGGTACGCTCAAAGCACTGCTCCGTCAGGCTAATGACGGTGGCACTCAGGGAGAACGCATGATCACGGGCAAAAGCGAAAGAGCCCGGCGCCTCCGCCAAACGCGGCAACGATACATAGAACTCCAACGCCCCGCTCAGCTTCAGCCGAGATACCCGGATGGTTTCTTCCAGCTCGGCGGCAAGCACCGCGCGGTCAGCCTGGGCAGTCTCCTTGAAACTGTGTAGCGGTGAAACCTGCGCACGCTCCAGCGTCTGCAGGTTCATGACGGCACGCATGAGGTAGTTCTCTAGAATTTCGATCTGCTGCCAGCGCTGACGCTGATTCAGCGGAACATGATTCTCTTGCGTGCCCACCAGCAGATGCTGCGGCACACCGCTAATCGACGGCAACGCAAAAACTTCATCCTCAGATGTACTGACAGAAAGCACCATGGGGTAGCGGCTGCGCTGCGCGTTCTCGAGCGGGAAAATGAGCTTGTGGTTGGTACTCAAAGAGAAACGATCGGAGGGCTTGCTCTCAGGAGCCTGCTGGGGAGCCTGCTGCTGCGGGCGCTCTTCAGGCTGCGCTCGCTCCTCACCCTGTACCGAGGTGTTCTGGGGCATGCTCTGCTGCTCCTGGTTCTCTGCTGAAGGGCTTTCTGCTGAATGGTTCTGCGCCGAATGGTTCTGTGTTGAATGGTTCTGGGCTGTAGAAGAACTAGACTCGCCACCTACCTGCATCGGCTCCAGCGGGGAAGGCGCCGCCACCGGCTGAGGAGGCTGAGGCGAGGGCGTCTGAGTCTGCTGAGTCTCGACAGTCTGATTCGGCTGGGGGAGCGGCGGCTGAGCACTATGACCCGGCTGCGCCTGCTTCGGCTGATAGTGCATCGGGTAGCTCACTGCGCCCTGAACCTGCTGCGGAGGTACCTGCTGCGGCGCAGGCTGTGAAGGCACCTGCTGGGGCGGTACCTGCTGATTCATCGCCTGGTTCTGCTGCTGTTGTAGCACCTGCCGCCTAATCTCACGCGCACGACGGCGCGAGAGGCTCAACGACGCAAAAAATGCTACCACCGCGCAGATCAGAACAAATATAAGCAACGCGTACAGGCGGGTTGCGCCGTCCAAAGAAGACG